>Ga0209156_10002598_pt1 | contig 14114 bp, 7 predicted proteins | sample GraSoiAngelo_124_FD_185881 | JGI IMG/M metagenome (GOLD analysis project Ga0209156, IMG submission 185881) | Grasslands soil microbial communities from the Angelo Coastal Reserve, California, USA - 14_0927_05_20cm (SPAdes) (version 2) | ecosystem: Environmental > Terrestrial > Soil > Grasslands ...
CGGAAAGCTGCCGTCGGGGGCCATCTGTTGCGGGACGAGGGTCGCGCGAAAGAAGCGCCGCATCGAGTCGAGCTGCGCCGCGTCGCCGACGAGCTGCGCGAACGCCGCCACCTGCAGCGCCCAGGCGGCGCTGTGGTTGTTGCCGCTGTTGCGCTCGTCGATGCCGTAGGGGTACGTGGTGATCCATGTGAGATACTGCCGGAACCAGCGCCTGGTCCCGGCCAGCGTCTCGCCTTTCAGATATCCCATCCGCTCCAGCACCCACGCGGCCCGCGCCACCTCGACCAGGTGAATCGTGTCGATGATGCCGGTGCCGCGTCCCGTCGCCCGCCCCTTGATCGCCTGGCCGTACAGCAAGTGGGGGCTCATGCGCGTCGCCTCGCTCACGAACCAGGCGTCGAGCTGCGCGGTCGCGCCCCGGGCGTAGCGCTCGTCACTGGTGATCTGGTATGCGGCGACGAGCGCGGGGACGATCTGACTCAGCCGCCGCATCGCATCGCGGTGGGCCACGAAGTTCTCCGGGTTCGTTTCGCCGTCCCGGCGCACGTACGGGCTGTCGGGGCTCCGCGGATCGGGCCACCAGTAGTCGCCTTCGGAATAGAAATCGTGCGGCCCCCCCGCGCTGCGCGCCGCGGGGAACGCGGTTACGGTGATCGGCGCCTCCCCCAGGTACCGGTCGGCGGCAGCGAGCACGCGCGCCCGCTCGACCCTGACCAGCTCACTGCGCGTGAGCTGCGCCGGAGCCGGCGCCGCCCACGCGCCGAGCGCCGCGAAGACGAGAAGCTCGAGTCTCAGGGCTGGACGCCGAACTTGTAGATGGTCCTCGAGTGGTACGACTCCCCCGGGCGCAAGGCAGTCGAAGGGAAGGTCGGCTTGTTGGGGGAGTCGGGGAAGTGCTGCGTCTCCATCGCGAAACCGGAGCGGCGCCGGTACACGACTCCCTGCTTGCCGTGCAGCGTGCCGTCCAGGAAGTTGCCGGAGTAAAACTGCAGCCCCGGCTCGGTCGTGTAGATCTCCATCACCCGGCCGCTCCCGGGCTCGTACACCCGCGCCGCGAACGTGGGCTCGTGCCCGTCGCCACTCTTGTTGAGCACGAAGTTGTGGTCGTACCCGGGCCCGTAGCGAAGCTGCACGTCGTTCTGGTCGATGCGCGCACCGATGGCCGTCGGCGTGCGGAAGTCGAACGGCGTCCCCGCGACGCTCTTGAGCTCGCCCGTCGGGATCAGGGTGGAATCGACCGGCGTGAAGCGGTCGGCGTTCAACGTGACGACGTGCCCCAGGATGTCACCCTTGCCGTCCCCCGCCAGGTTGAAATAGCTGTGTTGCGTGAGGTTGACGGGCGTGGCCCGGTCGGTGGTGGCGAAGTAATCGAAGATCAGCTCGTCGCGGCTCGTCAGCGTGTACGTGACCGTGGTCCGCAACGTGCCCGGGTACCCCTCCTCGCCGTCCGGGCTGGTATAGCGCAGCACCAGCCCGACCGAATCCGGGTGCTCGAAGGGGGTAACGGCCCAGACCACTTTGTCGAAGCCCCTCACACCGCCGTGGAGGTGATTGGGGCCGTTGTTCTGCGCGAGTGTATAGGTCTGGCCGTCCAGGGTGAAGCGGCCGTGCGCGATGCGGTTGCCATACCGCCCGATGAGCGCTCCGAAATAGGGGGACGAGCGCAGGTACCCGGCCAGCGAGTCGTATCCCAGGACGACGTCCTCGAACCGGCCGCTTCGGTCCGGGACTAGGAGCGAGAGGATGATGCCGCCATAGTCCATGACCCGGAGCGTCATCCCGTGGGCGTTCTTGAGCGTGTAGACGCTCACGGGCTCTCCCCGGTCGGTCTTGCCGAACGGCTCCCCTCCCCCTCCTCCTCCCCCAGCGCACGCGATACTGAACGACAGCATCATCGCCCACCTGAACCGTCTCGGGTCGAGAACACGCTGCATGTCGGTCTCCTCGCGAAAAAGTTCACACGGCCCGGCTGGGCGCGCCACTCCGGAGCGCTCGGCATAGGACTTGCCAACCGAGCACGACGGCGCATAACCCACCATCGGAGGGGCGTATGACTGTCAGGCCACCCGATCGGCAGCTCGATCCACCCCATTCCACCAAACTCGGGCCTTGCATGGCCCGCGCCGGCAGTCTCTGCCTGGCGCTCTTGACGGCGGGCGTCTGTGCCGCTGCGGCCCAGGACAGCGTGCGCGGGCGCGTGGTCAGCGCCAGCGACGCATCTCCGGTGCCAGCGGCGAGCGTGAGCGTGGGCGGAACGACCGCCGGCGTGCTGACCGACGACCGGGGGGAGTACCGCCTCACCCTGCCGGCGGGAGCCCGCACGCTGGTGTTCCGCGCCATCGGGTATCGCACGCTGGAGGTCGCCATCGAGGGCCGCACGGCCATCGACGCGTCACTCGAGCCGGCGCCCCTGACGCTGGAGGCGCAGGTGGTGTTGGGCTACACGACGCAACGGCGCCGCGATGTGTCGGACGCGACCGCGGGTGTGACGGGTGAGCAGATTCGCGGCCAGCAGGTGGCCACGCTCGAGGAGGCGTTGCGCGGGCGCGTCGCGGGCGTGCAGGTCTCCGCCTCCGGCGAGCCGGGGCGCCCGGCGGACATCATCATTCGTGGCCAGAACTTCCTCGGCAATCCGGCGCCGCTCTACGTGGTGGACGGCATGTACCTGGGGCAGAACCCCAACCTCGATCCCGACGACATCGAATCCATCGAGGTGCTGAAAGACGCGTCTGCCGCGGCACAGTACGGCTCGCAGGCGGCCAACGGGGTCGTCGTCATCCGGACGCGGCACGGTCGTGGCGACACCCGCGTCGAACTGCGGTCGTACTACGGGTTCCAGGCGGTGCCTAAGCGGGTCCCCATGATGAACACGACGCAGTGGGCGGCCGTGGCGCGTCAGGCGTACCAGAACGCGGGGCTCGGCGTCATTCCGGGCGCTCTGAACCCACCTCCCATCAGCACCGACTGGCAGGACGCCGTGTTCACAACCGGCGCCATTCAAGACCACGGCGTCGCCGTGTCGGGAGCCACCGCCAACGCCAACTATCTCATCTCGGGCGGCTACGTCCAGCAAGACGGCGCCATCATCCAGACGGGCTTCCAGCGCTACAACTTTCGGGTCAACTCTCAGCTGCAGCGCGGCCGGCTGACCCTGGGCGAGAACCTGGCGCTGTCGAGCACGCGGCGTCAGTACCTGAACGGCTTCCCCCTGATCGACGTCGTCCGCTTTCCCCCGGCCATCCCCGTGTACGACAGCTCCACGTCCAGTGGGTTTGCCTTCGGCAGCGACGCGGTCCCGACGTACGGCACGAACCCCGTGGGTGAGCTGCGCATGCAGGATAACTCGGGGCGGTCCAATCAAGTGATCGGTACCACGTTCGCCGAGCTCGCGCTGGCCCCGAGCCTGCGATACCGCTTCAACATCGGCGCCAACTACGAGCATTACACTCAGCGAAACTTCATTCGCCAGGGCCAGCTCCGCCGCCTAGATCCGCTCCTCCCGGCCCGTCTGTGGAGCACCCAGGACGATCATACGTCGCTCTTGTTCGAGCATCTGCTCACCTTCGACCGCAGCTTCGGGGCGGGGACGCACCAGATCAATGCGGTGGCCGGTTTCACCGAGCAGCGACAGACCGTGGATCGGTTGCTCGCCTACCGCGAGGGCTTCACCGACCAGGATCTGCAGGTCATCGATGCCGGCCAGCGCTCGAACCTGGACAACTCGGGGTCGCGGCTCGAGAACGCGCTGCGGGCGCTGCTGGTGCGGGCCAACTACGGATACAAAGGTCGCTACCTGTTCACCGGGAGCCTGCGGCGCGATGGCTCGTCGCGCTTCGCTCCCAGCAATCGCTACGGCACGTTCGGGGCGGCGTCGGTCGGCTGGGTGCTGAGTCAGGAAGGGTTCTACCCGTCGATCCCATTGCTGGGCCGCGGCGTGGGCTACCTCAAATTGCGGGCGAGCTACGGCGTGCTCGGGAACGAGGACATCGGCGACTACCGGTTCTCCGCGCCGATCGAGCAAAACTTGAACTATCTCTTCGGGTCCAACGTCGTCTCGAGCGGCGCTACACAGATCACCCTGGCCAACCCCGACATCCGCTGGCAGAGCAACCGCGAGACCAACGTCGGCGTGGACCTGGGCCTGCTGAACGACCGGCTCACCGTCACGGCCGACTACTACGTCTCGACCTCGAGCGGGCTGCTCGTCGAGGCGCCGATTCCGTGGAGCCTGGGCACGGGGGCGCCCGGACGTGTGGCCGGGATCCCCGTCGTAAACGCCGGGACGATCCGCAACACGGGGTTCGAGCTCGCGGCTACGCACCGCCTCGAGCGGGGCGATTTTCAACTCAACACCAGTCTCACGCTGACGACTACCCGGAACCGCGTGGTCGCGCTCGGAAACGGGGGCCAGCCGATCTTCGCCGGGCCGTTCGGCGTGGCCCGCACGGCCGACAGCTTTCCCGTCGGCACGTTCTGGGTGCTCAAGACGGACGGGATCTTCCAGAGCGCGGCCGAGGTGCAGGCGCACGGGTCGCAGCCGGACGCGAAGCCCGGGGACGTCCGGTACGTGGACCTGAACGGCGACGGCCGCATCACCGACGCAGACCGTTACAATGCGGGAAGCGCCGTTCCCGACGTAGCGGGCGGCCTGTTCTTCGACGGCCGCTACCGCCGGTTCGACTTCGCCCTCAACCTGCGCGGCTCCGCCGGGGGCAAGATCTTCAACGTGGCGCGCTACTGGACCGACCGCATGGACGATATCTCGAACTTTCGTGCCGGACTGGCGCCGTGGTCCCCGACCAACCCGAGCCCCACCACGCCCCGCGCCGTGATCGGCCCGCTGGGCGCGAGCAACGCCAACCCGCTGTCCGATCGCTGGATCGAGAGCGGCTCGTTCCTGCGGATCCAGACCGTCTCGCTCGGCTACCGGGTGCCGGGCGACGTGGCCGGCTGGCTGCACCTCGCCATGGTGGAGCCGCGCCTGTACGTCGCGGTGCAGAACCTCTACACGTTCACCGGCTTCTCGAATTGGGACCCGGAAACGCTGGGGTTCGCCGATCCGCTGGCGCGCGGCGTCGACGACGGCGCCATTTACCCCAATCCGCGCACCATCACCTTCGGGCTCGATCTGCGGCTGTGACCCTCACGGGAGCTGAGCCATGAGACTTCGGAGGCCCTTTACCTGCCTGCTGCTCGGCGCCATCTTCGCGGGCTGCGTGAACCTCGACCTGACCGACCCGAACGAGCCGAGCAGCGACACGTTCTGGCAAACGCCGGCGCAAGCCGTGGCGGGGGTCAACGCCGTCTACAATGCCCTGGAGAACAACGGCACGTACGGCCGCTGGCTCGTGTTCGCCACCGACCTGCGCTCGGACATCGGCATGATTCTGAGTCCCTGGACCGATCTCTCCAACTTTACCAAGTTCACGTTCACGAGCTACGATTTCGAGGTGAACCAGGCGCTCTGGCAGGACCACTACGAAGGCATCTTCCGGGCCAACCAAGTCATCGCGCACGTACCGGCGATCGCGATGGATGCGGCGCTGCGGGACCGGATCGTGGGCGAGGCGAAGTTCATCCGGGCACTGCTGTACTACGATCTGGTGAACTTGTACGGCAACGTCCCCCTGATCACTACGCCGCCCCAGCCCACGGATCGTCCTGCCACCGTCGGGCCGCCTGTGCTGTGGGCACAGATCGAGCAGGACCTGACCGACGCGCGCGCGGCGCTGCCGCGATCGTACAGCGGCGCCGACGTGGGTCGCGCCACCTGGGGCGCGGCGACGGCGTTGCTCGGCAAGGCAGAGATGCAGCAGGGCAAGTGGAGCGCGGCGGCGGCGACGCTGCAGGAGGTGATCGCCTCGGGACTGTACGATCTCATGCCGAACTACGCAGATAATTTCACCGACCGGTTCGAGAACAACAAAGAGTCGCTGTTCGAGGTTCAGTTCGGCGATCGCTCGTTCCTGAGCTCCGGAGTGCGCGGGCTCAACATCTCGCGCATGGTGGGACCGTGCGGCCCGAGCTACTGCGACGGCCGGCCGACGCGCTGGTATTTCCAGCAGTTCCAGCTCGACACGACGGTCGGCGGCCAGCCGGATCCGCGGTTGGACTACACGCTCTACTACAAGGGCGGGACCGGCGTCTACACCGTGCCGAACAGCCAGTACTTCGCCGACGACACGACGACGCACAACATCCGCGAAGACACACTGATCTACTTCAAGAAGTACGGTGAGTACTACCTCGGTCTCCCGGGCCAGGACTGGGACGCCGCCATCAACTTCCGCGTCATTCGCTACGCCGACGTGCTGCTGCTCCAGGCCGAGGCCCTGAACGAGTTGGGGCGCACGGCTGAGGCGTATCCTCTGGTCGACCAGGTGCGTGCCCGTGTCACGATGCCGTCGCTCCCGGGCGGGCTGAGCCAGGACGCGATGCGAGACCGGATCCTGCGCGAGCGCATGTTCGAGCTGGGGCTCGAGGGACAGCGGTGGGCCGATCTCGCGCGCCACAACCTGGTCACGCCCGCGCTTCAGGCGGAGGACGCCGAGTTCCAATTCTTCGTCGCCGGCAAATCGGAGCTGCTGCCGATTCCACAGAGGGAGCGGGATCTCAATCCCAACGTCAAACAAAACCCGGGGTGGTGAGGCGTGAGGGAGGCGTGAGACTTCTGGGCCTGCCGCGGGCCACCCTGCTCCTGCTCGGCGCGTGCGCCAATTACTCGACCGGCACCGCGCGGGCGCGGACCCTGCTCCAAGACTGTCGCTTCGCCAACCCGGTGGCCGCGGGCGCGGATCCCTGGGTCGTGCGCCACGAGAGCGCGTACTACCTGGTCCAGTCGAAGGACCGCACGATTTGGGTCTACAAGTCCGACCAGCTGACGGAGCCCACCCAGAACGGAGTCCCGGTGTGGACCGCGCCGCGTAACGGTTGGAACCGCAGCAACGTGTGGGCGCCCGAGCTCCATTACATCGACGGCCGCTGGTACATCTATTACGCCGCGGGGAAGTCAGGCCCGCCGTTCATCTATCAGCGGAGCGGCGTGCTACAGTCCACAGGCGACGATCCGCAGGGTCGCTACGTCGACAAGGGGATGCTCTATACGGGCAACGATGTCCGCGAGGGCTCCGAGAACATCTGGGCCATCGATCTCACGGTGACACGCCTGGGGAGCCAGTTGTACGCGGTATGGTCGGGCTGGGAGGCCAACGCCACGACCGACCGCACGCCACAGCACCTGTACATCGCCCGCATGTCCGATCCGTGGACGATCAGCAGTGACCGCGTGCGGATCTCTTCTCCCACCGAGAGCTGGGAGCGTGGGACGGAGCTGGACCTGAACGAGGGACCGGAATTCCTGCAACGCGGAGCCGACGTATTCATCATCTACTCCACGCGGGAGTCGTGGCTCAAGGACTACCGGCTGGGGCAACTCCGCCTGAACGGCCCCGACGCCGACCCCATGAATCCGAGCAGCTGGACCAAGAGCGGGCCGGTGTTCACCGGCGCGGGGACGGTGTACGGCGTGGGGCACGCCAGCTTCACCACCTCCCCCGACGGCACCGAGGACTGGATCGTCTATCACTCCAAGGTCGACACGCTGCCGGGGTGGGACCGCGTGATCCGGATGCAAGCATTTGGATGGCGTCCTGATCGCGCTCCCGACTTCGGCACGCCCGCTCCGACAGGCTCGCCCATTCGGGTGCCGTCGGGGCAGTGCGCGCCGTGAGGCGCCAGTCCGGAGCGCTGCGCTCGCTCTCCACGATCGCTGTCTTGGTCGCGCTGTTAGGTTCTCCTCTCCACGATTCTGTCCTCACCCCCTGGCCCCCTCTCCCTTCGGGAGAGGGGGAACTCACGACGTCCCCCCTCTCCGGAACGGAGAGGGGGACAGGGGGTGAGGACCCGGGAGTGGGCCAGGGCGTGACCATCCCCCTCGCCGAGCATCCCCGGCCCGACTTCGAGCGCGCCGAGTGGCAAAACCTGAACGGGCCGTGGCAGTTCCAGTTCGACGGGCAGGACGTGGGCGAATCTCGAGGATGGCCTCGCGCCGGCCTGCCCGCGCCTCGCCCGATCGTCGTCCCGTTCCCCTGGGGAAGCCCGCTCTCCGGGGTCCCCGACAGCGCCCCGATCGCCTGGTACGCCCGGACGATCACGCTGCCGGCCGCATGGACCGGAAAGCGCGTCTTCCTCGTGATCGGCGCGGCCGACTGGCGCACCACGGCCTGGCTCGACGGCCAACAGCTCGGGCTCCACGACGGCGGCTACGTCCCATTCGAGTTCGAGCTCACGCCGCACCTGAAGCCCGGACTCGAGCACCTGCTCGTGCTCCGGATCGATGACGCGCCGCGCGCCTTCAAGCTCGAAGGCAAACAGGGGTACGGGAACGCGCGCGGCATCTGGCAGACGCCCTACCTCGAGGCGCGCGGGGCCGTGCCCCTGCGATATCTCCACTTCACGCCCGACGTCGACCGGAAACGGGTCGTCGTCACGGCCGCGCTCCTCGAGCAGGCCCCACGGGACCTCGCCCTGACGCTGAGCTTCAAGAACGCCCCGCTGCCGACCGTCACGCGGCGCGTGCCGCGCGGCGCCGACCAGGTGACCTTCGAGGTGGCGATCCCGAACGCGCACCTGTGGTCGCTCGAGGACCCGTTCCTGTACGAGATCGAAGCCGCGGTGGGCGACGATCGCGTGCAGAGCTACTTCGGGATGCGAAAGATCTCCGTCGTAGACCTGCCCGGAACAGACTACCGCTACGTCGCCCTGAACGACGAGCCGCTCTACCTGCAGCTCACGCTCGACCAGGCGTTCCACCCCGAGGGGTTCTACACCTTCCCGAGCGACTCCTTCGTGCGTTCCGAGATTCTGCGCGCCAAGCAGATCGGCCTGACCGGGCTGCGCGAGCACGTGAAAGTCGAGTCGCCGCGCAAGCTCTATTGGGCCGACCGGCTGGGGCTCTTGATCATGGCCGACGTGCCCAACTCGTGGGGGGAGCCCGACTCGTCGATGCACCGCGAGGCCGAGTCCACGCTCCAGGGGATGGTGGCCCGCGATTACAACCATCCCGCCATCTTCGCCTGGGTGCTGTTCAACGAGACGTGGGGGCTGTTCACGAAGGAAGGGCAGAAGCAAGTCTACCGCCCTGAGACGCAAAGTTGGGTCGCCTCGGTCTACCGCGAGGCGAAAGCACTCGATCCGACGCGCCTGGTCGAGGACAACTCACCGTGCTGCGGCCGCGGCCACACCGAGACCGACATCAACTCGTGGCACTCGTACCTGCCGGGGTGGGCATGGGAGGAGCACGACCGGCTGGTGAGCGACAGCACCCACCCGGGCTCGTCGTGGAACTTCGAGGCCGGCTACCGCCAGGCGCGCCAGCCGAACATCAACAGCGAGTTCGGCAATGTGTGGGGATACGAGGGAAGCACGGGCGACGTCGACTGGAGCTGGGACTACCACCGCGCGGTGAACGCGTTCCGACGACATCCGAAGATCGCGGGTTGGCTCTACACCGAGCTGCACGACGTCATCAACGAGTGGAATGGCTACTGGCGCTACGACCGCTCCGAGAAGGAAACGGGGCTGGGCGAGCTGGTCCCGGGGATGTCGCTCCGGGACCTGCACGCGCCGTTGTACGTCGCCGTGGGGGACGAGCTCAGCCAGAGCGTGCCGCCGGGAGCCAAGCTGCGCGTCCCGTTGTACGCCTCCTTCCTGACGTCGAGCACGGCGTTCGGCGACACCCTTACGCTGCGCGCCAGGCTATATGGCTGGAACGCACTCGGCAACCAGCGCACCTACTTTGAGATCGCGCGCCGGGTCCCCTACCATCCCTGGATGACCGCGGCGCTCGAGCCGCTCGACGTCCCGATGCCGGACGAGCCCGCCGTCCTCGTGCTCACCGTGCGGCTGGAAGACGCGACCGGCGCGGTGTTGCATCGCAACTTTTGCACGTTTGTGGTGGAGGGCGAACCTCCGCGGGAGGTGCGCTTCGACGGCGGCCGGCGCGCCCGGCTCCTGCCGATGGACCCCGCCGGCTTCCACGCGGCGTCCTGGTCGCTCAAGCAGTGGAACGTGCTGGACGGGCTGAAGGTGAACGGCGCGGGGTCGGGGTTCTTCGAGTATCGCGTCGCCTGGCCCCAGGGAGTGCGCCCTGCCGACCTGGAAAGCGTCGAGTTCCTGGCCGAGGTTTCCGCCAAACAGCTGTTCGGCAAGGACCGGGAAGACGCCGGCCGCATGGCGGGCGACTACATGCGCGGCGGGGGCACCTACGACCCGAGCCGGAATCCGAACGCCTATCCCATGACCGACGAGCGGCGTTTCCCGAGCGCCGTGACCGTGCGCATCAACGATCTCGTCGCCGCACGCGAGCTGCTCGCGGACGACCCGGCCGACCATCGCGGCATTCTGTCCTGGCATTTCCAGCAGCGCGACCGGCGGCTGCGCGAGGCGGGCTCCTACGGCACGCTGCTGCGGGTGCCGGTGCCGCGCGCCGCGCTCGAGCGGGCGGCCGCCCTCGGCCAGCTGATCATCCGGTTGGAGGTGGACCCCGCCCTGCCCGGCGGGCTCGCGATTTACGGCCGCCGCTTCGGCCGCTATCCGCTCGACCCGACGGTCGTGTTGGTGTCGAAACCCTGAGTCACCGGATCGGCTGGCCCTTTGTGAAGTCGAACAGCGTGACGCGCCGCAGCCAGTAGTACGCGTGCCAGTAGTTGCGGAGCCCTTGGACGAACTGCGCGCGCGCCTGATCCTTCTCGTTCTGGCCGATGTAGAGGTTGTCGATCATGATGCGTCCGATCACGTACCGATTGTAGGCAACCTCGAAGCGCTTCGCCGCCACGGTGTCGGCCTTGGCGACGAGGGCCACGGTGCGACGGGCCTGCGACAGCTCGAGCGCGGCAAACTGCGCGTCCTGCGCGGTCTGGGCGAGCGTCGCCTGCGACCGACTGGTCATCCCTGCGCGGTCCGCCTCGGCGGCGCGCACGTCGGACCCGTGCGCGCCCCACTGCCACAGCGGCACCTGCACCGACACGGCGAACTGCCGCGCTTCGAGCAGGTTGCGATACACGGAGCTCGCCTGGGACGCGGTCGCGTTGAAGCCGAGGCTCGCCTGCACCGTCGCGCCGAACCCGCCCGACAGCTTCGCCTCGGTTACCCGCCGCCGCGCCATGACGTCCTGCAGGGCGACGGCGCTCACCACCGCACGATTGCGCAGCGCCTCGGCCACGGCGCGCGCCGTGTCGGCTTCGATCTCGGGCACGGTCGCGTTCGCGGTGACCTCGAGGGGGGTGCCGGACGGCACGTTGAGCGCCAGCCGGAGCGCGGCGGTGGCACGGTCGTACTCGAGCCGCGCGGCTTCGAGCGAGGTGCGGGCCCGGAGCAGCGCCAGCTCGCTCTGCAGCAGGTCGTTCTCACCGATCTTCCCCACCTCGAGCCGGCCGGTGTTCAACCGGTACAGCGTGTCGTTCACGGCGACGTTCGTCACCGCGTTGTCGAGGGCCAGGCGGGCGGCGTACACGTCGAAGAACCGCTCGCTGGTCTCGAGCGCGATGTCCTCGAGCGTCTCGAGGTAGGTGCGTTCGTCCAGCTCGGCCTGCACGGCATCCTCGCGGCGATCCCACGCCGCCACGTTGGGGCGCAGCACGTCCTGCCGTAATCCGATGGCGACCGGTGTGGACGACCACGTCTCGATCGCATCCGGGCCGCTGATCGCGTACCGGGCGAGCGACGAAGACACGAACAGCGCCCCTCCCGTGAGCGGCACCCTCTGGGAGAGGGTCAGGCCCAGCGTCGTATTCGTCTGGTCCTGGGGCCGGAACAGCGTGCTGCCGTCGGGTTGCAGCACGGGAATGATCGAACGGTTGTAGTTGTAGGTCGGCAGCGCGCTGCCGAGCGACAGCTGCGGCAACAGGCGCAGCCGAAACGCCCGATGGCGGTAGCGCCCCGCTTCGCGGGCGGCCCGGGCCGCCTGGGCCGCGAGCCCGCGCTCCTGCGCCAGGGCGATGGCGTCCTGGAGCGTCAACGGTTGTTGCGCGCCGAGCGGCAGGACAGCGGCGGCGAGGACGAGACAGGAGACCAGCGTGCGCAGCGGCATAGGCCGTCACTCGTAGCGAAGACAGATGACCGGATCCTGCCGCGCCGCACGATACGCGGGCATGATCCCGAACGCGATCCCCACGGAGATCGATACACCGAAGGCGACCACCACCGAGAGATACGACACGATCGTCTGGATACCGGCGAAGTGCCGGATGCCCGCGGACAGGCCGGTGCCGAACAGAATGCCCGCCACGCCGCCGGCGATGCTGATGAGGATCGCTTCGCTCAGGAACTGCAGCAGCACGTCCCGCCGCGTGGCCCCGACGGCGCGCCGCACACCGATCTCGCGGATGCGCTCCAGCACCGAGGCGAGCATGATGTTCATGATGCCGATGCCGCCGACCAGGAGCGAGATCGACGCGATCGCGCCCAGCACCACGTTGAAGATCGCCTTGGTGCGCTGCTCCTGGTGCAGCAGCTGCTCGGGTACCGTGACCTCGAAGTCCACCACCGAGTTGTGACGGCGCGCCAGCATCCGCTGGACCACCTCGGCCACGCCGGGCACGAGCTTCGAATCGGTCACCCGCACGATGATGCGGTCGAGCTGGTTGCGGTTGATACGCTCCTGACGCTGTTCCTCGCTCTCCTCCGCGCTATCCGCGGTCACCACCGTCACCGAGCGCGCCGCCTGCTCGATGTCGCGCTGTGTGACCTGGGCGCGGTTGCGGAACCGAAGCAGCATGGTCCCTACCGGAACGTAGACGTCCAGATTGGCGTCGCGGATCCCGAGCCGCTGGGCGGTCTGGGAGCTCACCCGCCGATCCACCAGCACGCCGACCACCGTCAGCCACGTGCTGCCTACCTTGAGCGGCCGACCGATGGGGCTCTCCGTGGTGAAAAACCGTGCGCGCACGCCATCCCCGATGATCGCGACGGGGAGACCGAGCTCCACTTGGACAGGTGTGAACCAGGCCCCGCTGGCGAGCTCCAGGTTGGTCAGCCGGAAATACGTCGTATCCACGCCGACCAGCTTCCCGGAGCGGTGCCGTCCTTCACGCGTGATGGTCGTGTTCAGCACGATTTCGGCGCTGGTGACATCGACGGCCGGAATCACCCGTGCGATCGCTTCGGCGTCGGCGTAGGTGAGCTTCGGCGAGAACTTCTTGACCTCCCGCTCCGGCTGGTCCTGCACCGGCACCGGCCCTTCCTTCTGCTCCACCAGCGGCGTGATCATCACGTTGTTGGAGCCGAGCAGGCGGAGCTGCTCGAGGATCTCCTGCTCGGCGCCCTTGCCGATGGCCAGCATCGCGATGACCGATGCCACCCCGAACAGGATGCCGAGGGAGGTGAGCGACGCGCGGAGCTTGTTATGTTGGACGGCCTCCACCGCCGTCCCGACGGTGAAGGCGAGCTGGACCGGTGCGACGCGCACCGCGTCAGTCCTAGCGCGGTACGCGCAACGCGGTATCGCCGCCCGCGGTCACAGGCGCGGGGGGGGCGGCTGGCGCCGGGGACAACCGCACCAGCTTGAGCCGTTCATGATCCTGCGGCGGGGACAGCAGCACCCGGTCGCCCTCCGCGAGGCCGCGCGCGATGACGACCTCGTCGTCGTTCATCGCCCCCGTCACGACCTCGTCCTTCTCGACGCGCCCGCCTGATTGCTTGTACACGAACGGCACGCCGCCCTCGCTGCCGAGCGCCTCGAGCGGCACGTAAAGCGCCGTGTCGAGCCGCAGCGTCTCGATCGCATTGCCCGTGGTCATGCCGGGGCGCAGGGTGGAGTCCGATTGCTCGACCTCCACTTTCACCTCGAAGACCTTTGCGTCCGAGTTGGGGCGTTGCTCTCCTACGTTCGCGACGGTCGTCACTTTGCCGCCGAGGCGCTTAGTGGGATCGGCGTCCAGCGTGATCGCCACGGGCTGTCCCACGGCGACTTTCCGGACGTCCATCTCGTTGACGTAGGTGACGGACTCCATGTGGGTGAGGTCGGGAAGCTGGGCGACCCCGGGATCCCACACGTTCACCTGAGAGCCCGTCGTCCGCTTCTTGCCGCTCCCTTCCTTGGCATAGATAACCATTCC
>Ga0209156_10002603_pt1 | contig 14102 bp, 10 predicted proteins | sample GraSoiAngelo_124_FD_185881 | JGI IMG/M metagenome (GOLD analysis project Ga0209156, IMG submission 185881) | Grasslands soil microbial communities from the Angelo Coastal Reserve, California, USA - 14_0927_05_20cm (SPAdes) (version 2) | ecosystem: Environmental > Terrestrial > Soil > Grasslands...
GACCGGTACGTCAGGAACGGAGAGGATTATTGAAGCCCGAAAGTAATGACTGGTCCCTCACCATGGCGTCTGCCTTCCCCCCGAGGGGGCATGACATCGGTCACAGTATCTGGGTCCACGATCGAGCCTGTTGGCTCAATAATTCTTCTCCCCGGTCCTGAAGTACAATACTACGTGGACCAGAGACGTCAAGCAGGGGCGTAACACAAGACCGTCCAGGTGGACCGAAGACGTCAAGCAGGCGTAACACAAGACCGTCCAGGTGGACCGAAGACGTCAAGCAAGGGCGTAACCGTCCCGCTGGACCGAAGACGTCAAGCAGAGGCGTTTCGCGGGATCGTCACGCAAGCAACGGGGGGTGTGCCTTGAACCTGACGCTGTTGGGCGCCATCGTGCTGCTCGCGACGTGGGCGGCACTGGTCTTCGTCGCGCACCTGGGAAGCGGGCCGGTGCAGCTCCTGTACGCAGCCGCCGCGATCCTGTTCGCGCGCCGCGTTATCGTCGGCGCCCCGACGTTCCGCTCCTGAGCGCTACAGCGTCGACTTGAAGAGCAGGCGGTTGGGGGTGCCGTTCACATTGCCGGTGATCACCCCCGTCGTCGCGTTGGACATGATCCAGTTCGCAACCGTCCCGGAGGGCTGGTCGCCGTTCGTGGCTTTATACAGCGCCGCGACCCCGACGACGTGTGGCGTGGCCATCGATGTGCCGCTGAGCGTCATGGTCGTACCGGCCAGGAAGGTCGACTTGATCGACGAGCCCGGCGCGTAGACCTCGACGCACGTACCCCAATTGGAGTACGACGCCTTGGCGTCGGTCTTCTCCGACGCGGCCACCGTGAAGACACTGGGGGCACCCGACGGTGACTCGGTGCACGCGTCGACGTCGTCGTTTCCCGCGGCGACCGCGAGGAACACACCCGAGTTGTAGAGATTCGTAACCGCCTGGTCGAGAGCCGACGACTTGCCGCCGCCGAGCGACATGTTGGCGACGGCGGGGCTCACGTGGTTCGCCGTGACCCAGTCGACGCCGGCGATGACGTCGGATGTGAGACCGAGGCCGGCGCAGCTCAGCACACGGACGCCGTGCAGCGACACCGACTTGGCGACGCCGTACGTCGCTGCGCCGATCGTCCCCGCCACGTGGGTGCCGTGGCCGTTGCAGTCCTCGCCCATGGCATGATAGGCATCGAACACGTTATCGGCCCGGCCGCCGAACTCGGGGTGCAACGTCCAGATGCCGGTGTCGATGATGTAGGCGTGGACGCCTGCGCCGGACGACGTGTAGGTGTACGTGCCGGAGAGCGGCAGCGCGCCCTGATCGATGCGGTCGAGCCCCCAGGGATCGCCGTTCGCGTCCATCGACTGCGTCGCGTCGGCGCTCATCACCTGATCGGCCTCCACGAAGGCCACCGCGGGATTGAGCCGCAGGACGTCCACCGCCGCGGATGACAGGCGCGCGGAGAAGCCCTTGATCGCGCTCATGTACACGTGCAGCAGCGATCCGCCGGCCGTCGTCACGAGCTGGCGCGCCAGCGCAGCGGGGTCGACGACGTTGTCATGGAACACCACGATGTACTGGCCGGGCACCGTCGAGCCGCTCGCGGCGCGCGGTGAGTCCGTCGGCTGAGCCGGATTGGATGCAGCCTGGCATCCCGCGAGAACCGCCAGGATCGTTACCGCGACTGCTGATGCGCGCGCTTGCATAGTGCCCCCGGTAGTGGCTGACTCGGCACGGTGCGGGGGCAAGTTCCATTCCGACCGTCGCGGCAGCGACGCAGGGCTCCCGGACCGTAAAGGCCTCCTGCCAGTGGGGCGTGCACGCACGCAACGGTGTGGCACGCGGGCGACGGCGTCAGCTGGCCGTGAGCACCAGGGTCACAATGCCCCACGCGAGCGTCAGCAACGTCACGGGCACGCCCACCCGCGCATATTCGCCGAACCCGATCCGCACGCCGCGCGTCTCCGCTTTTTCCGCCACGATCAGGTTCGCCATTGACCCGATGAGGAGGAGGTTGCCGGCGAACGTCGAGCTCATGGCGACGAGGAGCCACACGAGATCCGTCCGGGGGAGGTTGGGAATGACGCTCCGCCACAGCATGACCGCCGGCACGTTCGACACGAGGTTGGAGAGCACCACCATGACCGCGCTCAGTGTCGCGGCGAGGCTCCAGTCGGAGCCCCACACGAGGCCGAGACCATGCGCGTGAATCCACGGGTCGGCGACCGCCCGCTCGAAGCCCCGCATCACCACGAACAGCGAGCCGAAGAAGAGCAGCAGCGACCACTCGACCCGGTTGATCGCGTAGGCGGGGTCGCGCTGCGCGACGGCCACCATGGCGGCGCCGGCGGTGATGGCGACGAGCGGCAGGGATCCGCCGGCGAGCCACGCCATCACGGCGACCGCGAACAGCGCGAGCCCCTTCGCGACGAGGGGCCGGTCGAGCGCGACCGGCACGGTCTCCAGCCCTTCGCGGAACGGCTCCCGCAGCTCGTCCCGGTACGCCCAGCGCAGTAAGCCGTACGTGATGGCGAGGCCGCCGACGCCCACCGGCAACATGCGCACCAGAAACCCGCCGAACGACGCGCCGCTCCAGATGCCCACGAGCATGTTCTGCGGGTTCCCCGTGATCGAGAGCACCGACCCGACGTTGGCCCCCATGGCGAGGCCGAGCAGGTACGGCGTGGGTCGCACGCGCAGGGGCCCGAGCGCCGCGAGCAACACGGGGGTGACGACGAGACAGACGGTGTCGTTGACGAACAGCGCGGACAGGAGGCCGCCACCGACGACGACGCCGAGCAGCAGCCGCTGGGGCGTGCGCGCGCGGCGCAGGACCGACTCGGCGGCCCATTCGAAGAATTTCCCGACCTCGAGATAACCGACGATGAGCATGACACCGAGCAGGAACACGAGGACGTCGAGATCGATCGCGGCATACGCATCGGGGAGCGACAGGACGCCGCACACCACCATGGCGACGGCGCCGAGGAGGCTCGCGGCCGGGCGATTGAGGTGTACGAAGGGGAGGCGCTGGACGGCGATGAGGAGATACGTGACGCCGAAGATGATGAGGCCGGTCGTCATAGAATTGCGGATTGTGGATTGTGGATTGCGGATTGGAGCAACCCGCCCTGATCCGTCAAATTCGCAATCCGAAATCCGCAATTCGCAATCCTCATATCTCCCAATTCGAGAACAGCACGCCGCGCCGCGGGTGCGGCTCGCCGTACCCCTCGTATGTCATCCGGAGGTCGGTCCAGCGGACGCGATAGCCGCGCGCGACCAGCCGGCGGAACGTGTCGTCGAAGCGCGTCTGGCAGCGCACGGCGACGCGCCGGATGCCCGCGCGCGCGGCCGCGGCCTCCGTCGCCGCGATGCTCGCGTCGAAGGCGCGGTCGTCGCGCGCCGCGAGCTTGAGCACCCGCACCTCGTCCTTGGGGCGGCCTTCGGCGAGGGGGGTGGAGTGCCAGAGCACGACCGCCGCCAGCCCGTCGTCGTCGTCCACCAGCGACGTGTCGCCCAACCCCAGCTCCGCCGTGAGCGTGATCTCGCGCGTGAAGTCGTAGCCGGGCGAAACCGTGCCGACGAGGCGACGCGCGGCCGCGAGCGCCGCGCCGCCCGCGTCGCCCTTGCGCTGCGACAGGAGCGCCGGCGCCGCGTGGCCGCGGGTCGCGATGTCGTTCGTCAGGGTCACCGTGAGGTGGCCCGGCGCGAACCCGAGCCGGGCGTAAAAGCCGATGTTTTCGACGGTGCGCGGCATGGTCTCCAGTCCCAGCGTCGCGACTCCCTGCTCGATGAGCCAGTCCACCGCTGCACGGACGATCGCCTTGCCGACGCCCGCCCCCTGGCGGTCGGGACGCACCGCGAGCGGGCCCATCCATCCTTCCGTGCCCGAGCGGTGCGCGATGTTGAAGGCCACCACGTGCCCCGCCTCGTCGCGCCACAGCATGGCGCCTGCGCCCGCGTCGAGCAGCGCGTACCGCCACACCTGCGGATTCAGGTGCGGCACGCGCACGCCGACGAGGCCGTCGCGGCGGTAGCGGTCGGTGAACGCGTCCGCAAACACCCGGTTCAGCGCGTCGGTGTCCCGCTCGCCCGCGGGCGCCGGCCCGTAGACCTGGCGCTCAGGCAGCCACGCCCGCATCGGCGGCTCCCAGCGTTGCAGTGTCGTCCCGCACCACACTCGTCCCGCGGGCGGGGTCGAAGTCCACGCGGATCACGCGATCCAGGCCCTCACGCACCTGCTCGATGTGGGTGATCAAGATGACCTGCGGGAAGCGATCCGCCAACCGGCGCAGCAGCCCGACCACGTGCAGGCGCCGGGCCTCGTCGAGCGACCCGAAGATCTCGTCCAGCACGAGCAGCGAGAGCGGCTGCCCCGCCCGCTCGGCGATCATCTGCGAGATCGCGAGCCGCAGCACAAGGTTGGCAATATCCTCTTCCCCGCCCGAGATCACCGGTTTGGGCACTCCCGCCTCGAGGATGCTGACGGCGTAGTCCTCGGTCAACTCGAGCTCATCATAGCGCCCGTCGGTCAGGTCGGCGAGGAAGCCGGAGGCGAGCTCGGCGATCTCGGGCCGCATCTGGGCGTTCAATTCGGCCCGCAGGTCAGAGAACGCGCGGTCCAGCTCGTTGTGGAGGCGCTGGCGGGCCTTCAGCCCGGTGATGTGGCGCTCGCGCTCGGCGCGCTCACCCTCCCGCCGTTGCGCATCCCGCACGTCGTCCTCCGCCCGCGTCAGCGCCCCCCGCGCTTCGACCACGGCGAGCTCGGCCTCGCGCAGCGCCCCCACCGCCCGGTCGTAGCGATCCTTCGCCTGCCGATATCCCTGATCGGAGAAGCCCTCGGCGCGCACCGCGTCGGTCAGCTCGCGCACCCGGCGCTCGCCGATCGACAGCTGCTGCTCCGCCCGCTCGGCTTCCCGCACCAGGCTCTCGGCGCGCCGCGCCCGCTCCTCGAGCGCCGCCGCCTCCAGGGCGATCGGCTCGAGCTTGGCGAGCTCGGCCCGCACCGCGTCGTGCCGGGCGGCGTCGTAGCCCGCCGCGCGGGCGGCGAGCTGGCGCTCGAGCAGCGCCGCCCGGCCCCGGGCCACCGTCAACTGGGCACGCGCCCGCTCTCCCTCCTCCACCTGCGCCCGCAGCTCGCCCGCCCGCGCGCTGGCACGACGGCTCTCCTCCAGCACCTGGTCGCGCGCGGCCTCGGCCTCCACCAGCTTGGCGGGCCGCTCGGCCAGTTGCTCCAGTCGCTGCCGGAAGTACTTGCCGTCGCCCGTGATCACCTCGAGTTGCGAGTCGAGCAGCGCGAGCACCGCGGCGTATTCGGCCCCGAGCGGCCGCTTGCAGGTCGGACACGCCCCGTCGGGCCCGAGCGTCACGATCTGATCGCGCTGCTCCTTCACCTCTTCGTACAGCTTGAGCAGCTCGGTGCGCTTCGTCTCGGCGTATTGGCGGTCCTGCACCCACGCCGTCCGCTCCGCTTCCGCCCCCCGCTCCGCCGCCTGCAGGCGCTCGGCGAGCTGCCGCGCCGCCGTGGCCGCACGCTCCAGCTCGCCTGCGACGTGCCGTAGCTCGGCGAGGCGGCGCTCCAGCACGCCCGCGGCGCGCCCCAGCTCCGCCAGCTGCGCCTCGTCGGCCTGCCGGGCCGCGGCCGCTCGCTGCAGGCCCTCGAGCTCGGCCACCTCCCGCTTCAGGCGCGCGACGGGGGCGAGCTCGGCGTCGAGGCGACGCAGCTGCTCGCGGGCGGCCAGCGCGTCGGCGAGCTCGCGGTCGAGCCGCTGGAACTCCTGCCGCGCGGTGACCACGCCCTGCTCCGCCATGCGTCGCTCGCCGTCGAGCGAGAGGGTGCGCTCGCGGCGGGTCACCCACGCGTTCCAGCGCGGCTCCTCGCGGCCCAGCCCCGCTTCCGCGATCCGCCGGGCCGCGTCCGCCGCCTGCGCCGCGGACTGGGCCTGCGCGAGTCCCGCTTCGGCGGTCTTGCGCGACGCCGCGAGGGCCGCAGCATCCGGCAGCCCCGCCTCGAGGCCCCGCACCTCCGCGGCGACGGCGTTCCGCACCTCGCGCACCCGTTCCTGCGCGTCGCGCAGGCGCTCGTAGCCGAGCACCCGCGACAGGAACGCCGCCCGCTCCGTCTTGCCGAGCGCCGCCATCACCGCCAGCTCCTTCTGGCCGGTGAAGTACGTGTTGAAGAACTCCTGGTGCGTCATCCCGAGCGTGCGCTCCAGCTTGTCGGTAACGGCCTTGAGTGAATTCGCCACGAGCTGCCCATCCTGCAGCAGCGCCGCGGTGGAGAGACCGCGCTTCACTTGGTACTCGTGGGCGCCCAGCCGGAACTCGAGCTCCACCTCCACTCCCGTGCGACCCTTCGCGCCGAGCCGGCGGATCGAGTCCTTGTCTCCCCGGACCGCCTGCGCGCCGTAGATCGCCCACGCGATGGCTTCGAGCAGCGTCGTCTTCCCCGAGCCGTTGGGTCCGAAGATGCCGGTGATCCCGGGGCCGAATTCGACCTCGGTGTCCGCGTGCTGCCGAAAGTTCAGGAGGCGGAGCCGGTGCAGCTCCATCAGGCCTCGCCCTCTCCGCCGACGCGAGCCACGTAGTCGACGCCCAGCCGCACGAACTCCGCCCGGTCGAGGTCCGCGTCGAGCGGCCGATGCTCGAGAAAGGTCCGCACCGTCTCGGGCAGCGTCTGCCGGTGGGCGAGAGGTCCCGCGGCCTCGTCCCGGTGCGTCTCGGGCCGCCGCAGGTCGAGCTGATAATGCAGCGCGCGAGCCTTGTAGCCGCGGATCGCGGCGTGATCGAGATCCCGCGCGGTGGCGCGCGAAACGTCGAAGACGAGCTGGCGCACGATCTGCTCGTCGATCGCCGGCTTGGCGGCCGCGACCTGGGCGGCGATGCGCTCATCGAGCTCTCTCGGCGTGAGCCCCTTCCCGTCGATCGCGGGGAGGTCGATATGGCGGCGTGCCGATGCGACGCGCCGAAACTCGACCCTCGCCCCGGGCAGGTGCGCCAGCAGGTAACCTTTGCCGTGCCCCCCGTGCTCCTCCTCGTCTTGCATCTGGCCCCAGGGATTGGGAGCGACGTACTCGAGGCTGCCCGCGTACCAGGCGTTCGGCTCGACCTGATGGGCGACGTGGTAGTCGCCCATGGCCACGTAGTCCCACTGCGCCGGCGCGAGATCCTCGAGCTGGAGGGGCGCACCGCCGTACTCCATGGTGCCGCGGCGCTCCCCCACCCCCGGGAGCTGACCGTGCACGAGCAACACGTTGAGCGTCGTGCCGCGCTGTGGCCGCATGGCGGGGCGCTCGGCCTGCATCAGCGCCTGATGAGGTACGGCGAGCACGGAGCACTCGAGCTTGGAAAAGGTGATGCGCCGAGCCTGATCGACGACGACTTCCACGCCCAGCGCCTCGTACAGTCGCAGGATCGTGCCCGTCTCGACGGAGCGTGGCGTGTCGTGGTGGCCGGCGATCATCACGACCGGCGTGTCGGGGAGACCGGTCCGCAGCCGGTGCAGTTGTTGAAAGAGGAACAGGATGGCCGGGTTGGTCGGACGCACGGAGTGAAAGACGTCTCCGGCCACCAGTATCAAGTCCGGGCGCTGCTCGAGCAGGTCGTCGACCGCACGGCGGAACGCGTCGGCCACGTCCGCCTCGCGCTGATTCCCGCCGCGCGGCGTCTGCCGGTCGTACTGGCGGAACCCGAGGTGGAGGTCGGCGAGGTGGGCGAGTTTCACCGTGGGGTCAGTACGGCTCGTCGGAAATCGCGTTCAGCGGCGGCACGCTCTCGCGCGCGGCGGCCGGCGCGGCCGCCACGCGGCCGCCGAGCTGCTTCTTGAAGTGCGCCAGGGCGTCCTGCGGGCGCGTCTGGCGCGTGTGCGCGAGGGCGCGGCGCACGTCCTCCTCCCGCCGGTCCGCGATGACGTCCTTGACCTGGTTCGGCCGGACCCGGCGGTCGAGCTTCACCAGCTGGCGCGCCACGGCGTCTTCGAACGGCAGGTCCGCGGTGGGCGGGTAGCGCTCCACGCCGTCACGGCCGCGCAGCACGGCGGGTCGTGGAAAGCGCACGAAGATAGGCTGCGTAAAGTGGGGATGGCGCACCATCAGCTCACCGATGGGCAGCGTGGCCAGCTTGATCTTGGTGGCGGGCGAGAGCACCTGGTACCCCGGCGTGGCCAGCTCGTCCGCGTCCATGCGGCCGAACACCACGGTGCCCGCGTTCCCGACCACCCGCCGATGCACTTGCGAGCGGAATTGCTCGGCGCCGAACAGCACCAGCCCGAGGTAGCGCCCCCGCTCCGAAATATCGAGCAGCATCTTCTTGACGTACGTCTCGGGCCCGTCGGCGGGCGCGTACTTGTTCAGCTCGTCCACGAACACGACCACTGCTTCGACACCCAGGTCGCGACGCTCCAGACGCTCGCGCAGCTGCGACACCACCCGGGCGAACACGAGGTCCTGGCCCAGGGGATCGACGTTCGCCACGTCGACGACGTACACGGTACGGTCGGTGAACCTGCCCCACGGCAGATCGTTCGACGGGCCGTCGTCGGTGACGAGACCCTTGCAGCGTGTCGAGATGTTCGCCAGGCGGTTGCGCACCTTGCGCATGGTCGCGATGTGGTGCGTCCGCCAGCTGTCGCCGCCCCCTCTCCCCGCCAGCTCGAGGCCGTCGAAGATCGACCGGAACAGCCGCTCCAGGTCGGCGAACGTGACCACGCGATGCACGCCGCCGAACCCATCCTCAAACTCCTTGTCCACGACCCGGTCGGCGAGGAAGTCGATGAAGGCGTCGGCCTTGGCGTCGATGTCGTCCCGGTTGAGCAGCACCTCCGCGTAGTCGAGCACCTCGCGCAGCCCCCACACCAGGGGCTCCACGTCGCCGACCAGGTCGGGATGCGTGCGCAGCGTGTTCAGGTTCACGCCGTCGGCCTTGAAGGGCGCAAAGTAGCGCACCTGTTGGAACGGCTCCGGCGCGACGCCCAACCGCTGGTAGCGCCGACGGTCTTCGTCGTCGAGCGTTCCGGGCCGATCGAGGAAGCACAGGTCGGGGCCCTTCACGTTGAAGCACACCGCGGCCACGCGACCCTTGTGCGGCGGGAAATGCTGGAAAATGGACGACAGTAGGAACTCCACCGCGCTCGTCTTGGTGGCGAGCCCCGAGACGCCCGAGATGTTCAGGTGCGCCGCTTCCGGGCCGAGCAGGAAGTCCGCGTCGACATAGACGGGCGCCTCCAGCCCGCCCGAGGTATAGAGACCCACCGGGATCGCCGTCGGCTGCGCCCCGCCGAGATAAGCGTCCATGCGGAGCGCCTGGGCCACGTCGACATCGGTCGCGACGTGCACCTGCCCGAGCGGGACCGGTTGCAGCGGCTCCTCCGGAGTCTGACGCAGCACGGCCGCCGTCCAGAGCCGGATCTCCTGACGGACGGTCGGACGCTCGGCGGCTTTGGCGGGGTCGCCCTCGGCGCCCACGACGTCGTGCAGCGGGGTCGCGAGATCCGAGTACGCGAACCCGTCCGTCACCACACCGTAGACCACCTTTCCCGTTTCCCCTTTCCCGTTTCCCGGCTCTTCCACGCGGACGATCGCTCCGATCCCGATGCTGGTCTCGTTCGCGGTCCAGAAATGGAACTGGTGCGGGGTCGCCGGCTTTTGCTCGGTGGCGACGACGCGGCCGATCGGAGGAGTCAAGGGTGGCGGGGGAGGCGGGGAGGCCGGATCGCGCCGCTCGATCACGAAGCGGTCCGTGGCAGGCGCGAGGCGGGAAGCGGGGTGAGGTCGCGGGGCGCGCGCGCTCTCAAATACGTCTCCACGTCATGGATAGGATAAAGTAACCGATCCCAGCGCCGGTCGGGGGTGGCAACCGGCGCTCGCTCGGCGCGAATCCAGGCCGCGATCGGCGAAGCGAGCGCGATGGTCTCCGGGTGGGCACGGGCCTCGAGGCGCAGCAGGCCGTACAACAGGTCGTTTCCCTCCCACGGCCACAGCCGCACGTACCACGAATAGATGTCTCGCCGGGCCCCGCGGGCTTTGGGCCGAAACACGCCCGTGCGATGGCCGTCCGCCAACGTCAGCGCCCGCTCCAGCTCCGCGCCCTCGAAATACTGCGCCCCGTGACTCTTCACGACGCCGAGCGCGCGCGGATGCTCGGACAGCGCGGCCGAATCGGACAGTACGCCGTCCACTACGAGCCACTCCTCGGCAGCCAAAGCGCGAAGCCACGCCTCCCCCAGGCGCCGCTCGAGGGCGGTGCGAGTCCTCTGCACCTCGACGCGGGCAGCCGCCAGCGCGCGCGCGGGCTGGCCCGCCTCCTCGGCCGGGAACTCGAGCACCCGGACGCCGGCCCCCTCGAGCGCGCGACGCACGCCCGCCGGAAGCCGGTCGAGCCGCGTGATCGCGACCTCTGCTGTCGCCTCGGCGACCGTGCGGAGACGACGCTCCGGTCCGCGCCGGCGGATGGCGGCAGCGGCGTGGGCCCGCACGATCGGCGTGATCCCGCCGTATCCCACCACGCGCCACTGCTCGATGCCGTCGAGAAAGCACACGGCTGCGGGCGCGAGGGGCCGCGCGTCGCTCAGCGGCTCCACGCGGAGCTCTCCCCCCTCGACCGGATCGGCCCCGATGAACTCGTCGACGTCGCCGCGGCCGAGGCTCGCCTCGGGAATGTGGGAGGCCGGCACGGCGCCCGCAGCGACGACGGCCTCGACCCACGAGCCGGGGACGGTCATCGAGTCCGGAGTGCCCAGCCGAGATAGGTGATGCTCAGATCGTCCGTGAGGATGCGGCGGCCGGTGCCATCACCGCCCCGCGCGATCCCTTTCATTTCCTGCACCACCATGTCGTTACGGGCGAGCTTTTCGGTCAGCTCGGCGGGCGTGATGAAGCGCTGGAAGTCGTGGAAGCCTTCGGGCATGGTGTGCTGCACGTATTCCTCGTCCCACACGACCTGCAGGAAGCCGGCGATGGTGCGGTTATGGGTGAGGAACCCGAGCCCCCCGCCCGGCGCGAGGGCGGCCGCCACCCCGGCGAGGGTGCGGTCGAGATCGTCCACGTGCTCGAGCACGTCCACCGCGAACACGAGGTCGTACGTCTCGAGCGCGGCGGCCTTCAGGTCTTCGGCCGTCCCGCGCCGGTAGTCGATCGCCAGCCCGGCGCGTTGCGCATGGTCGCGCGCCGCCGTGAGGGAGCGCTCCGACGGATCGATGCCGGTCACTCGCGCACCTTCGGTCGCGAGGGCTTCGGCCAGGATGCCGCCGCCACACCCCACGTCGAGCACCCGTTTGCCGCCGAACCCGTTGAACACGCCGCGGAAGTACTCCACCCGAACCGCGTTCAGCTCGTGCAGTCCCGCGAACGGTCCGGCGTCGCTCCACCACAGGCCCGGCACGCGCTCCACCAGACGCTCGTACTTTTCGGGCTCGGGGAGGCCGCCGAGGCGGGGGAGCTGGTCGGACATGAGACACAAATCTACGGCGTTGGGGAGGTTGGGGGAGGTTGGGGAGGTTGGGGAGGTTTGGGGGAGGTTGCGGAGGTTGTGGAGGTTGTGGAGGTCTTATCGAGCCAACGCACAGTAGAGCTTCCAGGTGAGAAAGCGGGCGCGGTTTTGGCGGTCGTTCAAGGCCGCCCACTCTGCGTCGGCTAACAGGCCGGCCTCCCGGCAGAACCGCAACGCATACCCCACCTCAGCTAGAGACGATAGTGCGATATCGAGGAAGCGGCGAAACTCCTTCCTACTGCGCCGAGCAGATCCTTCTACGATGTTGACCGCTGCGGAGAACGCAGCGCGACGAGTCTGCGAGGTGAGACCATACTGCTCTTCGGTGGGGAAGGTCTTGGTAGCGCAGTAGACAGCGAGCGCGAGTTCGTGACATTCACGCCAAGCGTGAAGCTCCTCATACGGCGGCGCCATGCGGCGCAGTGTAACAACGAGCGCGGCGGGAACTAGAACCATTTTCGTGCTGGGGGTAGCATCCTACTGCAGTCAACCTCCACAACCTCCACAACCTCCACAACCTCCCCTAACCTCCCCAACCTCCGCCGCTAGGCGGTCGCTTCCACGTTCGGGAACGGCGGCACGTCCAGGAACCACAGGCCGGCCAGGCGCGAGCTCTTGTCGACCTCGACCAGCAGGCGGTCCGCCACGCGCACCACGGTGGCCGGCCGCTGCCGCCCCACCCGGATGTGCAGCACCGATTCGGCCTGGTTTTTCTCCACGGTGAGCGGCGTGTCCACCTCGACGGCCGCCACCACGGGTTGCGCCCTGCCGGGGGGAAACACGACGCGCGCGTCCTTGGCCGGGGTCGGGGCCGCGAGCTGCTCGTGGGTGCGGATGTCGTCCGGCCACGTGACCACATCCACGCCTCGCAAGCACCCGCTGGCCACGTCGATCACCACGAAAGAGCCGTCGTTGCCCTCGAGATCCACGGTGCCGTTGAAACTCGTGGCCTTCCCCGTCCCCTTGCACGCGACGGAGAGAATGTCGGTCTCGGGATCCCAGTGATACGTGACCTTGGGGAGCTTGCCGTCGAGCGGCTCGATTCGGGCTTCGAAGTGCGTCGACAACCGCGCCTTCCAGGGTCTCCGGGGGGCGCATAATATAGACCGCACCCCAGGGAGGTGCTAGGACGATGGAGCGGCGGGAGTTTCTGGCGGCTGGCGGTGCGGCAATTGCGGATTGGGGATTGCGGATTGCGGATTGGTCGGGGCGGACGTCGGATGCAGCCAATCCGCAATCCGCAATCCGAAATCCGCAATCGCGCCAGGAGCCCTCCCTTTCCCCGGAAGTCTTCGCCCGCCGCCTCGACCGCGCGCGGGCCGAGCTCGAGGCGCGCAGGTTCGATTGCCTCATCGCCACGCCCAGCACCAACTACGAGTATCTCACCGGCTACAATCCCGGGCGCAGCGAGCGCCTCATCGCCCTGATCGTCCCGCTCCACGGCGCTCCGGCCGTGGTCTGTCCCTCCTTCGAGGTCGAACGGATCGAGCGCCACGGCGCCATTGCGGACGCGCGGGGATGGGAGGAGCAGGACGACCCGTACGCCCTGGTGCGCGACACCGTGGGCCGCCTGGCGCCGCGCGCGGGGACGATCGCGCTCGAGCCGTCCACCGGATACCAGACGTCGTTGCGGCTCGCGGCCGCGCTCCCCCGCTGGAAGTTCGTAGACGCGGCACCGGTGACCGAGCGGCTCCGCATCGTGAAGGCCCCCGAGGAAGTTGCCCTGATCCGCCGCGCCATCGAGATCACGCAAGGCGCGATGACGGCGACGTTCGCGCAGCTCGCCGTGGGGATGACGGAGCGCGACGTGGCGCGGCTCCTGTCGCACGAGATGCAGCAACGCGGCGCCGAAGGAGGGGGCCTGGTGCAGTTCGGGCCGTCCAGCGCGCTGCCTCACGGCGGGCCCGCCGCCGCGGCGCTCGAGCGTGAGACCGTGGTGCTGATCGATTGCGGCTGCCGGGTCGGCGGCTACGAGTCGGACATCACCCGCACGGTCTGGTTCGGCGACAGGCCGGCGGACGAGTTCCACAAGGTGTTCAACGTGGTGCACGACGCCCAAAGCGCCGCGATCGAGCTGGGACGACCCGGCACGCCGTGCCAGGACATGGACCGCGCCGCCCGCAAGGTGATCGCGGCCGCGGGCTACGGCTCGTTCTTCACTCACCGCCTCGGACACGGGCTCGGCATGGACGGCCACGAGCCGCCGTATCTCGTCGAAGGCAACGCGCTGCGCCTCGAGCCCGGCATGGTGTTCACCGACGAGCCGGGGATCTATCAGCTCGGGAAGTTCGGGGTCCGGATAGAAGATGATTGTGTGATGACGGAGAAGGGGGTCGAGATCCTGAGCCAGCGGGCATCGAAGCTCTAACGGGGAAGGGGGAAGCGAGAAGAGGGAAGCGTGCGGCTGCTACGTGCTTGGAGCTTGCGAATCAAGCCGATGAGAATGCCAATCTCTTCGTCGCACATCCTTAGTGATTGCTCCACGGGTTGCACCGCAGCAAGGCTTAGATCCTGCACGAGCTCCAAGTGCGTCAGGAGTTCCGTGGCCGACCCAACGCGATCCGGAGACACCGCACGAACTGTGGAGTGGTCGCGAGCGCGTACCCCTCGGCGATGTT
>Ga0209156_10002606_pt1 | contig 14097 bp, 11 predicted proteins | sample GraSoiAngelo_124_FD_185881 | JGI IMG/M metagenome (GOLD analysis project Ga0209156, IMG submission 185881) | Grasslands soil microbial communities from the Angelo Coastal Reserve, California, USA - 14_0927_05_20cm (SPAdes) (version 2) | ecosystem: Environmental > Terrestrial > Soil > Grasslands...
GCGCCCTTCGCCCCGAGCACGCGCGCCACGTCCGCATCGGCGCGGCGCAGGCGGTCCTGCACCCACGCCTCCAGTGCGGCCGGAGAATCGCCACCCTCCCAGGCGTGCAGCGCCTTCTCGCCGTGTGCCGAGGTCGGCGCCGCCGCCGCGGCGCACGCCGGCAGCACGGCGCAGGCCACGACCACGGCGAAGGAGGGCGGACGGCGCCCGCGGGGCGATCGAGCGAGCATGAGAGCGACTCCCTACGCGTGCCGCCTGCGGCACGCCGAATGGGCGGATTGTGAGGCGAGTCTAGCCCGGACTGGCCGGGCGCTGCGGCATGGCGGCGTATCTGCGCGACGAAGCGTGCGCGGTCAGCGCTTGCCGAAGAGCTTCTCGAGCTCCGCCCGCGCCTTGTCCATCGCGGCGGTGTCGGGAGGCGTATAGGCCCCGGCGCGCGGCTTGAAGAAGTCGCAGAAGTTCGCCTGCGTCTTGTCGCTCACTTCCTCCGCGGTCGGCTCGCGGCAGTGCTTGGCGACGCTCGTGTCGTAGTCGACGCACATGCGGCAGACGTGCAGCTCGGCGTGACATCGGGGGCACTCATCGAGCCGCCGCAGCGGCAGGGACAGCTCGGCGAGCGCCGCGCCGCACTTCCAGCAAACGAGGTCGTGGGCCATGCGGACAGCCTACTACTTGCCGGGCGCGGGAGTCCGCTGCGGTGCGTACGCCGGGCGCCGTCCCTTCGGCGGTCGGCCCGTCATTCGACGCCCTCGACGATGCGCATATCACGATCGGCAGCGTTACCGAGTGCGCGGAGTGCCTGCTGATAACCGGGACTGTCATGCGCCGCGATGGCTTGCGCGACGCTATCAAACTCGAGGAGGACGGCGCGCTGATCGAGCCCATTTTCATAGACACGCGCGGGCAGCCCGCGCGCGAGGAAACGGCCCCCTGCCGCCTGAAGTGCAGGGCCAGCGAGCCTCGCATAGGCAGCGAAAGCTTCCTGGTTGCGGATCGAGCGATACACGGTAATCCAATATGCTTTAGCCATGGTTGAGGAGTCTCCATGTGAGCGTTAACCGTCTTGGAGGGCACGACCTCCTAACAGTGAAGTTAACCGGCCGCACGATGACGCCGGATCAGCGCCGCGGGCGCATACTGTCTTCCAGCGCTCGCGGCGGCCTAACCACTCACGCATCACGGGCCGCCCGATTGTCAGGCAGCGCGTACCTTGACCACTTGGCTCTTCGAGACGGGTGGAGGCACAGGTTCGCCGGCTTCACGCAGGGCCTCGATTGCAGAGTGATGCCTTCTCTAATGAGCTTCAGCACCTCCCTCCGCGTCTCCGCCACGGCGACGCAGCCCGGCAGATCTGGAACGTATGCGCCGTAGCTGGTCTTGCCCTTCTCAACAACAACCAAGTATTCCACGCCGCCGCTCCTATGAACGCTTAAGCCCTGACTGCTTGAGGATACTATTCAGCGTCCCGGGCGGCACGTCGAGCCCAAACTTACCGGCTACCGTGCTGAAACTGGCGGTGACTGCCCTTCGTCCGCACGTGGCGCCACCCATCCCTTTCAATGAGCCGAATGACCTCGCGGACTTTCATGTGCCGATGTCACGTGCGCTGCCTAACGAGGTGAAGTTGAGCGGCCGCCGAGAAGCGGTGGAGCTCCAACGATTGTTAGCTGCCAGAATCTCCGTCTCAACGGTGAATGCGAGCAACTCCGGACGCTTAGTGGATACTCTCTTTGGTCACGAGAAATCTGACGAGATCGATGAGCTCGTCGTTGTTCCCCAGCGAGTCCATATTCACCCGATACTTCCCGTTCACTACGATGCATGGCGTGCTGGGAACTTGCATTGCAGCGACTTGCGCGTCCGCGGCCCTGATTTTCATATCTACCGCGAACGATCTAGCGGTCGCAAGGAATGCCGCGGGATTTATCCCTGCAATACGCGCATAGCAGCGAGCAGCGGCTTCGAGCGACGGCTGCGGGGTCTTAAGTCGGTGGGTCACAGGGTCGCTGACGGCGAGCTCGCCGGTTTTCCACACGGCGTCGAACATCGCCCGATGCGTCCGGTCCGCAACACCCAAGATCCATGCGGCAAAGTAAGCGCGCTGAAACATCGGCCAGTCCTCGCCGGTGTTGAAAGAGGCCGGTAGAAGCACAATCTGCGCGTTCGGCGGCAGATTGCGCGTTAGCCGTTCCATGACAGGCTGGAAGCTGTTGCAGGCGATGCACCCGTACGAAAATACCTCCATCACTTCGATACTGCCGGCCGGCACGCTAGTAGCTTGCGCCGGTGTCAACAGCACGTAGTTCCGACCCTCGATCCAAGTTTGGGCAGCGCGAGCGTCAGATACCGGCGCGAAAGCCCCAACGGCGAGCAGAGCGGCTACGAAGCGTTTCATGTGAACCCTCTAGTAGGGTCGCGTGACCGGTTTCTGATCTTAGCGGACGCTATGCCTAGCAGCACCTTGGTGGAAATCGAACGTGCTTTGCCTGCTCAAGCGCCAGAGTCCAGACGAGCTGCAGTAGTGCGTCGCGGCTGACCAGGGCAGCTAACGGTGAAGCTGAGCGGCCGCCGAGCGCCCAACCACAAGAGCTTCCCGGCCCGCTCCAACGGTTGTTAAATTCGCGACACACGTCAAACAAGGTAAGAGCGCAGCGTATCCGCATATTTGTCACGCAGGAGTCTGTCAGCTAGTGGCGGAGCGGAGGGATAGATTTGTAGCAGGTGGTCATCAAGCATCCTGGGGTGCACGTGGATGTGCAGATGAGGTACTTCCTGGTCCGCCGCCTCGCCAATGGAGTGCCACAGGCTTAGCCCCTGGTTGCGGAAGCCTGCGGCAACAGCACGCGTGATGCGCGCAACCGACGCCATTAGCGCTGCCCCCGTCGTATCGTCAAGCTCACGAACGTCACAGAGATGCAGCCGGGGAATTACCAGCGTGTGACCGGCGTGAAATTGTCGACGGTCGAGAAACGCCACGGTGAGATCGTCTTCCCAGACGACACTAGCTGGCTCCGTGCCGCGTACGATTCCGCAGAAGACGCATCCCTCACTCATGAGCTTCTCCCGCGAATCTAACTTGAATTATCCGACTACAGCCCCACTCCGCCGGGTGCGCTCGCGCAGGAATCCCTCCAGCACCCGCCCGGTGTGCGAGCGGCGGCTGCGGCGCGCGATGTGGGAAGGTGCGCCCTGGGCGACGATGCGGCCGCCGCGGTCGCCGGCCTCGGGGCCGAGGTCGAGGATCCAGTCAGCTTCCGCCATGATGTCGAGGTTGTGCTCGACCACGACCGCGGTGTTGCCGGCGCCGACCAGCCGGTGCAGCACCTGGACCAGCTTCTCGACGTCCGCCATGTGGAGTCCAACCGTCGGCTCATCGAGCACGTAGAGCGTGTGCCTTGCTCTCGCCCGGGGGCCGCCCCCTTCCTCGCGCACCTTCGACAGCTCGGTGACCAGCTTGATGCGCTGGGCCTCTCCGCCCGAGAGCGTCGGGCTCGGCTGACCGAGTGTGAGATACCCGAGGCCGACGTCCTGGAGGAGCTTCAGCGCATGATGCACGCGCGCATGGGCGCCAAAGAAGCCGACCGCGTCGTCGACGCTCATCGCGAGCACATCGCCGATGCTCGCTTCCCGCCACGACACGGCGAGCGTCTCGGAATTGAAGCGCCGTCCGCCGCATACGTCACACAGCACTTTGACGTCGGGGAGGAAGCTCATCTCGATGGTCTTCACGCCCTGGCCTTCGCACGCCTCGCAGCGCCCGCCGGCGGTGTTGAACGAGAAGCGGCTCGCGGTGTAGCCGCGGATGCGCGCCTCCGTGGTGCCGGCGTAGATGCGGCGGATGTCGTCCCAGAAGCCGATGTAGGTCGCGGGACAGGAGCGCGGGGTCTTGCCGATCGGTGTCTGATCGACCTCGAGCACCCGGTCGATGTGCTCGAGCCCGCGCACGGCCGCACAGCCGATGAGCTGCGCGGCGGCCGCGCGCCGCGGCCGCCGGCGCGCGGCAGTCGGCTTCCCGAGCAGCCGCTTCAGGTTCGCGTACAGGACGTCGCGCGCCACGGTGGACTTGCCCGAACCCGATACGCCGGTAATCACGACCAGACGTCCGAGCGGGATGCGCACGTCGCTTCCCCTGATGTTGTGCAGCGCCACCCGTTCGAGCGTCAGGAGCGGCGTGGCGGCATCCACGGCGCGATGCGGCTTCTCGGGATGCAGCAGCGGCTGGCGGAGGAACCGTCCGGTGGTCGAGCGCGGGTTTCTCATGAGATCGGCCACGGTCCCCGCCCCGATGAGCTCGCCGCCGCGCACGCCAGCCTCGGGCCCGAGGTCGAGCACGTGATCGGCCCGGCGGATGGTCTCCTCGTCGTGCTCCACGACCACCAGCGTGTTGCGGTGGCCCGCGAGCTCGGTGAGGGACTCGAGCAGGATCTGGTTGTCGCGCGGGTGCAGCCCGATCGTGGGCTCGTCCAGCACGTAGCACACCCCCTGCAGATTCGAGCCGAGCTGTGCCGCGAGGCGGATGCGCTGCGCTTCGCCCCCCGAGAGCGTCGGCGCGCCGCGATCGAGCTCGAGGTACCCGAGACCCACGCGCTCGAGGAATTTCAGTCGCGCGCGGATTTCCCCGAGCAGGTCACGCGCGATCTCCCGCTCGCGCGGGCCGGGCCTGAGTCTCGCGAAGAATTCGCCCGTGGCGGCGACCGAGCCGGCCGAGAGCGCTGCGATCGAGCGGTCGCGGAAGCGCACGTTGAGCGCGGTGGAATTGAGCCGCCGTCCGTCGCACGCGCCACACCGCGGCGGCGCCAGCGCGTACCACTCGTTCCACCAGAGCTCCTCGCCGCTTTGCTCGTCGTCGAATCCCGGCATCTCGACGCCGGTTCCATAGCAGCTCTCGCACCAGCCGTGCCGAGAGTTGTACGAGAACAGGCGCGGATCGAGCTCGGCGAAGCTGCGGCCGCAGGAGGGGCAGGCGCGCTTGGTGGAGAACACCGTCACCCGGCCCCCCTGCGATGCCAGCACGTGTACCAGGCCCTTGCCGAAATCGAGCGCGCGGGCGAGCCCGTCGTGGAGCGCGGCTTCGCTGCGGGCGCGGACCTCGATGTCCGCCACCGGCAGCTCGATGGTGTGCTCGCGGAAACGCGACAGGCGCGGCCAGGGCGAGGTCGGCAGCGACTCCCCATCGACACGCAGCGTCTTGTAGCCCTTCTTCGCCGCCCACCGGGCGAGGTCGGTGTAGTAGCCCTTGCGTGCCACGACGAGCGGCGCGAGCAGCGTGATGCGCCTCCCGCGGTACTCGCGCAGCAGCCGCGCGGCGATCGAAGCGGGGCTCTGCGGCTGGATCGCGATGTCGCAGTCGGGGCAGTACTGCGTGCCGAGCTTCACGTAGAGCAGCCGCAGGAAGTGGTAGATCTCGGTGAGCGTCGCCACGGTGCTCTTGCGGCCGCCGCGGCTGGTGCGCTGCTCGATGGCCACCGTCGGCGGGATGCCGAAGATCGCGTCCACGTCGGGACGCGCGGCCGGCTGCACGAACTGGCGGGCATAGGCGTTCAGCGACTCGAGATAACGCCGCTGGCCCTCGTTGAAGAGAATGTCGAAGGCGAGGGTCGACTTGCCGGAGCCCGACACGCCGGTGATCACGGTGAAGCGATCGCGCGGGATCTCGACGTCGATATTCTTGAGGTTGTGCTCGCGTGCCTTGTGGATGATCACGGCGTGCCCGTCGCGGCCGTTGCCGCCGCGGTAGCGCGCCGCCTCGGGCTCCGCCACCAGGGCCGGCGGAGCCGCCGCGCGCGGGTCCTCGCGCCCGGCCGACGGGGCTACCCCCGGCGCGCCCGCGCCGAGCGAGCGCTCGTAAGCGAGCAGCGCCTGGCCGGTGAAAGAGCGCGCCTCCGCGCGAATCTCCTGCGGCGTTCCGGCGCAGAGGATCTCGCCGCCCCGATCCCCGCCCTCGGGGCCGAGATCGATGATCCAGTCGGCCGCGCGGATCACGTCGAGGTTGTGCTCGATCACCAGCAGTGAGTGTCCGGCGCTCAAGAGCTTGCGGAAGGCGCGCAGCAGCTTCGCGACGTCCTCGAAGTGCAGCCCGGTGGTCGGCTCGTCGAAGAGAAACAGCTTGCCGCGGTGGGTGGTGCTCGAGAGCACGGTGCCGGCTTCGGCCAGGTGCCCCGCGAGCTTCAGCCGCTGCGCTTCGCCCCCCGAGAGCGTCGGCACGGGCTGGCCCACCTTCACGTACTCGAGCCCGACGTCGGCGAGCGGCGCGAGCCTGACGGCCACCTCGGGCGCATCGGCGAAGAACGCGCGCGCTTCGGTCACGGTGAGCTCGAGCACGTCGGCGATACTGCAGCGGCGGCCGTCGGCACCCTCGCGGCGGATCTCGAGCACCTCGTCGCGGTAGCGGCGGCCGCGACAGTCGGGGCAGCGCAGGTACACGTCCGAGAGAAACTGCATCTCGACGTGCTCGAAGCCGTTGCCGCTGCAGCTCGGACAGCGGCCGTTGCCGGAATTGAAGCTGAAGGTTCCGGCGCTGTACCGGCGCTCCTGCGCGGCGGGCTCGGCGGCGAACAGCGCCCGGATCACGTCGAAGGCCCCGACATAGCTCGCCGGGTTCGAGCGAGTAGTGCGGCCGATGCGACTCTGATCGACCATCACGACGTCATCGATGAGCTCGGCGCCCGAGAGGCCCGCGAACCGTCCGGGCGCCTCGGTCGGCCGGCCGCGGTACTTGAGCAGCGCCGGATACAACACGTCCTCGACCAGAGTGGACTTGCCCGATCCCGACACGCCGGTCACGCACACGAGGCGCTTCAGCGGAATGCGCACGTCGATGTTCTTGAGGTTGTGCTCCGCGGCTCCCTTGAGCTCGAGCCAGCGGTTGGAGCGGGCCACCGCCACCACGCCTCCGCCGGCGGCCTCGGCCGCAGGCGCCCCCGCGGTGCGCGCGCGGTCGAGCGCCGGCCCTGTGCGTGGGGCGACCATGCGTCGACCGGCGAGGTACTGCCCGGTGAGCGAGCCGGAGCTCGCGCGGATCTCGGCCGGGGTGCCGAAGAAGACGATCTCCCCGCCGCGCTCGCCGGCCCCGGGGCCGAGGTCGAGGATGCGGTCGGCCTCGAGCATGATCTGCGGATCGTGCTCGACCACGACCAGGGAGTTGCCGGCATCGCGCAGGCGCTTCATGACGCCGATGACGCGCTGCATGTCGCGCGGGTGCAGGCCGATCGAGGGCTCGTCGAGAACGAACAGCGTGTTGACGAGCGAGGTGCCGAGCGCGGTCGTGAGATTGATCCGCTGCACCTCCCCGCCCGAGAGCGTGCGGGACTGACGATCGAGCGTCAGATAGCCGAGCCCGACGTCCACGAGGTACGCGAGCCGGGTGCGGATCTCCGCGAGCAGGAGCGCCGTCGCCTCGTCGAGCGGGCGCGGGAGCGTGAGCTTGCGGAAGAATTCGTGGCTGCGCTCAACCGGCAGCAGCATCAGGTCGTGGATCGAGAGCCCCGGGAGCGCGGCGAGGGTCTCGGGGCTCCATTGCACGCCGCGCGGGCGGAAGCGCGGGCTGCCGCCGAGCGCCTGCCCGGCGAGCTCGCCGCTCCCGATGCGCCACAGCAGCGCCTCGCTCTTCAGGCGTGCGCCGTCGCAGGCACTGCAGGGCGTATAGGCGCGGTAGCGCGACAGCAGCACCCGCACGTGCATCTTGTAGGCGCGCGTCTCGAGCCACGCGAAGAAGCGCTGCACCCCGTACCAGACCTTCTTGGTCCACGGGCCCTCGCCCTCGATCACCCAGCGACGCGCCTCGGCGGGCAGCTCGCGCCAGGGAGTGTCGAGCGCAACGCCGCGCAGCTTCGCGAATCGCTCCAGGTCCTCCTGGCATTCCTCGTAGGACTTGGTCTGCCACGGCTTGACGGCCCCGCCGCGGAGCGAGCGGGTGTCGTCGGGAATGACGAGCCCGTAGTCGATCCCGATGGTGCGGCCGAACCCGCGGCAGCTCTCGCAGGCCCCGAGCGGCGAGTTGAACGAGAACTGGCTCGGGACCGGCGTGCGGTACGAGAGGTCGCAGTGCGCGCAGTGCAGCTGGCTCGAATAGCGCCAGGTTTCGAGAATCGCCGGTGGATCGCCCTCGTCGACGCGGTGCACGTTGACGCGGCCGCGCCCGACGCGCAGCGCCGCCTCGAGCGACTCGAGCACCCGGCCGCGCTCGGCGCCACCGATACGCATCCGATCCTGCACCACTTCGAGCATCTCGAGGCCGCTGCCGCGCCCGCCCCGAGTGCGCTTGCGTCCGCCGCGAGCGGACTTCCCCGCCCCGCCTGCCGGAGCGTCCGGGGGTGCGAGAGGCGCGGGGGCGCCCGGGCCCTCGAGAAAGCGGGTGTAACCCTGGCGGGTGAGGAGCTCCCGGACTTCCTCGACGGTGAAATTCCCCGGCACCACCACCGGAAAGCTCACCAGGAGGCGCGGGTCGCCCGCCTCCCGAGCGCGCGCGAGGACGTCGGCGTAGATGCCGTCGGCTGTGTCGCGCTGCACCGGCCGGGCGCAGCGCTGGCAGAAGAGCGCCGCGGCGCGCGCAAACAACAGCTTCAGGTGATCGTTGAGCTCGGTCATCGTCCCGACGGTCGAGCGCGAGGTGCGTACCGGGTTCGTCTGATCGATGGCTATGGCGGGAGGAATTCCCGAGATCGACTCGACCTGCGGCTTATCCATCCGATCGAGGAACTGCCGCGCGTAAGGGGAGAACGTCTCGACGTAGCGCCGCTGGCCTTCCGCGTACAGAGTGTCGAAAACCAGCGACGACTTGCCGGAACCCGACACGCCGGTGACCACGATCAGCGCGTTGAGCGGCAGATCGAGATCCAGGCTCTTGAGGTTATTCTGTCGCGCGCCACGCACGAGGATGGCGTCACGGGAAGCGTCGGTCATTCGACTCACTTGGCTTGGAAGCAATGGGAACGCGCCTGCAGCAGGCGGGCGCAGGCAGGCCCGATTCTACTGGATCCATGCGCGGCCGGGTCATTGGATCCAAGGACTCGGCGGCTCTACGGCGGAACCGGGTGGCGTCGGCGCCGGGCGGCGCTGACATCGCGCTGTAATGACGCGCCGCTTGCGCCGGTCTACTCCCCAAGCCGAGTCGACGGCGCCGCTCTAGCGGTGGAATTGCGTTTGCGCGGAGGCACTTAGGGCGTCTACGCGCGAGAAGCTATCCTCCGGCGGCGGCGCTACAATCGCCGGCGCCCAATCTTCCTCCTAGGAGAATCCAGAATGAATTCCAAGATCCTGTCCACTGTGGCCCTGGCCGCGGCTGCTGCGGTAATGTTCTCGGCGGTGGCGGCGACCACGGCACGCGCTGACGAAGGGAAAGTGAAATGCGAGGGTGTCAATTCCTGCAAGGGACACTCCGCGTGCAAGAGCGCCAACAACGCCTGCAAGGGCCAGAACTCCTGCAAGGGCAAGGGGTTCCTGGAGATGACGAAGGCGGAGTGCGACGCCGCGAAGGCCAAAGCGAAGTAAGCCATTGAGCGGGCCGGGCGCGCTGACCGCCCGGCCCGCCTTTTCTGCGTCCATGCTGAAGCCCCCGGCGCTCGGTTTCGGTCTTGGCCTGCGGGTCGATCACTACGAAGCGATCCTTGCCGATCGCCCCGCCGTCGACTGGTTCGAGGTCCTCACCGAAAACTATCTGGTGCCGGGCGGCAAGCCGCTGCATTACCTGATGCGCATGCGCGAGCGTTATCCGCTCGCGATGCACGGCGTATCGATGTCGATCGGCAGCAGCGCGCCGCTCGATCGCGGCTACCTCGAGCAGGTGAAGCAGCTCGCGCGGCGTGTGGAGCCGGCGTGGATCTCCGATCACCTGTGCTGGACCGGTGTGGCGGGACGCAACACTCACGACCTGCTGCCGCTGCCCTACACCGAGGAGGCGCTCGAGCACGTGGCGGAGCGCGTGCGCGCGGTGCAGGACATCCTCGGGCGACGGATCCTCCTCGAGAACGTTTCGAGCTACGTCGCCTTCCGTGACTCGAGCCTCACGGAGTGGGAGTTCCTGCGCGGGGTCGCCGAGCGCGCCGACTGCCTGATCCTGCTCGACGTCAACAACATCTACGTGAGCGCGGTGAACCACGAGTTCGACCCGCGCGACTATCTCGACGCCATCCCCGCCGGGCGGGTGCAGCAGATCCACCTCGCCGGACACGAGAATCACGGCGACTACCTCATCGACACCCACGATCATCCGGTCCCCGATCCGGTGTGGGAGCTCTACGCAGCCGCGGTGGCGCGCTTCGGGGCGGTCTCGACCATGATCGAGCGCGACGCTCACATCCCGCCGCTCGCCGAGCTCTGTGCCGAGCTCGATGCGGCGCGCGCGCTCGCCGCGCGCACGCTCGCGAGCGCCGCCGGCGCCGTGCCGGGGCCGCGCTCGACGGCGGCCGCGAGCGGCCCGCGCCGCTCCGCGGCGGCGCCTTCATGAGCGCCCTCGCGCGGGTCCAGGGGGACTTTCAGGATCACCTGCTGCGCGGGGGCGCCGCGGTCGAGGCGCACGTCCTCGGCACGGCGCGCGTCCCGGTGGCGACGCGCCTCGGCATCTACGCCGGCGCCTATCGCAGCCGGCTCGCCGAGGCGCTCGAGAACAGCTACCCGGCGCTCGCGAAGCTCCTGGGTGAGGCGGATTTTCACGCCCTCGCCGCCGAGTACGTGCGCACGCACGACTCGCCGTACTTCTCCATCCGCTACTACGGCGATGAGTTGCCCGAGCTCCTCGCCGAACACTCCGAGTACGCCGCCGCCCCGGTGCTCGCCGAGCTGGCACGCTGGGAGTGGACCATGACGGACGTGTTCGACGCGGCCGACGCCACGATTCTCACGCACGCGCAGCTCTCGCGGGTGTCTCCCGAGCAGTGGGCGGGACTACGCTTCACCTGGCACCCGAGCCTGCGGCGTCTGGCCCTGAGCTGGAATGCGCCGCAGATCTGGCAGGCCCTCACCGCGGACGCCGAGCGGCCGCAGGCGAGCCTCAACGCGGCGCCCGTCGAGTGGCTGCTGTGGCGTCAGGAGCTCACCACCTACTTCCGCTCCCTCGGCGCCACCGAGGCGGCGGCGCTCGATGCCGCACGCAACGGCTGGCCATTCGGCGAGCTGTGCGAGCTCTTGTGCCGGAAGCTCGGCGAGGCGGACGCGCCCGCGCACGCCGCCAGGCTGCTGCGCGACTGGGTGGCCTCCGGACTCATCACGAGCGCGGCCTGAAAGCGCACCGGAGGCGCGCGCATGGCGAATCCCGTTTACGGCAACGCGCTGGACATGATCGGCAACACGCCGCTGATCGCCGTGCGGCGCCTCGACACCGGGCCCTGCCAGCTGTTCCTGAAGCTCGAGAGCCAGAATCCGGGCGGCTCGATCAAGGACAGAATCGGGCTCTATCTCATCGAGGCCGCCGAGCGGGCCGGGAAAATCAAACCCGGCGGCACGCTGATCGAGGCCACCGCCGGCAACACCGGGCTGGGACTTGCGCTGGTGGCGGCGCAGAAGGGTTATCGGCTGCTGCTGGTGATCCCCGACAAGATGAGCCAGGAGAAGATCTTCCACCTCAAGGCGATGGGCGCTGAGGTGATGATGACGCGCTCGGACGTGAGCAAAGGTCACCCCGAGTACTACCGCGACGTCGCCGAGCGCCTGGCACGCGAGACGCCCGACTGTCATTTCGTCAACCAGTTCGGTAACCCGGCCAACGCCCAGGCGCACGAGGAGACCACGGCGCCGGAGATCTGGGAGCAGATGGACCATCGGCTCGATGCGGTGGTGTGCGGCGTCGGCACCGGCGGCACGCTCGCGGGGCTCACGCATTTCTTCGCGCGCGTGGCACCCGAGGTGCGGATGGTGCTGGCCGACCCCGCGGGCTCGGGGCTGGCGAGCTTCGCCACCACCGGCAGGCTTCCCGAGAAGATGACTCCGTGGCTGGTCGAGGGGATCGGGGGCGACTCGGTTCCGCCGGTGGCGGACTTCTCGGGCGTCCGCGCCGCCTACAGCATCCCGGACTCGGAAGCCTTCCGCACCTGCCGGGAGCTGCTGGCGCGGGAGGGCATCATCGCCGGCACCTCGACCGGTACGCTGCTCGCGGCGGCGCTGCGCTACTGCCGGGAGCAGACGCGCTCGCGGCGCGTCGTGACCTTCGCCTGCGACAGCGGCAACAAGTATCTCTCCAAGGTCTACAACGACTACTGGATGCTCGATCAGGGATTCCTCGAGCGCGAGCGCTGCGGGGATCTGCGCGATCTCATCGCTCGGCGGCACTCGGAGCACGCCGCGGTGACGGTGAACTCGACCGAGACGGTGATTGCGGCCTACCGCCGCATGAAGCTCTACGACGTCTCGCAGGTGCCGGTGATGCAGGACGGGCGCATCGTCGGCATCGTGGACGAGGAGGACATCCTGCTCGAGGTCATCGACAACCCCGCGCACTTCAACGAGCCGGTGACGGAGGCGATGGCGAGCCACCTGGTGACGGTGTCCGCCGATGCTCCGGTGTCGCAGCTCATGGAGATCTTCAAGCGCGGCATGGTGGCGATCGTCATGCACGGCAGCGAGTTTCAGGGGCTGATCACCCGCATCGACCTGCTCAACTGGCTGCGGCGCAAGATGTAAGGCAAACTCGTCGTAGCACCTGCGCGTACGCCATCAACGGGTTTGCCATGAGTGACGAGACTGCGGGGCAGCGCTTTGCGACGCGGGTGATCCACGGCGGACAGCGGCCGGATCCGCTCACCGGCGCGGTCATGCCTCCGATCTACGCGACCTCGACCTATGTGCAATCGAGCCCCGGCGTGCACCGCGGCTTCGATTATTCCCGCACGCGCAACCCGACCCGCGATGCGCTGCAGGCGGCGCTGGCGAGCCTCGAGGGCGGCGCGGCCGGCTTCGCGTTCGCGTCCGGCATGGCCGCGATCGCCACGATCCTCGAGCTGCTCGATGCCGGCTCGCACATCGTGGCGATGCACGATCTCTATGGCGGCAGCTACCGGCTGCTCGAGAACGTGCGCAGCCGCTCGGCCGGGCATCGGGTGTCGTTCGTCGATCTGTCGGATCCCGCGGGGCTCACGGGCGCACTGCGCCCCGATACCCGCATGGTGTGGGTGGAGACGCCCACCAATCCACTGCTGAAGCTGGTCGACCTGAGCGCGGTCGCGTCCCTCGCACGCTCGCGCGCTCTGCTGTCGGTGTGCGACAACACCTTCGCCAGCCCCTTCATCCAGCGGCCGCTCGAGCACGGTTTCGACATCGTCGTGCACTCGACGACCAAGTATCTCAACGGACACTCCGATGCCATCGGCGGAGCGGCGATCGTGCGCGGAGGCTCCGATCTCGCCGAGCGCATCGCGTATCTGCAGAACGCGGTGGGGAGCGTGCCGAGCCCGTTCGATGCGTTCCTCACTCTGCGCGGCATCAAGACTCTGGCACTGCGCATGGAGCGGCACTGCGCCAACGCGCTCGCCATCGCGCAGTTCCTCGAGCAGCAAGCGCAGGTCGAGCGCGTCTACTACCCGGGGCTGGCGAGCCACCCGCAGCACTCGCTCGCGAGGGCGCAGATGGCGGGCGGCTTCGGCGGCATCGTCACGGCGGTGCTGCGCGGGGGGCTGGACGCGGCGCGCCGCACGCTCGAGCGCTGCCGCCTGTTCGCGCTCGCCGAGAGCCTCGGCGGGGTCGAGAGTCTCATTGAGCATCCGGGGATCATGACCCACTCCTCGCTCCCCGCCGCCACGCGCGCGTCGTTAGGGATCAGCGACGGGCTGATCCGGCTGTCGGTGGGAGTGGAGGACGTGCAGGATCTGATCGCTGAGCTGCGCGACGCTCTGCCTCACTGAGCGAGGCCCGCCCGGCTGGTGAGATACACCGCGAAGGTGCCGAGCCAGTGGCCGCCCTCGTAGTGCTCGCCGGTGACGGCGGGGAGCGCGGCGTCACGGTGTCGGGCGGCCGCGGCGGTGAGTGCCGCAACGCGCGCATCGTGCGCGGGCAGCCCATGCGCGATGCCCTCGAGCATCCAGGCGCGGCTCAGGTTCAGGCCGTCGATGTGCGCGAGCTTGGGGTCGGCGCGGTCGGTCACGACTCCGGGCACGAGCCACGGCGCGCCCG
>Ga0209156_10002609_pt1 | contig 14085 bp, 10 predicted proteins | sample GraSoiAngelo_124_FD_185881 | JGI IMG/M metagenome (GOLD analysis project Ga0209156, IMG submission 185881) | Grasslands soil microbial communities from the Angelo Coastal Reserve, California, USA - 14_0927_05_20cm (SPAdes) (version 2) | ecosystem: Environmental > Terrestrial > Soil > Grasslands...
GAACTCGTCGGGGTCCTTGGTCTCGGCGACCAGCAGTCGCAGGGCCGACGGGTCGCCGATCTCGGCGAGCTTGCGAAAAGCCAGCCAGCAGGCGGGCGGAGGTTTCCGCAAGAGGTCGCCGAGCTCAGCCGCGCTCAGGCTCTCTGGAGACCTCTCAGGCTCGCGGTGGCCTCCTGTCATGGAAAGCATGATCTCGCGAGAACCGAGGTCGCACTGGGCACTGTGGTTACAGGTCGCGTGCCGTCCCCGGCCCCTCGATCTCACCTGGGGACGGAAGCGGGACCGGTGGGTCCCCGTCCTGCCTCTCTGGGTCGAAGAACTCGAGGTACGTAGGTCGCCCTCCACAAGCGAACAAGAGGACCTGCGGCGACGTGGGAGTCATCTTCATCAGCACCGAAGTGAGGGAGGGTTACCTTTTTTCGGGAAGCTCACCTGATTCTCTGCGTAAGAAGCGGCCCCGCTCTCCGCGTTTCTTTGAATTTGCGCCGGAACTTGCGAGTGAGTCCGAAATGTCGCTGACCTGACTCTGGATCAGGTAATCGGTGGTTCGAATCCACCCTCCCCAGCCGCCGAGCAAGGACTCATGAACTTCCTCTTAGTGCCATGCCTGATGTCATGCGATCAGCCACCCTAGCCGCAGAAGGATGTCTCGGGCGATGTTCATGGGATCCCGTCCATCGGTCTCTACCAGCAGATCTTCGACACGGCGCGCATCCATGAGGGGCGCAAGTTCGATGGCTCGCTTGAGATGCCACTCCATCCCTCGGCCAGGACCGCGCTGACGAATACGCGCGCGGAGTGTTTCGGGCTTAGCCCGCAGTCGCACGAGGAGGAGGTCCGCGCCGGGTATGGCCTCGCGGAAGCCCTCGAGCTCGGAGCGCGACTCGATCACGCGCGCGATCGGCAATCGGCGCGCGCCGGACAACTCGTAGTTTTTCCAGAGCGCGGCCAGGTTCAGTAACCCGAGCTTCGTACCCCAGCGATCGTCATCGGCGGGACGCGGGTAGCACGCCGTCAATTGATCGAAATCCACCGTGGCGTGCGGGACCTTCGCACCGAGAAGAAGCATGCCCATCTCGTTTGCAACGGTCGTCTTCCCCACACCGACCGGTCCGGTGACGATGATCGTCGGCACCTTCACGACGAAAAGTTACGCCGTCGACGCAGGAGGCCGTTGTTTGCGTCCCCACTTCGTCATAGCTCGGGGATCGTCCGAAGCGCCGTGACATGATCACGGTTCCCAACCCCAAACAACCCCCGGTGGGCGTCACTCGAGAGCGGTCGAGCTGATTCGTGGTTAGGTCGGCGCTGCTGCTCCATTGGCCTTCGGCAAGGTTGGGCTCGACGGCGCCGAACAGGCCGCCCCGAGCGCGCCACCGCGCCTAACAGTGTTCAACCCGGACGACCCGGCGTTGGGCCGGCGAACGAAACCGAATCGCTTCGCGGGCGGCGAGGTACCGTCGCCACCAATGGAGCCAGCAGAGGCGCTGGAAAGGATCGTCTACCTGCTCGACCGAGCACGCGAGAAGCCCTACCGGGTCCGCGCGTACCTGCGAGCGGCCCAGATCGTGAAGGCCCTCGCGCCCGACGAGCTCGTCGCTCGCGTCGCCGCCCGCACGCTCGAAGAGCTGGACGGCATCGGCCCGAAGACCGCCGCGATCATCACGGAGGTCGCCACCACCGGCTCCACCCCGTATCTCGACAAGCTCGAAGAGGAGACCGCCCTCACCGTCGGCAAGGGCAATGAGCTCGTATCGCAGTTGAAGGGCGATCTCCACGTGCACTCGCTGTGGAGCGATGGCGGCGCCGAGATCGACGTGATGGCGCGCGCCGCCCGCGACCTCGGCCACGAGTACATGGCGCTCACCGACCACTCACCGCGGCTCACTATCGCCAACGGTCTTTCGCGCGAGCGCCTACTGCAGCAGCTCGACACCGTCGCAGCGCTGAACGACGACCTGGCGCCGTTCCGCATCCTCACCGGGATCGAGGTGGACATCCTCGAGGACGGCAGGCTCGACCAGGACGACGACATCCTGGAGCGGCTCGACGTCGTCGTCGCGTCGGTCCACTCGAAGCTCCGCATGGAGAGTACGGAGATGACGCGGCGGATGATTACCGCTATCGCCAACCCCCACACCGACGTGCTTGGCCACTGCACCGGCCGCTACGTGGTCGGCCGTGGCCGGCCGCAGTCGGAGTTCGACGCCGAGATCGTGTTTCGCGCTTGCGAGCGATTCGACACGGCGGTCGAGATCAACTCCCGACCTGAGCGCCTCGACCCGCCGAACGACCTGCTCGCGCTCGCCGTCGAGATGGGCTGCCGGTTCGCGATCAACACGGACGCCCACGCGCCGGGTCAGCTGGAGTGGCAGCCGTACGGCGCCGACAAGGCGGTCGAGACCGGGGTGACGATCGAGCAGATCGTGAACTCGTGGTCCGCCGATGAGCTGGTCGAGTGGACCCGACAGTAGCCTCGCACGCGCTGCAGCGACCAAGCGCAAGAGCAAGTAGGGCGGACTGACCTGATTCGTAGTCAGGTTGCGCTTGTGAGACCCGCTTAGTTGCCGGATGGCACGAGGTCGGGCAACGCGTCGAAGCCAGGCGGCCAATCGTCACTCCCGCAGCAGGACATCGTGATCGCACCACCCGTCTTCGCATCCACGTAGAACAGCGCCCATCTCCCGTGTACCTCGCCGCCACCGGGAAACCGGACGTCGCCGGCGAACGCGACGACCCACACGCGGTCGATGTCGGGCCGAATGTATGCACCGCGGATGACGTCGCGGGCGAGGGCCACGTTCCGGGTCACGAGCTTGGCACTGGCGCGTTCGATCGGCGAGGTCGTAGTGATTTGCGAGTACCGACCGATTATTTCGTTCTTTGTCGGCGAGATGGCTGCCGCGGGAACGCCGATCGGGTCGGAAAACTCATCCGCTTCATCGGGTGGACGGCCACCGCTCGTGATCCCGCCACCCACAAGGACCAGCCCCTCTTTAACGATCGCTACCTGATACGCCAATCCGAAGAGTCCGCCTCCGGTCAGTTGCGCACCGGTCCTACTCCATCGCTCGCCCGTCGCGTCGCAGGCGAACGTCCGAGCCGCCGGATCGTACCGAATCGGGCAGGGCTTCATCGCTCCCATGAACTGGTAGGCCTGGTCGACGTGGGCGAAGAGGGTGTGTTCTCCGCGGACAAGAAAGAAGGCGCTGCCCCGGGATTGAGATGGCTGAAAGCGCGTAACGGATCCGACCGCAAACGAAGAGAGGGGCCCGACGACTTCCCACCGGCCGTACGCGCCACTCGTGGGGATCGGTTGCGGGCGGATGCTCGCCACGAGCTCGCTCAGCGCATCGCGATCCGCCGCGCTGGCCGCCGATCCGTAGTGGGCGGTTAGCGTGAACGACTGCAGCAAGTATTGGACTCGAAGCGCGGACCCGATTCCGCCATCGGGGTCAGGAGCTGGTTGCGCGCTGCCCCAGTCGAGCGGGAAGGAGCTCTCGTTAGGCGCGCCAGGGAGCCCGGGGAAACTGAAGTCGGTGACCTCAAGGACAACGTAGTCGGCGGGAAGGTCGCTCCACTTGATCAGCCCGGCAGCACCCGCTTGAGGTTGGGGTCCGTTGCTGATAAGCATGAGCCGCCTGCTTCGACGGTTGAGGTTCTCGCTTCGGTCGGATGCGGTCCAGCCGCCGGGCACGACAACGTCGAAACCAGCGGCGGAATGGAAGACCGGAGTCTGCGGCTGCGGGGACGCCGTTACGAGCGCTTCCGTGTTCATCGCCTTGGGCTGGCTGGGCGCCACCTGCATCGCGGCGATTGCCACAGCGAGGACGACAACCGTGACGACTACAGGGCCGAATCGCATGGTCACTCCACGAACGTAGCACTCGGACGCGGAACGTCCATCAAATGAGGCGACCTGATTCGTAATCAGATACGTTCCCGTGGGACCTGCAGTTTTCCGACTTCTGCTTCTTCGGATGCGGTCGCTCCAACGCCACCCGACTACGCGTCACCTCAGCGGCCGAGGCGCTGCGTAACCAGACTCACCGCTCGGACCTCTGGAGATACTCTCGGATGACAGATGACAGAGGTGAGAGAGGTCACGATCGCGGGACGTTCTGGTATTCAGGGGGCGACGCTGTCGTTGTCAAACGTCGCCTCCTATTGTCAATTAACGCTGAAGCTCGCAGATGGACGGATTTGGACCGCCACCGAACCCGACTACTTCGAGTGTCTCGTCTCCATCCGGCGGAGCCTCGAGAAAAACGACCTTGCGATCTGTTGCCAAGGTGCGCGGAGGGATGTCTGGGCGTCCGGGATGGCGCGGGACATGGGCGCCGGATTGCAAGCTTACGTCCTCAAAGAAGGGCGTAACGCTTCCGTCGACGACCTAGTCGACATCTTCGATCCTGCTCCCGCTGAAGTCGTAGCGACGGTCGCGGAGCAAGAGATCTACGCCAAGAAATGGCAACGCCAGCCCAAGACGCGATAGGACTCATGGCCGGGCAGCGCCGGCCTCGGCGCGACGCAGTTGCATTGACGCCGATGCAGCGGCCTGATCCGGGCTGGGTTAGAACGCCGAGGAAATGAGTCAGGGGGTAAGCCCAGGGCGAGCGCGCCACAAGGACGCGGCTCGGTCCCGACAACCAGCATCACCCTGGCGAGGGTTAGGAAAACAGCTGACGCTCGAGGGACCGGAGACCGCACATTCGTCTTCAAGCCTGTCCGTACCCGACCGTGGCCACCCTCGCGCTACAGGTCGCGCTTGCTCCGTCGCCAACAGATCGAGCCGGCGATGGAGCGTCGTCACGGCTGTGCCGTTGAGTCGCCGTTGGCACCGTGTTGACGTACAGGAGGCGGAAGGCAACGGGTAAACACTGGAGGCGTCCAACTCGCCCACCTGATGACCCAGAAGCCCTCAATGAGAAGGTCCTGAAATGACGTGGCGTCCTGTGACCGCTAGGTGGGAAAGAGGTGTGCGACGCCTGAAGGCCTATCCGACCGTCGACTCGGTGGGGTCCAGATCGATGAAACGGAGCTTGAACCAGCCGAAGCGCCTCTGGGCGATCGCGATGGTCATCCAGCAGATGGTCCGCTAACTCACACGGCGACGAGCCCCCTCAGCCATGCGCAAACCTCCCGCAACGGCACCCCTACTGCGGGCATGCGGATCGGGATTTTCGGCACCGGCTACGCCGGCTTGGTCACGTCGGTATGTTTGGCTCAGCTCGGCCACAGCGTTACCGCGATCGACAAGGATGCGGAGATCGTCGCGGCACTCTCCCAGGGCACACCAACCATACGCGAGCCTGGTCTGCCGGAGCTCTTGGCCGCGACGCTCGACGCGGGCCGGCTCCGCTTCACGACCCGACCAGAGGACGCGATCGCGGCCTCCGACATCATCTTTGTCTGCGTGGGCACGCCACCACGCAACGACGGGCGTGCCGACCTCGGTCAGGTCGAGGAGGTCGCGCGCACGATCGCGCCGCTGCTGGATGGCTACAAACTGATCGTAGAGAAGAGCACCGTTCCCGCGCGGACCGCGCGCTGGATCGACTGGACGATCCGACGCCTGGCCGGATCAGAGCGCGAGTTCGACGTCGCCAGCAATCCGGAGTTCCTCCGCGAGGGCTCGGCGGTCCGCGATTTCCTTGAGCCAGACCGAATCGTCATCGGCGCCGACACTGACCGCGCGCGGTCGCTCCTCCTCGACCTCTACAAGCCCTGCTTCGACTGCCCGATCGTGCTCACGAGCGTGACAACGGCGGAATTCATCAAGCAGACGGCGAACGCTTTCCTCGCCGCCAAGATCTCGTTCGTCAACGTGGTGTCCGATCTGTGCGAAGCGCTCGGCGTCGATGTCACGACGGTCGCCAGGGGCATCGGTCTGGATCACCGGATCGGCGGCCATTTTGTGAACGCCGGCCTCGGCTTCGGCGGCTCCTGCCTGCCCAAAGATTTAAGCGCGCTCATCACCGTCGCCGAGGACCACGGCGTCGACATCGACCTGCTCAAGGAGGTCGAGAGGATCAACAAAGCGCGCGTCGAGCGCCTGCTCGCGAAGATCGAGCGCGCCTTGTGGGTGCTGCGGCACAAGACCATCGCCGTGCTCGGCGCGACCTTCAAGCCGAACACCGATGACATCCGAGGCGCGCCGAGCCTGACCGTCATCCCCTGGCTTCATGCTGCGGGAGCCAACCTGCGCGTCTACGATCCGGCGGCCGTCCCCAAGCTGAAGAGACTCCTTCCACCTGATGACCGGCTCACCTACGCGACGACGGCTCTCGAGGCGGCCCGCGACGCAAACGCGCTGGTCATCCTCACCGACTGGGATGAATTTCGGCTGCTCGATCTCGAGCACGTCCGCTCCCTCATGCGAACGCCGATCATCGTCGACGGACGCAACATGTTCGCGCCGTCGGCGATGCAGGCCGCGGGCTTCGAGTACTACAGCCTCGGACGCGGAGACGTGACCTTGAGCGCGGACCCGTACCGGGCGCCGCGATGAGCGCGAGATCGTCCCCCGCAGTACTGATCACGGGGGCGGCCGGATTCCTCGGATCTCATCTCTGCGAACATTTCCTCGCGCGCGACTGGCGCGTTCTCGGGATCGACAACCTTCTCACCGGGGTCGGCGGGAATCTCGCCCACCTCCTGGGGAACGGCCGCTTCCGGTTCCTGCGGCAGGACGTGACCAAGCCATTTGAGGTCGACGATCGCATGGATCTCGTCCTGCACTTCGCCTCACCCGCCAGCCCGCGCGACTATCTGAAATACCCGATCCACACGCTCGAGGTCGATAGCCTGGGCACGCTCCGCATGCTCGCACTGACAAAAGCGCACGGCGCGCGTTTTCTGCTCGCGTCCACAAGCGAGGTCTACGGCAGTCCGCAGGTCCATCCGCAACCTGAATCGTATTGGGGGAGCGTCAACCCGATCGGACCGCGGAGCGTTTACGACGAGGCAAAGCGCTTCGCCGAGGCCGTGACGATGGCGTACCACCGCTCGCACGGTCTCGATGCGCGCATCATCAGGATCTTCAACACCTACGGCCCGCGCATGCGCATCGATGACGGCCGTGTCGTGCCGCAATTCATCAGCGCTGCGCTGTCGGGTGTTCCTCTCCCCGTGCACGGTGACGGTCGGCAGACGAGAAGCTTCTGTTTCGTGGACGATCTGGTCGAGGGCATCTATCGCTGTGCCACCTATGAGGGACTGGCCGGGGACGTGTTCAACCTGGGCAACCCGGAAGAGGTGACGGTTCTCGAACTTATCGACAGCATTGCGGCGCTTCTCGGTCACACGCCGGCCACCGTTCACCTGCCATTACCAGAGGACGATCCGCCACGCCGGCGGCCGGATATCGGTAAGGCCACGGCCGCGCTCGGATGGACGCCGACGGTCCCGCTTCGCGAAGGACTGCGTCGAACGATCGAGTGGTTCGCGCGTGTGATGCCGGCGCACGATCCGCGCGTCTCGGCGTAGGCGCCCCCATGTCGATCGGGGGAGGAAGCTCGAGCGCCGAGGTCCGAACCGATCGCTCCCGCGCGATCGCGGCGTCCTCCGCGCATGCGCGCGGTCGGCCGCAGGCGCGAGGGAAGTTCGTCTTCGCCGGCGACGAGAAGGTATATCTCCGCGGAGTGGTCTACGGCGCGTTCCGGCCGGACGCGAACGGCCGCGAGTATCAGGACGTCGCCGCGATCGAGCGGGACTTTGCACTCATGCATGCGAATGGCCTCAACGCAGTGCGTATCCCGCACACGATGCCGCCTCGCTCCGTGCTCGATGCGGCGCGGAGGCACGGCTTGTGGGTCATGGCCGGACTGTCCGCGGAGCAGTACATCGGCTTTCTCATCGACCGCAAGAAGACCCTCTCAGAGATCGAAGCGCTCGTCCGGTCGAAGGTCCGCGAGTGCGCCGGCCACCCCGCACTGTTGTGCTACGCGCTCGGCAACGAGATCCCGGCCTCGATTGCGCGCTGGCTCGGGCGCCGAACTGTCGAGCAGTACCTGAAGGGCTTGTACAGAGCGGTCAAGGCGGAGGATCCCGCCGGACTCGTCACGTATGTGAACTACCCGACAACCGAGTACCTGCAGCTGCCCTTCCTCGACCTCCTCTGCTTCAACGTGTACCTCGAGTCACGGTCTCGGTTCGATGCGTACCTCGACCGGCTGCAGAACCTCGCCGGGAACCGGCCTCTCCTGATGAGCGAGCTCGGGCTCGACAGTCTCCGCAATGGCGAAGCCGCGCAGGCAACGTCGCTCGATTGGCAGGTCCGGACGGCCTTCGCGGCGGGGTGCGCTGGCGCTTTCGTTTTCTCGTGGACCGACGAGTGGTACCGAGGCGCCGGCGACGTCGACGACTGGGCCTTCGGCCTGACGCGCGCCGACCGCTCGCCGAAGCCCGCGCTCGCAGCCGCCAGACGCGCTTTCGGGGAGGCACCCTTCGCGCCGGACGTCCGGTGGCCCCGGATCTCCGTGATCGTCTGCACGTACAACGGTGCCCGGACGATCCGCGATTGCCTCGAGGCCTTGGACCGGCTGACCTACGCCGACTACGAGGTCATCGTTGTGGATGACGGCTCGACGGACACGACCGCCGCCATCGCGCGCCGATACGACTGCAGGCTTATCCAGACCGAGAACCGCGGTCTCGCGAGTGCGCGGAACACCGGTCTCCGTGCAGCCAGCGGCGAGATCGTCGCGTACATCGACGATGACGCGTACCCCGATCCGGAGTGGCTCACATATCTTGCGAACAGATTTCTGAGCGCCACGGATGTCGGCGTGGGCGGACCGAACATCGCGCCCGCCGGTGACGGCCGTACGGCGGAGTGCGTCGCGCGCGCCCCAGGCGGCCCGGTTCATGTCCTGCTGAGCGATCGTGAAGCTGAACACATCCCTGGCTGCAACATGGCGTTCCGCAAGGAGTCCCTCGAGGCGATTGGCGGGTTCGATCCGCAGTTTCGCGTGGCCGGCGACGACGTCGACGTGTGCTGGCGGCTGCAGGAGCGCAAATGGACCCTGGGATTCAGTGCAGGGGCCGTGGTCTGGCACCACGCGCGGCGCTCGGTGCGCGCGTACTGGAAGCAACAGAGCGGGTACGGCCGAGCGGAGGCGATGCTGGAGCGGAAGTGGCCAGAGAAGTACAACGCGTCCGGGCATATGACATGGTCGGGCCGCCTCTATGGCCAGGGTCTGCCCCAGCTCCTCGGTCGCGGCCGGATCTATCACGGTCCGTGGGGCAGCGCTCCGTTCCAGTCGCTCTACCAACCGGCACCGGGCGGTCTTTGGTCTCTCGCCGGAACGCCGGAGTGGATTTTCGCGATCGTCCTGCTCGGCGGCCTTTCGCTGCTCGGCGTCAACTGGCACCCGCTGTTCCTCGCGCTCGTGCCATTCGCGATCGCGACGCTCCTTCCTCTGGTGCACGCCGGACTCGGCGCGACGCGGGCGACGTTTCCCTCCTCATACGCACCGGGGGCGCTGGCCAGGCTGCGCCTCCTCACGGCGTTTCTCTATCTCACTCAACCGCTGGCACGCCTTCGCGGACGGCTCCAACCTGGCCTTACCCCGTGGCGGCGGCGGGGTACGGCGGGACTCGCGCTGCCGCTCCCACGGACGGCGGCGCTTTGGAGCGAACGCTGGCTGGATCTCGACCAGCGCCTGCGGACCGTCGAGGCAAGGCTCAAGATGGCCGGTGCCGCAGCTCGTCGTGGGGGCGCCTTCGAACATTTTGACCTGGAAGTTCGTGGCGGCCTTCTCGGCGCGGTCCGCTTGCTGGTCGCTGCCGAGGATCACAGCGGCGGCGCCCAACTGATCCGGTTTCGCTGGTGGCCGCGGTGCTCATACGGCGGTATCGCTTTGGCGGCCGTGTTCGCGGCGCTCGCCGGCGGGGCGACGCTCGCGCAGGCCTGGACGGCCGCGGTCGTCCTCGGCGTGGCGACCGCGCTCGTTGCCATGCGCATCACGCTCGAGTGCGCCGGCGCATCGGCCACCACCGCGCGCGCACTCGAGTTAGACGGTAAGGGAGCGACGTAGACGATGGCGGCTTCCACCGACGTCGTCGTTTTCAGGCGGGTGCTCCGCGAAGCGCGACCCTGCTGGCCCTTCATCGGGGTCTTGTTCCTGCTGAGCCTGCTGGCGAGCCCGCTGGCGCTGCTCACCCCACTCCCTTTGAAGATAGCGGTCGATAGTGTGATCGGCGGACGCCCCCTGCCCGGGGTCGTCGCGCCGTTCGTGCCCGACCAGATCGCGCGTTCTCCCGACCTCTTGCTGGCGTTCGTAGTCGGGCTCCTCTTGACCGTCGTGCTGCTCAGTCAGCTTCAGGGGCTTGTCGTCACGGTGCTCGGCGCCTTCATCAACGAGAAGCTCGTCCTGGCTTTCCGGAGTCGGCTGTTCGGCCACGTTCAACGCATCTCGCTCGCCTATCACGACATGAGAGGCATCGCCGACACGACCTACCGGATCCATCACGACGCCCCCGCTATCCAATACATCGTGACCGATGGCGTGATCCCGTTCATCGCGTCGACGGCCACGTTCGCCGGGATGATCTACGTCATGTCGAGGATCGACCTCCCGATCGCCCTCATCGCTCTGGCCATCTCACCGGGGCTCGTCGTCGCGGCGAGACTCTTCCGTCCGCGCCTGCGCCGCCAATCTCGGGAGCTGAAAAAACTGGACAGCCGTGCGCTCGGGATCGTGCAGGAGGTTCTCGGCGCGCTGCGCGTCGTCAAAGCATTCGGACAGGAAGGTCGCGAGGACGAGCGTTTCGTGCACCGGTCTCGAGAGGCCATGCGCGCAGCACTCCGCCTCGCCGGACTCGAGGGGAGCTACGGGCTCGTCGTGGGAATGACGACGGCTGTTGGCACCGCGGCGGTACTGCTCATCGGCATCAGTCACGTCCTCGCCGGCACACTCACCTTGGGCGAGCTGCTCCTGGTGATGGCTTACCTGAATCAGCTCTACGAGCCACTCCGGACGATCAGCCGGAAGGCCGCCACGCTCCAGCTTCACCTCGCCAGCGCGGAACGGGCGTTCGCGCTCCTCGACGAGCCGCTGGATGTCGAAGAGCGAACGCAGGCACGACCCATGGCGCGCGCGAGCGGCGCCGTCGCTTTTCATCATGTGTCGTTCGCGTACGGCCCAGGCCGTCCCGTGCTGTACGACATCTCGTTCGCCATCGAACCCGGCACTCGCCTCGGCATCGTGGGCGCGTCCGGCGCGGGCAAGAGCACCCTGATGAGCCTGCTCACGCGGTTCTACGACCCGACCGGTGGCCATATCGAGCTCGATGGGACCGATCTCCGCGAGCTTCGCCTCGCCGATCTTCGCCGACAGTTCGCCGTCGTCCAGCAGGATCCCGTGCTCTTCTCCGCCACCATCGCCGAGAACATCGCGTATGCCCGGCCCGGGGCGAGCGACGCGGAGCTGGTCGCCGCGGCGCAGGCCGCGAACGCTCACGAGTTCATCGTCCATCTGCCCCACGGCTACGAGACGCAGGTCGGCGAGCGCGGCATCCAGCTGTCGGGAGGGCAGCGTCAACGAATCGCCATAGCGCGCGCTTTCCTGGCGGATAGCCCGGTGCTCATCCTCGACGAGCCGACGAGTGCCGTCGACAGTGAGGCTGAAGCCGCGATCGTCGACGCGATCGGGCGGCTGATGCATGGCCGCACCGTGATCCTCATCACGCATCGGTCGAGTCTCCTGCAGAGTTGCACGGCGGTCCTGGTGATCGAGAACGGCCGCGTCTTGTCGGAGACGACGCCCATCGCCCCGGTGGCGATCCCGCGGCCGCGCCCGACTCCTGATCGCGCCCACCCGGTGATGAGGCATCCGGCCGTCAGAGCGTGGCGCCGGTTGTATCCCGACGCAGCACCGAATCGCATCACGCCGCTTCGGGTCCGGACCCGAAAACCGACGGTCTATCGGTTGGAGGGCGCGGGTCCCGCGGGCGCGAGCGTGATCGCGAAGCACTGGTCTCGCGAGGCCGACCCTCGGATTGAGCGCATGGTGTATGAGGAAGTCCTTCCTCGACTGAGCGTCCCTTCGCTCCATTACTACGGCTTCGTCGCGGATTCAGACGATGAGTCGTCCTGGACGTTCTTGGAGGAGGCCACCGGTGCGAAGTACTCCAAGCTGCTCGCCGCGGACCGTGAGCAGGTCGCGCGCTGGCTCGGCTTGCTCCACACCTCGGCAGCGCAAGCCGGCATAACGGCCGCGCTGCCCGACGCCGGACCCAACCGCTACCGGATTTTTCTCAAAGCGGCGCGCGATGCGATCCCCGCGCATCTCGGCAATCCTGTGCTGAGCCCCGAAGACGTTGACTTCCTCGAGGCCGTCCTCGCCGGCCTCGCCGAGCTCGAGACCCGGTGGAGCGGCATCGAGGAGATCTGCGCGAGCGCGCCGACGACGCTCGTGCACGGCGACTTCAACTCCAAGAACATGCGGCTGAGGCAAGCGGCCAATGGCACTACCGTCGTCGTGTTCGACTGGGACGATGCGGGCTGGGGCGTCCCGGCCGTCGATCTGGCCCAGCAGGCCCTTCCCGCGAGCAACCTTTCGGCGAACCCCGACCTTCCCACCTATCGCTCGACCGTGCAGGAGCGGTGGCCTCACCTGAGCAGCGAAGCGTGGTTGCGGCTCGCCTATTGCGGCAGCGTCTTGCGTTCGCTCGCCGCGCTGTACTGGGAAGCAAGAAGTTTGCGAACTGAGTGGGCCTCGATGGCCGTCGACAACATTCGGCTCTACGAGGCCGAACGCGCCCACGCCCTCGCGAGGATCGGTCTCGACGGAGTTCCGGTCTCGCCTCATGGACGAAGCGGCCCGCCGCTGGCCGAGGCGATCAGGCAATGACCAGAGTACGCATCGCATTTCTCACCCGGCGGTTCAAACCGGAGACGCGGAGCTCGGTGCCACTCGTCATGCAGGCGCTCGCGGAAGCGGGCGCGATCGTGGACGTCGTCCACCCCGTCGCCGGAATGAGCGACCTTTCAGAGCTGCGCGTCCAGCACGACCTGTACGTCCTCAAGCAGATGAGCGGTCTCGCCCTCAGCGTCGCCGGTGCGCTGCACGCGCAGGGCGCCACGATCGTGAATCCCTATCCGGTGACCCTGGCGTTGGCCGACAAGATCGTCGCATTTCGAATTCTGCAGCGTGCCGGAGCACCCACGCCGGAGACCTATGTGACATCGCACGTGGACTCGTTTGCCCCGCTGCTCGAGACCGGACCGCTGATCGTGAAGCCGGTCCGCGGTTGGGACGGCCACGGCGTCCGGATCATCGCGAGGGCCAGCGAGCTCGCGGATCTTCCGCCCGGCAAGGAGCCGCTCTTCGCTCAGCGCTACATCCCGCCTCAAGGGCCAGAGCTGAAGATGTTCTCGATCGGCGGTCGCGTCTTCGGCGTGAAGACGGAGGTGCAGCGTGGTGCGAAAGCCGGCCACCAGCGCGAGCCGTTCACGCCCACGCCGGAGCTGCGTCGGATCGTCCTGCGCTGCGGCGAGGCCTTCGGCATCGATCTCTTCGGTGTGGACATCATCGAACGCGACGGGACTCAGTACATCGTCGACATGAACAGCTTTCCCGGTTTCAGAGGCGTCCCAGACGGGATCGCTCGCGTGGCGAGGTACCTGTATCAGGCTGCGGAGCGTGCCGCTCGAGGACAGCAGTTGTTCGAGTCGCCGCTTCCGCAGGAGACGGCATCGACGGCGGGACTCGGATGAGCGTCACGGTCTGCCTCGCACCGGCGCAGACGATCGAATACCCCGAGGGCGGCGGGCATCTCTGGGTCTACCTCAACTGGGCGCTCGGTCTGCGCGCCGGCGGATGCCGCGTGATCTGGCTGGAAGGGATCGACCTCGGCGACAAAGCGACCGCGCGGCGGCGGCGACACGGCACCGATGCGCGGACGTGCCTTGCCACGCTGAAGGCGCGACTCGAACCCTACGGCTTCGCGGATGCGATCGCGCTCTTTCCGCTCGGCGACGAGCCGCTCCCCCTCGACCTGACCGAGGGCTGCCTGGACCTGGACGCTGCCGCAGAGGCTGACCTGCTGCTGAATCTGTGGCACTCGCTGCCGCCGCCC
>Ga0209156_10002618_pt1 | contig 14051 bp, 10 predicted proteins | sample GraSoiAngelo_124_FD_185881 | JGI IMG/M metagenome (GOLD analysis project Ga0209156, IMG submission 185881) | Grasslands soil microbial communities from the Angelo Coastal Reserve, California, USA - 14_0927_05_20cm (SPAdes) (version 2) | ecosystem: Environmental > Terrestrial > Soil > Grasslands...
CTGCGGCAGTTGGTCCACGAGGGGGCGAATGTTTTCCGGCTCAACATGAGTCATGCGCAACATGATTGGGTGCGCGAAATTGTGCCGCGCATCCGCGCCATCGCACAGGAACTTGGTCACGCCGTCGCCATTCTCATGGACACGCAAGGCCCAGCCATTCGCACAGGCGATCTCAAGACTGAATTGCATCTCAAACCGGGCGACATCCTCGAATTCACCGTCCGCGGAGCGAAGAGCGAGGAGGCTTACTCGGTGGATGTGAACTACGATGGATTGATCAACGACATCAATGAAGGTGACACCCTTCTGGTCGATAACGGTGTCATTCATCTCCTCGTCCTCGAGAAACGCGAGAACCGTGTTCGCTGCAAAGTTATCACTCCAGGAACACTGGGCTCGCGGCGCCATATTAATCTGCCCGGGGTGCGAGTGAATCTGCCACCGTTGACTCAAAAGGATCTCGGAGATGTCGCGCTCGGCGTGGTAATGGGCGTGGACTTCATCGCCCTTAGTTTCGTGCGTCAGCGGAGCGATCTGGACGAGTTGCGGGCATTGCTCGCACAAAAGAAAAGCAAAGCCCAAATCATGGCAAAGATCGAAGATCAATCTGCTGTCCGCTTGATCCATGAGATCATTGGCGCGGCCGACACCATCATGGTGGCGCGCGGCGATCTCGGAATCGAATGCCCGATTGAGGAGTTGCCCATCATTCAACGCAAAATTGTGAAACTTTGTGCGCGTCTGGGAAAACCAGTGGTCGTTGCGACGCATATGCTGGAATCGATGATTCACAATCCGTTGCCGACGCGCGCGGAAATTACCGACGTAGCCAATGCGGTTTTCGAGCAAGCCGATTCCATCATGCTGAGCGGAGAAACCAGCCTGGGAGATTACCCGGTAGAATGTGTGCGGGTTTTGAATCGAGTCGCACTTCGGATCGAACGGAGCGGCGGCGCCGGTTACGCCAAAGCGGCGGTGCTTGAAGATGTGCGGCAAAAAACAGTGGCGTCGGCGATAGTCCTGGCGAATTCGCTGCCGCGGGCTCGTATCATCGTCTTTACCCGCCACGGTACGATGGCGCGCAACACCTCAAACCTGCGTCCGGAACATGCCACCATTTTCGCCTTCACTCCGAGCGAGGAAGTACGACGCCAACTCGCGCTTTGTTGGGGAACTTATCCGGTGCGAATAAAATTTTCCGATGATCCTAACGCCACCATCGAGGCGGCCGAGAAATATTTGCGCGACGCGGGATTGACTTCGCCGGGCGACAATTTGGTGATCATCAGCGATCTCCGTGCGGGCGACACCCTGGTGGATACGGTGCAGTTGCGGACCGCGAGATAAAAGACTGGAGCCGGTTTGGTGTCCTCACCGAATTTCAGCAGATTTCCGAAGGCTGCCAGCCTGCCGACGAAATTTGGGAAAGAATTTTTTTCGACCGGCTGCTGAAAACAGCAGGCTAGCAGCTGCTAGTATCTTGAGCTCCCCGAACGACGTGTGCACGGTGCGCGCGCTGTGCGCTTCGCGGAAACTTCTAGATTTCCTTAAGCCTAAGGCGGTGAACGGTGAACGCCTGCTTCCAGCGCGGTGCGCACACGAATCAGCAACAGAAGCGCATGATGCAAACGGTTTAGGTCGTCGTAATTTCCAGTCGAATGCAGAGCTTCCCGTCTTGCCTTTTGCGCGACAGTTGTGAGCCTGTCCAACTGTTGATTAACTGCGGCGCGCCATTCCTCGGCTGAAGAAAATCCTCTTTTTCGTGATTCCGTTTCATTAATTCCGGTTTGGTCTAGTGCGCATGATACAAAAAGATCCCGCAGCTCATTCAGGATCTCGGATGCGATCTGCAATTCACGTGCGCTTTCAATTCTTGCTGCTAACCGGTCGGTCGCGGCTTTCGCCAGCGGGAGTTGTCCTTCGAAGTGCTGTAAATACTCTTTTGAGTAGCGCGCGCTGAAATCCACCGCCAGCATTTGTGAATCCATCAGGTTAGCCTCCGGCGGACTAAAATCATGGAGCTGGTCCGGTTTGGCATCGAATGGCCGATATCCTCGGGTGAGGGGTTGGACAAAATCGGCGGCCTGCTTTCGCTTCGTCTCGTCTGGGTCGATTTGTAAAAAAGCACACAAGATTTCAACCAGCGCATTTGGATGCTCCAAAGCCCCGGCGAAGGGAACGACTAGGATCGGCCAGGGCCAAAATCGCATCCGCCCTGCGATATGCCGGGACACTTGTGCCGCGCTGTGCAGAGATATTTCGAACGGCACGTCCTGGCGCGCCAAACTGGAGAGCGCGATCTCCGTCAAGTCGCGTGTGACCACGATAAAACCGGGGTGGCGTAATAAAGCCGTCACTGTTTCGATGTGGAAAACGTCGCTAGGAAATTTCCAACCCCACAATTCGTGATTCGCATTCATTTGTTGAATGGTCCGGTGCGTTGCCGGCAAATCGACATTGCCGTCTGAGCGCCGCACGATTGGCGACCACTCGTGTTTGTAGGCATGTAGGGCTGTGCCCATGCAAACGCCCAGTGCGCGCAGGCAGCCCGCGATGACCGAAGTGCCCCCGCGCCCCGGCCCGAAAATTGCGACTGTGCGCACAATTCCAAATTCGCGGTTGAGGACGACGTGCTTCAATTGATGTCCGCTACGATGGTAGTTTTGCGGGATCCTTTCAAGGGTGGGGAGCGCGGCGATATTCCGAGATCGAAATTGTGGTGATAATCAACGATCCGTGTATGGGCGGCACCCTGGTTAACGCGGGGCAGTTGCGGATGGCGAGATAAGCAAATTTGCGGTCATCCCGAGCGACAGCCGACGGATCCCGCAAAGTACTTTAAAGCTTCGCGGCGGGATCCCTCCGTCCGAGCCGGACGGGCGCTATTCACTCGGCATGACGAGGCGAAGTTTTACGCCTCAACGAAGGCGGAACACAGGCTACAAGCCTTTGCGTTAGAAGAAAAAGCGCGCGGATTTGTGCGCGGGTTTTCTAATAGTCGTTAGCTTTCCTTACGCCTCGACCGGCATCTCGAGATCGATGTCGATCGGCCGTTCTTTTTTCGCCAGGGCGCGACGCAATTTCGACAACGCGATGTTTTGCAACTGCCGAATGCGCTCGCGCGTTACCCCAAATTTTTTCCCAACTTCTTCGAGCGTCTTCGGCTTGCCACCGTCCAGCCCGAAACGCGAGAAAATAATTTTGCGTTCGCGATCGTCCAATACTTCGAGCAGACCCCCCACCTCGTTGCGCAGGTTTTTGTCGCGCAACAATTCGAACGGCGTCATCGCTTCTTCGTCGCCTACGATTTCACCGAACTCGGTCGAATCATCATCGCTGATCGGCGCGTCCAGCGACGCTGGCCGGATCGAAACAGTTTTCAATTGCGAAACCTTTCCAGCAGCAATTCCGATTTCTTCACCGAGCTCGTCGTCGGTCGGTTCGCGGCCCAGCTCCTCGCTCATTTGCAAGGAGACGCGTCGCATCTTGGAAATTTTGTCTACCAGATGCACCGGCAGGCGAATTGTCTTCGATTGATTGGCGAGCGCGCGTTTAATCGATTGCTTGATCCACCAGGCCGCGTAGGTGGAAAGTTTTCCACCTTTCGCCGGATCGAAGCGCTCCACCGCTTTCATCAGCCCGATGTTTCCCTCCGAAATCAAATCGAGCAGCGGCAATCCAAGATTCGCATAATCGTGCGCGATCTTAACGACCAGGCGCAAATTCGAACGAATCATCAGGGCGCGAGCTTCCTTGTCGCCGCGCTTAATTTTGGCGGCGAGTTCAATCTCCTGGTGGGGAGTGAGCAGAGGGATTTGCCCGATCTCACGCAGGTAAATCTTTATTCCAGTATCGCTATCTTCAGCTGCCATAAAACTTCTCTTCATGAACGTGAAAGGGGGGTACGGTATACATGCTCCGACTATTTAGGTTTCGCCGGCATTCCTAGTCGCAGCATTTATCACGCGCGAAAGTCCTTAACAAGGTTAAATATTCGCAATTCTGACACTTGCTGGATGTAATTTGTTCAAATAAGCTTTTCTCACTCAGTTTCAGGCATTTACAGGTTATGGAAATTTGAGAATCTAAGCGGTTTTTGACCGCAAAGGAGGCGACCACAACTTTCTTCGAGTTCTCGAACGAAAACGCGCCAAAAATTCCCGTTTCTCCGCTTCGATTTTTCGCAGCCGTGCCAAAACCGCGCAGCCCCGCCTATATTATATAGAGCATAGCCGCGCGTGCTCCGGGGTGTTGAGGTTCGGCGCGTGGTATTTGAGTTGTATCACCTTGATCGGTGTCGCTTTGTTCGGTCAACCTCGGGTGCCTATGTGCGGGGACGCACTTCTGTGCGTCCCGGACATACGGAAGCATGTCCCTCCGGGAGATCGTACGGAGCGCTTTAAAACCCTTGGTCCGTCTAAAGGTGCCTAAATCTTCGGGTGACAAAGTGGATTTGTCCCTTTTCGTGCGAAAATTTCTCTGCCAACCTCGCGCAGATGTTCGCCAAAATTTATTCCGCCGCCGTTTTCGGCGTTGATGCCTACGAGGTCGAGATCGAGGTGAACTCGGCCGGTGGATTGCCTGCGATCGTCGTTGTTGGATTGCCCGATGCCGCGGTCAAGGAAAGCAAAGACCGCGTCACCACCGCGATTACCAACAGCGGATACTATTGGCCGCGCGGACGCACGACGGTGAACCTGGCGCCGGCCGACATCAAAAAAGAAGGACCGAGTTTCGATCTGCCGATCGCGTTGGGTATGATCGCGTGCAGCCAGGAAACAGACACCGCGGCGTTTGCTCAATACAGTTTCGTTGGCGAGCTGGCGCTCGATGGCGCGGTGCGCTCGGTTAAAGGGGTTTTGCCGGTTGCGATTGAAGCGCGCAAACGCGGAAAGAAAGCGCTCTTTGTTCCGGCAGCGAACGCGCAGGAGGCCGCAATGGTGAAGGGAATTGCCGTTTATGGCGCGCGCAATTTACGGGAAACATTTTCGTTTCTTTGCGGCGAATGCACCCTTCAGCCCACCCGCGGCGATCTCGATAAATTCTTCGCGACACATCAAAGCTACGAGGTCGATTTCGCGGATGTGAAGGGACAGGGGCACGTAAAGCGCGCGTTGGAAGTGGCCGTTGCCGGCGGTCACAACATTCTCATGGTCGGGCCGCCGGGCTCGGGCAAATCAATGTTGTCGAAACGCATTGCTACCGTCATTCCACCGATGTCGCTGGAGGAAGCGATTGAGACGACGAAGATCCACAGCATCGCCGGATTACTCACGCCGGAACAATCATTCGTGCCGACGCGTCCGTTCCGCTCGCCTCATCATACGATTAGCGACATCGGGTTGCTCGGCGGTGGCGCCATTCCGAACCCCGGTGAAGTCAGCCTGGCGCACAACGGCGTCCTCTTTCTCGACGAGCTACCGGAATTTCATCGTTCTACTTTGGAAGTGATGCGTCAGCCACTGGAGGATGGACGCGTTACCGTTTCGCGAGCGGCCGGGAGCGTCACTTTTCCGAGCGAATTCATGCTGGTGGCGGCGATGAACCCGTGTCCGTGTGGCTACTTCGGCGATTTGAAACGCGAGTGCCGCTGTGGGCCGAGTCAGGTGCAACGATATCGGCAGCGCATTTCCGGACCGTTGCTCGATCGGATCGATCTCCATATCGAAGTGCCATCGATTGAGTACCGTGATATGGCGAGCGAGCGGTCGGAGGAACCCTCCAGTGCAATTCGTGAGCGGGTATCCGCTGCGCGCAAGAGGCAGCAGGCGCGATTTGCTAACGATTCCAAGACGAACTGCAATGCGCGCATGGGAACAAAGCATCTGAAACAATGGTGCAAATTGGATTCTGACTCGCAGGAATTGATCCGCGTGGCCATGACCGAGTTAAATCTCAGCGCCCGCGCCTACGATCGTATTCTCAAAGTCGCGCGCACCATCGCCGACCTTGATTCCGCCGAAGCCATCACTGCCGAACACGTAAGCGAGGCGATTCAGTATCGAAGTTTCGATCGCACATTGTGGGTCTGAATTTTCCTGCTGCCTCGTGGAGAAGGCATTTGCAAAGGAAGGGTGTGCTGGAATTGTGAAGGGTGTCAGTCCTACACCAGCGGTTTTACCAGAGCACGCCTGACAGCGCGGTAACGACAGCGCCTAGGACAAAGTATGCCAAACCGATCTGTTATTCTCCGTTCTTAAAATATGTTTTCATCCATATTCCCAAGTGTGCCGGAAGCAGTATTCACCGTGCCTTAGGCGTCTTGCACGCGCAGCGTTCGTGGCCGGTCGGGAAACCCAAATATCATAAGCATGCCAAAGCGGCGAAGGTGCGCGAAGTCCTCGGGCCTGCCTGGAATGAATGCTTTAGGTTCGCGTTCGTTCGCAATCCCTGGGATCTGATGGTTTCCTCCTATCATTGGTGGTTGACATATGCAGAAATATTCCCGGCTTTGCATAAAGACATCGCTCGGGTTCGAGGGATGGGCTCTTTTTCTGTCTTCATTCGCTCGGGATTCGGTCGTTCCATGCTCAACGAGCACCGCGGTGGCGATTTGACGGAATGGATTTCAGACGGCGACGGGATCATCGTTGATTTTGTCGGTCGTTACGAAAACCTGAATGAAGATTGGAGCGAGGTATGCCGAGCTCTTAAGGTTCCGGCTCTCCCGTTGGGACGAGAAAACCAGGTTGTCCGTCAGGATTACCGAGTCTTTTATGATGACGAGTCGAGAGAGCTTGTGGCAAATCGCTTTGCCCGCACGATTGAGCTATTCGACTATCGTTTCGATGGCTAGGAGCGGATTCCGAAAAAAGGATCCGGTTTCGAGTAGTAGCCTGGCAAGTTGCATCCGGGTGTTCGGAAAAGGAGTGTTTCGCAGATAATGCCTCCACCGCAGGTCAGTCTCATCATCACATCTTATAACCAGCAGGAGTATTTAAGGGAAGCTATCGAAAGCGCCATTGATCAGACGGTGGCTGCCTTCGAAATCATTGTTGCAGACGATCATTCGACAAAAGACGGTTCAATCGAAACAATTCGTGAATATGCGGCGCGGTACCCCGGATTGGTTCGCGGTCTTTTTCAGGAAAAAAATGTCGGTATTCCGAAAAATAGAAATAGCGCGTTGCAGATGGTCAGAGGGGATTATATCGCAATCTTGGACGGCGACGACCGCCTATTGCCGGAATTCATCGAGCGGCATGGCGCCGCTTTGATCGCGAACCCGCAAGCTCACGTCAGTTACAGCAATCGCTACGATATTAATCAACATGGCGAGCAGCGTTCACACGATCGTGACCCGCAGCCCTCGGGCGACGTCCTCGCCTACGTCGCCCGTGGTCGCAAAGCTATTCTGCGCTCAATGGTGGCGAAGTACGACCTGGTAAAAGCCGCCGGCTTTCTCGATGAAAACCACTATCATTACGATGGTTTTATCCTGACTTTGCGTCTGGCAAGATTGACTCCGTTTGTTTATCTGCCCGATCCGCTGATGGAAAAACGTGAGCACGCTGGAGGCACTTCCAAGGGAATTTCCTTTTCGGAAAAAGAACGGTGTTTTCAAGACATACTCGCGGAGGTCATGCGAGTCACCCGTGAGTTACCGGAAAAGGACAAGCGCGCCATCCGCAAGGAATGGCTGGCAAAAATTTCGAAGCTGTCTGTTAAAGCGAGAATGGAAGACGGTGATTGGCCGGGAGCATGGATGGAAGTAACGCGTCAGCTAGTGAGTGATCCGCGTCGGATAAAGGAGAGTTTGAAAATGGTACGCGACATACTATTTCGGGCGGGACATACCTAATCCTGCATCTCCAATCTACTTCTGGATGGAAACGTGTGCGTCCACGAAAGTGCAACGATTCAGAACCGCACTTTCGACCGCACATTGTGGGTGCAAGCATGTTGGCTAATAATGCAAGAAGTGGGAACGTGTGCCGCTTGCCCTCGCGCAGTTTCAGTTCAAGGTGTGCGCGAATGAAAGTTGTTCCCAGGTGGTTTCCAGACCTTCGGCAGATTGTGCCGCGTTTTGCGACAAAGGAATCTCGTCACATTCCCATCGCCTGTGAAATTCACTCCTATCAGGAATATGAATTGGGCTACCGCAAGCTCGCGACTACTTTGGGGCGCGCGAGTAGCAAGCCCGCACCGCGGGAGCTGGAACTTCTCCGTTTATTGATCGATCGAAGAACTAACCCTGTCGGATCTCTTGGCCTGGCGGAGTGCCTGTTCATGACAGCTTTTGTAAGCATTATTCGCCCGCGCCGCATGATAGAAATTGGGACGGGCAGCGGGTTCTCCAGTGCTGTTTTAGCTTGTGCCATCGACGCTCAGGGAGCAAATGCAGGAAAACCTTGCGTCGATACGCTGGATGCGCACGCGACATATTTTGGAGACAGAGAACTGCGAGTAGGATTTGAAATCCCGCGCTTGATTAGTGAATTTCCCGGGGCGGTTCGGGTACACGCCCCACGCGAATCCGATTATATCCGAAACCTGGCATTGCCGAACGAACTAGAGATGGCCTTTATTGATGCCAACCACCAACACCCATGCCCTCTGCTGGATCTTCTGAGGGTTGTTCCATATCTTCGCGGTGGTGGATGGATTCTTCTTCACGACATCCGCCTCGGAACACTGGTGGAGGAGTCCCGAAAAAATGGAGTCCCAGTTGCTTTCGAGGCAGCGTACGGGGCGGAATGGCTGTTTGATGAGTGGCGGTGGACCAAAATCGCCGGAGGAAATATCGGCGCAATACAGCTGCCAATGGAGCAGGAAGCAATCTGGGGCCCGATGCGAAGGTTGATGAAGCGCCCGTTTGAAGTGTGCGAAGGAAGTTACCGCCGTCTGCGTGACGAAGTGGGTGAGGCTGCACGAATGTTATCTTGAGCGCGCTGAGTTCGGCGGGCCTGTCATTTTGCAGATAGCTCGAGATCCTTGAGCCGAAGGCTTTCCGTAGCTCAGGACGACAAAGAATTAAGCACGGGGCGACCTAATCCCAGCCGCCCCGCGCTTTCGAACTACTACCAAGACATTTCTACCTCCCGTCTGAACTCAGTCATGGTTTCGGGAACGTCAGGAACTTCGCTCGGCGTCGCAAAGAGGAGCCGCGGCAATTGTGGCTAGTCGACGTTTGTTTTCAGTTCCGACCCCAGCCGTGGCGCGGTAACATACACGACCGGGCCAAGGGGAGGCGTCGCGCCGCGGCTACAGGGATTCATTCCATCTTAATTGTTGTCCACTGGGACTGCCAAATACGCAATTAACGCGCCCGTAGTTGGGTCGACAGCTCTACCTGTAATCTCTCCCTTGTCGTTTATGTCTTTCGCGAGTGCGAGAAAGGCAGAATAGCCGCCGCTGAGATCGTTGAGGTCTGTGGGGTAGGCACTGTGATCCCAAACAACGGCACGACAATCAGTCTGCTCCGCGTCGCATGAGACACCGACTACCTGGCGGGCTTCGTTAATACCATAGGCCTCGCTGTCTACATGTTGCGGGACACGTCCTTTCAACGGCTTCAGGGGTCGGACGCCGTCCTCCCGGGTCCACATGAAAGCGTGTAAGACGTCGCCTTCAACAAATGCCGGGTCGCCGGCAAACCCGACGATATCGCCGTGTCGATTGATTGCCGTTGGAGTATTCCACCAGGCAGCTGAGAAGTTGCCAAGATCAGTGACCCCGCCGTTTTCCCAAAGCACGGCGTGCTTGGCCGTATGTCTTCCAACGGCCTGGTCGCAGATGCCCGAAATGCCCACGATTTGACCATTGTCGTTGATCGCCGTGGCCGCCCCTGAGGTGTCGCCGGGGATCAGAGGAAGGTCGTGGATCTGATCTGGCGGCCCCAGAGTCCACATGGCTGGGCGAAACTGGAGGACTTGGGTGCAGCAACAGGTGGGGTCATGAACACCATTCTCCGCCCACCCGACTACCTGACCCAAGTTATTCGCTCCGGTAGCGAAACCGTTGTTTCCACCCGGAAAATTGGGCAGTCCTCTCATCTGGCCCCCTTTCCAAACGAACCCGAGATTGATGTAACCGGCGTTGTTAGGCGTACTGTAGAAAGCCGCGCTACTCCAGTTCTCGCCGAGCGGCTCCGGCGTGAGAGTTTGGGAAATGCCCACGATGATTCCCGCGGTATTTTTCACGTTCCATGTTACACTACTGTTTGGTCCGTCGAGTGTGCCGAGGTCGAGCAGCGAGCTGCTTCGCCACAGCGTAGCGTGCCGGTTCCTATCCGGCAGTCTGGAATAGCCTGCCACCCAGCTCTGGTCATTAATGCTGTTTCCCCCGCTACTCGTTCCGCCGAGTGAAGCGAGCGTGGATACCTGGTATTGCGTCATTGGCTTCGCCTTTGCCTGTGTCTGTGCCGCAGCGTTCTGGGCAAAGACTAGCGCCGCGCCGCCGAGCGCCACCAGGATGATTAGCAAGCGAATCCATCCTCTATAACCATCGTTTACGGCATAGTAGGCCGAGTACGGCCCACGATCTCTGCTGGCAGGCATCGCCACGGAAGGAGAATGGGAGCTAAGGATTTGTTTTTGTGTTGTCATAATATTTTCTCAGTTAAATGAATTGTTTACTGAGTATCTTTTTAGTAGCTGGTTCTGGATTCAGAAAGAGCCACTTCGGGCGTTTGCCCTAGACCACTTCTACCGGTGCAGGCGGCAGGATGTTAAGACGTTGAATCGTTAAAACGTTATTCTCGACAACATTGACGACTTCTAAATTGTAGGGCAACCGCGCCGATTGCCGTTTCTCAGATTGGCAGGCGACGCGCCTGCCCTACAAGCCGAGAGAGATAGCTTTCGCGAGAAGCAGATGACAAAACGGCAGTGCCTTCAGCTACTACTTTTTTTCTTTCGTAGTTTCGGCCGAGGGGCGAGAAGCCCTTAGTTTGAGTGCAGAAGCGAACTTGACCAGGCCTTCGCGAATTTGTGCGCGAGACCAGGCGGCGAAGCCGAAGGTAAGCGCAGGATTCAGTTCCGCTTTCATGAAACATGAGGACAGCGGCGACGGCCGGATACCAATTTCCGCGCAAACCCGCGTGATGAACGGTAGATCTGTTTTGCGGCGTAACCAGGCGACGAAGTGTAAGCCAGCTTCCGGAACCTCCAGAATGAAGTAATCGCTTAGCAATTGATTGAATTGTTCGATAAAGAAGTCTCTTCGATCGGAATATAATTTCCGCATGCGTTTGATGTGGCTCAGGAAATATCCCTCGGTCAGGAATCGCGCGAGCGTCGCCTGATCTATCGCGGGCGAATGTTGGTCCGTCACCGCACGGATCTTGATCATTGGCTCTACTAACTGCTCTGGCGCCAAAATATAACCCAAGCGCAACGATGGATAGAGGATCTTGCTCATTGTCCCGGCGTAGATCACGCGGCCGGAGTTATCGAGTCCCTGCAAACATGGAAGCGGGGGACCGGTAAAACGAAACTCCGAGTTGTGATCGTCCTCAAAAATGTAGGCATCGCGCTCACGCGCGAAATCGATCAGCGCAGTCCGGCGCGCCAGACTCATCGTCATGCCGAGTGGGAATTGATGGGATGGCGTCACGTAAATAATTTTGGGCGACAGCCGTTTCGATGCCCGCCCGATCACGATTCCTTCCCGATCCACTGGTCGCGGAACTACCGTTGCTCCGGCGAAACCAAAGGCGCGGCGGGCCTGATAGAATCCCGGATCCTCGATCCACGCGACCTCGCCCCGATTTACCAGCGCCATCGCGCTAATCATCATCGCCTGCTGCGTTCCAGCAGTGATAATGATCTGGTCCGGGTGACAGCGCGCGCCTCTGTAGTCGCACAAATAGGTTGCGATCACCTTACGCAGGTCGGGATCGCCGCGGCTCGATGCGTACTCCAGCAAATGGGCCCCCTTTCTAGCAAGCACTTGTGCTCGCAGTCGTTCCCAGACTTCTATGGGGAATTCGTCGAGGGCTGGGCAGGCAGGGACAAAGGAGACGCCAGGCGGTCCGGCAATCCCAAAATCAAACTGTTTTCCAGCGCGTTTATCCGGGATGTTTTTTACCCGATTGGAAAGGCGGGGCGGATGTTCGATTAGCAGTTGCGTCTTGGGCCGGCGCGGGCTGAGGAAAGTTTCGGGTAGTGAATCTGCGATGAATGTGCCCGATCCGATTCTGGTTCGAAGGTAACCTTCCGCGTGAAGTTTCTCCAAGGCGAGGTTGACCGTGAGTCGCGAGATCCCCAGATCAGCCGCAAGCGCGCGAGAGGAGGGAAGACGGGAGGAGTTATTGCTAAAACTGCCGGAGACCAATTCATCGCGAATTTGTCGATAAAGTTGTTGATGCAGCGGTTCAGCCGAATTCCGGATCAGCCGGATCATTTCGAAAGCGATGATTGAACGTCGCCGGCGTTTTTTCGTGGGCGCTTTAGTTGTTGCCGGTTTCAAGGTTGCTGGTCGACGTTGGAATGATCTCTTTGGCCTAACAGCCGAGTGCAACTCCGCTGGGCGCACAGACTGTGAAGTCTGTGTTCCGGCTCCATTTGCAGGAAGGTGCGCATTCGATCAATAACTTTATAAAGTGGTCTGGTCCTTCTGGCGTAAGTGGACTATTGACACTTTAGTAGAGGGCGAGAGCTTTTAGCGCAATGCAAGATCAAACTCCATGTACGGATTACCAGAAAACGAAAGGTCTGATCTACTTCGCGCGCATGCTGGACAAGATCAGGCTCAATGCTGCCGGTAAACTCGCGCCCGGATATTTTTGCGGAGTGGAAGATCCAACCTTCTTTGATGCGCGCTGCACCAGGTTGTTGGGAGTTGGTTATGATGAGCTGGTAGCGAGAACGCTTCAGGGCGGGTCGGACGAGGAAATCCTAGAGTGGTGTTTTGCCAACGGCAGAAAACCCAGCGAGGAAGAACTTGCGATCTGGAATGCCTTTCTGGCCAAACGCGGTTGGCGCGATGAAGGCAGCGCTGACTTAATGGAGGCGAAAAAGCGGGCGGGTTGGGAAAATCGCGACGATATCCAAACGTGGGTGGACCTGCATGACGCCGAGGAAGGACGGAAGCCGAGAGAGACGGTTGAGGTTTGATGGTTGATTGAAATCGATAGTTCTATCGCGCTTGGGCAGCGCAGGCGTCTCGGCATATTGGTTCCCAAAGCGCCGGAGGACGCGAATTTAAAGCCGGTTCGGACGGGCGCCTCTTTTGGAGTGCGGCAGTCTTCCGCCGCTTTCCTCTGGGTGTGGAGCGAGGATCGGAATGGCGAATCGATGAAGCGAAGAACTGGTACAGGGGAAGCCGCGCGAGAATGGCGCCGGAACACAGACTTTCCAGTCTGTGCGCCCAGCGGAGTTGCACTCCGCTGCGGAGCGAAGAGAAAGCGGACAAGATGTCCGCTTGGCGCACAGGCCACCGGCCTGTGTTCCTGACAGTTCCAGCGCTAGATTGAAGCGATGAAGGGCTTGGCGGTGTTGCTGGTGTTGCTGGCGGACAGCGCTAGCGCAGTTACTTCGCTCGACCCAGCCGCAGTAAGCGCGGCGGCGGACTATTCCGCGCGGCATCGCGGCGTTTCCTTTCTGGCAATTCAAGATCGGCGAACACTATTGGAACAGAACGCGAAAACGGCGCACAAAATTTACAGCGGGACGAAGGCCTTCTGGGATCTGGCTGCGTTGGCTGCGGCGGAAGATGGGTTGCTGCGCCTCGATGAACGCGTAGCCGATACGATCACGAGTTGGCGAAGTGATCCGCGAAAAGCGCAGGTGACGATTCGGCAATTACTGGATTTTGATTCTGGCCTCGAGCCAGAGTTTTTCCTGCATGAAACACAATCAGGCGACCGTGACGCAACGGCGATTCGTGGGCGGATGGCGGCGGAGCCAGCAAACGCGTTTATTTATGGACCTGCTGCGCTTCAGGTTTTCCATCAAGTGTTGAAGGAAAAATTGCGCGGTGATTCGCCAACTCATTATCTGGAGCGTCGGGTTTTGCATCGTCTTGGCCTTGGCTCGCAACGTTATCTGGCCGATCGCGCCGGCAACCCTCTGCTCGCTAGTGGTTGGATTATGACAGCAAAACAGTGG
>Ga0209156_10002620_pt1 | contig 14039 bp, 17 predicted proteins | sample GraSoiAngelo_124_FD_185881 | JGI IMG/M metagenome (GOLD analysis project Ga0209156, IMG submission 185881) | Grasslands soil microbial communities from the Angelo Coastal Reserve, California, USA - 14_0927_05_20cm (SPAdes) (version 2) | ecosystem: Environmental > Terrestrial > Soil > Grasslands...
CGCCCATCAGGGCAACGAATTCGCCGCGCTGAATCTCGAGCGACACTCCGCGCACGGCCTGCACTTCTACTTCGCCGGTGAGATAGGTCTTGTGAACGTCGATTAATTCAACAACGGTGCCGTTGTTCATATCGCTCCTAACGCACTTGGACGATACGAAGATCGTCCCTCCACCGTGTCATAGCGATCATGGGAAGCGCCGTGGTCCGCCGAACGGATTTCCCTGCTGCGACGCAGCGGCGGCATTGGGCGCGTTGAGTTGCGCGGTGATGACCCGATCTTTATCCGCTAATCCCTCCAACACTTCCGTGGTTGTCCCATCGCTGATGCCGGTTTTGATTTGCACTGGCTCGGCCCTGGTCCCGCGTAAGACAGAAACCGTGCGACCCGTCGCCCGCGGACCGGCCGATCCGCTAGGACCAGAACCGCCACGGTTTTGACCGGACGCCGAACGCTCCGGAGTGGGCGCGTTCGCTGGACGGTAACGCAGCGCCGCATTGGAAATTTTAAGCACGTCTTCCTTGTGCGCGATGATAATCGAGACGTTCGCCGTCATTCCCGGTTTGAGTTTCAGATCGGCATTATTCACGCCGATGACCGTGTCGTAAGTGACCACGTTCTGCACCGTGATCGGCGCGTTGCGCACTTGTACGACCTTGCCGTGGAAGGTGCGGTTCGGGAAAGCATCAACGCTGAAGTCGACATTCTGATCAACCGTTACCGCCCCGACGTCAGCTTCGGCGACGTTGGCGTCGATTTGCATTTTCGTTAGATCATTCGCGATCGTAAAAATCACCGGCGCCTGCAAACTGGCGGCCACGGTCTGCCCGACATCAACGCTGCGCGAAATCACCTCGCCATCCACCGGCGATTTGATGGTGCAATGATCGAGATCGGCCTTCGCTTTATCGAGCGCACCCTGTTTGATTTTCACATTCGCTTCGGCCTGATGCAGATTCGCCGTTGCTTGATCGACGTCGGCCTGCGAAGAATTTTTTTTCGCGAACAATTCCTGGGTGCGCGTCGCATTCACTTTCGCCAGTTCCAACGCTGCCTGCGCATTCGCCAGATCGCCCTCCGCCTGCGTCACCGTCGCCTGAAACAAAACCGGATCGATCTGTGCGACAACGTCGCCCGCCTTCACCTTAGAATTAAAATCGGCGAAAAGTTTTTGGATATTCCCCGAAACCTGACTGCCCACCTGCACGTTCACGACCGGGTTCAATGTGCCCGTAGCGGTCACCGTTTGCGTGATCGGACCACGCGTCACCGTCGCTGTCTGAAACTGAGCAGCGTTCGATGTTCCCAATCGGCTAAAAAGGAAAAACGCGGCGATCAAAAGGACGATTACCACGATGATAAGATTGCGGCGACTCGTCATTTTGCTTCGAAGCGTGGGCACATCTTTATTATGACAAGTGAAAGGCCTGCGGCGTTACATCGAAATTTACTCCATCATGCTGCGCAACTCGCTCATTCGCGAGATGAGCTTCAAAGCGAATTTCATTCTCTGGATGCTGGTGGAAGTGCTTTGGTTCCTCGGCCAAATTGTCTTTTTCAGCATCATCTTTGGCTCGATCAATCAGATCGGTGACTGGTCAAAATGGGAAGTCGTCCTCCTCGTCGGCACTCACCAGATCATTGCCCAGCTTTTCCAGGCGTTCTTTTTCGTCAATGTCGCGAACATTCCTGAATTGGTCCGCACCGGAAGACTCGACTCACTCCTTGTGCTTCCGATCGACAGCCAGTTCGCCGTTTCTTCGAAGCAATTCGGGCTCGACAGTGTGGTCAATGCCGCGCTCGGCGGCGTGGTCGTTGTTGTTTCGCTCACCCGTCTCGGAGTTATGCCACAGCCATTGCACATTCTTCTGTATTTGGTGGCGATCGGTTTCGGGATCGCCATTCACTACTCCATCATGCTGAATCTGGCGGCGGTCAGCTTTTGGATCGTGCGCGCCCAGGGACTCGTTTACGGTTACTTCAACTTCCTCAATATCGCGCGTTATCCCGATGTCATTTATCCGCGTCTCTTCCGCTGGATTTTTAGCTGGATCATCCCGGTGGTGATCGTCGCTAATATTCCGGCGCGTGTTTTGATCAAATCGCTGGGCCAGCCGCTTCCGTTGATGCTGCAAATGATCGCCGCATCGTTGATCATCTTCTGGTCTTCACGTCTGTTTTGGCGCTTCGCTTTGAAGCGCTATTCCAGCGCAAGTTCCTAAGCGAAAACGGCTTTGCCAGGGAGTAAATCTCCGCTTGCGCCACTGAAGATTTGTCCTTAATTAAGCGCTCTCTTCGCGCCGTAAATCTCGGCGCGAGATTTGATTTTTATGGCGAAGTCGAAGAAAAAAGCTGCCGCTCCCAAGGCGAAGAAGCTTGCTGCACGTAAGCCCGCCAAGGCGACGAAGAAGGCAGTTAAGCGTCCGTCCGCGAGCAAGGCCAAACCGAAGCGTACTAAATCAGCGCGCCCTAAGGCGGGTCATGTCCGTACGTCCGATTCGCCCGCCGAAATTTTCCGGGACAATCACAAACCGCGCCGGCTTGATCCTTTCACCAAGGCACAAAAGCAAAAGCTGCTGCAATTGCGCGATGCCATGGTCGATTCCATGGCCGGCGTTGCACAGGACACCTTGCGCTCGCGCGCGGAAGGAAGCGAAGCCTCCGCCTTCGGCATGCACCAGGCCGACGCTGGTTCGGACGCCTATGATCGCGATTTCGCGCTCAGTCTGCTTTCGCAGGAACAGGACGCGCTTTACGAGATCGATCAGGCGCTCAAGCGAATCGACCTCGGCACTTACGGTATTTGCGAAATGTCGGGCAAACAAATTCCGCGAACGCGCTTGGAAGCGATTCCATTTGCGCGTTTCACGGTCGAGTGCCAATCGCAGCTGGAGAAACAAAATAAAGCCTCGCGCGTGCGGCAATCCGTCACCTCGCTTTTCGGTTTAACCGAAGAGGAAGAAACGCCCGAGACCGAGGAAGAACAACCAGCGCCGGCGGCGGAGAAGGAGTAGCTCCGAAATGATTCGCGAGTAGATTATTGATGTTATGGCGCAGGAAATTATCACCCTGGAATGCACCGAGGCTAAAGCTTTGGGCAAGCCCGTTTCGCGTTACACGTCGACGCGAAACAAGAAGAGCCTGCGCACGCCGAACCGGTTGGAAAAGAAAAAATACAATCCATTTTTGAAAAAACATACGCTTCACCGCGAGACCCGCTGATCTCATGCAACCCAAGACCGCCAAACGCCGCTCCGCTTTTCGCCGCGCCAATCGCACCATGCCGCGCCGCCGCATTGATATCGCGGCCGAAGCAATCGATTACAAGAACCCCGATTTGCTCAAAAAGTTCGTGACGGAGAGCGGCAAAATTTTGCCGCGGCGAATCACGGGCATGCCGGCGCATATGCACCGGAAAATCACGCGCGAAATCAAACGCAGCCGTTCCGTGCTGCTAATGAAATAATGTAGCTGCCGTCGTCTCCGGCAGAATTGAGCAAGGTGCTACCTGTGTTTTCCTCACCCGCTAGTGCCGCAACCAGCCATTTGATGGAACACAGACTTTCCAGTCTGTGCGCCCAGCGGAGTTTACTCCGCTGACGCTCGCTTGAACAACAGCGGGGACAATCCCCGCTGGGCGCACCGGCCACCGGCCTATGTTCCACCCGCCTCATCGAACTGCCCAGCGTTGCCGAGCCACAGATGCCTGCTAGTGGCTGAGGCGGCGTTCGGCGCTTGGGTCGAAACGCTTACGGTTGTGTGTGGTTCAATATTTCCGCTACTCGTTCCATTTCCGCGACAGTGTTGTAGAAATGCGGGCTTACCCGCAACCAACTGCGGTTCGCACGATCAACGCGAAGTGACACAACGACATCATTCTCAGCTAGGGTGTTGGCTAATTTCTCAGCTGGAATGCGACGAGAACAAAAAGTTAAAAAACTGGACCGGCCCAACTCTTCCTTGGGGCTGAGGAATTCCAAATCAACCGGCGCAAGTTTGTTTTTCAACGTGGCCACGAGCGACAAGATCCGCTCAGAGATTTTCGCCAACCCGACTTCATCCAGAAGCGCAATCGCCGCCTGCATCCCGGCGATCGGGACATTGTTATAACCACCCGGTTCAAACTTTCGACCGCCTTCCGCGTATTTAATTTCGCGCTGCGCAATAAAATTTGGCGATTCCACGTTCCATCCGCCGATGATCATGGGTCGCAGCAACTCGTGCCGGCTATTCTTGACAAAAAGAATTCCAGCGCCCGATGGGCCAAGCATCCATTTTTGCGCGCCGGCGCTAAGAAAATCGACGTGTTTTAGCGCAATCGGAAACGCTCCAAGAGTTTGGATCGCGTCGAGTGAAAACAAGACGCCGCGCTCGGAGCACAATGCGCCGATCGTCTCGACGTCGACGCGGTAGCCACTGATGTTGTGCGCGCTCGCCAACGCGACCAGACGCGTTCGTTTCGTTAAAGCGCTCTCAACAATTTCCGGCGTGATTTCGCCGAGTCGTGCAGTTTGAAGTAACACTGGTTTAACTCCACTTCGCTCAAGATTGAGCCACGGGTAAACGTCAGCCGGATAATCGTCCAAGTAACAGACGACTTCGTCGCCAGCTCTCCAATCGAGACCATTCGCTACGGCATTGAGACCATTTGAAGTTGGGCCAGTCAGCGAAATTTCTTCGGTCTCCGTTCCTAGAAAATTCGCCGCTAACTGGCGGGTATCAGCGATGAGCCCAAGCGCTTTGTCGAATTGCTTTTCATTATTCGAGGCGTCTTCAATCGCATCTCGCATCGCTTCAGCCACTCTGCCCGGCAATGGCGCATCCGCCGCATGTGCGCAATAAATCTTGCACGCACAAATCGGAAATTCGCGCCGGCGAAATTCCTCGTTCGCCTCCAGCTCGGCGATCACGTTTTCTTCCGCGTCCGTTCGCCTTGCTCGATCAATTTCCAAAACTCGCGCCTCTCCTTCAGTTGCTCATCCTCGCCCGTCGGCAGTTTGGTGCGGAAAAGAAAATCGCGCAGCGTGTTCTTGTGCAGCACCCGATGGACCGTGATGCCTTCCGGGGTCTTTTCGAAATAAATCCGGTAATCTTTGGCACGATAACGATAAAGTTTTTTTCCGTCGCGCTCCAGCAAACCAAACCGGCTGCTATCGAGATGATCGAGCTCCTCGGGCAAAATCTGAAATTCAGCGAGGAGATCGAGCTGTAGCGTCTTAGGCAGTGCTGACATTTCCGACGCGCTCAGTTCGTTGAAGATGATCTGGAACATGGTGGGAAGAGTTAAAACGTTAAAATCGTCGCATTGTTAAATCGGAAAACCTTTCAAGGCGGATTCGGCTGCCCATCGTCAACGCTCTACCGTTTTAACAATTTAACTTTTTAACTCTCATAGATAAACCCGGCGCACACGCGCGCCAATTCGTGTCGTGATTTCCCAGGTAATCGTCTCCGCGCGTTCCGCCAATTCCGCACAGCATATTTCCTCGTCTCCCTGGCGGCCCATCAGCACAACTTCATCATCCACCGCCGCTCCAGGCAAATTCGAAACGTCGATCATTATCAAATCCATTGTAACCCGACCAAGCAGCGCGCAGCGTTGACCGCCAACCAGTACCGAAATTCCGCGATTGGAAAGATGGCGTGGATAACCAGCGGCGTAACCACAGGAAAGCGTGGCAATGCGCATTTTCCTGGGGGTGATGAAACTGCGGCCGTAGCTGATTCCGTGTCCGGCTGGCATGTCGCGAATGAGCGCGATGCGCGTTTTCCAAGTCATTGCCGGTCGCAGGAGGCTTTGAAATTCCGGCAGCGACGAGATGCCGTAGATCAGCATTCCGGGGCGAACGATTTCGAATGGCTCTTCCGCGAATGCGAGGACGCCGGCCGTTTGCAACGCGTGTGCCTTGTAATCGCCCGGGAACTCCGCTCGCAGTCGCCTGATCAGTTTTCCAAAGGTGCGCAGTTCTTCGCGAGTGAAATTTTCGTCCTCATTGGAAACCGGGAGATGCGTTGAAACACTGTGAACTTTGATGTTCGGCAGCGCGTTCACTTCCTTGAAAACGGCGAGCGCTTCCTCTTCCAGCACGCCCATCCGTCCCATGCCGGTGTCGATTTTGAAATTGATCGCGACCTTTTGCCCGCGTCCGACGCGATCGAAATCCCGCGCTTCTTCCAAAGTTGAGATCGATGGAATGAATCCGCATTCCGCGATTGCCGCTCGTTCTCCAGGCAGGGCCGGCCCGAGAATAGTAATTGGAACGCGCACCGCCGAGCGCAAGGCGGTTGCCTCTTCCAGGTTGGCGACGCCGAAGATGTTCGCCTGGTCTGCGATGGTTTGGGCAACGTCGATCATGCCATGCCCATAGGCATTCGCTTTGACGACAGCGAGAAGTTCGATATCGGGCCCAAATTTTCCGCGGACAAAAGCCATGTTATGGCGCAATGCGCTGCGATCGATCTCAGCCCAACAGCGGTAATGCGCTTCCATCATTTTTGCCCACTTCGCGGTCTCGTGATATGTGGTTCGCGAAGGTAAAGCGGCGCGAGCGGCGCGCGAGCAAGATTCTGCGGGAACGTCCGGGCGCGTAGACAAAGCAATTTCGCCGAAGGAAACCGTAGCTTCACCGATGCGAACTGAGGCAATTCGTCAGACGTGTAAATCGGAATTGTTGTGATCGACGAAATGCGCTTGTTCATTTCGTCTGCGGAGAACAACTCAGGGTCGCTCTTCAACAAACCACCGCTGACTTTCGCGAAGAAAAACGACGCGCGTTTGGCGTCGCCAATCACACAAAAGTCGTTTTCATCCGAGACGGCGCAGAGCGACGAGATTCCAGCGAGCCCTGCGCCGGTCGTCACCTCCAGGCCGATGGCGGCGGCAATGGCGATGCGTGTTCCAGTGTAGGAACCGGGCCCAAGACCAACCACAATTGTTTCCGGCGCGCCATGTTCGCGAATGATTTCATCAAGCGCTTCAAAAAATGGAGCGGAACTTCGCCGATCGTTCGGCCAATCGCGCGCGCCCAAAATTACTTTTTCGTTGGCCAGCGCGATCGTACCGCGGCGGGTGGACAAATCGAAGGCGAGCAATTTCATGCAAAAGCGGAGAGATCGATGCAACGTTGATCTTCTGACACGATCTCAAACTTGATCCAGCGCGCTTGCGCCGGAATCGCCTCGGCGAATCGATCGGCCCACTCGATCACACTCAGGCCGTCGCCAAAAACAATTTCGTCAAATCCAATCGCCTGTAGCGCTGCCAGACTTTCAATTCGATAAAAATCGAAATGATAGATCGGCAGCCGACCGCGCTGATATTCATGCACGAGGGTAAATGTCGGGCTTGTCACCACTTCCTCGGAACCCAAACCCTTCGCCAATCCTTTGACCAATTGGGTTTTGCCCGCGCCAAGATCTCCGACCAACGCAAGTACATCGCCGGCTTGGATTTTTCCTGCGAGGCGCGCCCCGGCCGCTTCCGTTTCAGCGGCGCTGGCGGAAATGAACATAGCCACTTTTCAATTTTTGATTTTTGATTTTTGATCTTTGATTTAAGCGGCCAATCCGAGTAAGCGGGAGCTCGGGAAACTTTTTCTGCCATCTTGTTTGCAGCCGTTTGCGCTCGCGCGGCGAGACCGCGAAAAGCAATTCGTAATCTTCGCCATCGGAAATTGCCTGTCGAATGCTGCAACCGCGAGAAAGAGGCAGAGCGCGCTGATCGATGGAGAAACCAAATTTGCTCGAGCGCGCCAGGCGCGGCAAGTCCGTGCCAAGACCGTCGCTCAGATCAATCATGGCGTGCACATTGAAATTGGCAGTCAACCAGCGCGCTTCGTCGATTCGCGCGACAAATCTCAAATGCCGACCACGAATTGAACCACCCAATTCTCCGGTAACGAAAAGATCGTCGTTCGCCTTTCCACCGCTGCGCAAGATACAACGGCGCCTTTCAACGAAGCCCGCCACACTAACGACGATCACCGTCGGACCAGTCGTCTCGCTGGTTTCGCCGCCAACGATGGCGACATCAAAACGCGCCGCGGCGCGATTGAGACCGAGATAGAGCTCGCTCACCCATGATGCTTTTTTTTTTCCAGCAACCGCGAGAGTAATGATCGCAAATTCCGGAATGCCCGACATGGCGGCGAAATCACTGAGTGCTCGCATCATCGCTTTCCAGCCAACAGCGCGCGCATTCGTTTCCTTGGTAAAGTGAACCTCTTCAACGACACAATCAGTTTTCAACAGTAACCAATCCTTCGCACCGCGAAATTTCACCACCGCGCAATCGTCGCCGGCTCCAATTACGACCCGCGAATTGCGATTAAGTCTGGGAAAAACCTGTGCGAGGAGTTTGTCTTCGCCGAGTTCGCCCAACACTCGCGTCATGGTTGCAATGTGTTGGGAAAAGCGAGCGCAAGGAGAGTGGTGGCGTTGAAAATGGCGTGCATCGTCATCGAGACCAACAACGATCCGCTCCACTCGTAAGCAAGAGTAAAACAGCTCCCGAGAACAAAGAGCGGCGCGAATGACGGGAGATGCGCATGGACCGCGGCAAAAAGAAGCGCGGAAACGATGAGTCCAATGCTACGACCCAGATAGCGCCGTATGACCCCGTAAAGAAAGAAACGGAAGATGAATTCCTCGGCCACGGGGGCGATCGCCGTCGCTAGCAAAATGATGATGACGCGTTGTTCCATCGATTGCGAGCCGCTGAATAATTCGATGATTCCCTGGCGGCTCGAGCCGGACCCGAGCAACCGCGCCGTCAGCCAGTCGGCAAAAATGATGAGGGGATAGGCGAAAATCAGCAGGACAAGTCCGGTGACAAAGGCTCGGGCAAAGCTGAGCCGGGCTAGTCCGGCCAGTTCGCTGATGTTGAAGCGGCGCAACTTCAAGAACGCGGCCACAAACAGAACAATTCCGACAGCAACAACGGCATTGAGTATAAGATCGGCTGTCCGCAGGCGAACGATTTGGGCCGAGCTCGCGCCCAGGCTGCTGAACGCGAACACGGCGATGAGAAAAACTGCAAGCGCTACTTCAGCGGCACCGAATCCTCGATCGCTTGCGATCAGATCGCGATCGCGACGGTTAATCTGGCGCAGCAGCGCAATATAAATGTAAATGCTCGCGATCAGGAAGAGCGCATTCGCGATCGAGCCGAGCGCGCTGAGAAGATCTTCGCCGCCCATGCCGGGCTAGGGAGCGTAGTAGCTCGGCAGGAAATAGGCGCGACCGCTCTCGAGCTGCGGGAGGAGTTGTTTGGGCAATTCAATTTGCAGCTTCGACTGGTTGGTTTCGCCCAGCGCCCGAAAGAAACGACCAAGACTGAATGGTGCGGCATACCTCACCACCGCCGCCTCGGGCGCGCCACCCAGTTGTTTCGCCTTAGCATAGGCGTCTTCGATCTGGCCCACGCCATCAATCAATTTATTTTCCAGCGCTTCTTTCCCCGAAAAAATGCGGCCGTCCGCGATGGAATTGCGCAACCCATCGGCTGGCAGATTGCGTTCTTTTGCCACGATGCCGAGAAATTTATCGTACGTTTTCATGACAAAATTCTGCACAAATTGACGCTCCTCCGGCGTCATCGGGCGGGCGCCGTTGAGCAGGTCCTTAAACTTTCCACTTTTGAAAACGACCGAAGCGAGTCCCACCTTGTTGAAAAGCTGTTCGTAATTGAGGGTTTGAATGATCACACCAATGCTGCCGGTGATCGTCGTCTCGTTAGCCATGAGATATTTTCCGCCGCAGGAGACATAGTAGCCACCAGACGCTGCCAGCGAATCCATATATACCACCACCGGTTTCCGCGCCCGTGTTTTGACCACGGCGTTGTAAATCATATCCGAGGCCGTTACTTCACCGCCGGGCGAATCGACTTCCAAGACAACACCCTTGACCCGATCGTCATCGCGCGCCTGCTGCAAAGCCATGCGCAGATCGTCAACCATGTTGTCGCCGGCGGCCCCGGGAACCGAACTGCTGATCAAACCCCGCATCACGATGACGACAATGCGATCGGAAACGCCGCGTCCGCCACGTTGCACGACTATCTCGCGGAATTTTGTCAGCGGCTCTTCGCGGACCACGCCGGTGCCGACGCGCCCGAGGACAGCAATGGCCAGGAAAACATTCATGATCACGCTCGCGCAAAGCGCTAGGAACAGAAAGAGCGTGAGACAACCGAGCTTACGATTTGCCATGATCCGCCTTCAAACTGGAGGAAAAATGCGGAGCGAACAAGCGCTTTTCACGTAGGAAACCATCTTGCCCATTCATCCGCAGAGCACAGCGTCGGGGAAGATACGCAAACAGCCTCACAGATTACAAGTTGTGCTACGGATACTGCCACAACTAAGCGCTTTCAACAGAGCTAGTTGCGCCCGGATCGGCTTCGACCGTCGCCAGGTACTGGCTTGGAAGCTGCTTAGAAAACGATGTCATGAATAGCAGCGGACATTTAACGGTCAGCGAGACGGCAACTAAACGAATGCGCAAAACCAAAGCGAGCACCCGCAAGCCCAAAGGACGTTCCCGCAATGGCTCGACAAAACCTAGTTCCCCCGATCTTCCAGCTGCCGGCACGCTCGCCCGCACCAAAGCTTTACTTCTCGCTGCTCTGCGGGTGTGGGAGCTAAAACACCGCGTCGGCGATTAACTCCGGCCTCGCGGCTCGACCTTCACGTAAATCTCCCGCGGCGCGTTTTTGAAATATTTGAACAACGCCGGGCACAGCCAGCCTTCCTGGTTAAATTCAGGACTGTAATACCAGTTCCCGCCGGATTCCGCGCGACGCCATTCCAGTTTGAAGTTCGCGCCCGGAAATTGGGTGCCGCAAAAGATCGCGCGAAAGCCGTGCTCCGCGTCCGGAATGTTCGCGGTTGCCTTATCAATAAGCGTGTCAATTCCCGCAATGAAAGGCTCCTTGCTCAGTCCAACCGCTGCATCATCAAAGACCCATAGGCCTTCGTACTTGTAAGGCACAATCACTATTAAGGAGTTCATTGCGTTTTCGGTTGGACTTTCTTTACGCAATAGACCAATGGCAACAATCAGGCCAGTCACGATCAGCCCGATTCCAATCATTATCGATTTCATCGCTTACCTCCGCCGGGAAATTTGCAGACCTCACTCGCTGACGACAACACTGGCCAAGAGGGAGCAATTCTTCAACTAGTTCGGATAACGAGAAGCGAAGGCCGATCGTAGGCCGTCTCGGTGAGGCAGGGTTTGAAATTTAATGCGCGTCTGATCAGACGCCCGAGAACTTGAACAAACGTAACTCAAGCGCGACGCTTCACCGCAGTTTAGTGCCTGTAGCTTAGCGGCCTGATTTGATCGCCCGAAAAAATAAGTCGCGATCTGGCGGGTAACCACTCAGGGCGGCTCGCCGGCGGCAAAAGCAATCGCCAATTACTGCCCGTTGCGACGTGCTGTGGCCCGCTTTTAGCTCCCCAAACGCATTCGTGAGGCTCACCCTAATCCGACGTGCCGGGTTCGTATCGTTTTCGGCTGTAATTATATTTCTCACTCCGAGCGCGCCAGCAGACAGTGGAATCGCCGCGCGCTACCCCGGCGACAAGAACATCGCGGCTGACCCTGACGTCATCTTCGCCGACGACTTCGAGGGCTACACGTCGGCCAGCCAAGTGACGAACAAGTGGACGAACGCATACATGCAGCCGAACCTGCGAATCGCCTCCGAGCCGGGGAACTTCTACGCGGGCAGCAAGGCGCTGGAAATGACGCTGCAAGTGAGCACTTCGGAGGTAGCGAATGCCTTGAAAAAGACGCTGCCAACGGAGCAGGACACGGTTTACCTCCGCGCCTATACGAAGTTTGCCGCCAACTACAACGTGGTCGGCTCGAATCACAACGGGCTGGATTTGCGCGGCAAGTACCCGGGGCCCGGTGTCAAAGTCCCGGCCGACGGCACTGGATTCTTCCTCTTCACCTTGCAAAACAACATCCAAGGCGCGGGACGCCCGGGCGAAGTAGCGCCGGGCTACTGCCATCTCTACTGCTATTGGCCGCTGATGCGCGACAACTACGGCGACCACTGGTACTCTGACGGCTACGTCGTACCATACGACGACAGCGGTCTTGGCAACAAGGGACTCTGGCAGGCGTACCCGGCGCAGTATCCAGATTGGAAAGCCTTACCGAACTGGCAGCCGCAGCGTGACCGCTGGTACTGCTACGAACTGATGGTGAAGCTCAACACTCCGGGGCAGAACGACGGCGAGGTTAAGTACTGGATCGACGGCAACGTGGTGGGCGACTTCCCGGACCTCAACATCCGATCGATACCGACGCTGAAGGTTGACACGGCGACCATCGCCCTGCACGCGCTGCACAGCGAGCAGGTGAACAAGAAGTGGTACGACAACGTGGTGATAGCTACGAAATATGTCGGTCCAATGGCTACCGCCACGCCGTCGCCTACTCCCACCGCCACACCAACTCCCACCCCAACACCTACAGCTACTCCTAGCCCAACGCCAACCCCTACTCCGACGGCGACTCCCACACCAACGCCCACCCCGACACCAACCCCAACACCTACAGCTACTCCTACTCCAACGCCAACAGTTACACCAACGCCGACTCCTACTCCGACATCCACGCCAACACCAACTCCGACTCCCACTCCCACTCCGACACCCACGCCAACACCAACACCAACATCAACACCAACTCCGACTCCGACTCCCACTCCGACGGCGACTCCAACGCCAACATCAACTCCGACTCCGATACCAACTCCAACGCCAACTCCGAGTCCAGCAACCACTCCTACACCAACTCCGACACCGATAGGGACTCCTAGTTCAACGCCGACCGCAACGCCATCTGCAACAGCTACTCCTACGCCCGCATGGAGTCCGACTGCAACGCCTTCTCCTGGCTTGACGCCAACGCCAACGCCCAACCCCGGGCGCCGTCATAGACATCGTGGAAAGAAATGGCAAACGCGATATGAACGCCTGAATGGCGTGTCGCCTACACCGGTGCCGGGACAATCGGTGGACGCATCGGAGACTCCTCGCTAAAGATCGAGCTTAGAGCGAAGCCTCGCGGGGTAACCTGCCGACTTCTAGTCAACGGAAGCGCTTGCCGGCCTCGCAGGCTTCGATTGCACTGCACTGAGATGTGAAGTGACGTCCAAACCTCTTTGCCGCTTGCAAAAGCGCTGGCATAATAGCGGCCGGGTTTGCGGCGGATGAGATTTTGCGTTCGCGTTGTTTGCCATATTTTGATCCGCTTGCGCTGTTTCACACAGCTGACCGTAGAATTGTGCTGTGAAAATGTAACAATATTGGGTGCCGGCGTGCCGGATTCACCCATGAACTGCGCCCGTAGCTCAGCCGGATAGAGCAACGGATTTCTAATCCGTAGGTCGAGTGTTCGAGTCACTCCGGGCGCGCAGCTTCGCGTTGGGGCACGATTCAGATGCGTGCGGCTTTGGTTGGCTCGCGTCTATGTTTTGTTAGCAATTTGCAGCGCGGTCCCGGCTCGCGCCGCTGAATCGCTCGAGCAAACGATCGGCTTTCTCCTTCATCGAATCGAGACCGCCGACGCCACTTTTATTCGGAACGACCAAACCCACACGCCCCAGGAGGCCGTTGCGCATGTCCGCGCTAAGTACGAACATTTCAAAGGGCAGGTCAAAACGCCGGAGGATTTTATCAGGCTGGCGGCGACTAAGAGCTTGCTTACCGGTCAGCCTTATCTCGTGCGCACTCGCGATGGCAAGGAGATGCCGCTCAACACCTGGTTAAGCAACGCACTCCGGGAACACCGAGAAAAAGAAGCCAAGTGATCTTCAGTGCCGCTGTCCGAAGTCCGTATTGGGAACGAAGTTAGCTACAAGCATCACAAGAATGAAGCTAAACAATTCGTCGGGGCGAATTTTTGCGCTTGCGACCGCTGGCGGGTTTTTGCTCTTCGACGGCTGTGTTCTCAAGATGGGCAAACAACCGCGCCAGGAAATCGTGCCGCTTTATTCGACGCACTCGGCCGAGTTTCGA
>Ga0209156_10002623_pt1 | contig 14032 bp, 13 predicted proteins | sample GraSoiAngelo_124_FD_185881 | JGI IMG/M metagenome (GOLD analysis project Ga0209156, IMG submission 185881) | Grasslands soil microbial communities from the Angelo Coastal Reserve, California, USA - 14_0927_05_20cm (SPAdes) (version 2) | ecosystem: Environmental > Terrestrial > Soil > Grasslands...
TCTTGTTCGCCAGCGACAATTGCATTTCTAGAGCGTTTTGGAGACCAAGGCAGTGACGGTCTTTCTTACACTCATCTCTTCCGCGAGAAAAATCGTGGAAAGCAGGTAGCAAAATATCAATTATTTCAAACTGCCATATCTCAAATACTTATGGCTGCAATCAAGGTTTTCCTAAGAATTTTGTCGGCGAGTGGCCCGAACTCTGCTCTTTCGACAGGAGCATTAAATCAACTCTTAAAATTATGAAATCATTAAAATACCTCCTGGCAGTGGCGGCGCTCATGGGTGCACTCACCCTCTCAGCCAAAGCTGACCTCGCGTTCGTCGGTGCCGTGGACTTCGACAGTCAGCCCAATAATAACCCCGAGAGCAACCTGGCAGCCTTAGGCGAGTTTGTTGATACCACTGGCTTCGTCCTCTGTGGTAATTCCGACAATGGAGATTTTGGCAATCCAATCACTAACCCAATCAGCGTCATGGCGGGAGCGTATCTTGTCGTCCACTATGGCAAGGGTAATGAAGGGACTTCCAAGGGAGGCGGCCTCGAATTCTTTCATGTCATTAACGGCGAAACAAGTGTCGACGTGCCTTTGTTTGGCACAAGCGGGTTTGGTAATGGAGGCATCTCGTCAATCAGGGAGTTTTGCCCGCCCGTAACTGCGCCTGATAGCGGAACGACTGCGATGCTGCTCGGGAGCGCTCTTGCCGGCCTGGGCTTGGTGCGTCGCTACCTGAAGCGATAAGGTTTTCAACCTATAATCCAATGAAGTGGCCGTTCGATAGAACGGCCACTTTGCTGTACGTTTACGGATAAGCTTGCCACCGCCTCCGGGGACGCCAGTTCGGCGATAATTCGCTAAAGCGGGGAATTCCTCTCGGCATAAGATCTTTTGATGCAAGACAATGCGATTCTGCGTGCCGTAATTAATATTCCGTTCAGAATATTCTTGTTAAATTGCCTCAAATATCTATAATTTGCATAGTTTCTCGAGTCTGACCTTGGGCTTAATTCCCGGAGCCTGACTCGGGGCTTTGCGTGGTTCGTCGACGAGAAATTTTTATATTCGCGTTTGTTTTATGAAAAAATCCGCTCTTTACTATCTGTTTGTCACCGTTGCCGGACTGGCAGCAGCACTGCTTCCCGTCAACATCCTCGCTGCGCCCGGCGATCTGTTCGAGTCCGACCAAGGCAGCAACACAATTTTCAAATTCACGCCCGTTGGAGTCAAGAGCACTTTCGCAACCGGCCTAGGTGGCCCTTTTGGCTTGGCTGTCGATGGGTTCGGAAACGTGTTCGAGGCGAACTTTAACAATGGAATGATCTTCAAATTCACTCCCGCCGGAGTCAAGAGCACCTTCGCCTCAGGGTTAAATGGGCCTATCGCTCTCGCCTTTGACGCCTCGGGCAATCTGTTTGCGGCGGATGCCGTCGCCAACATCATCTTCAAATTCACTCCCGCCGGAGTCAAGAGCACCTTCGCCTCAGGGCTAAATATGCCTGTCGCTCTCGCCTTCGACGCGTCTGGCAATCTGTTTGAAGCCGACCACGGTAGCAACAAGATCTTCAAATTCACTCCCGCCGGAGTCAAGACTACCTTCGCGTCGGGCCTAAGCGGTCCATTCGGCTTGGCTTTTGGCGCGGGCACTTTGTTTGAGTCGGATACTGGCACCGGCACGATCATCAGATTCACTGCCGCTGGAGTTAAGAGCACCTTCGCATCCGGATTAAACACACCTACCGGGCTGGCATTCGACGCCTCTGGCAACTTGTTCGAGGCCGACCAAGGTAGCGGCACAATCTTCAAATTCACTCCCGCTGGCGCCAAGAGCACCTTCGCCTCCGGACTAACCCAGCCTTCTGGCCTGGCCTTCGAGCCGCCTTCAGTGGCGTATGATTTCAATCAGGATCGCAAGCCAGATTATGTGCTATTCAATGCTGTTACACAGCAAACAGGGGTTTGGTATCTAAATAACAACGTTTTTATCGGCGGCGCCTTTGGTCCAACTCTTCCAGCTAACTGGAAAGTGGTCGATGTGGCAGACTTCGATCGTGACGGCAGGCCCGATTACCTGCTTTTCAACTCTACCACCCACCAAACGGCAATCTGGTATTTGTCTGGAACGACCTTTGTTAGCGGCGCCTTCGGCCCGACTCTTCCTAACAGTTGGGACCTTGTAGCAGTGGGCGATTTCAACGCGGACGGTAAGCCCGATTATGTGCTATACAATGCTGTTACACACCAAACAGCGGTTTGGTATCTAAATAACAACGTTTTTGTCGGCGGCGCCTTCGGACCAACTCTGCCCGTTAACTGGAGCGTGGTCGGCGTGGCGGACTTCAATGGCGATAACAAACCCGATTATCTGCTTTTCAATTCCAGCACCCGTCAAACGGCAATCTGGTATTTGTCCGGCCCCACGTTCGTCACTGGCTTATTCGGGCCAACTCTTCCAGCTAACTGGAACGTGGTCGGAGCGGCCGACTTCAATGGCGATAACAAACCCGATTATGCGCTCTTCAATGCTGTTACACACCAAACAGGGGTTTGGTATCTAAATAACAACGTTTTTGTCGGCGGCGCCTTTGGTCCAAGCCTGCCGGCTAACTGGAGCTTGATCGCGCCCTAACGCGAAAGAAGAAGCGAAGACAGCTTGCGAAATCGGGAACTGCTGCACGACTCGGAAAGGCGCCCGGTTACTGCTCCTACTTTGCTCCGTCCAGCTCTTTAATTGAACAACTGGAAATCGATCGATCGCAGCGTATGACTGCACGCGCATATTCACCCCCACCTGGCGCTGCGTGCCATCTGTCCCTAAGGCAGAGGGCATTCAGCTCAGGGTCAACGCGCATATCTTCGCTATCGAGCGAGCAAAGTGGCGACATTGCTGTAATCGTCAGTCCAGAGTGGTAGTTCGTCCTTTACCCGTTGTGGGTCTAGCCGATCTAGCCGAATCGGATACCCAGCTTTCCGTATTTCGGGCGCTTCCAGCGAATCGCCGCGGGTAAGCAGGATGAAAACACTGGGTTGGAATAGCCCGGTCCGTATTGTGGAGCGAATCAAGGTTGCTTTTAAGCCATAGTTCTCCGCTAGTGCCGCAACCACTGGAATGAGGTTCACGAAGACATTAGTAGCGTTCACTACAATGACGGAATCGAGGCCTCGGAGGTGCGAAAGGTACAGCGCCATGGCCTCGCGTGTAAGAAGATGAACAGGAATGGAATCGCCATTAAACGCATCAACGAACAGGACATCGAATTTTTGAAAGTCATGGCGGGCGGCTTCTTCTTCAAGTGAAAGGCGTGCGTCCCCCGGGACAACTTCGATGCCAGCTGCTGCATCGCTTAAATAGGTAAAGTATCCGCCCTCTCCCTTGGCGATACGGATAACGGTGGGATTGATCTCATAGAATCGGTAAACATCACCCGGACGAGAATAAGCTGCGAGGGTTCCGATTCCCAAGCCAATGGCCCCCACCCGCATGGGACCGAGGTTGCGTTGCGGATTTGTCAGAACAGCAAGCCGCGCCCCGCTACCTTCGCCGTAATAGGAGCCGGGCACTTTGCGGTCACTTTTTGCCTGATCGCCATGCATGATCCGTCCATGCAAAAACTCATAAAACGAACTGAGCATCGCTTCATCCCAAACTTCATAGACGGCCACAGCCCCATAAAAGTTGCGTTCACGATGGAGACGATGAAGATGTGGATCCTGCTCACCTGGCGCCAGGTAGAGCGCTGCGGTCAAGAGCACAAAACCGGTCCCCAACGTTAGTTCGGACCAGCGGAATTTCCTACGGCGCGCCCAATTTGGCCCGCCCGTAAATGCGAGCCACACGCATACGCATACCATCACCCCGAGGCCGATGTTGTAAGCCAAGCGCAGACTTGGGGGCATGGCAATCAGGCGCGCGTGCGCCAGATATTTCGGCAGCACCAGTCCAAGGGTAAGAAACCCGACCGGGATCAAGAGGTCTGGCTTTGAATCATGCAGCCATGAACTCCGGTCCAGGAAAAGGACGATCATCAGAAGCGCAGCAGTCGCCCATAACCCGAGCTGGAATTCCCAATAGGTCGGGAAAATAGTGGGAGCAATGATCGCGACAAAAACGCCTCCGGCTGCTCCGCCGGCCGACAACAGGAGGTAGAATGAGGTAAGATGTCGGGCCGGTGGTTTGATCCGCGCCAGTTCGCCGTGGCAGACCATGCAAGCGGCGAAGAGGACGGAAAGAAATATGACAACTTGTGAAGCGACTCTCATCTCAGTACCGCGAAATAACGAAATCACCGCGAGCGCGGCGGTAATGACAAAAAGCGGGTGAAAGATAGCCCGCCTGTACCAGGATCCATGAAATGTGAGGATAAAGCTGATCAGGTAAACGCAAAGCGGCAGGACCCAGAGCAATGGAATCGGCGCTACATCCTGCGTCAAAAGATTGGTAGTCGCCAGAAGCATGACCGAAGCGGACATGGGCAGGAAGAACCATAACCAGCGTCTCAGCGAAGTTCCGGAGGTCGCGCCTATCGGCGATAAGTCTTCTTCGATAGGATCCGCTTTTTCGGCCCGTGAGCGATGCGCCTGCCATGCGCAAATGGCGCAGCTCAATGCGAAAACCGCAAAGCCACCGCCCCAAATCCAGCTCTGAATTCTCAGACGAAAAGTCGGCTCCAGAAGAAATGGATAGCTTAATAATCCCAGGACCGAACCGGCGTTCGACAAAGCATAAAGAAAATAGGGCGGCTTGTTGTGCTGGCTAAGATCAAGATGGGCATACCAGCTCTGCAATAACGGCCCGGTGCTGGAAAGAAGAAGAAAAGGCAGGCCCACACTGATAAATAATAATTCTACGATTCCCAGGATCGGTGCCGCCCCCGGTGCCGGTTTCCAGGAAGGCCCAGGGAGGACTGGTGAGCTCCAACAATACCAGACGACCACGAGACAGAGCGAAGTGATCGCCAGGAATGCGAGATGCGCTTTACCCTGAAGCGAGGGGCGAAATGCGCTGGCGATCTGATGTGCATATACGTATCCGCCCAGCAAAAGAACTTGGAAAAACAAGAGACAGGTCGCCCAGATCGCAGAAGTGCCCCCAAACCATGGCAACAGAAATTTGCCTAAGAGCAGTTGGACCTGAAAAAGCAGGAACGCACTTGTAAAAATCGCGATGCCAAAGATCGATCGCGACCAGAAGTTCGAATCAGACGATCGGGACATCAGCAGGAATCGATTTCGAATTCTCCGGCGCGCGCCGTTTTTGCACTGCCACGTCCCCCCGGCGCAACCACCAAAGCACGACAAACAATGGGACGAGTGAAGCGACGAAAAATACCGGGCCGCCGCGGCGATGAATAACGCTATGAATCATGTGCGGGCCAATGTGCACGCAGAGCAACGATATGACGAGAATGCGCAAGCCATTGCGTAAAAGCCCCAATGGAATCACTGCGCACACCAGTAGCGCACGCCGCCACGTTGTGTGCAAGAACATGTTTGCGGCCAAAAGGCTGGTAATCACCAACACCAAGCTCGACCTGATGCCGCTGCATTCCTTGGCCACCTCGATGGTTATTCCAGGGAGCTGGAAAACCGGTCCCGCCCGTAACACCGGGGTGCCGCTGATAAGAAACAACCAGTTGGCTACTTCCGCCGAAGCTTCCTTGGATGCGTTTTCCAGAAAATCGACCGCGGCCTCCGGCAATGGGATCATGAAAGCGAGGAAAAAGAGTGGAAACATGGCAGAGAGCGCCCATTTGCTCCCAAGAAATAAAAATGTCCCGGCGATTACAAAACAGACAAACGAGAGTGCTAGAAGTGTCATGTAATCGTTCTGGCCAAGTTCGGCAAAGTGCAGACTGGCGAAGAGCGCGCCAGTTCCGGCCGCTGCCAGAAGCAACGCATATCCCCAGGCGCTGCTCAGCTCGCGCGAAAGCTGTTTCCGTCGAATATATATCAGATAAGCGGTGACGAACGGAATGAGGAGAACGTAGGAATGCACATCACTGTGGCGTGCATAAGTTGCGAACTCGCGCAATGGCAGAGCAAACGCGCCGCACAGGATGACAAGGTAGAGACACCAGCCCACGAAACGTTTATTGATCGATACCGGCGCCCTAGGCTGGTCGATCATGTCCTCTACCGTTGGACTTTCAGGATTTGGCAGACTCATAGCCGTTATCTTCCGAAAGGATCTGCGCGAACGATCACGCTTTCCAGATCTTTGCCTTGGATGACGGGATCGAAGCCATCGCATTGCGAGTGTCGACGACGCAATCAGTCCAATTCGCCAGCTCACGGTAGTTCACCGAACTATGGTTCGTCGCTATTAAGACCAGGTCGAAACTCCGGACGCTCGCCCGATTCCACCTAATCGACTTCTTCCCCGCCCAGCGCGGATGTTCACGGGTAGGTTTTATCACCGGGACATATGGATCGTAATATTCGACGTCGGCGCCGCGGTCCGCCAGCAAGCTCATCAGTAAGTAACTGGGTGACTCGCGCTCATCATCCACATTGGGCTTGTAGGCAATGCCGAGAATCAAAATGCGGCTGCCCCTGACCGCTTTGCTGCGAGCGTTTAACGCGTCGGCGACGCGGCGAACTACATACTCGGGCATCCATGTATTAATCTCGCCGGCCAACTCGACGAATCGCGTGTTGTGTCCATACTCGCGCGCTTTCCAGGTTAAATAGAACGGATCAATCGGGATACAGTGCCCGCCAAGTCCAGGTCCGGGGTAAAACGGCATAAAGCCGAAAGGCTTGGTTTTGGCGGCTTCAATAACTTCCCAGATATCAATTCCCATCGCAGCGTAAACCATCTTTAGCTCGTTAACCAATGCGATGTTGACGCTGCGAAAAATATTTTCCAGGAGCTTGGCTGCTTCCGCTACTCGACAGGATGAGACCGGCACGAGCCGTTTGATCGCGATGGAATAGAGCGCCATTGCCTTTTTCAGGCACGCCGGGGTTAAGCCCCCAACAATCTTGGGGATCGTCGCTACGACACTGTGAGGGTTCCCGGGATCTTCTCGCTCCGGTGAAAAAGCCAGATGAAAATCGACGCCCGCCTTCAGTTTGGAATTCTCTTCGATTGTGCGCAGCAAATCCTCGTCGGTCGTTCCCGGATAAGTGGTCGATTCCAGAACCACTAACGCACCCTTCCGCAGATACGGTGCGATCTTGCGGCCGGTTTCAATAATAAACGAGATGTCCGGTTCGCGGTTTTTACTCAGCGGTGTCGGCACGCAAATAATCACGGCATCGGCTTTTTTGATCCAGCTGAAGTCCGTTGACGCGATCAGCCGCTTTGCCTTTAAAACCTCGCTGATCGTCTTCGCCGCAATATGCTTGATATAACTTCGACCGCGATTGACCTGACTAACTTTGGCCCGGTCTACATCCAAGCCTATTACCTCTGCGCCCGAACGCGCAAACTGAATGGCGAGTGGCAACCCCACATAACCCAACCCAACGATGCAGACCTTCACAAGATTACGAGCTACAGAATATATTGAGGAACAATAATAGCAGGACGGATTCCATGCAGGCGAATTTGTGGATCGGCTTTTTGCCTCGCGAGGGTATTAGTTGCTTTTGAGCCACTCGCCGAATATCGATAGGAAACGGTTAACTTGCATAGGTTAGCGTGCGGCTACGTCGACTCATCCCTATTCCGCTCGTTCGACCGCTCGCGAATCGGCCTGAGACCTTTTGCGAATTCTTTCAGCGACACGTTGAGCCTAAGCGGGATTTCGACGGTGGCGATAGGCTGCGCCGGATTGCCTTGCACCATCGTCTTCGGAGGGACCGATTTTGTAACCACGCTTCCGGCGGTGACTATCGCGCCATGGCCGATGGTGACGTTCGGCAACACAATGGCACCTGGTCCGACAGTAGCATCCTCCTCAATGATTACGCCACTGTCCTGTTCACGGAAATGCGCTATGATTGTTGCCCGCATCTGCACAGTCGCGCGATCTCGGATCGTTACCAGGTCTGGACGGGACGTCTCAATCACGGCGTCGTAACCAATCCACACCTGCTCCCCAATGTGCACGCCGCGCCAACGATTGAGCCGGACGCGTGTAGTTGTCGCGCCTGGCGCAATTCGGGCGAGAATCTGAAGAATCCTATTTTTCAATCCTGGGAGCAGTTTCTCAGGCATAGACTGCCTTTCTAACCATTCGCGTCCTGCTCCTTCAAAATGCAGACGCCCAGATGGAGCCCAATACCATAGTTCACAACCACATGAAGACGCTCGCTGCGACCCTGATGTAGCTTTGTAAGTGAAATCACGGAGTCTGAACCCCCGCAATGTGCACGTTCGGCCATCCCATCCATGACATGTTCGACGCGCTGTAGCCGCATATATCGTGTCACCATTTTCCAAGTATCCGGGAAGATGTTGGGATAATGAATAGCCACATCGCTTTCGGCAAGATCTAGTCGAAGATCCGTCGCAAGCTCCTGGATCATCTGGACAGTTCGTTTGACGATTTCCACAAACGGGACCTCCGTCCGCGTCGTGGAGTAGTAGTTGATGCCGAGGAGCTGGTAACCACGCTCCTCAGGGCCAATAACAAAGGCGGAGCTATTGTCCGAACCTAGAATGCGTTCTCGCGCCATGTTGTATGGCACACCACGGGGCATACTATCAGCGAGTAAGCAAATAGCGGGACGTTTGTCGGAAGACGAAAAAAGGCCGCCTGCCGCAGCTAGAATAGCTATGAAGCCCGTGCAGCCGTTGCCAAATGAAGAGAAATATGGGACGTGATCTACCTGGAGCTTTCTCATCAATTCCGCCGGAAAGTACCGGTTCCGCAATGCGATATCGACCTCGTCGACGTCACATGCCAAAACCGCACTCTCGGCGTAACAATGCTGGGATATTAGTGCGCGCGGCTCCGGTGCGACTCGCAACGCGAGAGACAAGGGCGTGCTGGCAAGACTTAAAAGCGTCTCGTCTTTACTCAATCCGTAATTGTGACAATATCCAATAGCGCTTAGATCCTCCACAGTTCCGACAAGCAGCTTGTCAGCCTGTAGCTCCTGCAGATTTCGTTGGACGCTGCCGAGCTTATAACTGAAGGCATGAAGACAGATAGGCCCATCGTTATAGAGAAGCATCATAGTCGAAATCTCAAGCAACTAACTTTGCTGCTGCAGTCATTGCCTTTTTGCATTTTCTGCAACATAGCAGGACAGCGGGCCGATAATTGTGATTTGTTCCGCATCCAGCGCCTCCAAGTCTAATTGTATCCCGAACTCCTCCTCGATGGCGCTGATCATCTCGAGAATACCAAATGAATCGATCACTCCGCTTAACAGAAAATCGAAATCGTCAGGAAGGTCGGCGGGAGCCAACCCCAATGCTCCTATCGTTCCAGAGTATTTGACTAGCAGAAACTGCCGGATGTCGTTCGAAGTCACGGGCTTCATAAAGCTTGTGTAGTTATAAGACTAGAACGCTGGTGTTTTTGTGTAAATGTAAATTGAAATAGCTTGCCGGGAGATCCCCCTGGCCGGTATGAAATCTCGTGCCGGCGGCACGCTCGAGTTCCAATTCATTCAAATTTCCGAGAATGCGGCTGAGGCCATGCTCAGGCTCCGAACGAACGGCGCACCATCTTGATTACAAAAGCATTATGAACTCGGCGGTTGCAACTCGCACTCCGAACACCGCTTTGGCAACGTGACCACCGCGCGGCCCCAGACAGTATTTGTGCACCCACTTCGGGGTGGAGGGGATTGGAATTCGTCGATGACCTAATCATTCCCATTTTCCAAAGGAAGCCCACGACGCCGTGCAGTTAAAAAAATCGCCGGGAGCCTTTTCGGCAATCTAATTCGAAGCTTCCCATGTCGCAGAGTGCTTGATCAGAAGGAATTGTCGGACGATCTTCGGCGTGATCTCTTTGATATCGACTAGGACCCTAACAAAATGAAAAAGATGACCATCCGATATATCCAATATGTCGCGAGAAAGCGTAGCCTGCTGGTTTGTTAAGATTTGCCAATTTTGGCATTGATCGTGTCGATGATGGCCTGAATAGTGACCATCTCGACAATTTCCTCGATATCAAGGGAAACAGAGAAGGTTTCTTCGATACGCGCCATCAGCCGCATATGGGCGGTCGAGTCCCATCCTTTGATATCTTCTGGACCGGAAGTCGGCTGCACCTCATTGGCCGATACTTGGAACTCTTCGGCCGCGAGGTCTCGCACACGCTGAGCAGTGTCGGTCATATCTAGTTTGTTTCTATCTCTTGATCATCAATTTTCAGGATCTGATACTCAAGCCACCGTCTATCGTAAAGACCGATCCCGTGGCCAAATTTACGGCATTAGAGGCGATATAACGGACAAAATCGGCGATCTCGGCGGGCAGCGCCGCGCGCTTCAATGGGACGGACCTCACAATCATAGCCATCGTAAATTTGTCTACTAATCCAGTATGGACCGGGCCAGGAGCTATAGCGACGCACCGGATGCCAGCGTCCGCATATTCGGCCGCGAGAGTGCGGGTGAAATGTATGAGGCCCGCTTTGGCTGCCCCGTAAGCAGCAAGTTTCGGGGAGGGCCTTTCGCCGGCCGCGGAAGCCATATTCACAATAAGCCCGGACTTTCGGTCTATCATACCGGGGAGGAGTTTGCGAGTGAGCCAAATTGGAGCGAGAAGATTGATCGCGAGCTGAGAGTGGACATCGTGCGCATTGAGTGCATGTGTCGGCGTGAACTTCATCGAACCAGCATTATTTATGAGAACGTCGATCGCGTTTGCACGGTCGCCCAAGGCGTCCACAGCGGCGTCGATTCCCTCGACAGTTTCTAAGTCTGCTTGCAATGAATCCAAGCTTTCGCCAAGCCGATCACGAAGCGCCGTAAGCTTGTCTTTACGGCGGCCGATTCCGATAACCATGTCGCCGTTTGCGGTAAAGGATTCGGCGAGCGCGCCGCCAATACCACCGGTAACGCCTGTGATGAGGACTTGGCGAGCCATGTTTACGCTTCTTGCTGATGCCGACTACGAGCATACGAAATGGTGCGGGTCATGCCTTTGACTAGCATCTGGCCATCCCACGGGGAATTGAAAAAATGCATCTGGCCGATCGGTACAATCCGATCTACACCTCGCAACGCCGCCTGTTCCGCCAAGGCTGCTTCGCGCTCAGCGTCGGCAACCGCCACCCCCATCGTCTGCGTCACTCCATCGAGTGAGGCAACGAATTCCTCAAGGCGATCCACAATGGTAACAACCAGTGTCCGGTGCTGGGCCGCTTGCGGCAGCGCTGAACCCTCGCCAACCAAAATCGTCCAGTCAGGCGCAAAACTCATTTGAGCCGTGTGGTCTTGAGCCTGAAGCAGCCAATCCGCCCGTGCCTTCAACACTGTCAAGGCGTCGGCCGGCTCCATAAGCCGCCTCGGGACACGTTTGTTCTGGGCTCGAAACGAATCCGCCAGATCTCGAACGAATTCTCGAGGATCCTCATTCCCTCTTTCCAGAACGATTGCCTGAGGCGACGAGCACGCACGCTGCTCGTATAACCACACATCGCGAGCCAATCGGTCGCACCATATTTTGCGCGTCGCCGGATTAGACCAAGTCAGAGCATCCATTAGCGCAAGCGAATACCGCGGCCCAAAAACAGCAATGCGCGCCCAGCTCGGAAACGGTAGAGCCCGCACTGCTCTCACAGCTTCCTCGCCTCCCCAGATCATAGCGCCATCAACGTGCCGTGCCATCGCTTCATGAAGATCGACTCGATCGCTTGGAAAAGAAATAAAGGCCAAGCGAGATGAAAGCGCGCCTTCGCTATCGTCCTCTGCGAGACATGCCAAGAGCGGCTCGATATGCGCCCGCTGGTCCGATGGAACTCGGATCAAGTTCGCATTGCCACCGAGCAGACCGCAAACACCTGACAGCACAGCCTGTAAATCGACATTTCCCGCCGTCCAGTGTCCCACTATCCCAACAGGTTTTATGAACGAGGAGTTTCCCATCGGCTCTTTCGGGAACGCCGACGGAACCCCAAGCATTCCGGAAACTGCACATCCAAAATCGGCCTCTAAAAGACGCTGCAGGTTTTCTCGGCGAAGCCACATCGACAAATACGCGGCCCCCGGAACATTGCCGGTCCGAGAAGCAAGTAGCCGCGCTCCCCACGACGCCAATTTTTCGATTAAGGTTGAGAGTGGAGTTTCCCTGGCGATGCCGTCGCGCAAACGCCGGACAAGGGGCAGAATCTCGTCAGAATCAGATAGCAAAGTGAGCTTCGACATTAGCTTGAGGCCGTGCGACGTGCGAGTACATCACCACAACCGCGCAGTTCCGCCTTTGGGGACCGGCCCTTAAAGCGAAACGCGACTCCTGGCCGACCACACCCGCAGTGATCGGCTTGCATCACCTCCCCCAAATCCTCTGTTAAGAGGGCGTGGCCGGGAAAGCTGGTTGGAAGTATACTGCACACTTGCACGATACCCGTCTCACCAACCGCGGCGGGTTCCAAAGTCAACGGATTGCGGATAACGACCTCGCCATACGTTGGCGGATGCTTATTACCCTCGACGCAGTCGGGATAAACGATACCTACATTCTCAACCATGCCATAAAAGTCCACTACTCGATCAGCGCCACAACCAATCGCCGTTCCGACGCTTTGATTGAATAAACGCTTGCTTACCGCTCTGTCGATCAGTGTCTTCCAGCCTCCACTGTGCAGTACATGCGCCTGTCGCAACCCCAGGTCGCGTCCTTCTTCGATAAGGCGTTCCAACGCCATCCATATGATGTAGGTAAATCCGTAGATCAGAATCGGCTGTGTCGGGTCGTGTTTTCTTAGAAAATCGTTCAATATTTCAAGGTCAAGCTCGATCGCGCCGCTGCCCGCTTGTCGACCACAATAAGTGACGCTATGCCCGAAGGGCAAAAGGCCACGGATCGCCGCTCCCCGGGCGTTGAACTCACTGGCCGCGCCTACCGCCTTCGGATCATCAATCACCAACATTGGCCGTCGGGACACACCAATAAAATCCGCGAAAATGGCGGCTGCGCTTCGCGTCATGCGCAAAGATGTAAGTTTGTCGATTACGATTTGCGATGGGATTTGCCCGCTGGTCCCACTCGATCGCAACACTCTTGACCAATTTTCCTGAGGCACAATAGCAAGCGGTGGATCGGTCTTGAACGCGGCGACCGGCAAGAAGGGGAGATCGGCTATCCGGCGCACCTCTGCAAGCGGGATAGGCCAATGTCGAATGTAGTTTGCGTAGCGAGGGTTCTTCGCCGCATGCCCAATTCCCTCACGCAAGGCACGGAGCAGGAGTTCTGCGTGTGAGAAATCTCTTGGCGCGAAGGGCGCGCATTCAAGCAGCTTACTCACGGAATTTTGGCATACATTCATGAGCCACACTCTCCGCCAATCGCCCGCGCAAAATCTTGCCTGCGTCCTTGCGTGGCAACGAATCGACAAAATTGATGCCCGCACAGATCCAAAGTGGGTCGATCCGGCGGGTGAGATCTCTAACGATACCTGCGCGATCGTGCTCCTTCTCAGCAACCACCGCCAAGCCAAATGCCTCCCCATACCTGGGGTGACAGGCAGGAAACGCCGCGATTTCACTAATGCCTTCTGCGAGGCGGCAAGCGTGCTTCGATTTCACCGATGGAAACACGCATTCCTCGCATTTTGAGGAAATCGGCTATTCGACCTTCGATCCAAATAAAACCATCCTCATCCACGTGGCCTACGTCACCCGTCAGCAGCGTACCATTTACAAAGCGCTCCGCAGTACCCTCTACATCATTCCAGTAACCCGCCGCCACCGAGGCACCGCGCACGGCAAGCTCACCCGATCGCCCAGCAACGAGCGGCCGGAAATCGGCGCCGACAGAAAGCACTTTCAAGTTATCGAGTGGCATTCCCGCGCTGCCTAACTTGGCCGGATGCCGGTGCACTTCGAAGGTCGAAATGCGTGAAGTCGCCTCCGTTTGACCATACATGACATAAAAATCGGCACTTGGTACTCGTGCTACG
>Ga0209156_10002633_pt1 | contig 14006 bp, 13 predicted proteins | sample GraSoiAngelo_124_FD_185881 | JGI IMG/M metagenome (GOLD analysis project Ga0209156, IMG submission 185881) | Grasslands soil microbial communities from the Angelo Coastal Reserve, California, USA - 14_0927_05_20cm (SPAdes) (version 2) | ecosystem: Environmental > Terrestrial > Soil > Grasslands...
TTGGTGATGTTGATCGGCTTGTCGAGGTTGTTGGCGAGGACGCGGATGACTTCGCCGAAGCCGAGCGTCACGATCGCCAGGTAGTCACCGTGGAGGCGCAGCACCGGCAGGCCGAGGAGCAGGCCCGTGCCGGCGGCCACGAGGAGTCCGACGAGGAGGAAGGGGTAGAACCAGCCGGGGGCGAGCGGAAAGGCCCCGCCGCCGAAGATCAGATTGGCGTGGGGCGACCCGAAGATCGCCCACGTGTACGCGCCGACGGCGAAGAAGGCGACGTACCCGAGGTCCAGGAGACCGGCGAGCCCGACCACGATGTTCAACCCCAGCGCCAGCGCGACGAAGATGCCCACCTGCGTCGCGACCTCGAGGTAATAGCCGTTGTAGTAGCCGATCACCGGCATGAGGACGAGGAGCGCCATGGCGAACAGCGCGGCGCGGAGCCACGCGGGGATCCGCGCGAGGTACGTGAACAGCAGCGATCCCTGGAAGAGCAGGAAGACGAGGACCGACCTCGGGAAGGTGGCGACGGCCCAGGCCGAGAGCGCGACCATCGCCACGGCGAGTACCCCGTGGATCACGCGCGCTCCCGCACGACCTCGCCGAGGAGGCCCTTGGGCCGGAAGATCAGGATCAGGATCAGGACCGAGAAGGCGAAGATGTCCTTGTACTCGGCGCCGAACGCGCCGCCGGTGAGCAGCGAGAGGTACGAGGCGGCGAACGCCTCGAGGAGCCCCAGCACGATCCCGCCGACCATCGCGCCGGGGATGTTGCCGATCCCGCCCAGGACCGCCGCGGTGAACGCCTTGAGCCCTGGGATGAACCCGCTGTAGGGATTGATCAGGCCGTATTGCACGCCGAACAGCACGCCGGCCGCGCCGCCCATGGCCCCGCCGATGAGGAATGTGAGCGAGATGATCCGGTTGACGTTGATGCCCATCAGGCTCGCCGCGGCCTGGTCCTCGGCGACGGCCCGGATCGCGGTCCCCACCTTGGTCCGGTTCACGATGGCGTGCAGGGCCCACAGCATCAGGAGGGCCGCGACGATCACGACGAGGGACTTCACGGACACGTCCAGCGTCGAGGTGAGCTCGAAGCGCTCGTTGAGCACGTCCATCGTCGGGTAGACCAGGTTGAAGGCGTTGCGCCAGACCGACTCGACCAGGCGGATCAGGTCCTGGAGGAAGAACGACACGCCGATGGCCGAGATCAGCGGGATGAGCCGCGGCGCCGCGCGCAGGGGCCGGTAGGCGATTCGCTCGACGCTGACCGCGAGCGCGGCGCTCCCGGCCATGCCGGCGACGAGGATCAGGACGAGCACGAGCGGCCACGGCAGGGTCTCGAGGAGGCCCGCGCCCTTGAGCGACAAGAGGATCTCGACGCCGACGAACGCGCCGACGATGAAGATCTCGGAGTGGGCAAAGTTGATGAATTCGAGGACGCCGTAGACCATCGTGTAGCCGAGCGCGATGAGCGCGTACATGAAGCCGAGGATGATGCCGTCGAGGAGCACCTGCGGGAAGATGCCGACGAGCAGCGGGTAGTCCATGCGATGGCAGGAACACGAGCGGGGCGGGGGCCGCCGGACCCCGTGGGATCCGAGGCTCCGGGGGACGTCCCGTCCCGCTCGATCGTCTTCTACTTGGAGGGTGCCGCGATGACGAGTCGCTTCACCTCTTTGTTGTCACCCCACTTCTCCGGATTGTCGCTGACGACCTGGAGGACGAAATAGAGCGCCTTCTTCGGGTCACCCTTGGCGTCGAACTCGACGGAGCCGGTGATGCCCGTGTGGCGCACGCCGCGGATCGCCGCCGTCACCGCCTCGCGCGTCGGCGCCTTGCCGCCCTTGGCGGTGGCCTCGATGGCCTTGACGGCGATCGCGGTCGCGTCGTACGCCTGCGCGGCGAACGGCTCCGGGTTCTTGCCGAACTTCTTCTTGTAGTCCTCGGCGAACTGCTTGGCCTGCGGGTAGACGGAGACGGGACCGGCGACCGACGTGTAGTGCATGCCAACCACGGCCTTGCCCCCGATCTTCGTCAGGTCGGAGGAGTCCATGCCGTCGGGGCCGAGGAACTTCGACTTCACGCCCTTCTCGCGTGCCTGCTTGAAGAACGGTCCGGCCTGCTCGTAGATGCCGCCGAAGTAGATCAGATCGGGGTTCTTGGCCTTGATCGGCGTGATGATCGGGTCGAAATTCGACTTCTCCTCGGTGCCCTCGAAGCCGAGGACCTTGATGCCCTTCTTCTCGGCGTCCGCCTTGAAGAACTCGGCCACACCCTGGCCGTAGGTGGTCTTGTCGTGGATGACGAACGCGGTCTTCGCCTTGAGCGTGGCGTGCGCGAACTCGGAGCCCACGACACCCTGGACGTCGTCACGCCCGCAGACCCGGTAGACGCTCGCGTACCCGCGGTCCGTGATGGTCGGGTTCGTGTTCGCCGGCGAGATCATCGCGAGGTTGACTTCCTTGTAGACCTCGGACGACGGAATCGCGACGCCGGAGTTCAGGTGTCCGATCACGACCAGGATGTCCTTGTCGGCGATGATGTTCTTGGCGTTCGCCACGCCGACGTCGGGCTTGGCCTGGTCATCGAACGGCACGAGCTCGACCTTGTAGCCCATCTTCTCCAGGTTGCCCTTGAACTTCTCGACCGCGAGCTGGGTGCCCAGCTTGATGCCTTCGCCGAGGGCCGCCTGGCCACCGCTGAGCGGACTCTGCGTGGCGATCTTGATGGTGCCCTTGCCCTGCGCGGTCAGGTGCGACCCGGCCGGCAGCGCCACGAGCGCGAGGGCCGCCAGCAGTACGGCGGTGAGACGGACGGGGTAGCGACTCATCAGGACGCCTCCTTGGTTTCAGACTCGGGGTGATCGACGCGCGGTCATTATAGCCGCGGGGTCCGGGTCAAGTCACGCGCCTCGCGGATCGCCGCGAGGAGCCGGCGCGTGGCGGCGGCGGGATCGGGGGCGCCGCACACCGCCGAGATCACCGCGACGCCGTCGGCGCCGGCGCGGATCACGTCGCCGACGTTCGCGTGCGTGATGCCGCCGATGCCGACGAGCGGCAGCGGCGTCAGCGGCCGGATCCGCCGCAGCAGGTCCGGGCCGGCCAGCTCGAAGTCGGGCTTGGTCGCGGTCTCGAACATCGAGCCGACGGCGACGTAGTCGACGGCCTCGTCGCGCGCGCGGGTCGCCTGGACGAGGGTGTGCGTGGAGCGCCCGAGGATCATTCCGGGGCGGAGGAGGGGGCGCGCGGCGCGCGGCGGCAGATCGTCCTGGCCGAGGTGCACGCCGTCGGCGCCCACCGCGACGGCGAGGTCCACCCGGTCGTTCACGATGAAGGTCACGCCGGCCCGTCGGCAGCGCCCGCCGAGACGCTCGGCGAGCGGCAGGAGCCGTCCCGAGGGCCACTCCTTCTCGCGGAGCTGTACCATGCGACAGCCGCCCTCGAGCGTCGCCGCGAGGATCTCGTCGAGGTCCCGGCCGCGCGCGGCGACGCGGTCCAGGATCACGTACAGCGTCGGGTCCATCAGCCGCGGAGCCGGGCCGCGTCGACGCTCGTGAAGCGCCCCTCCACGAAGGCCGCGTCGTTCAGCACCCGCAGCAGGAAGGGAATCGACGTCTTCACCCCTTCGACGACGGTCTCGCCGAGGGCCCGGCGCATGCGGGCGATCGCCTCCGCCCGGTCCTGGCCGCGCACGATGATCTTGGCGAGTAGCGAGTCGTAGAAAGGCGGGACCGCGTAGGGCGCCATGAGGTGGCTGTCCACCCGCACGCCGAAGCCCCCCGGCGGAACCCACGCGGTCACACGGCCGGCGCTCGGGGCGAAGGTCTTGGGATCCTCGGCGTTGACGCGGCACTCGATCGCGTGCCCGTCGAGACGCACCGCCTCCTGGCGGTAGCCGAGCGCCTCGCCCGCCGCGATCCGGATCTGCTCGCGCACGAGGTCGATCCCGGTGACCATCTCGGTCACGGGGTGCTCGACCTGGAGCCGCGTGTTCATCTCGATGAAGTAGAACTGCTCCTCCGCGTCCACGAGGAACTCGACCGTGCCCGCGCTCACGTAGTTGACGGCCGCGGCGGCGGTGAGCGCGGCCCGGTGAAGCCCGCTCCGCGTCTCGGACGACAGCGCCGGCGCGGGCGACTCCTCGATCAGCTTCTGGTGGCGGCGCTGCACCGAGCAGTCTCGCTCGCCCAGGTGCACGCGGATGCCGTTCTTGTCGCCGAGCACCTGCACCTCGACGTGTCGCGACTGCTCGAGGTATTTCTCGCAGTAGATGTCGGACGAGCCGAACGCCGCGCCCGCCTCCGACTGGCAGGCGTCGAAGGCCGCCGCGGCCTCCGTCCGCTGCCGCACGATCCGCATGCCGCGCCCGCCGCCGCCGGCCGCCGCCTTGAAGATGACGGGGTAGCCGATCCGCTCGGCCGTCTCCAGCGCCTCCGCCGAGTCCTTGAGCGGGAGCTCGCTGCCCGGGACGACGGGCACGCCGGCCTGCTTGGCGATCATGCGCGCCTGGGCCTTGTCGCCCATGAGCCGGATCGCCTCGGGCGAGGGGCCGATGAAGGTGATGGAGCAGGCGCGGCACACCTCGGCGAACGCGGCGTTCTCGGCCAGGAATCCGTAGCCGGGATGGATCGCCTCGCTGTCGGTGACGGCCGCGGCGGAGATGATGGACGGGATGTTCAGGTAGCTGAGGCGGGCCGAGTCCGGGCCGACGCAGATGGACTCGTCGGCTCGCTTGACGGGCAGGGAGGAGGCGTCGGCCTTGGAGTGGGCGATGACCGAGCGGATGCCGAGCTCGCGGCAGGTGCGGATGATCCGCAGCGCGATCTCGCCCCGGTTCGCGATGAGAATCTTGTGGAACATGGACGCGGTCCGGGCCCGGGCCCGCTATCCGCCGAGGACCCGGCGCCACTGGAACTCGATCTCTCCCATGCCGAGGCCGTACACGCGGGGCGCGGCTTCGTCGAGGGTGTCTCCTGCCCCCAGCCGTGAGAGGAGCTCGCGCATCGCCTCCATCCCGCCCCGGTCCAGGAGGTCGCGGACGACCCAGAGGGCGATGTCGTAGCCCGCCCGTGCCCGCAGCGGATCGGCGTCGGTCACGAGCGCCTCGACGCCGGCGAGCGACAGGCTCCCGGGGACACGGAGCATCGGGTCGGCCGAGAGCCCCTCGAGCGCCTGCGCGAGGCCCTCGTGGAGCCAGCGCGGCGCGCGCCCGCGCGCGAGGTGGTGGATCGCCGCGTGCGCGTACTCGTGGACGATCAGCCGCTCGAGCTGCGCGACGGGCGGCAGCGTCGATGGCAGCGGCAGGCGGATCTTGCCGTCGAAGAGCCCCGTGGCCCAGCCGTGGACCCGCGTCACGTCCTCCCACTGGCGCTGCTCGTAGAGGACGACGGTGACGCGGCCGCTCGGCGCGTAGGCGAGCGCCCGCGCGACGCGGTCGGCGGCGGCGTCGAGGGCGGCGACCACCGCGCGTCGCGTCTCCTCGCCGTGCGCGCGCCGGTACTTCACGACGAAGCGCGGCGTGACGATCCGCTGGAAGTCGGCTTCGGCCTGGTGCTCGCGCTCCACCTTCTCGAGGAGGCGCCGCGCCGCCTCGTGCCCGGGCTCGCGCTCCAGCACGGCGCGGAGATGGCCGAGCGCCCGCTCGGGGCTGTCGCGCTGGTCGTAGATGTGGGCCAGGAGCAGCCGCGCCTCGGCGTCGAACTCCGCCGTCACCGCGCTCTCCAGCGGCGCGAGCGCCTCGCCGGGCCGCCCCGCGTGCACGGCCGCGAGGCCGAGCGCCTTCAGGAGCGAGGGCGCGTCTGGTGTCTCGCCGAGCCCCTGGCGGAAGAGCAGCAGCGCCTCATCGGGCCGCCCTTCGCGCAGCGCCTGCCAGCCCCAGCCCTCGAAGCACCGGCCGACGTCCTGGCGGTGCGCGGGGCTCCCGGGGTCTTCGTCGGCCGCGCGAGCGAAGCGCTCGCACGCGCGCGGGAACTGGCCCGCCGCGTAGAGGCCGAGTGCCTCCTGCATGAGCGCGCGGGTGGTACGGCCCGCCGCCGCAACCGGCACGACGGGCGGGATCGGCTCCGGGGTCTCGTGGCGCCGCCCCGCCGACCAGCCGAGCCCGAGCGCCAGGATGCTCAGTGCCCCGAGGACGGCGAGGGACCGGAGGCGCGCGCGGCGTGAGACCTTCACGGCGGAGGCTCAGCCCGCCGGCTCGATCAGGAACAGGGGCTGCCCGTATTCCACCGCGTGCCCGTTCTCGACGAGGATCTTCGCGATGCGCCCGCCGACCTTCGCCTCGATCTCGTTCATGAGCTTCATCGCCTCGATGATGCAGACGATCTGCCCCTCCTTCACGACGTCGCCCTCGCGCACGTAGGGCTCCGCGTTCGGAGACGGGGCGCGGTAGAAGGTGCCGACCATTGGCGCCTCCAGCGTCACCCCCGAAGAGGGGACCACGTCCGCGACGACCGGCGCGGGGGCGGTTTCCACGGGCGCGCCGGGCGCCGGCATCGGCGCCGTCGGCGCCTGCGGGGCGGGCCGTTCGACGCGGACGCGGACGTCGCCCCACGCCACCTCGATCTCGCCGAGGCCGAGCTCGTGAAGCGCCGCGCCGAGCCGGCGGACCAGCGCGACGACCGCCTGCTCGTTCGTGCCCTGCTGCCCCCGCCCGCGGGCCATCAGGCGCCCGCCGCCGCGACGCGGCCGAGATACTCGCCGGTGCGCGTGTCGATCTTCACGACGTCTCCTTCGTTGAGGAAGAGCGGCACCTGGACCGACGCGCCCGTCTCGAGCCGCGCGGGCTTCGTGCCCCCCTGCGCCGTGTCGCCGCGCACCCCGGGATCGGTCTTGGCGATCGCGAGCTCGACGAAGTTCGGCAGCTCGACCGTCACCGGGCGGTCGCCGATGTAGAGCACGTCCACCTCGGTGTTCTCCCTGAGATAGTCGCGGGCGTCGCCGACCTCCTCGGGCGAGAGCGAGAGCTGCTCGTACGACTCCGTGTCCATGAAGTGATAGCGGTCGTCTCGATAGAGGTACTGCATGTGCTTCTCCTCGAAGTCGACGAGCTCCACCTTCTCGCCCGAGCGAAACGTGTTGTCGATCACCTTGCCGGACCGCATGTGCTTGAGCTTGGTGCGGATGAACGCGCCACCCTTGCCGGGCTTGACGTGCTGGAAGTCGACGATCGTGTAGGGCTCGCCGTCGAAGACGATCCTGAGCCCCTTCTTGAATTCCGCCGTCGAGACGAGCATCGCGGCCTAGCCTTTCCGTCGCGGGCGGGCGCGGAGCGTCGTCTCGAGCCCGGCGCGCGCCTCGCGGTTGTCGGGATCCTTCCGGAGGATCCGCGTGAAGATCTGCGCGGCCTCCTCGACGCAGCCCTGCTCGAGGCAGAGCGCGCCGAAGGCGACCGTGGCGAAGGTGTCGTCGGCGAGGATGCGACCGAGGCCGCTCACGTCCTCGCCCTGGGGCGTTGCCGCGCGGAGGAGCGCCAGCAGCGAGCGCGACTCGCGGTCAGCCGGGTCGAGCCGCAGCGCGCTCTCGAGGTGGACGAGGGCCTGGTCCACGCGTCCGAGGCGCCGCTGGAGCTCCGCGGCAAGGCGATGGGCCTGGACGTCCTTCGGCGCCAATTCTAGAATTGCGCTCGTCTCCGCGAGCGCCTCCGCGAGCGTCCCCTCGACCGCGAGCGTCTTGGCGAGGATGAGCCGCGCGGTGGTGTAGTGCGGGTAGCGGGCGAGCCCCTCCCGGCAGAGCGTCACCGCCTCGCGCGTCCGCCCGGCCTTGCGGTAGAGGTCGGCCAGCTGCGCGAACGCCAGCGATCCGGGATCCCGCTGGAGCCGCTCCTCCTGCCGGCGGATGGCCTCCGCGAGCCCGGGGTCGTCCATGGACATCCAAGATCGGTTATACGGAGCGCGGCTTTCCGTTGTCAACACGGGGTCACGCCGCGAGTCCTGCGAGGACCGCCCGGATGTCCGCCGCCGGGACGTCGAAGACGAGGCGGAACGCGCCGATCCGCGGGGCCAGCACGAACGGCACGCGGCCGTCCCGCGCCTTCTTGTCGCGCCCGATCGCCGCGACGACCGCGTCGGTGTCGATCGCCTCCGCCGTCACCGGCAAGCCGACGGCGAGGAGCAGCCGCTCCTGGCGGGCGACCGTATCGTCGGACGCGAGACCCAGCCGGCGGGCCAGCCGCGCCTCGGCCACGATGCCGAGCGCGACCGCCTCGCCGTGGGCGAAGCGCGCGTACCCGGTCGCCGCCTCGAGGGCGTGGCCGATCGTATGGCCGTAGTTCAGCACGTGCCGGAGCTCGCTCTCGCGCTCGTCGCGCTCGACGACGGAGGCCTTCAGGCGGCAGGACCCGCCGATGATGCGCTCGACCACGGGGAGGTCGCGGGCGCAGAGCGCCGCCGCGTCGCGCTCCACCTCGGCGAAGTAGTCGGCGTCGAGCACGATCCCGTGCTTGACGATCTCGGCCACACCCGAGCGGTACTCGCGCTCCGGCAGCGAGCGGACGACGGCGGGATCGACGAGCACGAGCCGCGGCTGGTGGAAGGCGCCGATCAGGTTCTTGGCGTTGGGGTGGTCGATCGCGGTCTTGCCCCCGATGGACGCGTCCACCTGGGCAAGCACGGTGGTCGGCACCTGGACGAAGTTGACGCCGCGCATGTAGGTCGCCGCGACGAAGCCCGCCACGTCGCCTACGGCGCCGCCGCCGAGGGCGAGCACGGTGGAGGTCCGGTCGAGACCGAGCGCGAGCAGCTCGTTCCAGCACTGCCCGGCGACGGCGAGGGTCTTGGCGGCCTCGCCCTCCGGCACCTCGACCAGCGCCACGGAGAACCCCGCCCCCTCGAGGCTCCTGACGACCGTCTTGCCGTAGAGGGAGCCGATCGCCGCATCGCTCACGAGGGCCGCCCGCGAACCCACGCCGAGCTCGCGGAGGTGCGCGCCGACCGTGGCGACCGCGCCGGACTCGACGATGATCCGATACGACCGGAGGCCCAGGTTCACGTTGATGATCATTGAGGTCATTCTACCGTTCGGCTCGGACGGCGGGGTCCCTTCGGCTCGCCGGGCCGCCCCGTGACGTCCAGACGTCCGCGCAGCGTGCTACCAGCTCTTCAGGCTGTCCAGATAGGCGTCGTAGTTGCGGCGGATCTCCTGAAGGCTGTCGCCGCCGAACTTCTCGAGGAAGGCGTCGGCGAGGACGATCGCCATCATGGCCTCGCCCACGATGCCGGCCGCCGGCACGGCGCAGACGTCGCTCCGCTCGACGACGGCCTCGACCGTCTCCTTGGTCGCGAGATCCACCGACTTGAGCGGCGTACGGAGCGTGGACAAAGGCTTCATCGCGGCCCGGACGACGACCGGCTGGCCGTTCGTCACGCCACCCTCCAGGCCGCCGGCATTGTTGGTCCGGCGCTTGAAGCCGCTCTCGGCGTCGAAGAGGATCTCGTCGTGGACGGCCGAGCCCGGCCGCCGGGCGGTCTCGAAGCCGAGGCCGAGCTCGCAGCCCTTGATCGCCTGGATCGAGCAGAAGGCCTGCGCGAGCCGGCCGTCGAGCCGCCGGTCCCACTGCACGTACGAGCCGAGCCCCACCGGGCAGCCGAGGGCGACCACCTCGAAGATGCCGCCCAGCGTGTCGCCCTCGGTCTTCGCCGCGTCGATGGCCGCGATCATCGCCGCCTCGGCGGCCGGGTCGGCGCAGCGCACCTCGGACGCCTCGGCGCGCCGCCGGATCTCCTCCCAGGAGAGGTCCAGGTCGGCGGCGATCCGGACGGGGCCGAGCTCGGTCACGTGCGAGAGGATCGTCACGGCGAACTCGGCGAGCAGGCGCTTGGCCACGCCGGCCACGGCGACCCGCGCGGTCGTCTCCCGCGCGCTCGAGCGCTCGAGGACGTTCCGGATGTCACGGTGGCCGTACTTCATCGCGCCCGCCAGGTCGGCGTGGCCGGGCCTCGGCCGCGTGACCTGCTTGGCGGCCGCGCCGGGCTCTGGGGCGCCGACCGCCATCGTGGACTTCCAGTTCTCCCAGTCGCGGTTGGCGATCTGCAGGGTGATGGGACTGCCGAGGGTGGCGCCCCAGCGGACGCCCCCGAGAATGCGGACCTGGTCACGCTCGATCTTCATGCGCCCGCCCCGGCCGTAGCCGCGCTGGCGGCGCGCCAGGTCCTCGTTGATATCGCTTTCGGCGAGCGGCAGCCCCGCCGGGACGCCGTCGATGACGGCGACCAGGGCCTCACCGTGGGACTCGCCCGCGGTGAGGAAGCGGAGACCTCCGGCCATTACTTCTGCGGCGGCGCCGGCGGCGTCTGGGCCAGGTCCAGCTTCAGGACGTACGGCGTGATGAAGACCACCATCTCCCGGTTCGGGTCGGTCGTCCTCGACGTCGACCTGAAGAAGAAGCCGATGATGGGAATGTTGCCGAGGAACGGCACCTTCTGGACATTCTCCGTCACCTGCCGCTGACGGATCCCGCCGATGGCGAGGGTCTCGCCCTCTTTGACGACCACCTGGGTCGTCGCGGTCCGCCGGTTGATGCTCGGCACGTCGCCGCCCGTGGTCGTGACGAGCGCGCCCACCGAGTTGTTCTGCACGTTCACGACCATCTTCACCCGGGTGATGTCCCCGGGCTCACGGATGACCGTCGGCGTCACGTCGAGGCTCAGGAGCGCTTCCTTGAACTGGACCTGGGTGCCGGCGGAGCTCACGGTGGCGTACGGGATCTCGCTGCCGAGCGTGATGATGGCCTTGGCGTTCTCCACCGTCACGACCTCGGGCTTCGCCAGCGACGTGGTCTTGTTCTGCGCCTCCAGCGCGTCCAGGACGAGGTTGATGTTGATCTTCCGGCTCAGGAACCCGAACGCGATGCCGGCCGGTGTACCGAAGCTTCCGGCGGCGATCGGGAAGTTGACGATGTTGCCGCCTTGCGGCAGCCCGGTCAAGGCGCTGATGGGCAGGAAGTTCCCGAGCGTCAGCCCCGGGTTGTTGCTGGGCTGGGAGAAGAAGACGGGCGGGATGCCCGTGCCCGATGGGGTGATGGTACCGCCAGTGCGGTTAAGCCCCGAAACGCCCTGACCGACCAGCACGTCACCGCCGGTGCCGAGCCGCCGCACTGCCCCGCCGCCCCACGAGACGCCGAGCGCGAAGAAGTCGGTGCGGTTCAGCTCGTTCATCCGCGCCTCGATCTTCACCTGCGGCAGCGGCACGTCGAGCTTCTCGCGGATGAGCTTCTTGATCCGCTCGATCTGCGCCTCGTAGTGGCGGATGAAGACTGAGTTCGTCGGCCGATGCGGCATGATCGTGATGCCCTTGGCCAGCACCTCGGCCGGCGGCGTCGGGGGCGGGGCGCCCGGCGCGGGCGGGGGTGCCGTGCCGTAGAGCGCCGAGAAGGGCGGCATCGCGATCGGCGGCGGCCCGCCTGGCGTACCGGGCGCAGGCGCGCCGCTGCCCGACAACCCGAGGATCCCCTGGAGCGTCTTGACCAGTTCGTCGGGGTCGGCGTAGGCCAGGCGGATCGTCTCTTCCTTCAGCGGGCCGCGGGCCTGCGCCTCGGCCAGCGCGAACTCGGCCGCGCGCTGCTTGTCGATCGCCTCCTGCTCCTTGATCTTCGCCTCGGCGGCCTTGGTGCGGATGTCGTTCTCGGCCTTGAGCTTCGACTCCTCGACACGCAGCTGCGCCTCGCGCTCCTTGATGAGCTGCTCGGTCGACACGATGCGGATCACGCCGTCCTTGACGACCCGCTGGAGCCCCTTCGTGTCGAGCACGGTCTGGAACGCGAGGTCCCAGGGGACGTTCCGCAGCGTGATCGACATCTTGCCCTTGACGTCCTCGCCGATGACGATGTTCTTTCCGCTCTCGGCCGCGAGGATGCGGAGGAGGTTGACGACGTCCGCGTCCTTGAAGTCGAACGAGATGAGGTGGGACCCGTTCGCCGGCGCCGGTGCGGGCTGCGCGGGCGGCGCGGCTTGGGCGACGCGGGCCGACGCAGACTCGGCTTCGGGCGCGCCTTTCGCGGGCTCTGGGGCAGGCGCGGGCGCCGGCGCCGCGGCGGCTTCCTTCGGGGGCAGCGTCGGGGCGGCGGCCGTGACCGGCGCCGTCGGGATGACGATCGCGAGCCCGTCTTCCTCCTCGCGGATGGCGTAGCCGATGCTCCTGGTCAGCTCGAAGACCACACGCGCCACACCCTTCCGGTACTGGCTGCCGCGGATCTGCTTGACCGGGTCGGCCCCGACGGGCAGCGGCGTCTTGCGCCAGGCGTATACCGTGTTGTCGAGGTCGATAACGAGCCGGCTGGGACTGTCGATCAGCTCCGCGCGGTACTGCGGCTCCCGCGACGTCTTGACGTGGACGGTGACCGAGTCGGGCTGCGAGGTCACCGTCACGTCACTCAGGACGGTGGGCGTCGTCTGTGCCTCGGACGACACCGGCGCCAGCAGTGCCCAGGTCAGGCCAACCGCGACCAGCACGATGGGGATCCGTCGTCGCATTTTCATTTAATTTGTCGCCAGTTTGAGTACCACGCGGTTTGAGGGCGCGCCGGGCTTCGGCGTCATTTGGAACACCACGCTGTCGGAGCCGATCTCCAGCAGGCGGCCATCCCCGAGCGTGTCCCCGGGTCTGAGGATGTATCCGAGGCCTTCAGGGGTCTCGACCAGCGCGAGGGTCGCGCTGGAGCTCCGCACGATGCCCGTGAGCTTGGCGGCGCCGAGCGATGAGGCCACCACGCCGTCTTTGACATCGAGCGTCTCAAACGGGTCGCGCCGTCCCTTGATCTCGTACTTCGGGATGTCCGGGCCGGTCACATCGGGAATGGCGGGCGCTGCGGGCGGCCTGAGCGCCGTGGCGGGGTCGGTGGGCGCCGGCGCCGGCGCGGCGACCGGTGGCTTGGGTATCGCCGGGGGCGCGGGCTCCGGCGAGCCGCCGCAGGCGGCGAGCGCGCCCGTGAGACCGGCGAGCAGGAGCGAGCGCGCGGCCGTCACTTGGGCGCCACCGGCGGCTTCGGCGAGCCGACCGGCCGGTACTGGTACGTCGCGAGTGTCAGCTCGGCCCGCACCGCGCGACCCGGACGGTTGGTGGACGCGAGCCGCATCTCCCTGAGCGTCACAACCCGCGGCATCCGCGCCAGCCGCTCGAGGAACTCGCCGAGCTGGTGGTAGGAGGCTTCCGCGTTCACCGCGATCGGGATCTCGACGTAATAGTCCTTGACCTGGCCCTCGCGCGGCTGGAAGAGCGCCACGCCGAGCCCGGCCTGCGTCCCCGCGTCGTGGAGCGAGCGGTAGAGGGTTGGCAACTCCCGCTCGCTCGGGAGCCGGTCCTTCAGGATCGCGACCTTCACCTCGAGTTCGGCCATCTCGCGCCGGGTGCGCGCGAGGTCGGCGACCAGCGCCCGGGCCTTCACGACCTCATCGCCGAGCGAGGCGTTCTGCGCGCGGAGCTGCGCCAGCTTCGTGTCGAGCGGTGAGAGCAGGAGGAAGTACGACGCCGCGCCGATGATCACGAGGCCGAAGATGCCGAGGACGATCTTCTGGGGCTTGGGGGCGTTGACGATCGGATCGAAAAGGGGCGGGAGTGCCATGCTAGCCCTCGAAGCGGCAGGTGACCTCGAAGGTCACCAGGGGAGACGGCCGGGCCAAGTCGCGCCGGGACACCACGATGTCGACCTCCTTGAACTTGCCGGAGTTGCGCAGGTTCTGCATGAAGTCGGCCACAGCGGTCGTGGAGAACGCCGAGCCGGACACCTTGAGGACCAGGTTCCGATCCTCGATGCCCGTGATCCAGAGGTCTTTCGGCACCATGCTGGCGAAGGTGTCGACGAGCACGATCGTCCGCGCCTGCCCCTTCGTGAGCTCCTGGAGCACGGCGAGCCGCTTGCGCAGGTCCTCGGTCTGCTCCTTCACCTGGGCGCCCTGACCGAGCGTCGCCTTGAGCTGCGTGAGCTCCCGGGTCTTCTTGTCGATCTCCTCGGTCAGCACCGACTCCTCGCTGGAGAGCATCCACCACCAGACGCCGATGCCGCCGGCCGTGACCAGGTAGA
>Ga0209156_10002637_pt1 | contig 13992 bp, 11 predicted proteins | sample GraSoiAngelo_124_FD_185881 | JGI IMG/M metagenome (GOLD analysis project Ga0209156, IMG submission 185881) | Grasslands soil microbial communities from the Angelo Coastal Reserve, California, USA - 14_0927_05_20cm (SPAdes) (version 2) | ecosystem: Environmental > Terrestrial > Soil > Grasslands...
GTGCGGCGCGGGGTTCCCGCACGGGCACGCGCCGGGGAGGAGGCGATACGCGTCCCGCGGCGCGTAGCGGACGAGCGGGAGGGCGTGGCGCCCGAGCTGGGTCGCGACCAGCTCGCCGACGCCGCCCGGGCCGACCGGCGCGCCGCTCTCCGGGTCCAGGAACTCGCAGAAGAGGTCGCGCGCGTGGAGGTGCATGCCCGCGTGCGCGCGGCACTCGCCCGCGACCGGGCCGATCTGCGCCTCGCCGATGTGGTCGAAGAGCTCGATGCCGAGCGCCGCCTGGAGCTGCTGGCGGAGCGCCGGGGTCAGCGCCTCGGCGGTCGAGAAGCCGATGCGGTACGGGAGCCGGAGCCCCATCTCGCGCGCGGTGTCGGCCAGGTTCGCAAGGAAGCTCGGCGTGCCCGCGTACACGGTCGCGCCGTAGTCGTGCGCGATCTGGACCTGGAGGCGGCTGGCCCCCGTTCCGCCGTTGATGACCAGGCAGCCGTACTCCTCGAAGGCGCGGTGCAGGCGGAGCCCGCCCGGCATGACGTGGTAGGAGAGCGTGACGTGCGCGACCTCGCCGCGGCACACGCCCATCGCCGCGATCGCCTCCTTCAGCGCCGGCGTGCCGCCGCGCTCGTCGGCCAGACGCGGGATGTAGATCGGCCCGGGGGAGGTGTGGAGCGAGGCGATCTCCGCGCGCGGCACGGCCAGGAACTCGCCGAAGGGCGGGTGGGCGCGCTGGTTGGCGGCCAGGTCCACCTTCTCGGTGCGCGGCACGCGGGTACGGAAGTCGTCGTAGGTATGCAGGTCGGCCGGTCGCACACCGGCGGCGTCGAAGGCGCGGCGGTAGTAGGGCGAGCGCTCGGCCACCCACGCCAGCGTGTCGCGCAGGCGGGCGAAGTCCCGGGCGGTGGGCGGCCAGTGCATCCGCTCGACGGCGCTAACAGACGCGGGACGGGACGGTCAAACTCGGGGCCCGGACGGCGCGGCGAGCCCGTCCCCTTGTGCCGCGACGAACCCTTCGCGTAGACATCCGGCCATGACCGCGGCTGCGCCGGTGCAGGGTCGGTGCGAGGCCGTGCCCGACGCGTATGCGGCGACCTTCGCGCATTTCCCAGATGACCGCGTCGGTTGATGGGCCACACGCACGCCACGAAGCGGGCCCGGCCCGGGATTCCTCGGGAAAGGAGGTTGTAGCGCTCTATCTTCTCACCACCTTCCTCTCTGCCTTCCTGCTCTTTGCGGTGCAGCCGCTCATCGCGAAGTACATCCTGCCCTGGTTCGGGGGCACACCGTCGGTGTGGACCACGTGCATGCTGTTCTTCCAGGTGCTGCTGCTCGGGGGATACGCGCATGCGCACTTGGTGAGCACCCGGCTCGGCCCGCGGGGGCAGACCGTTGCTCAGGTAACCGTGCTGCTCGCATCGCTCGCGCTGCTAATGGTCCTGGGCCGGGTCTGGGACGCGCCCATCATCCCGGGCGCGGGGTGGAAGCCGGGAAGCGCGGATGATCCCGTGGCGTTCATCGTCGTCCTTCTGGCCGTGAGCGTCGGCCTGCCGTTCTTCGTGCTCTCGACCACCGGCCCACTCCTCCAGGCCTGGTTCGCCCGCATGCATCCCGGCGTCTCGCCCTACCGGCTCTATGCCGTATCGAACGTGGGCTCGCTGCTCGCCCTGCTGAGCTACCCGTTCATCGTCGAGCCTCGTCTCAGCCTGCGGGTCCAGGCTCAGGTGTGGTCATGGGCCTACGGCGGATTCGCGCTGGCAGGCGCCGCCTGCGCCGCCGCGAGCTGGGGGCGCACGCCGCGCGTCGAGGTGGGGCCGGCGGCATCGCCGACCCCAAGCGAGCAGCTGCTGTGGCTCGGGCTCGCCGCCTGCCCGTCCATCATGTTGCTCGCCACGACCAACCAGCTCTGCCAGGACGTCGGCGTAGTCCCGTTTCTGTGGATCCTTCCGCTCGGTCTCTACCTGCTCTCCTTCGTGGTCTGCTTCGAGAATCCTCGCTGGTATTCCCGGCGATGGTGGCACCCGGCGTTCGGGGTCGCGCTCGTCGCCGGCTGCGTAGTCGTCACCCTGGGTCCAATCCTGCACCTGCCGGTGCAGATCGGTGCGCACTCCTTCGTGCTCCTCGCGATCTGCATGGTCTGCCACGGCGAGCTCGTGCGGATACGGCCTGGCCCCGGTCAGCTCACGTCCTTCTATCTGCTGGTTGCGGCTGGTGGAGCCCTCGGCGGCGGGTTCGTCGCCGTGGTTGCGCCGGTCCTCTTCAAGGGCTTCTGGGAGTACCACGTCGCGCTCGGGGGGTCGGCCTTGCTCGTCTTCGCCCTGTTGATCCGGGACAGGCGCTCCTGGCTCCACGAGGCGAACCCCTGGATGCCCGGGCTCCTCATGCTGGGTGCCGCGCTCTTCCCCGAGCTCGCCGCGGCCGGCGCGGGCAAGGAAACGTTCGCCGCGCGCTGGCCGTATCACCTGCTGGTCGTCCTCGCGTCGGTGCCGCTCGTGCGGAGCCTTTCGCGTCGGAGCGACTCTGGGTCGGCTCGTTGGCTCCAGGTCTGTTGCGCTGGGACACTGGTGCTGCTGGCCGAAGCTCTCGTGGTGAATGCCTATGTCCAGCTCCGCAGCGTGGTTGCGCTCTCGCGCAACTTCTACGGTGTCCTCGCCGTGGTCCCCTCCGACTCCGAGGACCCGGAGTGGCGCGCGTACGTGCTCCGTCACGGTAGCGTCATGCACGGTTTCCAGTTCCGCGACCCCGCAAAGCAGTTGCTCCCGACCGCGTACTACGCACCCTCGAGTGGACTCGGCCTGGCGATTCTCAACCATCCGAGGCGCCAGAGTAGTGCGACCCCCATGCGTATCGGCGGCGTCGGGCTCGGCATCGGCACGATCGCAGCCTACGGGCGGCCGGGGGACTACGTACGCTTCTACGAGATCAACCCCGAGGTCCTGCGGCTGGCGCACGAGACCGAATACTTCAGCTACCTCCGCACGTCCGCCGCACGCGTCGAGGTGATCCTCGGCGACGCTCGCCTGTCAATGGAACGCGAGCTGGAGCAGGGGGGGAGTCAGCAATTCGACGTCCTCGTGCTCGATGCCTTCAGCGGGGGCGCGATCCCGCTCCACCTGTTGACCGAGGAGGCGTTCCGGATCTACCTCGGGCACCTGCGGAACCCAGGCGGCATCCTCGCGCTGCATATCTCCAATGCACATATCGACCTGCGGCCGGTCGTCTTCGCCCTCGCGGACCACTTCGGGCTCGCGACGGCGTACATTCACACGCCCCCGGACGCGCACGTCACCAGCGAAAGCGACTGGGTGCTGGCGGCGCGGGATCGCACCGTGCTGGATCTTCCCGAGGTGGCACGTGCGAGCACCCCACGCGACCAACACCTTGCGCTCGAGCCACTCTGGACCGATGACTACAGCAATCTATTCCGCATCCTCCGAAACTGACACGCGAGCACCCGACGCCGACGGCCTCCAAGCCGAGGACGTGGACGGCGCTCGCTATCGCCTCGGCGGCAATGGCCTCCTTCCGCGCGGCGGCGCGCCGGCTCGGGTGAGGCGTCCGGGGTCTCCTCATCTCACCTCGACGAGATCGACGCCAGGTTACACGTGTTACACCAAACGAGGTGATTGACAGGACCGCGGGGAGGTGGAAGGTGAGGCTCCTCTCGCGAGCCACGGAGGGCCAGGAAGATGCTGGTCGAGCACGTCGTCAACCGGAACGTGTCGACGGTGCGGGCGGATGACGATGTGCTCACGGCCGCTCGTCGGCTGCTGGACACGCGGTGCGGCGTCCTGCCGGTCGTGGTGGAGGAGGAGCGGGGCGCTCGGGTCATCGGGCTCCTCCGTCATCGGGACGCCTTCGTGGCGGCGTACGGTCGGGCGGATCGGCCCGCCGCGATGTCGGTGGGGGCGGCCATGTCCCCGACCGTCTGCACGTGTCGCGCGTCGGACTCGCTCGGCCTGGCGGTGCGACTGCTGCGCCGCAGCGGGACGGAAGCCCTGCCCGTGCTCGACGGGGAGGGCTATCTGGTCGGCGTGCTGTCGTTCGCCGACCTGGTGCGGGAGGCTGCCGGGTGAAGCAAAACAAGGGCGAAGGGAGGAAGTCCCGAAGACGGGCCGCGACCGGCCGGGGATGAGGCGCATCCCCGTCTCCACGTAGGGCGCCGGCAGCGGGCATCGCGGAGGAGCACACCGTGGACCCCGGCTCGGGGGTCCCAAAGGAGGCAGGCACCGATGCAGCGCCCGATCAAGGCGAGCGTGACGGGTCTGATGATCCTGACCGCCCTCTCCGCTGGCTGCGCGAAGAAGGAGGACAGGGCCGCGCAGGCTGCGACGCGAGCTGAACAGGCCGCGGCGCGAGCCGAGAGCGCGGCGCGCCGGGCAGAATCTGAAGCCACCCGCGTCGAGACGGCAGCGCAACGCGCGGAGGCGGCTGCCGAAAAGGCAGAGCGAGCGTTCGCCCGGCACACGCGCAAGTAGGTCAGGACCGCAGGGGGCGTCGGCGCCTGCGCTGCGGCGCGTGCGATTGCGTGCCGCGAAGCGCCTGGCGGAGGCGGACGACGACGACTTTGGGGATGGCCGGGGTCCTATCTTCTCATTCCCGGCGGCATGAAGCATACGAGCGGGTGCGACGCCGGCGCCGACTGCCTCTTTTTTGAGGAGCAGTCGGGGACGACATCAAGCCAGTGAAGGAAGGCGGCGCGGGGAAGACGGAGGCGAAGTAGCAGGCTCAGACATTGACCTTAGTGGCCGAACGGAGAACGTGATCATGGAGCGCCGCGAAGCCATCCTCGAACCCGATCTCCCGATCGTCGATCCGCACCATCACCTGTGGGATCGCCCGGCGACGCTGGTGGCGGCGCTGCCGCAGACCGGCCACGGCTTCGAGGACATCATCCGCGCCGTGTCGCGCTATCTGCTCGACGAGCTGCTGGCGGACCTGCAGAGCGGCCACAACGTGAGGGCGACGGTCTACCTCGAATGCGGCGCGATGTACCGGGCCGACGGGCCGGAAGCCCTGCGCTGCGTCGGCGAGACCGAGTTTGTCACCGGCGTGGCGGCGATGACCGCGAGCGGGCTCTACGGCGACGTCCGCGCCTGCGCCGCGATCGTCGGGCATGCCGATCTGCGCCTGGGCGCGGCCGTCGAAGAGGTGCTGCGCGCGCATCTCGCGGCGGCCGGCGGACGCTTTCGTGGCGTCCGCCAGAGCGCGTCGTGGGATGAGGACCCCAAGGTGCTCGGCCCGCTGGCGGGGCGCGTGCCGGCCGGGCTCTATCGCGACGCGACGTTCCGCGACGGCTTCGCGCTGCTGCAGCGCCTCGGTCTCTCGTTCGACACCTGGCTGCTCGAGCCGCAGCTCCCCGACCTCGTCGATCTCGCGCGGGCTTTCCCCGAGACGACGATCGTGCTCGACCACGTCGGCACGCCGCTCGGCATCGCGGCCTACGCGGGGAAGCGCGAGGCGCGGTTCGGCCCGTGGCGCGAGAGCATCCGCACGCTCGCCACCTGCCCGAACGTCGTGGTGAAGCTGGGTGGGTTGGCGATGCCGTTTGCGGGCTTCGCCTCGTTCAACGCGTCGCCCCGAGCGTCCTCCGAGGATCTGGCGCGGGAGTGGAAGCCCTACGTCGATGCCTGCATCGAAGCCTTCGGGCCGGCGCGCTGCATGTTCGAGAGCAACTTCCCGGTGGACAGCTTGACGTGCAGCTACGCGACGCTCTGGAACGTTTTCAAACGGCTGGCGGCGAGCCATTCGCACGACGAGAAGACCGCGCTCTTCAGCGGCACGGCGGCGCGGGTCTATCGGTTGAGCGTCGCGTGAGCGGCGGGATCGCGTCGGCGGCGGCGGTCGTCTCGAAGGACGGAGCGAGGTCACAGTAGGAGGTCCATCATGACGGGTCGTGGCAGCTGCCTCTGTGCCGACGTCGCGTGGGAAGTCGACGGTCCGCTCGAGTTCATGCACCATTGCCACTGCGGGCGGTGCCGGAAGCTGCACGGCACCCCGTTCACGACCGACCTCATGTGCCGGGCCAGCGACGTCCGGCTGCTGCGTGGGGCCGAGCAGATCGCGCGCTTCGAGTCCTCGCCCGGCTCCTTCCGGAAGTTCTGCCGCCGCTGCGGCTCGGTCGTCACCGACGCCGCGCCAGCCTGGCAGGACTTCACCTTCATGTCCGCCGGTGCGCTCGACGATGACCCTGGCGTCCGACCGGTGGGACACATCTTCGTGGGCTCCAAAGCGCCGTGGTACGACATCCCCGACGACCTGCCGCGCTTCGACGCCTTCCCACCCGGGGTCGAGACGACGGTTCTCCCGGACGTCCCGCCGCCGCTTCCTGGGACGGGCACGCCGCGCGGGAGCTGCCTGTGCGGCGGCGTCGCCTTCCTCGTCGAGGGTACGCCGCTGCGCTGCCACCACTGCCACTGCAGCCGCTGCCGCAAGGCGCGCGGGGCGCCGCACGCGACGAACCTCTTCACCACGTTCGACGGGGTGCGCATCGTGCGCGGCGAGGAGCTGATCGGCTCCTACAAAGTGCCCGACGCCCGCTTCTTCGCCAACGTCTTCTGTCGCCGCTGCGGCGCGAAGCTGCCGCGCTTCGACCGCGACCGGAACATCGCCGTGGTGCCCATGGGGGCGCTCGACGACGACCCGGGCATCCGCCCGCAGCGCCACATCTTCGTCGGCTCGAAGGCGCCGTGGTTCGAGATCGCGGACGATCTCCCGCAGTACGACGCCGCGCCGCCTGCCGCCTGACGCAGACGGGCGCAGGAAACCGCCGCTACGTTCCTCTACCGGCAACCCCGGGGTCGCCGCCCCGCTGGCGCCGTCTTCACGTTTGTCGCCCAGTGTGAATCGGGTTATGCCCATCCCCTACCACCATCGACAAGAAGGCGTTGACGGCGCAGCTCACTTGGTTGATGCCCGAGAAGCTGGCGGCCGTAGACCGCGCCCTCGAGTTCGTGCTGGGACTGCGCTGAGCCACGCATGACCGACCCGCTCGACTGCGACCTCTTCCGCCGCATCCAGGACCGGGTCGCGATCGTCGGCATCGGCCACCTGCCGTTCGCCAAGGACATCGGCCGGCCGATCGCCGACACCGCCGTCGAGGCGATCCAGCTCGCCCTCGACGATGCCGGCCTCCAGGCCGAGGACGTGGACGGCATGTGCATGCTCGAGATGGAGACGACGCACGAGGTCTCGATCGCGCGCCGGCTCGGCGTGGAGGGGCTCCGCTGGTGGAGCAAGATCTCCTACGGCGGGGGCGCCTCGTGCGCGACCGTCATGCACGCCGCGGCCGCGATCGCGAGCGGGCTCGCGTCGACCGTCGTCTGCCACCGGGCGCGGAACCGCGGCGCGAAGGCGGCGCGGCCGTGGGCGCAGGAGAAGGTGCTGGTCCGGGACGACAAGGCGCTCCACACCCCGTGGGGGCTCATCCGCCCCGTCGACGTGATCGGCATGTGGGCGCACCGCCACATGCACGACTACGGGACCCGGCGCGAGCACTTCGGCAACGTCGCCATCGCCGCCCGCAGGCACGCGCAGCGAAACCCCCACGCCCTCATGCGCGAGCGCCCGCTCGACATGGCGACCTACCTCGCCGCCCGGCCGATCGGCTACCCGCTCCACCTCTACGACTGCTGCCTCGAGTCGGACGGGGCGCTCGCCTGCGTGGTCACGTCGGTCGAGCGGGCGCGGGACCTGCGGCAGAAGGCCGCGCTCGTCCACTCCGTCGCGCAGGCCTCGGGTCCGAACCCCGTCCATCTCGCCAACTACAACAACACGCCGGCGATGCTCACCACCTCGGCCTTCTGCGCCGAGCTGCTCTGGGCGCGCTCCGAGCTCCGGCCGAAGGACATGAGCTGCGCACAGATCTATGATGCGTTCACACCCCTCGTCGTCATGGGCCTCGAGGACTACGGCTTCTGCAAGCGCGGCGAGGGCGGGCCGTTCACCGACGGCGGCCGCCTCGAGCTGGGCGGCGCGCTCCCGGTCCTCACCTCGGGCGGCGGGCTCTCGGAGGCGTACGTGCACGGCTTCAACCTGATCCTCGAGGGCGTGCGGCAGATCCGCGGCACGTCGTCGAACCAGGTGCCCGGCTGCAGGGCGACGCTGGTGACCGGCGCCTCGGGCGTCGCGACCAGCGCGCTCGTGCTGCGTGGCGAGTGATGGCGCTGCACCCCGACTACCCGCTGCCCGACGTCGACGATCCCGTCATGCGGCCGTTCTGGGAGGGCGCGCGCGAGGGGAAGCTGCTGCTCCAGCGCGAGCGCGCGACGGGCCGCGTGCACTGGCCGCCGAAGCCCATGTACTGGAAGGGCGGGGGCCGGCTCGAGTGGTTCCAGGCGAGCGGGCGGGGCCGCGTCTACTCCTACGTGATCGGCTACGAGCCCTTCCTGCCCGCCTTCCGCCACCTGCTGCCGCTCGTCATGGTGCTGGTCGAGGTCGAGGAGGGCCCTCGCCTGGTCGGCTACATGGTGCGCGCCACACCCGCCGAGATGACCTTCGGCATGCGGGTGCGCGTCGTCTTCGAGCGGCTCACCGAGCAGGTCACGTTGCCCGTGTGGGAGCCGGCGCGCTGAGCATGCGGAGGCCCGCGGCCGCCGCCCTCGTCCTGCTCGCGCTCGCGGCGCCGGCCCGCGCCGAGCGGCAGGCGGACCGGGTCATCGTCCGCGGCGACGGCTTCGCCTTCGGCGTGAAGGAGCCGCCCGCGTGGCGCGCGGACCTGGGCCACGCCTCGCGCTTCGGCGCGCACGTGCTCTTCTACCAGACCAAGCACGCGCTCCGAGGCGGCGCCACCCTGATCATGGTGCGCCTCAGCACGACAGCGGCCAACGACGCGGCCCAGGACCTGCAGAGCGACATCGACGACTATCGCAAGCGCTTCGGCGGGGTCGTGTTCCGCGACCTCGAGGTGTCGCACCCCGAGTATCGCTGCGTCGCGAAGGAGTTCACGGTCGAGAGCCACTTCCACGAGTACCTGACCTACGTGAGCCCCGCCCCGGGGCGGACGGAGCGCTTCGCGGCGGCGCTCAACACGGAGGCGGCGGCGAGCCCCGAGGAGCTGGAAGCGTACCGCGCCATCGTCGGCTCGCTCGTGCTCTTCGCCGCCGAGCCCTGAGCTCCGAGCGCGGCGCTCAGCCCGCGAGACGCGCGGCGGCGGCGCGCCGGAGCGCCGCCTTCTCGATCTTCCCCGTGCCGGTGCGCGGGAGCGCGGCGTCCTCGACCACGAACACGTGCCGTGGCACCTTGTAGCTGGCGAGCGACGCGCGGCAGAAGGCGCGCAGCGCCTCGGCATCCGCGGCCGCCCCCGGTGCGAGGACGACGAAGGCCGCCACGTTCTCGCCGCGCGCCGGGTCGGGCACGCCCACCACGTGCGCCGCCCGGACCGCGGGGTGGCGCGCGAGCGCCTCCTCGACCTCGCTCGCCGCCACGTTGACGCCCGCCGTCTTGATGACGTCCTTCAGCCGGCCGGCGAAGTGGAGGCAGCCGGCGTCGTCCAGGTAGCCGAGGTCGCCGGTCGGGAAGAAGCCGTCGGCGTCGAAGGTCTCGGCGCGGGGCACCTTCAGGTAGCCCTCCATGAGGGTCGGGCCGCGCACCAGGATCTCGCCGGTCTCGCCCGCCGCGACGGGCGCGCGGGTCTCGGGGTCGACGATGCGGAGCTCCGTGCCTGCGAGCGGGCGCCCGAAAGTGCGGGTGCGGATCGGCTCGGGATCGTCCCAGCGCGCCGAGGCGACGCAGGTCGCGGTCTCGGTCATGCCGTACATGCCGACCGAGACGTGATCGGGGCCGAGGAGGCGCGTGGCGAGCGGATGCGTGCCGCCCGAGCCCTTCTTGAGCCCGAGCTTCCGGCGCGGGAAGTCGGGGTGATCCAGGAGCGGCTTGGCCTGGTGCCAGCCGAGCATCACGGTGCAGCCCTCGCGCTCGAGGAGCGCGAGCGCGGCGCCCGTCTCCACCACCTCCTGGAGCACGATGCGCCCGCCGGCCGCGACCTGGGCGAGCGCGCCCAGCACGAGGCCGCCGCTCCAGAAGAGCGGCATGTGCCCCCACCAGGCGTCGTCGGGCCCGAGGCCGAGGCAGTCGGCCACCCGGCGCGCCGAGGTGGTGAGCGCGCCGTGCGACTGCACGACGGCCTTCGCCTGCGCCGTCGTGCCGGAGGTGAAGAAGACGACGGCGGGATCGCGCGGCGAGACGGCCGGCTCGGGCGCGTCGTCCGCCGCGGCGAGATCGTCCCAGCGCGTGGTCCCCGGCGCGCCGTCGTTCAACAGCACCACCCGCCGGAGCAGCGGCGCGTCGATCCCGCGCACGCTCGCCACGTAGTCGTGCCTGAGAAAGCCGGGCAGCGTGACCAGCAGCTCGACGTCGGCGTGCACGAGCGCGTAGGCCAGCTCGTCCCGCGTCCAGAGGGTCGAGAGCGGCACCAGGATCGCACCCAGGCGCGCGGCGCCGAAGGCGATGGGCAGCCACTCGGGGCGGTTCGAGCAGAGCAGGGCGATGGGCGTCCCCTTCGCCGCCCCCGCGGCGCGGAGCCTGGCCGCGGCCCGGCGGCTCTCGGCGGCGAGCTCGCTCCAGGTGCGCCGCACCGTCACCTCGCCGTGCGGCGCGTACGCCAGCGCCTCGCGCTCCGGGAAGCGCGCGACGGTCGCATCGAGCAGCGCGGCGAGGGTCTCCATCAGCCACCGAACCGCTGCCGGAGGAGGCCCGTCTCGACCTTGTTGGCGGCGTTGCGCGGCAGCACGGCCACGAACTCGATGCGGCGCGGCTTCTTGAAGCCGGCAAGCCGCGCGCGGGCGAAGGCGGCGAGCGCGCCCGGGTCGGGGGCGACGCCCGGGCGCGGCACGACCACCGCGGTCACCTGCTCGCCCCACCTGGGATGCGGCGTGCCGATCACCGCCACGTCGGCCACGTCGGGGTGCGCGCGCAGCACCTCCTCCACCTCGGCGGGCGACACGTTCTCGCCCCCGGTGATGATGACGTCCTTCAGGCGCCCGGTGACGAAGAAGTAGCCGTCCTCGTCGCGCCGCCCGAGGTCGCCGGTGCGGAGCCAGCCGTCGCGCAGCGCCGCCGCCGTCGCGGCGCGGTCCCGGTAGTAGCCCGCCATCACGGTCGGGCCGCTGATCACGATCTCGCCCTCCTCGCCGGACGCCGCGAGCGTACCGTCGGCGCGCGCCACCGCGACGGCGACGTACGGGTTCACGCAGCCGACGGTGCCCTCGCGCACGAACACGCTCGCGGCGCGCGCCATCGTCGCCCCGTCGGTCGACTCGGTCTGGCCGTACGCCTCGATGATCTCCGCGCCGGCGAAGATCTCGGCCAGCGCCCGCTTGGCCTCCATCGGCGTGGGGGCGCCGCCGACGCTCACCTTGCGCACCGTCTGGCGCACGGCGGCGGGCACGCTCCCCGCCTGCACCACGTCGAACACCATGCCGCCGATGAGCGGCAGGTCGGTGATGCCGTGGCGCTCGACGGCCTCGAGGACCGTGCCCAGCTCGAAGCGCTCGAAGAGGACGGCGCCCGAGCCCGCGAGCACGCGGCAGAGGAGATGCGAGACGAGCACCGGGACGTGCGTGAGCGGGCTCAGGCAGGCGCCGATCGAGTCGGCCGTGTCGCCGCGCGCCTGGCCGCACGCGAGCGTCGCCCACAGGAAGTTCTCGTGCGTCAGCATGACGCCCTTGGGGGCGCCCGTGGTGCCCGAGGTGTAGGCGATGGCGGCGAGACGCGAGCGCGGAGCCGAGCGCGCCCTCCCGCGGCGGAGGAGGCGTGGCGCGAGCGGTAGCTCCGGCCGGCACACCCACGCCGGGAGCCCCACCGCCGCCGCCGCGTCACGCGCGACCTCGGCGCGCGGCGAATCGGCGAAGAGGCCGCTGGCGCGCGCGTGCGCGAGGAGCCGCGCCGTCTCCGCGGCCGTCGCGCGCACGCCGATCGGCACCGCGACCGCACCGAGCCCCCAGAGCGCATAGAGCATGGCGAGCAGCGCGGGATCGTTCGCGGCCGTCACGCCCACGTGCTGCCCGGCGCCGACGCCGCGCCGCGCGAGCCAGCCGGCGAGGTCGTCGGCCGCCGCGGCGAGCTCGCCCCACGGGATGCGCCGGCCGGCGAAGACGAGGCCGCCGGCCGCGCCGCGCCGCTCACCCTGCAGGCGAAGGAATGAGGACGAGGTCGGCAGCAGAGGCGCCATCCGGTCGGGGCTGTAGCCGCCGCGCGCACGGGCGGTCAAGGGAGCGCAACGAGCTGATCGGGACCTGGTCACGTGAGTCTCCGGTCGTTGGCGCGGCGGCTTCCGGTCCCATGTATTGCCGCGCGGCCACGCCGGCGGTACGCTCGCTCGATGCTTCCTCCCGCCCCCACGGACCCCGCTGCACCGGCGCGCTGGACGACCGAACACTACCTCCGCCTCGTCGACGAAGGTGTGCTCGGCCCGGACGACAAGGTGGAGTTGCTGGAGGGGGTGATCGTCGCGATGGCGCCATCGAACACTCGGCACGCCGCGGGAATCGTTCGGCTCTCTCACGCGCTCTTCAGGGCGGTCGGAGACCGCGCGGTGGTCCGCATCCAGCTTCCCCTGATCGCGGGGATATACTCCATGCCCGAGCCCGACGGAGCGGTGGTGCCGGGAGCCATCCGGGACTACGACCACGAGCATCCCAGCACGGCGCTGCTCGTGGTCGAGGTGTCAGACACCTCACTCAAACAGGACCGGCTCACGAAGAGGGCGATCTATGCCGCTGGCGGGATCCCTGAGTACTGGATCGTCAACCTCCGCGATGACTGCGTCGAGGTCCGACGCTGCCCCGAGCCGGAGGCGCGAGGTTACGCGAGCATCACGATCGCCCGCCGCGGCGAGCGAATCGAGCTTGTGGGACTGCCCGGCGTGTCGGTCGCGGTGGACGACCTGCTTCCGTCGCCCGTAGCATAGTCGTCGCCGCGCAGCCGGTCCGAAGAGGCAAACCCGCCCCTGTTCACCCGGGCTCGTGGAGCCCCACGAACACCGTCCGTCCGCCCTCGATCCTCCGGATCACCAGCCAGTCGCCCTTGTAGGCCTTGTGGTCATACGGGCCAAGGCTCATGTGCGTGCGCGGCCCGCCGTTGACGGCCGGCAGCAGGCGCACCTTCTCGAGCCCTTCCTTCACGCCGCGCGGCGTGAGGAGCGGCGCGCGCGCGAGACCCTCGGCGATGAGCCGCGCCGTGTCGTAGCTGAGCGCGGTCACCGTGTGATCCCGCCGCTTGCCGTGGCGGGCGGCGAAGCGGTCGAGCATGGGGCGAAGGCGCGGGTTCTCTTCGCACATCTGGTCGATGCCGTGCCAGCCCTCGAGCGCCGCCATCCACTCGGGCTTCGCGTAGCAGAACTGGAAGGCGCTGGTCATGATGCGCGGCGGGTCCCAGGCGAGGCGCTCGAACATCGGGCCCATGAGGATCGTCGGGTAGCCGTAGCCGAGATAGGCGAGGCAGTCGGGCCGCTGGTCGCGAACCTTCCGCAGCACGGCCTCCAGGTCGTCGGGCACCTGCGTCGTGTAGGCCTCGATCAGGACGTCCAGACCCGCGCGCGCCGCGTAGTAGCGGAAGTTGGACGCGTACTCGACGCCGCCCGGGCTGAGCTCGTGGATCATGCCGACCGTGCGGTGTCCCTGCCGGCGGATCCACGCCGCCATCATGGCGGCCTCCTCGGCGAGCCCGCCGTTGCCCAGGTTGAAGCAGTACTCGCCGTGGTAGCGGTCGGTGCCCGTCCAGGTGACGGCGGGCACGCCGGCCCGGTCGATCACCGGCGCCAGCGCGATCGAGTTGTCCGTGATGAGGGGACCGATCACGCAGAGCACGCCCTCGCGCACGAGCTCCAGGTAGCCGTCGATCGTGTTCTTCGCCTCGAGGCGGGGAAGGCCGATCGCCTCCTTCACCACCAGCTCGACGGCGCGCGTGACGACGCCCTCCTCGTGCGCCTCCTCGAAGCCCATGCGCAGCGTGGCGAGGAAGTCCTCCTTCGTGCCCATGTCGATATCGATCAGCACGCCGACC
>Ga0209156_10002640_pt1 | contig 13973 bp, 9 predicted proteins | sample GraSoiAngelo_124_FD_185881 | JGI IMG/M metagenome (GOLD analysis project Ga0209156, IMG submission 185881) | Grasslands soil microbial communities from the Angelo Coastal Reserve, California, USA - 14_0927_05_20cm (SPAdes) (version 2) | ecosystem: Environmental > Terrestrial > Soil > Grasslands ...
AGTCGCCGCCAATTTACTTACGACCTCGCAATTACAGGCTCTGGGCGCAACCATTCCCAACATACCATCGGCGCCTCCCGGCAACGTCGGGTTGAGTTGGCTGCGCAGCTTCGATCTCACCCTGGCCTGGCCGCTCAAACTGGGTGAGCGTTTCACCTTCGAGCCTACAGTTTCGGCGTTCAACCTGTTCAATTTCGCCAATTTCGACGGGCCCGGAGACAAGTTAGGCGGCATATTGAACGGCGGCGTTGGGGAAGTGAACGGAACCACCGCGGCCAATCGTTTCGCAACCCGCACCGGCCCCGGATCGGGCGTGTTCACGCTGGGGTCACCTAGGCAGTTAGAGTTTGGGGTGAAGGTGGTCTTTTAGGCGCTCGTGCCCGCGAGCGATTCTAGACCGTCAGCAATGTTATACTTGGAGCCCGAGATGCTCCGCAGTGAGTCTGTTCCCGCCCAGCTAGTCAATAGCCGATTTTGTTGCCTTTCCGCTCTCATTGGTGTTTTCGTGGTTCTTGTGTGTTCGCTAGCGTTTGCTGACAAGAAGGTAGATGGTCTTTCCAAGAGCTACCGCGAGTGGCTTGAGAAAGATGTACTGTACATTATCACCAGCGGCGAGAAGAAGGCGTTTGTTGAGTTGAAGACGAGTGAAGAAAGAGAGAAATTCATCGAGCGGTTTTGGGAAATTCGAAACCCCACTCCGGGCGCACCGACGAACACTTATAAAGAAGAACATTATCGGCGCCTGGAATATGCAAGCCAGTACTTCTCGACGGGCCGGCAGCGGGACGGGTGGGCAACAGACAGGGGACGTATTTACATTACTTTAGGTCCTCCTCAACAACGCGCTAACTACGTTACCCAGAGTGAAGTTCGCGGCATGGAAATCTGGTTTTACTCCAATTCCCATCCCGCCCTTCCGCCATTTTTCTATGTCGTCTTCTACGAAAAGGATTTTGCGGATTTTAGGTTGTACAGCCCCTACATGGACGGTCCGCAGAAGCTGGTTACATCTTATCGCGCCGAGAACGGCCGAGTAGCGGCAGTTAAAGAGATTGACCGGGTGCTGGGCCGGGAGGTTGCGCGGACAACCTTGAGCTTGATCCCAGGAGAACCCGTTAGCTTAAATGACGCCGTCTCAAGCCTGCAATCGGATGTGATGCTAGGCACGATTAAGAACTTAGCCAACCATCCCTTTACGGTTGATGCACTCAATCTGCGGCGGGAGTTAAGCGAGAACGTATCCCACCGAGTGGTCATGCCGGGCGAGTTGCTGAAGGTATTGACTCTGCCTCTGCGCGATGCGCAGGGCGACATCAAGTTACACTATGTGCTCCGCCTCAGCCATCCTGGGGACTTCGGGGTGGAACAATCTCAAGACCGCTACTATTACTCGATTGAGGTTTCGATACGCGTGCTTAATCCCACGGGCAAACTAATATTTGAGCAGGCCCGGAAAGTCTCGCGTTACGTCGAAGCTGATCAGATGGAACGGGTCAAAGGCAAGCCGTTTGGATACGAGGGCTGGCTACCGCTTGCCCCCGGCAAGTATAGGCTCGAATTCATAATGACGAACTTGTTGATGAAGACGGCCTTCACAGCCGAGCGTGAGGTCTTGGTACCAGAGCCATCGGATGGTCTTACTGTCACTGACGCGGTTGCCTTTTCGCAGGCCACTGCGGTCCCGTCGTCGCAAGCAGCGGTCTTGCCGTTCACGTCGGGCGGAGTCGAGTTCACACCCTTTGTGGACCGCGAGCTAGACCTGCTGCCCTCACAGGATTTAAAGCTTTTCTATCAGATCTGGGCGCCCACGGCTTCACCGCAGGATAGTGCGGGCAGGAAGCTTCAGGTGAATTACGCGTATGGTCAGCCCGGCGCGACGGGGAGCGCCAAGATAATACGTGAGGAAGTTCAGCGTGAACAATTTGACCCCGGCGGATCTCTGATCAATGGAAAGAAGATATCGACTGCCGATTTAGCGCCCGGCAACTATCGCGTTGCCATTACAATCACCGATCCGGACAACGGAGAAAAGCGGTTCAGCAATTTTTCATTCCGCGTTGTTGCGGAGCAGCCTTCCGCGTCGGAGTTTTGGGACATCTACGCTGACGGACTGGGCGACTACGTTAGCAGTGGACAGTCAGATTACGAACGTGGGCTGACTTATTTGGCCGCAGGAAGTACGTCCAAAGCCGCTGAATGGTTTCGCAGAGCAGTTCAAAAGAATCCGAGTAATGAAAAGGCACGAAGTCGACTAGCGGATTTCTATTTCAACCAGCGTGACTTCGCAAAAGTTGCGGAGCTTTATTCTCATGCCGGGGTAACATCAGATACTGCCGACGAGACAGTCTTAAACGTGGCGGAAAGCTTGGATAAGACCGGAAACACGCGCAAAGCCGCGGACTTAGTCGAATCAGCGCTGGCAATTAGACCGGCGAGTGGGCCGCTTTACCTGGCATTGGCGTCCTATTATCAGCGTTTGGGTAACCCAGGAAAAGCTGAGGAATTCGAGCGCAGGGGCCGATCGATTATCGCTGCTCCTGAACAGAGACCGTAAAGCAGGTCGAGAATCCGGTTCATCGCACTTCTCTGGTTTGGAACCCTCCCTTTGAAGAGTGCAGGTATGAGAGTCCATAGTATCCTCACCTAAGGACTATGACTTATCGTATTTTACAAGTCGCAACCCGGCGGCAAGCACATTCCTAAGTTACTCACGCACAACACTTTACTCATAACAACAACTGTCTCGACGATTTGGTCTCGATTGTGCTGTTCAGAACAATGTGTTGTGCGAATTTCCGTGGGGCGCACTCGGGTTTTGTGTGCATCAATCCGCCCAGACGGTGTCTTCCAAAATTTCCGTATCTCCATATTCCTGAGACTCGCTTGAAGAAGGGAGTAAGCGATTTATGCCGAAAAGGATAGCGTGGAGCATTGCCTGTGTCGCACTGCTTCTTTGGTTCACGGGTTTGGGATTTGCCCAAGCTAGCGCGGAGTCGGCTGTGAGGGGTAACCTTGCCGGCTCGGTAGTTGATCCCTCGAGTGCCTTGGTTCAAGGCGCCAAGGTGACACTTAGCGGCCCCATGGGTCAAAGATCGGCGCAGACGGACCAGGAGGGAAGATTTTTGTTCCAGGTCCTAGTCCCCGGCTTCTACTCCGTCAAAGTGGAAAAGCAGGGTTTTAAGTCCACGGATGTTAAGGGAGTTGAGGTTGTTACGGGGAGGACCTCGAGCATCAGCGTGAAAATGGAAGTCGGGACAAGCGCGACGACGGTGGAGGTAACCGGAGGCGCGATCACAGTAGATACCGAGTCGACCGCCCAAGCGTCCAATCTCACCGACACCTTCTACCAGTCCGTTCCTATGGGCCGCGGCGTCACCGGCCTGTTCTATGCTGCGCCGGGTGTGGCTAGCGGCGGCGGCACCGGAACGGCCAACCCGTCCATCTCGGGCGCGACCGGTCTGGAAAACAATTACATTGCTGACGGCGTGAGCATCACCGACGGCGCCTTCGGCGGCATCGGCGTGTACTCGCGCGTCTACGGTTCGCTCTCCAGTGGCATCAACCTGTCTTTCGTGAAGGAAGTCCAGGTGAAGACCGGCGGTTTCGAAGCGCAGTACGGCAAGTCCACCGGCGGTATCGTGCAGATCGTCACCAAGACGGGTTCGAACGCGTTCCATGGCTCGGTGGGCGGCTACTTCGCTCCGCAGCAATTCGAAGCACAGCGCTTGCAAGTGGATGATTTTGGACTGGGTACGAGTCAGGCGCACTTCAACCTGCAGGGCAAAATCCTGCACCAGAGCAACTACGACGCGGACGCCCAACTGGGCGGCTACGTTCCCGGCCTCAAGGACCATTTGTTCTTCTTCGGATCGTTCAACCCGCAGTGGAACAGGGACTACAACCAGTTCGCACTGTATCGCAATCCTTCCGATCTCGGTACGGCAGGTCTGGCGGGAGCGACGCAGACGCACCTGGGCAACTATTCGGTGCCCGTCCGCGTATATTCGTATGCGGGCAAGCTCACTTTCAGGGTGAACGACCACCATCAGTTCGAGGGGTCTGCCTTTGGCGATCCGACTTATGGTGATGTTAACGCTAACGGAAACGCAGGTCCCCAGACGGCGTCAAAGACAACGTTCGACAAGCTGCAGTATGGCACTCGCAACGTTGCTGCTCGCTATAACGGCACGCTTAGCCCGACCTGGTTGTTCAATGCCTCCTGGGCCTGGGGCCACAACAACCTCAGCGACACGCCCGCTTTCCCGGACACCTACGTAGTTACCGACCGGATTCAACGGAATCCTTGTGGGCCGCCAGTGTTCAGTCCGGAATGCACCGCCACCACTAACACGCTGCGTGGGCAGTACGTGCGCCAGGGTCTCGGCTACTACGAAAACACCATAGGAGACAACTACGGCTTGAACTTCGATACCCAGAAGGTGTTCAACTTCCTTGGGCAGCACACCTTGGGTCTTGGGTACCGTTATGACCGCTCGCACTATGACGGCACCAAGTTTCGGACGGGTCCGACTATTCCGATCGACGCCGCAACTGCAATAAATGGCATCGGCCTCGATCCAAACGACCCTTTGCAAGCTCCTCTGTACAATGCTCTGATTACCAATGGCACGAACGCATCGTTCCAGATGCGGGACGGCGGCCCAACAGCTTGTGGCGCGGAACTCTATGTCCCTGGTATGACGGAATGCCCGGACGGGGGCATACCTGTCTTCCTGCGCCAGGATCGCGGAGAATTTGGACTTCTGAACTTCAAGACCACCTCCCTCTACCATACGGTCTTCGCGCAGGATGCGTGGAGTCCCAGCAAGTACGTGACCATCAGCGCCGGCGTGCGCTGGGAACAGCAGCACGTGGAAGGCGTAAACGCTCGCTACACCTTCAACGACAATTGGTCGCCGCGCGTGGGAATCAGCGTGGATCCCTGGGGCAACCGCAAGACCAAGATCACCGCTAACTTCGGCCGTTACACCGAAGCGCTTCCGCTGGATGCGGGCATCCGTTCTCTCAGCGCGGAGTATGACTTCGCAGTCACGAACTGGACCCCACCGAATGACGGGGCGGGTCACATGTTAATTAACCCCGACGGCACGCTGGACTTTTCCCACTTCAGTGTGGCCAACAACAACCCGCGGTTTCTTACCGGCATCTCTGCGCAGGATTTCAGCCATGCATTTGGGAAGGGCACTCGCAGCGAGTACTTGGATGAGTATGTGGTTGGCTTTGAGCACGAATTCGGGAATTCGGGCGTCATCTTCAGTGCGCGCTACAACGACCGGAGGATCAAGCGCATCATTGAGGACAACGCTGCCCTATCGCCGGAAGCCTATGTATGTTGCTTGAACCAGAACTATGTGATCAGCAATCCCAGCAAAGCTCAGGATCTGTTCATCAACCCGATCCAGGTGGATTTTACTTCGGATCCGGTTAGCGATTGGGATCCCACAACAGGGCAGTATATCGGCGCTCCAATCGCTGAATGCGGAGGTGTCCCCTTCTCCGACTACGGGCAGCCCTTTGATAGCAATGGTAACGTTGTGACCAACAAAGCCGGAGCCAACTCTTTCTGCGTCACGAACCCTGCAACCGCAGGCACCTATGGTTCCGACGGTATTCCGGATGGCTTCGTCGACCCGGTCCGCAAATACCAAGCAGTAGAGTTCGAGGTTAACAAGTCGCTCTCCAAGGGTTGGCTAATGCGTGCGAACTACCGGATTGCCAAGCTGCAGGGCAATTACGAGGGTTCGTTCCGTAACGACAACGGTCAGAACGATCCGAACATCAGTTCGTTGTTTGACTTCACCCAGGGCGACTTCAACCTGCTGGGCCAGCAGTTCGTGCCTGGTGTTTTGAACACGGACGTTCACCACCTGGTGAACGGCTTCGTGAGCTACACGCTGAGTGGAAACCACATGAGGGGGCTTACCATGGGCAGCGGCGTGCACTTCCAGACCGGCATCCCGATCAATAATCTGTTTGCGCACCCGGCTTATCAGAATGCGGGCGAAGTTCCGTTCTGCGCGGACGACACCACGAACTGCGCCTCAGCGCGCGGCTCTTTGGGCCGCACCAAAAACTGGGGCAGCGTTGATTACCACATGGATTATCCAATCCGTATCACGGAAGGGACAAGGCTCCGCTTGGCGGCTGATCTGTTCAACCTCGCCAACAGCAGGACGCAGCTGCGGGTGGATCAGTTCAAGCAAAGCAGGTTCGGCGTTGGGAATGCCGACTTTGGCAAGCCCACAGGCATTGGTCCGTCGGCGGTGAACGGAAATACTAATCCTGGCTACCAGCGTCCGTTCTACGCGCGGTTTGCTGTGAAATTCGAATTCTAGAATTTCTGGAGTTCTTTGTCGGGGAGGGCTTCTTGCCCTCCCGTTTTTTTTTCACTATAGTGTTGCTGGCGTGCCCGTCCTGCCGAGTAGGAGGTTCCGATGTCCTGGATTCTCCGCCAATTCGCTTTTGCGCTGCTCGTCTCAACCTCGGTCACCGCGTGGGCGCAGCACTTCATTCGCGGCCAGGTCCGATACGAGAACGGCCAGCCTGCCGATCGCGTGGTTGTCCGCTTACGCAGCGACGTGATTGCCTTTCAAACCGAGACCCAAACTGACCCTCAGGGGAAGTTCAACTTCGACGGCTTGCCCCTGACCTCCTATCACTTGACCATCGAAGGGCAGGGCTTCCGCCCGTATAGCAGTCATATCGATATCAGCGGCTCGAAGATGGCTTACGAGCTGATCACGCTGCACCTTGACAAAGAGCCGGAGGCGAAATCGGTACCGCCAGAGGGCCCCGGGGGGTTGTTGAACATCGCCATCGAGCAGATTCCGCCGGACGCACGCAAAGAATATGAGACAGGCGAGAAACTCCTGAACGAGAAAAAGGATCTGGACGGCAGCGTTAAGCATTACCGCAAAGCGATTCAACTTTACGACAAGTTTCCGGAAGCCTACCTAAAGCTGGGTTTGGTATACCTTGATCAGAAGAAATTCGATGAATCGCAGGCAGCACTCCAGAAATCGACAGAACTCGACCCCAAGTCCCCCGCAGGCTACCTGGCCTTGGGCACGGTGTATAACCAGGGCAGAAAATACGAAGATGCAGAGAAAGTGCTGACGCAGGGCCTGGAACTCAAGCCCGACGTTCCCGAGGGCCAGTATGAATTGGCCAAGACCTATTGGGCTCTGAACCGCTGGACGGAGGCGGAGCCACATGCCCTCAAGGCTGTGGCGCTGAAACCTGACCTGGCACCGGCGCTCGTGCTTCTGGGGAACATCGCATTGCGCAAGCGGGATCCGCAGGGGGCTCTGAAAGAGTTCCAAGAATATCTTCGTCTGGAGCCGAATGGGCCGATGGCTGAGCAGGTGCGCACTATTGTCGCCAAGATAGAAAAGACGCTCGCAGCTCAGTGAGCGATCCCGGTCCGACGCGGGCAGCTTAAGTGTCACCCGGTTTTGGACTTGCGGGGTCTCGTTCCCATCTGATATACAATCTGTCCAGTTCAAGGAGGAGGTTACATGGTGAAGAAACTACTTACCCTATTGTTTATGTCTGTGCTTGCCTTCTCGCTGTCAATGGCGGTGTTCGCGCAGGAGGCTTCCAAGGAGGAAGCCAAGGAGGCTCCCGCCCAGGCGAAGGCCGAGAAAGCCGCAAAGCAGGCCCGCTGTGAGGGTATTGTCGTCAGGAGCAATAAGGATGAATCTACGCTGACCGTTCGTAAGATGGGCTCGGTCGACCAGATAACCGTCCACTACGACAGCTCGACCCAATGGACCCATCAGGAGCACGGCAGTAAAAACGTGGTGTACATTGATCCCAGCCAAGTTAAGGACAATGATCGGGTGATCTGCCTAGGCACTTACGACCAGAAGGGCACATTTCATGCCACTCTGATCTCTAAGCGGGCCCCCAAGTAGACACGAGCTTCATCCCGTGTTGCAGGTTGAAGCTCGGGGCTTTTTCTATTGCTGGTTAGAGCGTGGCTTACCACGCAACCAAAATACGCCTTGTCAATCTCGTCCTCGACATGTCAAGGTCAAGTGGAAAGTTCCTGTTGAGGAGAGCAGGGTAGATGATGAGTTTCCATCAGCAGCTCGTTTGATCCCGCAAACTAAATTCTTCAAGCCAGCTAGCGACCTGGGTTCTGGTTGACGAACATGGGTTTCATGCCCGATTTCGCGCATTCATTTTCCTAGTTCTCCGCGCAAGCGCTTCGACAGCTTCTCGATCCGCTTCAACTTCTCGATCGTGTCCTTCGGCAAAATGCCGTGATTCACCGATTGCATGTCGGGCTGAAGAGACTGCGATAATTCCAGCAACTCTTTGGCTTCGCGCTGCAGTTCGAGGGGATCAGTTCCGGCGTGCGCCGGCGACACTTTGGGCTTCGCGACCGCCGGAACCTGACTAGCAGACTGCGGCGGGTGCGGCCAGTTGTTCCTTGCTTGCGGATTAACGAGCGCGCAGAGCAACACGATTAAGCAAGAGGAGAGAAGGTATTTCACGGCCACACCCTCGCAGAATTACTGAGATTCTACTGCTAATCGGCTTACCCGCCGAATTTGTAAATGCGCAAAATTGCGAGAGAGGTTCCGACAGGCGCTTCCTCGAAACGCCCGTGTACAATGCCATTTATGCCATTCCATGGAAAAGGACCACCCGGCCAGAAGGGAAGAACTCCGCCTCCTGCCGAGACATCGGAAGAGGCGGCTTACCTGAAGGCTCTGGGAGAAAAGCAGAAGCCGGTCAGCATCAAGCTGGCCGATGGAGAAGTGGTGTGCGGCTGGATTGAGTACTACGACAAAAACATGGTCCGGCTGACGCGCGAGGGGCAGCCCAATCTTTTTATCTTCAAACACGAAATTATGTACATCGCTGAAGACGCGCCTCGGAGAAAGTAGGTTCTGTTCGCGTCTTTGCGGATTCCTCTTCGAGCTTGCGGGTTAAGAGCGTTGGAGAGATACGCGACAAAGAGCTTTTAACCGCAAAGATCGCAAAGAAAGTCCGCAAAGGCCGCAAAGAGACGCGCAGGAAAGCTCGCCGAGAACTTCCGCGAAGGTCGCCAAGAAAACCTAATGTCGCAAACTGACCACAATGATTTTGTTCCCGCGATCGCAGACATTGCCCGCGAATCGGGGGCGCTGCTCATGGTTTACTTCCGCCGCCGTGTCTCGATCGAATACAAAGGCGAGGCGGATCTGGTCACTGAGGCGGACCGCAAATCAGAAATTCTGATTCGCGAGCGGATTCGAGCGCGCTGGCCGGGGCACGATATTTTAGGCGAGGAGCAGGGCTTGGTTGACACCGGCAGCGAGTATCGCTGGTATGTCGATCCGCTCGATGGAACCACGAATTTCGCGCATGGCTTTCCGGTGTTCTGCGTCTCGATGGCGCTGGAGCACAAGGGGCAGATGATTGCGGGAGTGATCTACGATCCCACTCGCGACGAACTTTTTGCCGCCGAAAAAGGAAGTGGCGCGTATTTGAACCAACAGCGCATTCATGCTTCCAAAACAGACAATTTGGCGGAGTGCCTGGTGGCCACCGGTTTCCCTAGCCATAAGCGGCACAAGAATCCGAATATTTTCTTTTATCATCAGATCACTTTACGCACGCATGGAGTGCGGCGCGCCGGATCGGCTGCACTTGACCTGTGCTGTGTCGCCTGCGGGCGTTTCGACGGGTTCTGGGAATTCAACCTCAATCCGTGGGATACGGCGGCGGGTGTGCTGATCGTGCAGGAAGCGGGAGGCAAGGTTACCGACATGCGCGGTGGACCGTTCCAGCTCAACAGCCGCGAGACTTTGGCATCTAACCAACTTGTGCATCCCGTGCTGGTGAATGAGTTCGAGCAGATATTCTCCGGTCGCGGACTGGAGCCGTTACCGGAGGTCACGGAATATAAAGGAAAGCTATGACGCAGCGATTGATTCGCCTGGCGGCCGACGTCTTGACCGTTGCGGCTCTCGCAGCCATATCCGCCATAGCTGGAGACACACCAGCAGCTCCCGCTATAACTGCGGCTGACCAGCAATCGTTCGACAAGTGGAAAACTGAACTTGTGGAGAACCGGAAGCAGAAGTGGTTGCCGCTGGCAGGCCTGTTCTGGTTGAAGCCGGGCAAGAACAGTTTCGGTGCGGATAAGGACAACGTCATCATTTTCCCCAAAGGACCTGGTCACGGGGGATGGTTCATCCTGCAGGGCAAAGATGTAAGCGTAAAACTTGCGCCTGGTGTGAAGGCCACAGTGGCGGGCAAGCCAATCACTGGCGCGAAAATGGAACCCGATACTTCCAAGAGTGTCACCATCGTGGAGATGGGCAGCTTGCGTTTCCACCTGATTGTGCGGGGCGAGCGGGTGGGAATTCGGTTGAAAGATCTCGATAGCGCGGCCGTACGGAATTATCGTGGGCCAGATTTTTTCCCGCTGAATATTAATTATCGAGTGGTCGCGAAGTGGGAACCCGCGGAGGGTAACCGAACGGTGGATGTTCCGAATGTGCTTGGTGATGTCACGCCAACGCCTGTATCCGGCACAGCCGTTTTCGAGCTCAATGGTCAGGAGTTTCGGCTGACGGATTTGAGCGAGGATCCCAAGACGAGTTTATTTTTCGTTTTTAGTGATTTCACGAGCAAGACCGAAACCTATCCTGGTGGACGCTTTCTCGACGCTGAGCCGCCTGCGAACGGCACTGTCGTGCTCGACTTTAACCGCGCTTACAATCCTCCCTGCTCGGTCACGCCTTACGCCACATGCCCGTTGGCGCCAAAGGAAAACCGGTTGGCGCTGGCGATTCCTGTGGGCGAAAAGTACGATCACAAAAGCGGTCATCACTAAGCTCCCCGCCGAATTGCTTATCAGGTCGGCTAAAGAGGCAAGCAACTGCCCCCGGCGTTACAATAAAAACAGGCGAAAGAGGCCGAATCTGAAGCTGCGGGTTGTATTGTGATCAGCTCACTTCTGGAACGGAAAATCGAAAAGCGGCCTGACAAAGTTCGGCTGCAAGGGCGAATTCTTTTTTTGACGGAAGATCCGGAGCTGATCAAACGTCAGCTTGCGGGCGAGGATTTGCCGTGGGACACGAAAAATCCCTCGAACAATCCTAAGCTGCGTGACGACATTTCTACTGACGAGATCACTCCGGCGCACTACTGCTTCTATTTCGACCAGACTCTCGGCGAGATTCCGTACGCGGGGTTGAAGACTGGCGGCGTGCTTCCCATTGGCCGCGGCGATGTAAAGCGTGGCGGATTCGTTTGCTCGGTCAGCGGCAAGCGGCGGGGCAAAGGCTCTAGCCGCGAGCAGTCGCCCTATGCAGAGATGTCGGCAGGCATCAAATTGGTGATCGCGGAGAACATCGAACGCATCTACAAGCAGAATTGCCAGAACCTCGGCGTGCTGACTTCGACCAATTTTTCGCTGGTCGATAAGATTCGCGCCGGAGAAGAAATTGCGCTGAGCGAGTTCACGTTCGGTGAAGATGAGATTACTCGCCAGGTGATCGAGTACGGTGGACTTTTCCCGTTCAACGTTGCGCGCATGCAGAAGAAAGTTTTTCTGCCTCCGATCAAGACGGCGGGCGAGGGAGCCCGCACCACACGTCCGATGACGCTGGCCGAGAAAATCTTTGCCCGCCACATGCTGAATGAGAATGGCGAAATGGGCGTCGCAGCAGTGAAACCCGGTGATACCGGCTTTGCCCGGGCTGACCTGCGCTTCAGCCATGAATACGTAACTCCGATGGCGGCGATCTTCTTCGAGCACTACGTGGGCAAAGATGCCAAAGTAAACGATCCTTCTACGATCCTTTTCTTCCGTGACCACCTGACGTTTTTAGATGAAGTCATATCCGAAGAAAAGAAAAAGCTCGGCCTGCTTGATCTAGCCACACAACTCAAGCTCAAGCAGGAAGATTTCGCGCAGCGGCAAGGAATCAAGTTGCATGGCGAGTTGAAGGACCGCAAAGGTTCAGAAGGAATCTGCCACTCGATTGTCCTCGAGAGCTATGCCTTGCCGGGGCAGTTGAACATCGGCTCGGATTCGCATACGCCGCACGTAGGCGCGGTCGGATGCGTGGCGTTTGGGATCGGCACAACTGATGTCTTCAATTCCTGGATCACGAAAGACGTGCGCGTTCGCGTGCCCGAGTCGGTCAAAATCGTCATCCGGGGCAAGAAGCATCCGAACGTTACCGCGAAAGATTTTATTCTGAAAATACTCAGTCTCGACTACGTGCGCAGCGGCAAGGCATTGGCGAAAGTCATGGAGTATGCGGGAGAGGCCATTGAAGAACTCAGCGTCGATGAGCGCGCCACGATGACGAATATGGCGGCTGAGATCGGCGGGTTCACCGGGATCGTCGCTCCTGACGAGAAGGTTATCGAATTTCTCATTGAGCGCCGCGGCATGGATCGCAAAAAAGCGGAAGCGCTAATTGACGGCTTATACAGCGACGAGGGCGTGCAATACGCCCAGGTTATTGAACTCGATGCCGCCGAGATCACGCCGATGGTCGCAACGCCTGGCGACCCGGGAAATGGAAAATATATCCGCGATCTGAATACGCCGGTGCCGGTGGAGATCGCCTATGGCGGTACGTGCACTGCTGGAAAAAATGAAGATATGGACATGTATGCCGGCGTGCTGGCCAACGCCCTGCGTCAGGGCAAACGCATCGCGGACTCGGTGAAGTTCTATATCCAATTTGGATCGCAGGAAACGCGCGATTACTGTATACGCAAGGGCTATATCGATATTTTCAAGAACGCCGGCGCGCATGTGATTGAGCCAAGCTGCGGCGCCTGCATTAATGCCGGACCCGGAGTCTCTACGCGGCCGGATCAAATCGTGATCAGCGCCCAAAATCGTAACTTCCCAGGCCGTAGCGGTCCGGGACAGATGTATCTCGCCAGCCCGCTGACCGTGGCGGCGAGCGCAGTGGCAGGCTACATCGTGGAGTACGAGCCCAGCGAGGAGAGGCAGCCTGTGGGGGCGCGGTAAAGCTGTCCATTCCGCTCTATGACTACAGTCTCAGAGCCAGCCACGATCACCCCGCCGGCATCGGCTTTTTTAAACACGCTCTCGGCGAAAATCAAAAAACGCCTCAGTGGTGCTGGACGAGATTTCACGCTCGACGTTGACTTTGCGCTCTCTCCCGGCGTGACCATTCTCTTTGGTGCTTCCGGCGCAGGCAAGACCACCCTGCTGGACTGCATCGCCGGACTCACCCGTCCAGACTCCGGGCACATTGCGTGTGCAAACGAGAACTGGTTTGACGACCGCTTGCAAATCAACGTTCCAGTGCGTGCGCGCGGGATCGGTTACGTCTTTCAGGACCTCGCTCTGTTTCCTCATCTCAGCGTTGAACAAAACGTTCAGTACGGGATTTCGCGCCTTGATGCCTCGGAGCGCAGAGCGCGCACAGACGCTGTGCTCGAATCGTTTCGCATCGCGCATCTGCGCGGACGCAAGCCAGGAGAAATTTCTGGCGGCGAACGCCAGAGGGTCGCGCTGGCGCGGGCTTTAGTGACTGACCCTCGTCTACTTCTGCTGGATGAGCCATTGGCAGGACTCGACGCTCCCACAAAATCGAAGATCGTGGATGACCTGCGCGCCTGGAACAGCGCACATCGCATTCCAATTCTTTACGTCACTCACGATCGCGAGGAAGTCTTTGCTCTCGGCGAGCGTGTGCTGGCATTAGAGAAGGGGCGAATTATTACGCAAGGCACGCCGCACGAAGTTATGACCGCGCCACGCCAGGAACTAGTAGCGCAGCTTGCGGGATTTGAAAATATTTTTGACGCTACTGTGATCGCCACACACGAGGATCGTGGCACGATGACGTGCCGCCTGGGTGATAGCGATGTTGAGCTTGAAACGCCCATGGTGCGGGCTGAGATCGGAGCTACACTGCGAGTTGGAGTCCGCGCTGGCGACATCCTCCTGGCCACAA
>Ga0209156_10002643_pt1 | contig 13968 bp, 13 predicted proteins | sample GraSoiAngelo_124_FD_185881 | JGI IMG/M metagenome (GOLD analysis project Ga0209156, IMG submission 185881) | Grasslands soil microbial communities from the Angelo Coastal Reserve, California, USA - 14_0927_05_20cm (SPAdes) (version 2) | ecosystem: Environmental > Terrestrial > Soil > Grasslands...
TGAGGTTGATCCCTTTTGAAGGTGGTCGAGACGACGAAGAAAATCAGCAGGATAGTCAGGATGTCGACCAACGAGACAATGATGATCGAGGGCGCGCGCCGTTTGCGGACTGCAAATTTCACAGGTGTCGATCTTCTGTCACGCCATCGGCGCGATTTCCGGTGTCGCGGGCTCCGCCGGCGTCACCGTCTGACTCGGGACCTGCGTCTTGGCTCGCCCACCGGCGAGCCGGCCGTGGTAACACTTCGAAAGCAGATCCGTCACCAGCGATTCCATTTCCACTGAAAGGACTTCCACTTTTTTCGAAAAATAAACAAACGCGACCAAACTTGGGACGGCGATTCCGAGGCCGAAAACGGTGCAGTTCAGCGCTTCAGAGATTCCGCGCGCGATCAGTTTCGGATCGGCTGAGGTGGCGCTAACGCCGAGACTGGCGAACACGTGCACCAAACCGGAGACGGTCCCGATCAGTCCGATCAACGGCGCGATGCCGATGATCACTTCCAGCACAACGAGTCCTTTTTCCAAGCGCACCATCTCGTGACGCGCGCGTGTTTGCACCGTCTCCACGTTTTCCGAGCGCGGCCAGCGCAAATGCGCCAGCGCGACCCGCACGATCCGGGCAAGCGAGGAGGCGTCGTGCTGCACGATGCGAAAAAGCCGTTCTGGATTTGCGCCAGGAGCGAGGCGTTCCATTTCACTCTCGATCGTGAGCGGCAGCACATTTTTTTCCCGCAACGCCAGCGTCCGCAAAATAATCACGGTCAGCGAAACGATTGAGCACACCAGCAAAGGCCACATGAAAATGCCGCCCTTGGTAAAAAATCCGCTTATGGTTTGGAAAACGTCGAGCATGATTCAACGGCCGTCATCGATTGCTAAATGTGGTGAATGAAATTTCTGTTTCCAGACCTTCTGGCGGCAAGGCGTTCGCTACATCTTCTGGGATCGGCGGTAATCGCACCTCCAGGATCGATTGCAGACACACATTCGCGAAAGCTTCATTAGCGTCATTTGCCATCACCTTGAGATTCGTTACTCGACCGCTGCGGTCAATCGCAAAGCTGATGCGTGCCGTCCCGAGGCTGATCAGATCGGTCTTTGCTTCGACGTAGGCGTACCAACGCGAACCAATCGCATCGAAAAGCATTTTTTGATAGCGGCCAAGCGGTGTCCCAATTGCATTGACTGAGGAGGTGCCGCGGTTCGTGATCGATCCGGCCAGACGCGTCTTTTGTTTAAAGGGTTGATAGCTTGACTTCGGCGGCTGCGGAGTGCTCGCAGCGCTGGGACGCGGCGTCGGCGTGGAAGTCAACATCGCAAACTCTTCCGACTTTGAAATCGGGGTGGGCTGTGCGCTCGGTTGCGGCGTCGCCGATTGCTGCGCCACGCTCGGCTGGGGCTGGGCGCCTTCATTCGGCAACGATTCCCGATGCGAATCCAAATCGAGAGCCGGCCGATCGACTCCGTCCTGCGACGGCAATGGCAAACTGCCGGTCGGCGGAATCTGGCTCGCCGCGATTGAGTCGGTATTCGATTCAAAAGTCTTTTCTTTCGGCTGCTCGGCCGTTTGCTTCGATTCGTCGTTCTCGATGAACGTGCTGTTTTTGGCAGGCGCAGGCGTCGCCAGATCGACAAACGTCAGCTCGACCGGTTTGTCTTCTTCGATCACCGAAAATGGCGAATAAAGTAACCCTCCAAAAACCGCGAGCGAATAGCCGATGAGCAAATGAATACCGAGCGCCGCCAGAAGCGCCCAAAGAATCTTGCGCGCCTCCTTCTTTCTTTCGGCCGCATCGTCCGCCGAATGGCCAATGATGAACTCCGCCGTGGTCATTGAATTCAGAACCAAAACATTATCTTACACGCGGGATTGTGACAAACGACGCCGTTTCGACTGAGTCGAGCCGATTGTGCGGCTTCGTCTGGCGGTTTTCCTCGCATGATGAAACAAATATTGCTGTGCGTAACCGCCATGGTCGCCAAAGTATCCCTCTGTGAACGCCTGGAGCCAGGCGGCGTTCAATCTTCGCGCCCGCGGAAAATAATTTTCGCGCAAAACCCGCTCGATCCAGACGTCGATCGGGAACGCGCGTAACCGCTCGTAGGCAAAGAGCATCACACAATTAGCAACCTTCGCGCCTACGCCGGGCAGCTCGCACAACCGCGCCCGAAGATCGAGATCGGTCAGCGCAGCCAGCTTCTCAAGATCGACATCTCCACTCGCGATGAGGCGCGCGCTTGCCAGCAAATTCTTCGCGCGATAACCAAGCGCACATTTTCGCAATTCTTTCTCCGAGCTTTGTGCAACCCGCTTGGCCCTGGGAAATACGTGCACAACATACTTATCAATCTTCCGTTGCTCGCCAAACTGCTCGCGCAAGCTTCGGGAGATCTGCCGGATATGGGCGACTTGTTTCATCGATGAGCAAATGAACGTGGCGAGACATTCCCATTTTGGTTGGCGAACGATTCGTAATCCGCGGCAAAATTCTTTCGCCGCGCCCATCACCGGATCGACTGGGAAGGACGCACAAATTTCGGCCAGCGGATGATCGAGCGCGAAATAATTGCGGATCAGTTTTTCATCTTGGCAGCTCGTCAATAACGAATCTCCATGTTGCTCGACATAGACCGGTCGATCTCCGATCGCGCCAATGAAACCGTTGCCGAGTTTCTCCCAATGGAAGAGCTGGCCGGAACCGAGCGTCATTGCCAGATCGAAATCCGGCGCGGGAATTTTTGCGAGCTGCACGCAGGAAATCTTGCGCTGGGCCGAAATTCTGTCACCTAAGATCGACATGGATGGACGGCTCGCCATCGATAGTGCGGTTCTGCTGCTTTATTTCTTCGTTATCATTTTCATCGGCCTGCGCATGGGCCGCAAGGAGCGTGACCTGGAAGACTTCGCTCTCGGTCGCCGGCAAATTCCCTGGTGGGCAGTCCTCGCCTCAATCATCGCCGCCGAAACGAGCGCAGGCACTTTTTTTGGAACGCCCGGCGAAGGTTTTGCGCTGCGGAATTACACCTACATCCAGCTGGCCTTCGGCACGATCCTGGCGCGCATTCTCGTCAGCTACATTTTCATCAAGCCCTACTACGATTACAAAGTTTTCTCAATCTACGAATATCTGACCGCGCGGTTTGGGGTCGGATCAAAAAACGCCGCCTCCGCCGTTTTCATGTTCACGCGTGTGCTCGCTTCGGGCGCACGGCTTTACGTCGCCGCGATTGCGCTCGTGCTCGCTTACGAAATGATTCGCGGCACGCGGCCCGGACAAACGGAAACTCTCCTTATTTACATCGGCGCGACGGTTGTGATCGTCATTTTGACTGCCATCTACACCACCATCGGCGGAATCAAGGCAGTCGTCTGGACGGATTTCATTCAGGCGTCCATCATGATGGGCAGCGCACTGGTTGCGCTCGGTCTGCTTTATAGCGCGATTCCCGGAGGCTGGCACAAAATCGCCGAGCTCCACGGCGGATTTCATTTGTCCGATATCATCACGACCGGGCTCGACCCCGCGAAAAGCGGTTGGGACAAATGGAAAGGGATGTTCGAAATCGAGTACACAATTTTTGCCGGCCTCATTGGTTCGACATTCATTACCATGGCTACGCATGGAACCGATCAAGACATGGTCCAACGGATGTTGACGGCCGTCGATATTCGGCGCAGCCGGCGTTCGCTCATTCTTTCCGGAATCGCTGACATTCCGATCGCGCTCACATTTTTGAGCATCGGCCTGCTCCTCTGGGTTTATTACCAGACACATTTCGATCCGAACCTTCCGAAATCGCCGAACGATATGTTTTGCCATTTCATTCTCTACGAAATGCCAATCGGCCTGCGCGGTTTGTTGATCGCAGGAATTTTCGCCACTGCCATGGGCTCGCTTAGCACCGCGATCAATGCGCTGGCCACCAGTTTCACCCGCGATTGGTATGAGCCTTACATCAATCCCGGCGCGACCGGCGAACAGAGTTTGCGCACCGTGCGCTGGGCCACGGTCGGTTTTTCCGTTCTCATGATCATCGTCGCGTCGGCCACTTCTTATTTTATCATCGCGCTCCCGAATGTGCGCATCATCCCGATCGTGATCGGAATTTATGGTTACACCTACGGCTCTGTGCTCGGCATTTTCCTCGCCGGCATGCTTACGAAAACGCGCGGCAATAATCACGGCAACATCATCGCCATGATTATCGGCTTTGTCGTCGTCACGATCCTAAGTGATCTGCTGAATACGGTCGCGCGATTGTTCGGCAAGGTTGCTTACGTCAAGCCCGCCTGGCTTCCAACCATGGAATTTCCCTGGTGGATTTGCTTCGGAACAATCGTCACCTTTTCGGTGGCGATTCTTTTCCGGACTGGCCGCGAGCATCACCCGCCAGCTTGATCGCGAGATCGCGCAGCTGGCGCGGATCGACGTCGGCCGGCGATTGAGTCATCAGATCCATCCCGCGATTGTTTTTCGGGAAGGCCATCACATCGCGAATCGATTCCGCGCCGCAAAGAAGCATGACCAGACGATCGAGGCCCAGTGCGATCCCGCCGTGCGGCGGCGCGCCTAGACGCAACGCGCGGAGCAGATGACCAAACATTGATTGTTGATCCCGCTCGCTGACACCGAGTGCCTCGAACATTTTCTCCTGCAACTGCGGCTCGTGAATTCGCATGCTGCCGCCACCGATCTCAACGCCGTTGAGAACAACGTCGTAAGCTTCCGCACGGATCTCGGAAAATTTGTTCGTATCGTCCAGGAGCGAAAGGTCCTCAGATTTGGGTCGGGTGAACGGATGATGGACCGCATTCCATTTATCTTCTTCCGCGCTCCATTGCATCAGCGGAAAATCCGTCACCCAGAGGAAGTCCCAGATGTCCGAGCTCGCCACGGAACGAGTCCGTCCATCTGGCGGACCGGACTGGCCTTTAGAGGTGCTAAGCAAGTCCTGGATCTCCGCAACGCGTAACCGGATCCGCCCAAGCACTTCGCAGGCGATCTCCCATTTATCGGCGCCGAACAAAATCAGATCACCTTCCTCGATTTCTAATTTCGACTTCAGCGCAGCTTTCTCAGACTCGCTGAAGAATTTCACGATCGGCGATTTCCATTCGCCGTTCTCGACCTTGATGAATGCGAGCCCTTTTCCGCCGAAAACTTTCGCGGTTTCGGTCAGCTGTTCGATCTGTCCGGTCGTAATTCCGGCAAAGCCTTTCGCGTTGATCGCCTTGACCACGCCGCCCGCGTCGAGCGCGCCGCGAAAGACTTTGAAACCGCTTGCACGGAAATCGTCGCTCACGTCCACGAGTTCAACGCCGAAACGGCGATCAGGTTTGTCGCTGCCGAATCGGCCAACGGCTTCGCGATACGTCAGCCGATCGAACGGCGTTTTGATGTCGATGTTGCGGGCAGCTTTGAAAATCGCCGCGAGCATTCCTTCGGTCAGCGCGAAGATGTCGTCCGGTGTTACGAACGACGCTTCGATGTCGATCTGGGTAAACTCCGGTTGCCGATCGGCCCGCAAATCCTCGTCGCGAAAACATTTTGCGATCTGAAAATATTTCTCCACACCTGCAACCATCAGCAGTTGCTTGTATTGCTGCGGCGCTTGCGGCAACGCGTAAAACTTTCCCGGCATCAATCGGCTCGGCACCAAGAAATCACGGGCGCCTTCCGGCGTGCTCTTCGACAAGATTGGCGTTTCGATTTCGATGTAGCCCTGCGAATGGAGATAATCGCGCGTCGCCTTGGCGGCGCGATGACGCACGCGCAGATTGCGCGAGAGCTCCGGCCGGCGCAGATCGTAATAACGATAGGTCAGCCGAAGATCTTCGTTGTGGATCTCGACATCGATCGGAAACGGCAAATCGTCCGCGCGATTGAGAATTCGCAACTGACTTGGAATTAATTCGATCTCGCCAGTGGCGAGTTTTGAGTTTTCGGTCCCCGGCACGCGCGCCGCGACTTTCCCCGAAACTTGAATCACATCTTCGCTCCGCAAACCGTGCGCTTCCTTTGCAAGCTGCGCGTTCTCTTCCGGTCGAAAAACAACCTGAGTGATCCCTTCGCGGTCGCGCAGGTCGACAAATATGACGCCGCCATGATCGCGGGAAACGTGGACCCATCCCGCAAGGGTAGCGTCCTTGCCGATGTCGCTCTTGCGGAGTGAATTGCAGTTGTGCGTTCGGTACATGGTCAAACGGAACCGGAGAGGTTGAAGAATTTTGCGACACTGTCCAGCAGCGCGTCGCCGGCGATCAACGATTCCTCGCGGGTGGCAAGATTTTTCACTTTCACCTGCGGCCATTCATCGCCGTAGAGAAGTGTGATCCGCGCGCCGACGTTTTCCGCGGTTTGGAATTGTTTAGGCACCTTGTCGGCTGTGAGCGGGTAATCGACGCGGTAACCGCGATCGCGCAGCTCCTGAATTTGCTCGAGCGCGTCGGGTCGTCGTTGCTCCTTGGCAATGACAACATAGATGTCGATCTTGTTTTGCTCTTTGACGACCGCTTCCAATTTCTCACGGGCCGCGGCCCGATCACGTAACAATTCGCCCAGCACCACGTCGCCCATGGCGAAACCGAGCGCCGGCATCGAGACAGCGCCGTCGCTGAGCTGATTAATCAAATTGTCGTAGCGGCCGCCGCCAGCAATCGCTCGCAGTTTTCCTGCGCGATCGAAGACTTCGAAAACGGCGCCGGTGTAATAAGCCAGACCGCGCACAATCCGAACATCGACATCGACAAAGCCGGCGAGTCCCCGCGCGCCAAGTCCATCCACGAGCCGGTCGAGTTTTCCGCTCCGACCACCTTTGTCGAAGATCGAGAAGACTGGCTCGGCCAACTTGCCAAGTTTCTCCTCTGTTTTCTCGCGCGGTTCGCGACCTGATTTGTCGATCGTCTGCAAAACGTCTTCCCATTTTTCGGTCGGAAGTTCTTGTTGCCGCAAAAAATCGGTCCAGAACTCCCGGTCGCTGATGCGAACAACGAAATCTTTTTCCGTGAGCTCGAAGGCGCGCAAGATGTCGATGCAGAGCGCAATCAGTTCGATGTCGGCGGCGAAATCGCTTTCGCCGATGATGTCGCAGTTCAGTTGGTAATGTTCGCGCAACCGGCCGCGCTGTTGTTTTTCGTAACGAAAGAACTGGCCGACGGAGAACCACTTGAGCGGTTTCTTAAATGCGCGCTCGTGCGCGGCGACGACGCGCGCCAGCGTTGGTGTCAGCTCTGGCCGCATTGACACTTCGCGATCGCCTTTGTCGGTGAAATTGAAAAGTTGATCGACAATTTCCGCGCCGCTTTTCTTGCGGTAAAGATCAGTCGGCTCGAGCACTGGACCGTCCCATTCGACGAAACCGTAGCGGCGCGCGACCTCACGCCAGCGCGCAAAGATGTAATTCCGAGCAGCGCAGTGGTCGGGTAGGAAATCACGAAATCCGGGAAGCGCTTGCATAATTTTCAAAGACCGATCGTGCGGCAGAGCGCGAAACAAGGTTGCGGTCGAATAAACGGCCGCTCCGAGAAGTCCAACCCATCTACAACAACGAGCATTTGGTTAACCAAAGCAGAGGACAACTATGAAACAAACTACATTAGCGAAAATATTGGCGGTGACCTGCAGTCTGGGCGTCGTAACAGCGATGGCTCAAACCTCGACCACAGTCACAACGAAAGATGCTGCGGCCGGAACGACCACTACAGAGACGAGTACGGCCACCAGCACAGGAACAATCAGCACCTACACGCCGGGAACGGATTACATCACGTTCCGCACCAGCACGGACGCGGCACCGGTGCGTTATTACTACAGTAAGGACACGACGATTCTTGATCCGGAAGGCCATACGGTCACCTGGTCAGCGGTGCGTCCAGATCTGCCCGCAACGGTCTATTATACGCGGGACGGCGAACGCATGGTTGTCCGCAAAATCGTGCTGAGCAAGCCTACCGTGACCGAGAAAGAAACAACGACCACAACGACCACGCAAAAACCGTAACCGAAGCGGTTAGTAGTTAATTAGGATTCAAAAGCGCTCGCGAAGAAATTCGCGGGCGTTTTTTCTAATCTTCATAGCCGCGCGGAAATTTTTGGTGCCATTTCCATGCGCTCTCGATGATGGCGTCGAGGGATTGAAACTGCGGCTGCCAGCCGAGCTCTCTCTTAATTTTTTCCGAAGACGCGATTAAGCGCGGCGGATCACCTGGACGGCGTGGTTTTTCCACGATGTCGATGTTACGTCCGGTAATTTTGCGACAGGAATCGATTACGTCTCGGACACTCGCACCGCCACCCGTGCCGAGATTGTAAAAATCACCCTTAGTTGCGTTGAGCGCGAGGATGTGAGCGCGGGCAAGATCGACAATGTGAATGTAATCACGGATGCAGGTCCCATCCGGTGTCTCATAATCGGTCCCGAAAATCTCGACGGTTGGTTTCTGTCCGAGCGCGACCTTCAGAACATTCGGGATCAAATGCGTTTCGACGCGATGGTCTTCTCCAAATTTCGCCGAAGCGCCCGCCGCATTGAAGTAGCGAAGGGAAACGAATTTCAATCCGTGGATTTCGCCATACCAGCGGAGAATTTTTTCGAAGGCCAATTTTGATTCACCGTAGGGATTGATCGGCCGGGGTGTCATCGTTTCATCAATCGGCACGCGCTCGGGCGGACCGAAGATCGCGCAAGTGGAAGAGAAAATGATCTTCTCAACACCTGCGGAGATCACCGCGTCGAGCAGATTGAGGCCGTTGGCGATGTTGTTGCGAAAATATTTCGACGGATTCTGCATCGATTCGCCAACGAGGGCGTTGGCCGCGAAGTGCATGACCGCATCCGGCTGTTGCTTCGCCAGTATCTTCTCGATCAATTGCCGATCTACCAAATCGCCTTCGACGAATTCAGCTCGCGGATCGAGCGCGCGACGATGACCTTCGCTCAGGTTATCGAAAATCGTGACGCCGTGGCCCTGTTCGAGCAATAGCTCGGCGCAAACGCTCCCGATATAACCGGCGCCGCCGACAACGAGAATTTTCATTCCCGGGAAAATCGGCGGCCTGGGCCGTTAATCAATCCAAAGTGCGACTGGACGAGGGCCGAGCCGAAGCTTCCTTAGAAGCGCTGGCCACCTTCGAAGCAGGAACGACGCTCTTTTTCTGGAGCGCGGCGATCATGCGTCGAGGGGTTTGATGTTTTGCGCGTGGGCCGAGCACTTTGAGGCTCTGCTCCTCGGAACCCCATTGCAGAATGTCGATGTCGACGTTGCGCACCCCCCAGCGTTTCATCTCCAGCTTCGTCGGCTTATAAAGATCGATCGTACTGGTGCCGACAAGCGCCGTCCCGTAATCGTCGATGATAAATTCCTCCCGCGTACTACAGATTCGAAAGCGAGTCCCGAGCGGGAAACGCGACCAATCGGAGGCCGCGCTTATAACGTGACGGCCGGATAAATATTTGCCGAGCGCGTTTCGACGTCCGCCTTTTTCGATCCGCGTGTAAGCGGTGGTGCGGACATTGGGCATGCGACCAAGGTGCGAGTTCGCGGCTTCGACCGCAGCCAGCGGTTTCTGCACAACCGACTGTTCTGCGCAACCGACCAGGACACAACCAATAGCAACAACTATTGTAAGGTTAAGGCTTCTAGACATTTGCAACACCGCGGCCTCAGATACCATCGAACTTCTGCCGGGCAAGTAATTATTTGCCAGAAGGAAAATATCCGGGGCGTCCTTTCACCCCAGTTTTGGCAGCAGGCTGCGGGCCAGTTTAGACGGCCGATTGTCGGGAGAATTCTGTCGTGCAATGCGGACAACGACTTGCCTTTACCGGGATCGTCATCGCACAAGCGGGGCAGTCCTTTGTCACCGGTTCGGCGTGTTTGGGTTGCTTCAAGCGATTCATGGCCCGGATAAGGAGGAAAACTGCACCCGCGACAATCAGAAAATTGATGATCAACGTGATAAAATTGCCGTAATTCCAGGTAACAGCTCCCGCTTTGGCCGCGTCCGCCGGCGTGTTAAACGCAATTGAGCCGTCTTTCGCCGCGCGCAGCACGAGGAACTTGTTTGAAAAATCGAGGCCACCCATGAGCAAACTGACCGGCGGCATGATGACGTCTTTAACCAGCGAATTGATGATCCCGCCGAAGGCAGCGCCGATGATCACGCCGACCGCGAGATCAACCGCGTTTCCTTTGATCGCGAACTCTTTGAATTCTTTCCAAGCTTTTTTCATAGGACGATGTTTACCAGCTTCTTCGGAATCACGACGACTTTACGAATTTGCTTATCCGAAGTGAGCTCCTGAATTTTTGGGAGGGCGAGCGCGGCGTTCTTGATTTCCTCTTCGCTCGCCTGGATCGACATCTTCATTCGGTCTCGTACTTTCCCATTCATCTGAATCACGATTTCGACTTCGTCTTCGACTAGGAATCTTTCGTCGAAACCCGGCCATGGCTGTTCCGTGATTTGACCAGGCAACTTCAACTTTTCCCAGAGCTCGGAACTCAAATGGGGCGCGAAAGGATTAAGCAGGACCAGAAAAGGTTGCATTGCCGAGATCGGTATCGTTTGGGCGGTGGTAAACGCGTTCACGAAAATCATCATCTGCGAGATAGCTGTGTTAAATGAGAGAGACTCGATGTCGTCGGTCACCTTCTTGGTCGTCGCGTGCAGGATTTTCCGCTGCGGGTTGGTAAGATCGACCTCTTGCACAGCGGGCGATAATTCCCATTGGCCCGCCTGATTCTCCGACATCATCAGCCGCCAGACACGGGCAAGGAACCGTGCGATTCCTTCCACGCCGCGCATGCTCCACGGTTTCATCTGCTCGAGCGGGCCCATGAACATTTCGTAGCAGCGAAACGCGTCCGCGCCGTATTGCTCGATCACATCATCCGGGTTGACAATGTTACCGCGCGACTTCGACATTTTCTGATTGTCTTCGCCGAGAATGATTCCCTGATTGACCAAGCGCTGAAATGGCTCCGATTTCGAAACGTAGCCGAGATCGAAGAGCACTTTATGCCAGAAACGCGCGTAGAGCAGATGCAGCACGGCATGTTCGGTTCCGCCCACGTAAAGATCGACACCGCCCGGTTTGCCGCCGCCCATCCAATATTTCTCGGCCTTCTCGCTGACGAACCGTTTGTCATTGTGCGAGTCACAAAAGCGCAGGTAATACCAACACGAGCCGGCCCATTGCGGCATCACGTTCGTTTCGCGCACGGCTTTCTTTGAGTAACGAATCCAATCCTTTGCTTTTGCCAGTGGCGGCTCCCCGGTACCGGTCGGTTTGTAATCTTCCAACGGCGGCGGCACCACCGGCAGCTCGCTTTCATCAAGCACGCGATGCTTTCCGTCCTCCCAAACGATCGGGAACGGCTCGCCCCAATAGCGTTGCCGTGAGAAAAGCCAGTCGCGCAGTTTGTAGTTGATCGCGCGCTTGCCGAGCCCGCGTTCTTCCAGCCAAGCGGTGATTTTGCGGATCGCTTCGCGGGACGGGAGGCCGACGATGATCGGGGAATTGATCGCGACACCGTCGCCGACGAAACCGATCGGTTCTTCATCTCCCGGCGGCTGAACAACCTGGCGAATCGGCAAATTGAATTTGCGGGCGAACTCAAGGTCGCGCTCGTCGTGCGCCGGCACGGCCATGATCGCGCCGGTGCCATAGCCGAGCAGAACGTAATCGGCGATCCAAATTGGAATTTTCTCGTCGTTGACCGGATTGATTGCGTAAGCGCCGGTAAAAACGCCGGTTTTTTCCTTCGCCAGCTCAGTCCGTTCAAGATCGCTTTTGCGGGCAGTCTTTTCTCGATAATCGCGGACGGACGGCCATTGCTCTTCGGTCACGATCAAATCGACCAGCGAATGTTCCGGCGCGAGCACCATGTAGGTGGCGCCGTAAAGCGTGTCCGGTCGCGTGGTGAATATCCGGATTTTTTTGTCGTCGATCTTAAAATCGACTTCCGCGCCTTCGCTTCGGCCGATCCAATTTCGCTGGAGCAACTTGATTCCTTGCGGCCAATCGAGGCCTTCAAGTTCATCAATCAATCGCTCCGCGTAAGCGGTAATGCGCAACATCCACTGCCGCATCGGCCGCCTGACGACTGGAAATCCGCCGACTTCGCTTTTGCCATCAACCACTTCTTCGTTCGCCAAAACGGTGCCAAGCTCAGGACACCAGTTCACCAGCACATCGGCAACGTAAGCCAGGCGAACTTCATCCGGGTTCTTGCCGCGATAAGTCTTGATCGGCTCGGCCTTGTTCGTTTTCGGATTGAGCCATGAATTATAAATCTGGAGAAAGATCCACTGCGTCCATTTGAAGTAACGCGGATCGGTGGTGTTGATTTCACGGTGCCAATCATAGGAGAAACCGATCCGCTTCAGCTGCGATTTGAATTTAGCAACGTTCTCGCGGGTGGTGACGGCCGGATGCTGGCCGCTTTTGATCGCGTATTGCTCGGCCGGCAACCCGAACGCGTCCCAGCCCATCGGATGGAGGACATTGAACCCGCGCATCCGTTTGTAACGCGCGATGATGTCGGTGGCCGTATAGCCTTCCGGATGTCCGACGTGCAAACCGGCGCCGCTCGGATACGGAAACATATCGAGCACGTAGAATTTCGGCTTGACCGCATCGAAGTTTTTCTCGCCGGGATTCGGTGCGTGAAAAATCTGGCGCTCATCCCAGATGGCCTGCCACTTGGGCTCAATCTGGTCGAACGGATATGGTTTGCGGCGCTCGCTGCTCATTGAATATCTCTTAGGAAAGCAGGAAAGCAGGAAAAGAAAATGGATTTGCTCTTGGCTACCCGCAATCCGAACAAAACGCGCGAATTTCACGAATTACTCGGACAAGCATTCGACGTGATCGATCTCAGCTCGTTCCTGGAAATCGCGATCCCGGAAGAAACTGGCCGAACATTCGAAGAAAACGCCACTCTGAAAGCGATCGCCGCGTCGAAAAAATTGCCGAACCTCGTCATCGCCGACGATTCCGGCTTGGAGGTCGATGCGCTTGGCGGCGTGCCCGGAATTTTTTCGGCGCGCTATGCCGGCGAAAACGCAAACAGCAAAGAGAACATCAGCAAATTGCTTCATGAACTTAGGGCACAAAACATCGCGACCGAAAAACGATCGGCGCGATTCCGATGTGTGATCGCGCTGGCGCAAGACGGAAAGGTGCTGGGCGTATTTGAAGGTCTTGTGGAAGGAAAGATTGTCGAGCCACCGCGTGGCAGCGGTGGTTTTGGTTACGATCCGATTTTTGAACCAAAGGGATTCGACCAGACGTTTGCCGAGATGACGCTTGAATCAAAAAACAAAATCAGCCACCGCGGACAAGCAATCGCGGCCCTGCGAGACGCGCTCCGCGAGATTGAAAATTAGTGCGGCGGGGGAGGAGGAGGCGGCGCCCCGGGAGTGCCGGGAGCAGCAGCGGGCCCACCTTGGGCCGCGCGAATTTGATACCCGACTTTCTCAATTCCGGCGCGTCGGGCTTTATCGAGCACGGTAATGACGTCGCCATGACGCGCCATACCTTCGCCGCTAATTGAAACTTTGATTCCAGGATTTGCTTCGTGCAATCGGAACAATCGCGGCAACACGTCGTCATCATTCACTAATTGCCCATCGAAACTCACGGCGTTGCCGGCTCCAACCCGGATTGACACATAATCCTTCACCGTGTTCGGCGGCACCGCGGTTGCCGATGGCAACGCGACTTTGATACCTTTCATGTGCGTCTGGCTCAAGCTCACCATCATGAAGCTCGCCAGCAGAAAGAACATGATGTCGATCAACGGAATGATCTCGATCCGAGCGCGTTTGTGAGGAATGGGCGAAGCAAGACGCATAAAATTAGTAGGAGGCTCCAGTCAGAGTGTAGGTGATTGGAACTTTCACTTTCGGCGCAACCTTACCCGCTTGAAATCGCCAGCGGCGGAATGTGGAGGTTGTA
>Ga0209156_10002645_pt1 | contig 13960 bp, 10 predicted proteins | sample GraSoiAngelo_124_FD_185881 | JGI IMG/M metagenome (GOLD analysis project Ga0209156, IMG submission 185881) | Grasslands soil microbial communities from the Angelo Coastal Reserve, California, USA - 14_0927_05_20cm (SPAdes) (version 2) | ecosystem: Environmental > Terrestrial > Soil > Grasslands...
GCACTCAAGTCTTGATTTCTTGCCACTGTTGCGGTCCCGCGACACGCAGGCGTGCTGCCGCACCGCTAGGTCGAGTCCGCCTTTTGCAATGGGGGCTCGTATCCCCCGGATAAAGTAGGCGTGATGGCGACCGCCGCACCGTTCAATATGAGTCGGATCGGCCGGCACGGCCTCATATACGGGGCGGGTGTGCTCCTCAGCAAGGCCGTCGCGTTCTTCATGCTGCCGGTCTACACCCACTACCTCACGCCGGCCGACTACGGCGTGCTGCAGTTGATCGACATGGTGCTGGAGGTCGCCTCGATCGTCGCGGGCTCCCGTCTGGCCGCCGGCATTTTCCGGTTCTACCACAAGGCGGAGACCGACGAGGAGCGTCGGGCTGTTCTCTCGACGGCGATGGTCGTGCTACTCGTGTCCTATGGACTCGCGTCGACGGCCGTATACAGCTTCGCTCCCCGCATCGCGGCGGTCGCGCTCGGACGCGGCGCCGACCCAACGCTGGTGCGGATCGCGGGCATCAGCCTGCTGTTCGAGAGCATGCTGCTCGTACCCTTCTCATACCTGCGGGTACGCGACCAGTCGGTGTTCTATGTGGTCGTCACGTCGGTGAAGCTGCTGCTGCAAGTCGGCCTCAACGTCGCGTTCGTGGTCTTCCTCGGGCTCGGTGCCGCGGGCGTGCTGGTCAGCACCCTCATCGCCAACATCTTGACGGGCCTGTTCCTGACGGTCTACGTCGTCAAGGACGTCGGCGTCAAGGTCTCCATCGACGCCGGGCGCGATCTGTTGCGGTTCGGGATCCCGTTCGTCGGCACACAGGTAGCGACGTTTCTCCTCACCTTCGGCGATCGCTTCTTCCTGCAGCAGGCCGCGGACACGGCCGCGGTCGGCCTGTACGGGCTGGCCTATCAGTTCGGCTTCCTCCTTGCCGGCCTCGGGGAGATGCCCTTCTCGATGGTGTGGGAGCCGGCCCGGTTCGAAATCGCCAAACGACCCGATCGCGACGAGCTGTACGCGCGCGCGTTCGTCTACTTCAACATGCTGCTCCTCACCATGGGCGTTGTCATCACGCTGTTCGCCGGTGACTTCCTCCGCATCGCTGCGGCGCCCGCCTTCCAGCCCGCCCGGGACCTGGTGCCGATCATCGTGATCGCCTACGTGCTGCAATCCTGGACGCTGATGCACAACATCGGCATTCAGGTGCGGGAGCGGACCGAGTTGTACACGCTGGCGACCTGGCTGGGAGCGATCGTGGCGTTGGCCGGGTACGCCGTCCTGATTCCCCGACTGCTCGGACTGGGGGCCGCGCTCGCGACCGTGGCTTCCTTTGGAGTGCGGGAGTGGGTGACCTATGTGGTGTCACAACGGCTCTGGCCCGTTCGCTACCGGTGGGGGCCCGTGCTGCGCCTCTTGCTCCTCGCGACGAGCGTCTGCGTGATCGGTGTGCTCCTGCCCCAGCCCAACGTCTGGGTCTCGCTCGCCACGCGGGGCCTCTTGCTGGTCGCCTACCTCGGCGGAGTGTGGTACGCGGGGGTGCTCTCTCCTGCCGACCGTATGGCCGTGCGGCGACTCGTCGCGTCGCGCGGCCACCTCCTCATCGCGCTCCGGCGAGGCGCTCAGCCAGAGACTCTCGCGGAGTAGCACGCACGACTGTTGCGTTAACGCAACACTTGGACGCATCCAGAGTGCCCTCGGCCCGGCGGCCCGGCCCGTGCATCACACATCCACGCAGCAGGGTGATCCCGGTACCGGAGGCACGCGGAGTGGGCACGACCATGGAAGTCGAGCTGGGCCGCAGCGCCGCTACGGTCGCGTGTGTGTCGCTGCAGGACGCGCTCACGGACGACCCGGCGGCATGGGAGGGGTTGCGAGCGCGTTCGTCCACCGCGTCTCCGTTCGCCGGCTGGGCGTGGCATCGAGCGTGGCTCGGCGCGGCGCCGGCGGAGGAGTCGCGGGCGACCCGCACCATACTCTTGCGCGGAGCGGGAGATGCCGTCGAAGCGATCCTGCCGCTGGCCGCGCGGACCGTCGGGTTTCGGCGCCAGCGCGTTGCCGCTCTGACGTGGGCGATCGGCGATCTCGGCTGTCCCGACCACCTGGACGTCCTGGCCTTGCCGCAGGTGGACTTCGACGCGCTGATCCCGTCGCTGGCGGCGCTGCCCTGGGATGTGCTGGTCTTGGGCAGCCTGGCGCCCGACGCACCGAATGCGACCCGGCTCGCACAGGCGCTCGAGCGGGCCGGCTACGGGATTCGCTGGAATTCCTTGTGGCCCTGCCCGTACCTCGAGCTGCCGGCCAGCTGGGACGAGTACCTGGGGTCATTGAGCGCCAACCGACGTCAGGTGCTGCGGCGTCGGGAGCGCGTCTTGCATCGCGAGCATGCCGTGACGCTGACCGACTACGGCGCCGGGCGACTGGACGAAGGGTGGCGCCACTTGGTCGCGCTGCACGACAAGCGCTGGACCGCCGCCGGCGTTTTCAACGATCCTCGGATCGATCGTCTCCACCGTGCGTTCGCGCAGGAGTTGGCATCGCGCGGGCAGCTCTGGCTGTCGACGCTCGATCTCGACGGCGTGCCTGCGGCGGCGTGGTACGGCTTCGCCGACCGCGACACCGTGTATTTCTATCAGAGCGGGCGCGATCCGCGCTGGGAGGACCAGAGCGTGGGCGTCGCGCTCATGGTGAAAATGATCCGCCGCGCGATCGAGGGCGGGTATCGGCGCTTCGATTTCCTGCGAGGTGAGGAGGCGTACAAGCGGCAATGGACGTCGTCGACGGTCGTGACCAGGGAGCTGGTGGCGTTTCGACCGAGCTGGCGCGGTCGCTGGCTGCGCGGCCTCGATTGGGCGGGTCGGATGCGTGCCCGACTGCGGGCAGGCCCGTGAGGGACCCCCTCGCATGACCACGCCGACGCTCCTGATCGTTTCGATCGACACCGAGGAGGACAATTGGCAGCCGCGCCGCGACGGCGTGACGGTCGACAACATTCGCGAGCTGCCGCGTCTGGACGCGCTGTTTCAAGGGCTCGGCGTGCGGGCGACTTACTTCACGACCTACCAGGTCGCGATCTGCGACTGGGCCGCGGCCATCCTGCGGGAGCTGCACGGCGCCGGCGCGGAGCTGGGCGCCCACCTGCATCCCTGGAATACGCCCCCGCTGGACGAGCCGTTCCTCCCGCGCAACACCATGCTCAAGAACCTTCCGGCCGCGCTGCAGCTCGCGAAACTCGAGCGTCTCACCGCAGCCTTGCGCGAGGCGTTTGGTGGACGGCCCGTCGCATTCCGCGCCGGTCGCTACGGGCTCGGTCCGGACACCATCACCGCGCTGATCCGGTGCGGCTATGCCGTCGACTCGAGCGTCACGCCGTTCGTGAGCTGGGAAGAGTACGACGACGGGCCGACGTTCATCGGGGCGCCGCTCCACGCGTACCGCCTCGCGGGAGGCGCCGACGTGCGCATCCCGCAGCCCGGAGGGGCGCTCCTGGAACTTCCCCTGTCGCTGGGCTACAATCGGCCCCCGTCCCGGGCGTGGACGGGTGTGTACCGGGCGCTGTCAACTCCGGCGCTGCGCCCGCTGCACCTGCGCGGCATCGCGTCGCGCGCCGGCATCCTGAAGCGCATCGCGCTCAGCCCCGAGACGGCTTCCGTCGCCGACATGCTGAGGCTGTCACGCCGCCTGATCGACGCGGGCGTAGGATATCTGCACCTGGTTCTGCACAGCCCCACCCTCCGCCCCGGCCTGAGCCCGTTCGCTCCCGACCGGGCAAGCGTGGAACGGATGTATCGCGCGATTGCCAGCTATGTCGAAGGGGTGAGTCGTGTGACGCCGTTGCGCTGCGTCACGGTTTCGGAAGCCGCGACCCTGCTCGATACCGCCCAGTCGCCCGAGCTCGTTGCGGCGGCGTCCCGCTCCTGACGACCCGCTACGCCGCCCGCTCGACTTCGCGGCGCGTGGGCTCCCACAGCGGTGTGCGCTCGCCTTTGACGGCCCGAATGGAGGCGTGCAGCGCCGCGACGTTCCCCACCACGAGATAGGCGGGCAGGGCGACGGCCTTGGGCAAGCGTCGCTGCTCGGGCCACCACCACGCGAAGGCGGCGCACAACCCCGCCGCAGCCGCCAGCCCCGCGCCCCACCGTGCCCACCAGAACGTCTGCGCCAGGCACAGCAGCGCCACCAGCCCCGGTAGGGCAACGTGCGGCAGCAACCAGCGACACACCTTGTGGCTTGCGAGAATCCAAGAGAAGAACCCGTGGCGGAACGGGTTCAAGAGCGCCCGTTTGAAATGCAGCGTGTGCCAGCCGCGGACGATCGTGCGGACCTTGCGGCGGTATTCCTTGCGGAGCGACGGCACCCGCGGCACCGTGCAGACCGCGCCTTCGACCGACACCGTGCGCAACCCCTGCTCGCGGGCGAGCAGCGCCGCGGCGAAATCCCGGCTGATGTCCTCCGGCAGCACCCGCAGGTGGATCGGTGCCCGCACGGCGTGGAAACAGCCCGCCGCCCCCGGGATCCCCGCGAGGCGCGTTTCGAGCAGACGCACCCACATGTCGTAGCCGACGTACCAGGACTCGCCGTGGTTGGCATGCCCCTCGGCCCGTGCCACACTCACATAGTGTCCGGAAGCGACGCCGACGGTGGGATCGGCGAAGCTCGCGATCAGCGGCTTCAGCGCTCCCCGCTGCGGACGAGCCGACGCGTCGGTGGTGACGATGATGTCGCCTCGCAAGAGGGGCAAGGCCGAGTTCTCCGCGGCCGTCTTCCCTCCCCGCCTCGGCAGCCGCAGCAGCTCGACGCCCCGGCCCGCGTACTCGCGCACGATCCCGTCGGTCCCATCGGTCGAGGCGTCCGACACCACGAGGATCTGCCGGCGATCCGCGGGATAATCGAGACGCAGCAGGTTCTCGAGCGTCTGGCGCACCACGGCTTCTTCGTTGTAGACCGGAAGCACGATGCTGATCGCCGGCCACTCGACCGGCGCCGCGACGGGCGGGCGGCCGCGCCGGAACAGTCCCGCGAGTCCCAGCAGCAGCGGATATCCGAGATAGGTATACCCGGCAAAGGCCAGGGCCATCGCGAGCAGCCAAGCACAAATAGAGATCATCCCACACTCCGATAAATGCGCTCGTACTGTTCGAGCCAGGGTCCGGGGGCGAACTCGCGCGCGAGCCGCTCGTTCGCGCGGCGCGCGCGATCCACCGCCGCCGCCGGATCGGTGTGCACCGCCCGAACGGCCCGCGCCAGGGCCGCCGGATCGTCGGCTCCGACCAGCAGCGCTTCTTGCGGCGAGAGCACGTCGGGAACTCCACCGACCGCGCTGGCCACGATCGGCGTGCGGGCCGCCATCGCCTCGAACAACACGATCGGCGTGCCTTCGGTGCGGGAGCTGAGCGCGAACACGTCGAACGCGGCGAACAGGCGCGCGGCGTCCGGCCGAGTTCCCAGCCACCGCACACGGTCGCTCACGCCGAGCCGGCGGGCCTGGCGCTCGAGCTGCGGGCGCCGGCGCCCGTCGCCCACCACGGACACCACCAAGGGCATGTCTCCGAGGTGCGCCACCGCCGCGAGGAGCACGTCCACGCCCTTCTCCTCCGTCAGGCGTCCCACCCATCCGACGTGAAAGACGCCGCTGTGAACGCCGAGCTCATGGCGGGCCTCGGCGCGAGCCAGCGGAGGAACGTCGTCGGCCGCCCAGGCGTTGAGAACGGCGTGCAGGCGCGCGGGGGGCACGCCCGTTCGCTCGAGGTCCCGGGCCAGCGGGCGTGACACCGCGACGACAGCGTCGAAGCCGCGCAAAGCCCGGCGCCACAGGCGCTCGTACACCCACATCTTGAAATCCCCGCCCGTGAACCCGTGCACCGTGGTCACCGTGGGCCTGCCGGCCCGCCGGGCGGCGGCGGCGTCCACCACGTCCACGCGGATGCCGTGCGTGTGCACCACATCCGGTCGGAGCCGGTGGCACAGCTCGACGCACGCGCTGCGCTCGCGACGGTACGCGCGGGGCGGCACACGTAGGACGACGGTGTCGACACCAGCTCGCTCCAAGGGCCCTAGGAAGGGGTGGGAGCGATGGTCGGCCCCGTTGGACAGCACCGCGGCCACCGTCACGCGGTGCCCGGCGCGGGCCTGACCGCTCGCCAGCGCGTGCACGACGCGCTCGGCGCCGCCCACGTCTCCGGGAGCGATGAGGTGCAGCACGGAAAGCCTGTCCGACTCCGTCACACCCTCCCCCTGGAACAAGCTCCGTGCCTGGGCCCCTGGACGCCCGGCCGCGCTGGAAGTGTGGAGTCGACGCAACGCCTGCGGGGCCGGCGCCCCCAGTCGCAGACGCACGAAGCCTGGCTTGCCGCGCGGCCTCCCTCTTGCTCTACACCCCCGCACTAATGTGCGGCATTGTCGGCATTGTCCATCGAGACCCGGCCCATCCCGTCTCCCCTGCCATGATTCGGCAGATGTGCGACGCGATCCGGCATCGGGGCCCCGACGACGAGGGCGTCCACATCGACGGCCCCGTCGGCGTCGGCATGCGCCGCCTCAGCATCATCGACCTGGCGGGAGGGCACCAGCCGATCTTCAACGAGGACCGGTCGGTGCTGATCGTGTTCAACGGGGAGATCTACAACTACCAGGAGCTGCGCCGCGGGTTGGTCGCCCGTGGCCACACCTTCGCGACCCAGGGCGACACCGAGACCATCCTGCATTTGTACGAGGAGGAGGGCCCGGCGTGCGTCGAGCGCTTGCGCGGAATGTTCGCGTTTGCCATTTGGGACGCCAAGGCGCGCACGCTGCTGCTCGCCCGCGACCGGTTCGGGATCAAGCCGTTGTACGTGGCCGCCGCCCCTTGGGGCATCGCGTTCGCCTCCGAGCTGAAAGCGCTGCACGCGGCGGGACTCGCCGACCGGGAGCTCGACTGGGATGCGCTCGACATGTATTTCCAGCTCGGCTACATCCCCGCCCCCGCCACGCCGTTCGCGGGCGTCACGAAGCTCGAGCCGGGCCATACCGCGCTATGGCACGCCCAGCGCGGCATATCGACGGCGCAGTACTGGGACCTCCCGCGCGAGCGCGTGGCGGCGCCGCGCGACGCGGACGAGCGCGTGAAGGAGTGGCTCGACGAGTCGGTGCGGGCGCATCTCGTCAGCGACGTACCGGTGGCGGCGTTCCTGAGCGGCGGGCTCGATTCGTCGGCTGTGGTCGCGAGCTGGGCGCTGGCGAGCGACGCCCCGCACGCGTTCACGGCACGCTACTTCGGCTCGGGCGCGGCAAGCGCGAACGAAACGGACCTCGCCCGCCGACTCGCGGCCAAGTACGGGGTCAAGCTGACGGAGGTGGACATCCACCCCGACGTGCGCGACCTGCTCGAGCCCATCACGCACGCCCTCGATGAGCCGCATGCCGACCAGTCCGCTGTGCCGACCTGGCTGTTGTCGCAGGCCGTGGGGGCGTCGTACAAGGTGGCGCTCACCGGCATCGGCGGCGACGAGCTGTTCGCGGGCTACCGGCGCCACATCGGCCTGCTGGCGGGCGAGCAATACGCCCGGTTGCCGCACGCCGTGCAGCACGGCTTGAGCGCGCTCGGGAACCTGATGCGCGAGCCCAAGGGGGCGTCGTTGTCGGTCGACCGCTTCAAGCGGTTCCTGCGCCCCGGCAACGGCTCGACGCCGGACCGGTTCCTGGGGTACGTGACGCGCTGCGCCGATGGAGACCGGCGGGCCTTGTACGTCGCCGGGCTCCACGAGAGGCTATGTGGGGGCGCGGCCAGCGCCCGCTTCCGCGAGCTCCATCAGCGACACGGCGCGCCCGCGGGATTGAGCGCAGGCCTCTATCTCGACTACAAGACGTTCCTCGCGGACGACGTGCTGGCGCTGAGCGACCGTTTGGCGATGGCGCACTCGCTCGAGATTCGCGTCCCATTCGTTGACCACGAGCTCGTCGAGCGGGTGTTTCCGCTCCCGGACCGCGCCAAGATCGGCCTGTGGCGCAGCAAGCGCTTGCTCAGGCAGGCACTGCACAGCCGCCTGCCGGTCGAGCACCTGCGGGCGCCGAAGCGGGGGTTCGTGGGGCCGACCGCCGAATGGCTGCGACACGAGCTGCGCGAGGTGATCGAGGACGAGCTCGCGGCGGAGCGGCTGCGGCGGCTCGGATATTTCGACCCCGCAGTGGTGCGCGGCATGCTGGACGACCACTTCGCGCGGCGCCACAACCGCGAAGGCATCCTGTGGGCGCTGCTATGCTTTTCGATTTGGCACCGCGTGTACTTGGAGAGCAACGCGGTGACGTGCCGATGACGGTCGTCGGCACGCACGACGCCCACTCGCCCCGGCCCAGGAGCAAGCGCGTGCTCGACGGCGACCGCCGCCTCCTGCTCATCACCTATCACTTTCCCCCGAGCCGCGAAGTCGGTGCTGTCCGCTGGCAGCAGTTCGCGAAGTTCGCGGCCGAGCGAGGGTGGGCCATCGACGTGGTCACACTCGACCCCGCAGACCTGCCGACCTCCGACGGAGCGGCCTTCGCCGAGCTGCCCGCCAGCGTGCACACCTACGGGGTGTCGGACCCACGGTTGCCCCTCGATCGCTTCGTCCAAGGGGCGATCGCCTTGCGGCGCCGACTGCTGGCGCGGCGCGACACCGGCGGGCAGGCGATCTCAAGCGGCCGGGCGCCCGCCCGGCCGCCGTCCCTCGGCGTCGGCGAATTGAAGTCTCCCTTCCACAGCCCGCGCGACGCCCTCCGCGCGTTTCACGCCTGGCGCTCGTATGTGCGGGTTCGCACCTGGTCGGCACGGGCGGCCGAGGTGGGGTACCGACTGCTACAGGCCGGTCGGTACCGTGCCGTGGTCACCTGCGGCCCACCCCACCTGGTCCATGAGGCGGGGCGCACCTTGCACCATCGCACCGGAGTGCCCCTCATTGTCGACATGCGGGATCCCTGGAGCCTGGTGACTCGGATTCAAGAAGAGATGGCCAGTCCGCTGACGCTGCACTGGGCTCGCCGCCACGAGCGGCGCGTGGTGGAGTCCGCGACGCTCGTCGTTACCAACACCGAAGAATCGCGCGGCGCCATGCAGGCCGCGTATCCCTCGGCTCGCGAGCGCGTCATCTCCATTCTGAACGGGTACGACGACGATCCGGTCCCCGCGTCCGACCACGGCCGCTGCTTTGTCATCGGGTACGCTGGCTCCATCTACCTCGATCGGGATCCACGGCCGCTGTTCCGCGCTGTGGCGGCGACCATCGCCGAGCGTGGCTTGGGTCCCGACCAGCTGCGGCTGGAATTCATCGGCGTGCAACCCGCGGTCGAGGCCGCGCTGCTGCAGATGGGCGCGGAGGAGCAGATCGGGGCGTACGTCGTCGTGCACCCGGCGCGACCCCGCGCCGACGCACTACGGTTCTTAGCACGCGCCACTATGCTCGTGAGTCTGCCGCTGGTGAGCCTCTCCCCAGAGGCCGACACGTCCATCCCCGCCAAGATCTTCGAGTACGCCCGGTTCGAAGCCTGGCTCCTGGCGCTCGCTAACCCCGGGAGCGCAACGGCACGGCTGCTCCAGGGCACCGGCGCTGACGTCGTACCCCCGCACGACGTGGAGGCGATCGCCGCAGCGATTCGCGCTCGCTACGCCGCGTTTGCAAGCGGCGCCCGCCCCGGGCGACTGCGCTTACCCGAGCGCCTGAGCCGCCGGACACAGGCCCACCGGTTGTTCGACGAGATCGAGCGGCGGCTACCGGCGCCGCGTCACGAGTCCCCGCGATAGATCTGTTCGTACTCGCGCACGAGGGCACCGATGTCGAACGCCCCTGCGACGCGTGCTCGCGCTGCGGCGCCGTCGCTGGCCCGCCGGTGCGGCTCAAGGAGGGCGTCGCGCCATGCGGCCGCCAGGGCCGTCGCGTCCCCGGGCGGCACCAGGCGGTGCTGCAAGCGGTCACCCAGCGCGGCGGGTGACCCCCCGACGGCGGTCACCACGGGGCAGACGGCACAGCTCATGGCCTCCAGCAGCCCCAACGACGTTCCCTCGCTCCACGACGACAGCGTGAACACGTCGAATACAGGGTAGACGTTCTCGACGTCCCTGCGCCACCCCACGAGTCGGGCGGCGTTGCGCAACCCCAGCCGCTCGATCAGCGCGGCCAGGTGGGCGCGCTCGGGACCGTCGCCCACCAGCAGCAGCATGGGGGGCGCCCCTTGGTCGTCTTTCCAGCCCACGCGCAGCAACGCGAACGCCTGCAGCATCACGTCGTAGCCCTTGATCGGATCGAACCGGCCGATACTCCCGATGATGGGGGCGTGCGGGGGGACGCCGAGCTCCCGGCGCAGCGACCCGTTGACCGACTGCGGGCGGAAGCGACGCGTGTCGATCCCGTTAACCACGACCCGGATACGCGACGGGCGCGGGATGAGCGTCTGAGTCATCTGGCGTCGCAGCGCCTCCGAGACCGCCACCACCACGTCCGTCCGTCGGGCAGCGAGGCCGTCGAGCAACCGGCCCGTGAGCGAGTCGGGGTATGGTCGGCCGTGATCGGTGTGGACGAGCCGGGGGACGCCGGCGCGCCGCGCCGCCAGGGACGCCTTGTACCACACGCCGCTGTGCGTGTGCACTACGTCCGGAGCCACGGCGCCGATCGTGCGTGTCAAGCCGCGCGGCCAGATCATGGAGAGACTCCGCACGGATCGCTCCTGGTGGAGCTGGGCGTGCGGCACGAGGCCCTCGGCGAAGCGGCCGAAGTCGCTCAGCGTCAGAATGTGACTCTCGAACCGATCGGCGGGGAGGAGCTGAACGATGGCGGCGACCAGTCGCTCCAGGCCGCCGTAGTCCAGCTTGTGTACGACATGGAGAATCTTGAGACGTCGCGTCACAGGCCGGAGGAGCGAATGACGAACCCGTTCTCCGACAATCCGGCGGGAATACTCTCCCGCGGCACCGCCCACGGGTTCACGCGGGCGGGCGCGAACCACCCTCCCCCCAGAGCGACCGCCGCCGCGTAGCCCGCCTCGCGCGCGGCGGCCTCGACGGCCGGCTCGGTGAGCCCGTAGGGATAGCTGAGCCACGGGACCGCGCTCGGCGCACGCTCCCGCAGCCACGCGAGCGGGCGCCGCAGCTCCTCCTGCCGCTCTGATGGCGTCAACCGCGCGAGATTCACATGACTCCACGTGTGAGAGCCGAGCGAGATGCCGGGATGACGGGCGGCGCCGCGCAGCTCCGCTTCCGAAGCGGCCCGCGCCCATTCCGGAACCGGGCGAACCGCGATCCCCTGCCTCGTCGCCCAGCCGCGGACCCGATCGTCCTTGCCGCGCAGCTCCTCGAGGGCGTGGCGCCTGAGCGCGGGGTCCAGACCGCCCTCCGCTGACAGAGCATCCCACCAGAAGTCCTTCCCGACCAGGCCGGGCACAACGAACAGCGTGGCGGGAAGGCCGCGCTTGGCCAGCTCCTCCACGCCGATCAGGACCGCCCCCCGATAGCCGTCGTCGAACGTGATCGCCACCCGCGGGCGCCGCCCCGTGGGAGGAGCCGGGGTGAGCAGCTGGTCCAGGCCCACGACCGTGTGGGTGGTCAGCAAGCACTGGACCTGCCGCACGAACTGGCTGCGTGGGAGGTGCAGGGAGCGGTCGCCGAACGGCGGGCAGGAGTCCGGCACGACGTTGTGGTATGCGAGCACGAGCGCTCGCGAGGCCCGCGTCACGCGGTGCAGGGCGGGCACTCCGCTGCGCACCAATCCGGCTTCGAAGCACGCCTTGAGCGCAGCGCGCACGCTCATCGGAAGGCCGGAGCGACCATCGCACCCGGCGGCGGGCGCGGCGTCGCCAGCCACACGATTCTCGCGAGCCCCAGGATCATCCCTAAGAGCGTATACAGGTAGGCCGAGTATGCCTGGGACAGGAAGCAGGCCGTCACGACGAAGGCAACGAGACTGGCCGTGAAGATCTGAGCGATAACGCCGATCTCGGGCGCCTGCGCCCGCCGCAGTCGCCCCAAGGTTCGGAAGGCTGCCGCCAGGAGCGCGACGAACAAGACGAGGCCGCCGACGCCGAGCTCCGCACCGATCTGGACAAACGAGTTATGAGCGGCGGACCACTTGAATCCCCGGCCGTAACGCCGCTGCTCCTGCGCCTCGGGCGCGAGCGTACCCTCCGCCACCGGGAACGCCGCCGCCCCGACCCCGAGGAAAGGATGATCGATCATGTAGCCGAGGCCGCGCCGCCAGATTGCGAGGCGACCGGTCTCCGACTTCCCGCTCCAGTTGTAGTCTTGAGACAGGTGGAGCATCGTTCCCATCCGCTCGAAGTACTTGTCGCTCGCCAGGGTGCTGAGCAGGATCGCCAACAACGCGACCGTGGCGACCCGTTGCAGCGTGGAGACGCCGCGCAGGCGCAGCAAGAGGTAGCCTCCCACGGTGACCAATCCGAGGAATCCGCCGCGCGAACCCGTCTTTCCCAGCGCGACCATGAGGAACACGGTGGCGGCCGCCAGCAGCGCGCGGGACCATGGTCCTGCCGGCTTCCGCCACAGATACAGCACCAACGGCAGGGTGCACACGATCAACAGCGCGAGATCGTTGACGTCGTAGTACGCCACGTCACGCAGACGCCCGTCGGCACCCATCTGGGCGCGAGCGACGACGACCGCGGAAAGCAGCGTGACACCGGCAAGCTGCAGCCACGCAAAACGACGCACGTCGCTCAGTCCGCGGATGCTGGCGGCAACCAGCACCATCAAGATCACGCTGCGCAGGTAGTCTTTGAGCAGGAAGCTCGCGCTAGCGCCGGGGTACAAGCTTCCCGGAACCGACAACGCCACGAGGAGGACTATCCCGAGCGCCGCCCGGACAATCGGATGGTTGAGACTGCTCACACGGCGCCACACGTCGTTGCTCAACGCGAAGAGCGCGACCGCCGTCACCGTGGCCAGAATCGGCACGCCATGGACGGCAAGCACCGGGAACAGATCGTGAATCCGCCACACCTGCAGCAGCACGACAATGGCCAGGGCGATCTGAAGCGCGCCCCAGCGTAGGGCGCGCGGCTCGGTGGCGGCGCGCCCGGCGGAGTGAACGGGCTGCCCGGCAGGCATATTGAGGAAAGCTCGGTCAAACACCGTCAGTGGGGAAGGCAAGGTTCGGGCTGGGTGGCACGTGACCCTCCGTTCTTGCAGTCGATGTGCGGAGCGCGGGCCAGTCGGGCCATGATCGCCGGTTCGAGCAATTGCTCCAGCAGCTCGTGCCCCTCGGGACTCAAGTGCGGGTCCACCGTTCCGTAGAGGCGCCTGCCGTCGTGCTCCCCCTGACGGAACTCCGGTAGCACGTCGATCACGTCGAGCCCGTAGGCCCGCATGGCGTCGCTCAAGAGACGTTCGGGCTGATCGAGGTCCACCGCCGTGGGGTCGATGTTGTACCCGCGCAGGGCCCGGTGGAAAGCGGCGGTGTCCACTTGGAACGCCGCGGGAATGAGCGCGAACAGAGTGGGCATGTGGTGCGCCTGGGCGAGGTCGCGGATGTCGCGGAGCATCTGTGCCGTCACCGTCCAGCGGGGAGAGCTCGCCTCCCGACGCAGCAGGTCGTCGGGGAAGTAGTCGGCGGAGAGCCCCGCGCGCATGCGTAAGGCGGCGGCTCGCGTCTTCAAGAAGACGAACAGATGTGACCGGGCCTTCAGGAAGTCGTTGATCGGATAGAGCACGGCGCTCACGAATTCGCGATAGGTGAGATGCCGTGGCAGCCGGAGCGGCTGGAACGGCAGGTCCACCGGTGGGCCCGGGGGGTAGCGCTCCACGCGCTGCGCCACCACGTCGTTTCCCATGAACACCGACACGAGGACCAGGCCGTACGACTCGCGCCCGATCTGGCGCCGCGCCTGGAGCAGATACTGCGGAGGGTCCCAGCCCCCCACCGCCGTGTTGCGAACGGCCACCGGTTCGCCCAGGCGCGCCGCTAACCGCGCTTCCAACAGTCCCGCCACGCTCTGCTCGTACTCCACCTGGAGC
>Ga0209156_10002646_pt1 | contig 13959 bp, 18 predicted proteins | sample GraSoiAngelo_124_FD_185881 | JGI IMG/M metagenome (GOLD analysis project Ga0209156, IMG submission 185881) | Grasslands soil microbial communities from the Angelo Coastal Reserve, California, USA - 14_0927_05_20cm (SPAdes) (version 2) | ecosystem: Environmental > Terrestrial > Soil > Grasslands...
CCTCTCGAAGATGCTCCAATTCGAAGGTCAATCTAGTCCAGTCCAGAGTGAAAGAATTGGAGAGCACCAATTGAGACGCATTGCTGCTCGGGTGTCGCTAATTCTCGTTTAATAATTCGATAGAGTAATTTGGTTGCAAGCCCTTGCCAGCGACGAGTCCTGTAGGATATATTCCGACGTCGTGTCCGATCTGCAAGGAACACATATGGTCGGGGGAGCTAATGACGTCGCCAGTTCCGAGACGCCTGTACGAGGAACACCTTAGGCGCAATCATCCTGGCTATCTGCAATGGGACAATCGGACAAAGACACTCTCTGTCCTGGTTATCATTGCCGGTGCCGCGTTCTCGTTGCTCTTAGTGGGATCTCTTTCAGGCGATCGTCCGAGCGGTGATACAAGCGTCTTTGGAAGTCTCTTAGCGATATCCCTAGCCCTAACGTCGGCACTACTGGTGGTTCGGCTGAGGGGAAAGCGTGGGTTTCAACGGGTGTGGATCGAAAAACACGGTCCGCCTCTGGGAACTGGGTCCGATTCATCGCTAGGACATGAGACTCCTTTGGCGACGAGCTCATCAAGAGTCACAAGTTCCGCGGATTATTTTCGAAACCTCTCGCTCAGGCTGTCCAAGGCTGGATTCGCAGTGCGAAGAGGAGAGAAGGCGGACCCCTATTTGTTCGAGATCGTCGCAGTCATGCCTGCCAACAGAGTTGGAGGCTTTCGGGATCTGGTGATCGCGACCTCGCTTGAACTCCCGACCCTCGACAATGTTGAAGAGTTCTACTCGCTAGGTATGAAGTACGCTCTCGATAACAAGAGCCAACTGGGACTCGGCTCAGGAGACAGCCTCAACCTATACTCCGTGATAGTCTCAGACAAGCTCAGCGATGACGTAAAACGGTCCATCAGTGCTATTGCGCCCGGAGGCAGTTCGATGCACGGCAGTTCGATGCACGGCAGAGTTGGACTAACAGTTCTGGTTGCTACGGCAGAACAACAAATCTACTATTACACAAAGACTCCGATACGCGGAGGCCTGAGATACGTAGCCCTGCGGAACTTCGCTGACACTTATTTCAGCTTTCAAAGCGGGTCGTAGCATGACCATCCCCGCAGATTTCCGCCAGCTTTTGTACGATTCGTATTCTATGGTAGGTGTACTTCTCGGCTGCCTCTCGCAGCTGCTCCAGTTCGAAGCTCATTCAGGTTCTCTAGCGTACATCGATAGTAACTATAGGGTAGCTCGTGATTGTCTCCTGTCTCTGATGTACTTCGATATGATCACGGATGAAAATGCGGCGTAAGCGATCGCCCAACCGATTATTGACAAGACACCCTTAATGATGAATGCAGCGAAGAACAGCAAAGGAGCCATGATGGCGATCATTATGAATAAGTTTCTAGTTAATCGACGTATCTCAGCACTGGTCTGGTTCCTAGAGCCCCTCGCTTCGATGAGACCGTGCCCAGTATTGACCACGGCTAATACCACGATAGCTAGAAAGCTCAGCCAGAAGTAGTACAGAGCGACGACGAAGATGAGAACGGTCCCGGCGGAAAGACCGACTACCATTTCTAACCAGTTCCTCACTTCAGAGTGGACCATTCGGCGACGCCTGAACAGCATCATTACTGGCACAAGAAAAATCGACAGATTCAGCGCCAGTGCGAGGCCAACGAGGATGCTGTAGTTTGAAAGGACTAGAATGCCTGCGAAGAACCCGATTCCCGATCCGACTCTGAGACCGAGTAACGCCCAATTCAATGATGGACCGCTATCTTCAGTTAGTAATCGTGCCTACTAATCAACAAGATGGGGGAACCCGGCAAAGAGCAGTGCAATTGATGCTGACGTAATCGCCCAAGGACCACTTTTCCGTTCCCATACGAGCTTCGCCCAGACTCCGTGCGTGCCAGCATCATGATAAGGGTACTTGCGCGCCGCCTCTCGAAGCTGCTCCAGTTCGAAGCCCATTCTGGTTCACTTGTGTACAACCATAGTGCCTTCAAAGCGTAATCATATGAGTATAGCTCCATCGACCTCCCCCCTTTTCTTAGGTCCGAAACACGTCCTAATAGACGGGTTACCGAGCCGTGGACTGAAACTTACCCCGAACGCGAACTCGAGCCCAATACTAGCTGGACTCGGAAGCAGAGAGTGGTCCCCCAAGAACGTCTTCCCATATACTTGGGCGGACCCGCCAAGATGAGTCTCTGGAGATGCGTACCCGCTGCATGTCTCGCTGACATTTTCCACGTCATTTTCGCACGCTGCATATGTTTATCTCAAGAGTCCCACCTCCATGCTTCACTCAGAGTGTGATTTGACATGTCGGAAATGCGGGTTCTAATTCTGAAAGAGGGCACTTCCCGGTCTAGGGGAAGAGAAGCCCAGAGAAGCAATATCATGGCCGCGAAGGTCCTAGCCGAGACTGTCCGTTCAACTATCGGTCCCAAGGGGATGGACAAGATGCTTGTCGCTGGAATGGGAGACATTGTCATTACGAATGACGGCGCGACAATTATGAAGGAGATGGATGTTCAGAACCCGGCCGCGAAGATGCTTGTTGAGGTCGCCAAGACCCAGGACAGCGAAGTAGGGGATGGAACAACAACCGCCGTCGTCCTCGCAGGCGAACTACTAGCAGGAGCCGAAGCACTACTCGACAAAGACATCCACCCCAACGTTATCATAGACGGATATCGAAACGCCGCAGAGAAAGCGCAGGAAATTCTGGACAAGATAGCGGTCAATATCAAACCTGACGACCAAGAACGATTGAGGCAGATCGCCATCACCTCCCTAAACACGAAAGGAATCTTTGGCTCTCAAACCCGTTTCGCCGACCTGGCCCTTGACGCGGTGAGACAGGTCATGGAAAAGCGTGATGGCAAGATCACCGCTGACATAGACTTGATCAAGGTGATGAAGAAGCACGGACAAAGTCTAGACGAGTCTGAACTCGTGAACGGGATCATAATAGACAAAGAAGTCGCCCAAGCAGACATGCCGAAGAGAGTAACGGGCGGCGGAATACTGCTACTGAACGCCAAGCTCGAATCACAGAAGACAGAGACCAGTGCAAAGATCAACATCGACAGACCCGAGGACATGTTCAACTTCCTCGACGAAGAAGAGAAACTTCTCGAAAAAATGGCCGAAGACGTGGCCAAAACCGGGGCCAAGGTCCTATTCACCGAAAAGAATGTGGACGACCAAATCCTATCCATACTCGCCAAGAAAGGAATCCTCACAGTGAAGAATGTCAGCAGCGGGGACATGGAGAAGCTCGCGAAAGCAACCGGGGGCTCCGTCATCGGAACCTTGAAGGATCTATCAAAGGAGGCCCTAGGCCAGGCTAAGCTGGTTGAAGAGGTCAAGGTTGGAGAAGACAAACTAGTCTTCGTTCGCGATTGCAAGAACCCCAAGGCCGTAACGATAATGATTCGGGGCGGGTCAGAGCACGTGGTAGACGAGGCCGAGAGGTCGCTCCATGACGCGATATGCGTGGTCAGAAACGCTGTTGAAGATGGGAAGATCCTGGCTGGAGGAGGCGCTCCCGAGGCAGAGCTCTCCAAGCGACTAAAGGACTACGCTGTCAAGGTGGGAGGCAGAGAACAGCTTGCAGTTAGAGCGTTTGCTGAGGCCTTTGAAGCGATTCCTGTTGCTATAGCCCAGAACGCGGGCATAGACCCGATCGACATCATGGTAGAGCTCAGAGCGAAACATAACAACCTCCAAAACCTCTGGTACGGAGTGAACGTTCCGACAGGGAAGACGGCCGACATGTGGAAACTGAAAGTCGTCGAACCACTGCGAGTGAAGAAGCAGGTCATCAAGTCAGCCGTTGAAGCAGTAACAATGCTCCTCAGGGTAGACGATGTAATCGCCTCAAAGGGAACGGGCGCAGGTGGACCTTCAGGAATGCCCCCGGGAATGCCGCCGGGCGGCATGGGCATGGACTAGGGAATCTAACCAGCACTTTCTATATTTCCAGAAACGGTTGGTCGCTCCAACCCCTGGCATCGATCCCGTATTGATGAAGACAGATGAAGATCAACGCTGACCGTCCAAGGGATCTGGCCGCGGCACGCCACAGGTACTATGATAGATTAGCCGAGCATTTTGTCCGTGAGATTGGTTCGGGCAGAATCCGGACTATTCTCGAGGCGGGTTGCGGGCGAGGCCAGCTAACAATACCGTTGCTAGGGAAGCTGCCAACTTCCGCTAGGATGATCGCTGTAGACTCTTCGAAGGGTCCCTACGCTGGCTGGCTGAACGAGCTCGCCGCAACATTACACGGGAGAAGATTGGGACATCGTGTCCGTGTTGTGGACTCGGATGTCAGACACCTCGAAGCTGTGGACACAGAGAGTGTTGACGTAGTAGTTTCAAACGAACTGATTTGTGACCTTCCTCGTAAGCCACAGTTGCAGAAAGCGCTAGGAGAGTTCTATCGAGTCCTCCGGCCAGGCGGCATCATGGTTCACGGTGAATGGTCGTCCTGTCCAACTGCCGGACCCCAAGGGCTCCTGATCAGACACTGGCCGTCTTGGACCCCCGACCACCTTTTTGTCCTGATGAGAGACGCCGGCTTTCACAGCTTTCGCGTGACGTATTTTGACACCACAATGCATCTAGGTTATGAGAACGCGGTTGGAGAGCTTCGAACCTGGGGTTGGACAGAGCGTTTGCTCAAACGACATCATAGACTGCTGAAACAGCAGGGAATAGAACTCCCATTCGAACATTTGATTCGGTGCGAGAAAGAAAAGCCCAGGGTCGAATAACTGACTCAACATCAGTGCTCTTGGCGCGAGTGATCACGAACTTTCCGCACACATAGTCACAGCCGACAGGAAGACCCCTCCAGAGGGCCCTCAGCAACTGACAAAGGCATCTCAGCAAGCCGCGAAACGTATAATCCTCAGCTTCAGGGATTCACGAAGAGGTTCAAGAAGCCGAGAGCCCCGATCGCTGTACCAATGTGCCTATCTGGGCATAATCTCTCCCAGTGACCCCGGAGTTGAACAGGATATGGAGTCCCAGGCCCATGTCCCTAGCCTTACTGGAAGTCTTGGAAAAGAAGGGCTCGATGAGCGACGTTGACCTATACAAAGAGGTGATGTCAATCTTCGGGGAGGTCAGCTTTAGAGAACTCAACCGGGAGCTGATGAAACTAGAGCTGGCAGGGATTCTGTGGGTATCGAGGCTCACGAAAGGTAAGAGGCTGGTCGAGCTGACAGGGAGACCAATATTCGGCTAGGACAATGTGACCGGCAACCCGAGTAAGACATCAACAGTCTTGACGGACCTGCATCCTTCAATGGCAAGGCGGAGCCTGTGATCACAATTAGGCTTCACGGGTCATCCATGATCTCTTACCTCGCAATACTCAAGTTGGGCGGACTATTCATGAAGTGACAGAGTGATGCGAGTCGGTCTTAGGAGAACCGGTTGGATTCTTCTCTGATTCCCTGTTCAGTGATGACCATCAAGTCCACACCGTCCCCGCTAGATATGTCTCTGGCCATCGCAGATTTTACAGCCCTAAGAAGCACAGGCTTCGCTTCGTCCACAGACATTCCCTCATTGTACTCTGATTCCAGAACGCCTATCGCAATTGGAGCCCCTGTCCCAACAGCCGCGAACTTGTCAGCGAGAACAGACCCAATAGCGTCTAACACGTAGAGCTCAGGCTTTCCGTTGCTAACACCGGCGATGATAGTCTCGGCAAGGTAAGGGAACATGCGACGGCTCGAGAGAAGATTGGCTATGAGCTTGGCCGTGTTCTTCACACTTCCCTGCCTATCCCTCTCGTACTGGTAAATTTTCATGTAGGCCCGAGCTTCTCGGGTCAGGACCTGCATATCACCCACAATGCCCGCGCAGGCGACTCCAATGTTATCAGTGATACTGAAGACCTTCTTGGCGCCTTTACTCATGACGAAGGTCCCATACGAGTACCGACGTTCAGACGCGAGTAGAACTCCATCCCTGCAAACCATGCCAATTGTAGTAGCACCTGGGATGTAGCGCTCTTCACTCATAAGAGAGGACGGCGGCCAGCTACCCCTGTCCTGCTTTAAGGCTAGCGACGCGTCCAAGTCATGCGGGCAGGAAGGATTCTCGAATGCTTGGCTCTCAATGTGATCGACAATCCAGTTATCGAGCAAATTCGGATTTCAACCGCTGGACCCCTGGTGGTTCTTTGTGGAGATCGCGTTTACGAACGGAAAGGCAAAGTAGAGTTCCATCGTAAATCAACCCGTTTACCTTCCCTTCTCTTTACTGTCGAAAGAGCCGTATGGTATCCAGCGAGAACACTGGTCCGGTTACAGTTAAGCCGCATGAAACAAAGGCTCCGACAAAACAACGCGCGTTCAGCCGGTTTCATATTAGCGTCAAACCGTGTCAGCAACGGGGAAGCCACTTAACCTCCGACAACCATAGCAGATGATGAGCTGCGCTTTGGCCGGTTCAAGTTCACGAACACTTCACGGACATATTGTTGCCCGTAGGCGTCTAAGACCGCATACCACTGAGCGTCATCGGGAATCAACTCGTTCACATGGTGTGCACCTCTACCTTCGCTCTTGAAAATCGGCTTGAATCCTCGCTCTCTATTGGCGAGCTTCACGAAAATGGCGGAGTCAGCAAGGTAGCAGTTGAACTTGTAATTGTCCTTCTCTGTCACGTCTCCGCCTACTATGTCACCTCGCTGAACGTTCAAAGGCACCTTAACAGGAGGATTACCTGCTTCTACTTCGTACGGACCCGGGTCACAAACAGCTTCGTATGTAACCCGTTTTGGTGTGATAGAGGGTTTTGCTACGGGCTTTTCCTTAACGACGAGTTTTGCCTGTTTCCTTGAGTTGCCAGTGGAGTATGTGTATAAGAAAAAGACCAGAAGCTACTATTCCACCAATCAAGACCGATAAACCGAAACCCTGAAGGCCTCTACCTAACGCCGATGCAACGGACAGGAATGCAAAGAGGAAGCCGAAGAATCCGATTACTGCTGTTGCAACGGACCTGAGGCGACTAACATCCATAGTTTGGCAGGAACCTCAACCGTACTTATCTTATGGAGTTGCGGCATTTTTTTGATAGCAATTCGCATCCTGGTCACGGCACACCCGGTCGATGGGGGTTGTTCTAAACCTTCATAAGTTACGGTCATCCATGCGTTCGTATGCAAACAGTTCAAACCGAAAACGAAAAGATTGTGGATGATTACCCCTTCAAATTCAGTGTTTCAGAGACTCCCAATGGTCCCCGCAAGATCGTCGTTGAAGTTAGAAGATTCAACGATGGGGAATTTAGCGCAAATGACGAGCAGTTCATTCAATTAATTCTTGACGACTGTGGAAAATGGGAGGCGTTTGTAGGCACGGCTTCAACAATTCTCAGCGAATTGGACGTTGTTCAAGCCAGCAACGCCAACTACATTCCCGAATACTCTGTCGATACGTTTGATTTCGAGAAAGAAAAGGGCCTCGCGGATTCTCAGCTTCGTAGGTACCACATGCACATGACCTCGGAGGAAAGACATAGGCGTGAGGCGATGGAGATTCCGCGGCCAACTTCCATGGAGGTTGCGACTCAGCTTGGCAACGTCAAGAAATGGAGGTCCTTAGTGCAGACGGTTAAGCTGCTCCAAAGCCTAGCTCCAACCCAGACCGAGTGATCTTCCTTCACGTTTCCTACTGGAAACCTATGTTCAACCCGGCTCTAAGCTGTCTTGATGGAATATGGAACCCGCGCTTAACACACAAAAAGATGGCGTGAAACTCAATTCATCAGCCGCTTCTTAGTCGAAAACTTGGATGCAGGCTAACTCCTTTGTTCGCTATCCTAGGTGGTTGCGCCGTCGTAACGCTCAGTCTTGAGTCTGCCGAGGCAGAAAAAAGCGGGAGTACAAAGTTACCTCTTCGGGGCCCAAATCCCACCGGTCCCGCTTGGTTACCCCGCACTTGTGTACTTCATGACTTCCTGGTGGACCAGCTCTGTGAAGTCTTTCTTAGCCGCTGCAGTTGATGGTCTTACTGGTCCAAGATTGTCATCTGGTTCCTGAGGACGGTGTCTATGGTGAGGATCTGTTCTGGGTTGAGAAATGCGCGTCCCCAGTGCAGACCTTTACGTTTCTTGGAAACAAAGAGGTTGGAAACGGAGTAGTACTCCTGGAGAGAACGTGGCAACAGGTCGAAGTCGAGCCCTATTCCTGTATCGGGAAGGATTGGCCCTGCTTCTTCAACTACATGCTAATTCTTCGTTTTCGACTTTAACGCTTCAAGCTCTGCCTTGAGAGTCTCTATCTCTTTCTCTTTCTCTGCTAATGCCCGTTCAAATGTCTCGACATAGCCGGAGACTTCTCCCTCGAGTTGGGGGATGACGGTTCTCGATATCAGGGGTAACTCATTCATCTTTGTTCGAGTGATTTGCTCGACCAGTTGCCTGATTCTTTCAAGATACTTTCTTACGTTCTCGGATGGTTCGTACAGCTTCGTCAGCTGGTCTTGACGTCTTAGCATCATTTCGTTGACTTCTGTTATTCTTTGGATAGACTTGTACAACCTTTCTGTCGGGTTCGTAACCTTCATTATCTCTTTCAGTCGACGATTCGCCTCTTCGACGGCCACGAATAGTTGAGGTTCAACGAATGGTGGCAATTTGGCGGGCTTCTTTTCGTCTTCCTTTTTCCTTTCAGTCATGGCCGATTGAGGCACTTGCCCTGCTTCAAAGTTCTTTCGGTCTCTCGACATGGAAGCTACGTAGGTCGTCCCCAATCTCGCCAGCCGTCCTTCTATGGACACATCGCAAGAAAGCTCTGGAGAACGTGGGACCCCTTCAGCCATAGGAAAACGTGGTCACTGACAAACCATCTCAGCCTGTCGTCTTGGCTCGTTTCGGGTGTTTCTCTTTGCCATGCTCTGAATCTTCGTCTCTCCTCTATTCTCTCTGAGAGATGATCCTCCGACTCGTCCTCAGTATCCTCCTCAAGCTCTTCATTCTCGTCATCGTCTTCATCGCCTATTCCGTTCGCCTCGTAATCTTCCGAACTCATTCCTCAATTCTCCAGCTCTCGATTCTCATGCAGGACATAATCTATGCGGGTTCAGCGCCGTTTGAACGCTTGATAAACACTTGAGGTTCTGATTTTACCAGTCAGGTCAGTCTCTTGGAGGGCGACCGCTGTGCTTGTCTCTTTCGAATCGTCTCCCTTGGCGGGCCCGTCTGCTCTTCGCATTACGCGCGGGCTGCCTACGTTTGCCTGTGTCCTCTGCCATGCAAGGATCTCCCGACTGACAATTCATCCCTCATCATGTCGAGACTTGGTGAGACTTGGGAAGTGACAAGATAAGTCTTGTTGGCCGACTTCCGTCAATAGTCAAGGGTCTGCATGAACGTCCGAGAGTTGGACAAGAGAGTCATCGCCTTCGCAACCCGGGAGGTATGGAAGAGGAAGCTCGTCCAAGCCAAGAGAATACGCTGTCAAAAGTGCGTCCAGATTGTCAAGCTATGGCTCAAAACCTACGGTTACGGACCGAAAAAGTACGTCCTGCGGGAAGACGTATCCCAGTATGGCAAGGCAAAAAGAACGACATTCCAGACCGCGGCCGCAACATCCTAAGACTGTCACACTGGGAGCAAGGAGTTGCTAGCTTACCTGCACGCTCCCCGAATGTTGCAAAGTACTAGATCTCGTGCCAGTGGTGTCGGTCGGTGCCGTACCCGTTGTGCTTAGGAGTTCTTGCGTAATCTCTTCTTGGTTACAATATTTCTAACTGTCTGAGTCATTTACTGCCGAGCCTATGTCATCAGCGATGGGAGCTAAGGAGTTCCTTGATTTCCAGCAGACGATAAGAGACCTTGAAAGGCAGGTCGATATTCTTCTCAGAGAAGCAGCAACGAACGGTCCATCCCAGAGAACCAGGGAGCTGACTGAGAAAGTCTACATTCTGGCCGAACGAGCCAAGCAAATTCGACTCCAAGACTCTAGGAGCCAGTCTACTACTAACCGTCAATCCTAGAGAAACTCCCCAAACAGTTCGATCAAGACTTTGGCAAATTCAAAGGATTGATAACTTTCGTCGAATATGTGCGGAAGCAGCATTACAACGCCACAGGCCACAATCTAGGAAGAACCTATGGTTCCTTTGGTTCCAAAGAAATTTCGCCAGGACACCATCACGGCAAGCTTATCATCGATACCTTAGAAATCCGTTGCGATGCGTGCGGTAACGAATCCCCTCAGTCGGAAAGAAGAGACTATCCAATTCATGTTCTTCTTCACGACCGTGGGCAATGGGAGGTTTGTACTGGTCAATCCGACTGTGAATGCCAAGGCTACGAGGGCAAAGGCGTTCGAGTTGGCGTCAACCTATCTCCCGAAAGAGTAAGGAAAGGGCGAGCCTAAGCTCTCGCCCGCTGCACTATTCTATCTTGAAGACTAGTTTACTGGCAATCTCAAGATAAAACTGACGTGCGTCCGACGAAGGGCCCGAGTAACGCCAGAGTGATCTTGCGCTTGCAACGTCGGAATCCCCGAAGTGCGCTAGTCTAAGGTTCAGGTCTTTCAGAAGCTTTTCTGAGTCTATCATGACAGCTAGAAGGCTGATCGTCTCTTATAGGTACGCTGGACCGACGTGAAACTAATCTCGGGCCTGAGCCCTAGAGTCCGTTCCATCTACAACTTGAGTTTGCAGATCTGTTCAGTACCTTGCCCTTTTGCGGAGTTGGAAACAACTCCAAGAAGAAAGGCTGGTAGGAGTCGAACCGTTAACTCCTTACCCCCACTTTCTTCCATGGAAGATCTAACTATTCAGCACTCACCGAGCCAAAGCATTCCCTGTCGGCTTCGAGACAGAAATCGTCCCGAAATATCTGAAGAGTGGATGACCACGTTGTTGCCTTCTCAATCATCGCTGGTTTGCTCTCAGAGTTCTTCTGAGGGCGGGATTGGATTCCGCCTCGCTCTTGAGCACCTCTTCGAAAGACGCTCCTTCGGGAACGACCAGTTTGAGGAATACCCCGGTTCTGCCAATAGTGTCTCTTCGGGTTAAGACCCTTATTCGCTCCCTAACTATGTCAGAGCTCACGCTGAGCAACCGCGCAACTTCTGATTCTCTACCAACAATTGGAGATTCTATGTGCCCATCGTCGGTGGGCTGAATGAGGCTTAGCCTCTTCGTGCACCCGGGCCTTCTGATGCCGCGCCTTAAGTCCTCCATCGTGGCTGTCCCCCCGAACTTATAGAAATCGAGTTCCAGTCTGCGGAACTCCGACAACGGAATGGTGATGGACGCAGTCCGTTCGGGGTCCAGATATATGTGCGCCTTCGGCGAGTGTTTGGGAGTTGCCTGTGTTATCTCTCGCGAGTAAGGAATATTCCCTGAGGAGGCAAGTTGGGCCTCAACAAGTTGTGTGCTGACGCCGATAGGGATCAGAATGTCTATGTCGCTCTTTTCGTCCACATCTCCTCTGGCGACACTGCCATGGACTAAGACACTATTCCCCCACGTTGCGAGGCCTCCAAAGATGGAAATGGTTCTTTCTCTAATTGACTTTAGGAGGCGCCAGTGCGCCGCGTCATAGATTACAGAGAGAGTGTCCACGAGTCTGCTCGGCTTTGGACCCGACCCACGCCGTGTCAAAGGGACCCCTGAAACAGGGCTTCTCTCGCCGATGTTGCGATATTGCGGCTATATGCTCGATCCCGGAATCTGATTCTTTTCAGTCCTCTGATTATTGCCTTTCTAGAACTCTACTAACCGGAATCCTCGAATACTGCCGGATGCATTCGTCGAAAACCTCAGCTCCCTGGCTTAGGTCCCTGAAGGAGAAACGCAGTTTCGTAGTAGAACGGATAGTCATTCAGGTGCTTACTCTCTTTCACCGATTCGTACCAGGCCCTACGAAAATCCTTCCTTGCGGTCAGAATGTGGATTCCTGAGTATTATCGATTCCTTGGCTTTGCAAGGTTCCCTGTATGCGGAAAGGTGGCGATTTGAATCTATGCTGTAGTGCACCCACCACACCATAATCTGGGCCTGTGATCCGGCCGCCTGGTTTCGCCTACTTCGGAGCCTACTCAACGCCAGGCGTTGGGGGGATACCACTGTGATCGAGGGAGGACCTCGGGTCCACATGACGCGAACCTGAGTTCGCTTTCTGGGTAATCGTCAACTACTGACTAGAATCTTTGCCTATCCAGGTATCCTTTCGGACCCACAAAAAAGGGGGGAAGGTCGACGGAGCTATATTGGATGATTACGCTTTGAAGAACGGCGCATAAGCGAGAAGTGTCTCGCTCTTGAAGACACCTGGGAGATTAGTAACTCTCTCAACGGAAGTCTTCATGATTTCTTCAGAGGTTCTTGCTTGCCAGAGTGCTACTATGTCGAACTGTCCGGGTACTGTGGATGCTTCGATGAAGCCTGGGATGTTGCTGAGTTGCTTTATGACGTTCTCGCTGGTGTTGTGCTCACAGGTCAATACAGAAACGCCGAGGGCCATCTGGCTCTCGAGCTTCTTGGTCGGCTGCATACCGTCGAAGCCGGTGTGAGTGTCGGTTGTCCGTACGTCACTGATCTCGCGGATTTCTTTGACTGTCTGGTAGATGTTGTGTGGAGTGTTTGGCTTCAGGCGCAGGACTAGGTCCCAACGGCCTGTTACCGGTGCGATGATGTCGATCTGGCTGTTTCGCTTTAGCTCCTCGACCACTTTCGTAGCGCGGCCCGAATTGACGGTCGCGAATACGTAGGTCGGGAAATTCATGTTGGTTTGCATGTTTGTTACTACTATGTAACATGCATTACTTGCTTATAAGGTTTGGAATCCGATAGTCTAATATGTTACAACTGAGTAATATTGGTAGGAAGAGCGTAGATGACTGTCGGACTAGCCGAGGAGGTCAGCGTCCCGGAAGCGGTACGCCAGATTCTAACTCGGAGCTATCCCATCTACCAGAGCCTCAAGATGAGGGTGGTCAACTTCCACGCGTTGGCAGAGCTGGTCCAGCCGGAGGTTAAGGAGATGACCCATAGAGACGCCAGCATCAACACGCTCGTTGTAGCGATCAAGAGATTCTCAGACACGCTATCCAACAGCAAAAGCCCTGACACGTCGAGAGTTCTCAAGGACGCGAGGATCTCGCTTTCAAGTGGCATAGTAGACGTGACGATAAGAGCACAAAAGACCCAGTTCTCAACCATAGTCAAGGAATTATCAAACGCAGCAGGGGAACTCTCAGAGTTTCCTCACATCTTCCCTCTCTCAAACTCGATCAAACTGATCCTGCCCGCGGAGGATTACGCTCTCGTCCGGACGAGAATGGAGCATCTTAAGGAGGCAGCGACACAGACGAACGTGTCCAAGCTGATTCTCAACCTATCGCCTCGCGCCGAGATGACGCCAGGAATAGCATCCTACATCACTGAACTACTGTTCAGAAACGGCGTAAACATACTGGATGCGTTCCTAGGTTACGGCGACATCATAATGGTCGTTGACTACAAGGACGGACCCCTCGGCTATGATGTTCTACAACGAGAAATCCACGGCTCTAATCAACTGGAAGAATGGAAGTCCTGACCCTTGAAATGCATGCTCATGTCAGATTACTTGCCTTTCTCGTTGATTTCTTCAATGACACACGCGGATTAAGTACTTGCCCAAGTCACACTAACCTTCAGGGATCCTAACTATCGCTCTTTTTTTCTCAGTGGACTAAAACTGAGCTCGAGCGCCCGGATCGACGGGGAAACTGACGCCTACAATATTGCCGGCAAGGGAATTACGGCGAAGAAACACTTGTGAACACCCGCGGGATTCCGACATACTAGTCGATCATGCAGATGCCGAAGGGGCGTGAAATGATATAAGAAACTCCAGCATCCGGAATCTTGAAGTCGTGACGATGTCCAAAAAGAAAGCTCGGACGCCATCCATGAAGAAG
>Ga0209156_10002647_pt1 | contig 13953 bp, 13 predicted proteins | sample GraSoiAngelo_124_FD_185881 | JGI IMG/M metagenome (GOLD analysis project Ga0209156, IMG submission 185881) | Grasslands soil microbial communities from the Angelo Coastal Reserve, California, USA - 14_0927_05_20cm (SPAdes) (version 2) | ecosystem: Environmental > Terrestrial > Soil > Grasslands...
CGGCAACATCATCGAGTGGTACGACTTCTACATCTTCGGCAGCCTCGCCTCGATCCTTGCCGTCAAGTTCTTCGAGAAGGGGCATCCGGTGGCGGCCTTCCTCAGCACGGTGGCGATCTTCTCGGTCGGCTTCCTCATCCGGCCGCTGGGGGCGTTCTTCTTCGGCTGGCTCGGTGACAAGACCGGTCGTAAGTACACCTTCATCGTCACGCTGACCGGGATGGGGCTGGCCACCGCCCTCATCGGCTTCGTTCCCTCCTACCAGACGATCGGCCTCGCCGCAGCCTTCATCCTCTTCGGTCTTCGCCTGATCCAGGGATTGTGCCTCGGCGGCGAGTACGGGGGCGCGATCACCTACGTCGCCGAGCACATCGAGGACGAGAAGCGCGGCTACTACACCGGCTGGCTTCAGACGTCGCCCACGCTCGGTATCGTTCTGTCGCTGGCGGTCATCATCGGCATCCGGTGGTACCTGGGCGTCGAGGCCTTCAACGACTGGGGCTGGCGCCTGCCGTTCATCATCTCGCTGCTCCTCGTCGCGATCGCCATCTGGATTCGGCTCTCGCTCGGCGAGACGCCGATCTTCCAGGACATGAAGGCCAGGGGCCGGACTACGACGAACCCGTGGCGCGAAGCCTTCATGAGCGCCAACTTCAAGTACGTGGTCATCGCCAGCGTGGTCGTACTCGGACAGGGCTGCGTGTGGTACAGCGGCCAGTTCTGGGCGCTCTACTTTCTCCAGACGGTCAAGAAGCTCGACGTGCTGACGTCGAGCTGGATCGTCGGCATCGCGTTGCTGATCGCGACGCCGACGCTGATCTTCTGGGGCTGGCTCTCGGACAAGATCGGCCGCAAGCCGATCATCCTCGGCGGCATGGCGCTGGCATCGCTGACGTACTACCCGCTCTACGTTGCGCTCGGCAACTATGCCAACCCCGGCAATGTCAACTACCCGATGGCGATTCTCATCGTCGTCATCCTGGTCAACTACGTGGGTATGACCTACGGCCCCATCGGCGCGTTTCTCGCCGAGTTCTTCCCGAGCCGCATCCGCTACACGTCCGTGTCGGTGCCCTATCACATCGGCAACGGCTGGGGCGGCGGCCTGGTCCCGATCGTCACGACGTCGATGTACCTCTCCACGGGCAGCGTGGGCTATGCGCTGATCTATCCCATCGTGGTCCCGGCGGTGATGTTCCTGATCGCAGTTTTCGTGATGCCGGAGACGCGCAAGAACAGCATCTGGACGGAAGGCGCGATCGAAGCGACGCGCGTCAAAGCGAGAGCGTAAGACCTCCGAGGAGCGCCCCCGGAATAGAGGAGCGCCCCGGGTTCCCCGGGGCGCTCCGAAGTTGGGGGTGTGGGGGCCATGTCGGGGCCCCCACCTCGATTGATCGGGTTCCCCCGCTGAGCGAGAATAGCGCCCGCCCGTTCGCGGGCATCACCCTACGCACGCGAGGTCGATATGGCCAAGGCCGCCAAAGGCGACGAGCCGATCCAGGCGCTGCTCAAAGAAGAGCGCAAGTTCCCCCCGCCCAAGGAGTTCGTGAAGCGAGCGCTCGTGAAGAGCGAGGCGGTCTACCGCGAGGCGGCCAGGAATCCCGTGCGGTTCTGGGAGCAGCGCGCGAAGGAGCTCACCTGGTTCAAGCCGTGGAAGAAGGCGCTCGACTGGAAGCCGCCGTACGCCAAGTGGTTCGTGGGCGGCAAGCTCAACGTCGCCTACAACTGCCTCGATCGTCACGTGCAGGGGCCGCGTCGCACCAAGGCCGCGCTGATCTGGGAAGGGGAGCCCGGCGACACGCGCACGCTGACCTACTGGGACCTTCACCGTGAGGTCCAGCGCTTCGCGGCGGCGCTCAAGCGCCACGGCGTCCGCAGGGGCGACCGCATCACCATCTACATGCCGATGGTCCCCGAGGTCGCCATCGCGATGCTCGCGTGCGCCCGGATCGGCGCCGCGCACTCCGTGATCTTCGGCGGCTTCTCGCCGGAGTCCGTGCGCGACCGCATCCACGACGCCAACTCCTCGCTGGTCATCACCGCCGACGGCGGCTACCGGCGCGGCTCCACGGTGCCGCTCAAGAAGAACACCGACGAGGCGCTCAAGGAGTGTCCCGGCGTGAAGAGCGTCATCGTGCTCAAGCGCACCGGCGAGCCCGTCAACATGCAGCACGGCCGCGACATCTGGTGGGACGATTTCGTCAAGGGCGTCGAGGCGAAGTGCCCCGCCGAGCCCATGGACTCCGAGGATCTCCTCTATCTGCTCTACACGTCAGGCTCGACGGGCAAGCCGAAAGGCATCATCCACACCACGGGCGGCTACCTCACGGGCATCACCGCCACCCACAAGTGGGTCTTCGACATCCACGAGGACGACGTCTACTGGTGCACGGCCGACGTCGGCTGGGTCACCGGCCACTCGTACGTCGTGTACGGCCCACTCGCGAACGGCGCCACGACCGTCATGTACGAAGGCACGCCCGACTTCCCCGACAAGGACCGCTTCTGGCGAATCATCGAGAAGCATGGCATCACGATCTGCTACACGGCGCCGACGGCCATCCGCACGTTCATGAAGTGGGGCGAGGAGTATCCGCGGCGTTGTGACCTCTCCTCGCTGCGGCTGCTCGGCAGCGTCGGTGAGCCCATCAATCCCGAGGCGTGGGTCTGGTACTGGAAGGTCATCGGCGGCGGCCGCTGCCCCGTGGTGGACACGTGGTGGCAGACGGAGACCGGCCACATCCTCATCACGCCGCTGCCCGGCGTGACCGTGCTCAAGCCGGGCTCGGCCACGAGGCCATTCCCCGGCATCGACGCCGCGGTGCTGGATGAGCGGGGGCGTGAGGCCAAGGCGGGCTACCTGGTGATCCGCAAGCCGTGGCCCGGCATGCTGCGGGGGATCTGGGGCGATCCGGACCGCTACGTGAAGCAGTACTGGTCCAAGTACAAGGACATCTATTTCACCGGCGACGGCGCCAAGATCGACAAGGACGGATACTTCTGGCTGCTGGGTCGCGTGGACGACGTCATGAATGTCTCCGGCCACCGCGTGTCCACTATGGAAGTCGAGTCCGCGCTGGTTGACCACAAGTCTGTCGCCGAGGCGGCTGTCATCGGCAAGAACCACGACATCAAGGGGCAGGCGATCGCGGCCTTCGTCACCGTCAAAGGCGGCATCGACGGCACGGCTGCCCTGATGGACGAGCTCAAGTCGCACGTGGCCAAGAAGATCGGCGCCCTGGCCCGGCCGGACGACATCATCTTCTCGGCCGAGCTGCCCAAGACCCGCTCCGGCAAGATCATGCGGCGGCTGCTGCGAGACATCGCGGAGGGCCGGGCCCTGGGCGACACCACGACGCTGGCCGACCCCGCGGTGGTCGCGTCGCTCAAGACGAAGTACGAGGACCAGGAAAGCTAAAGCGGCTGCCTTTTTCCTAGCCAGTTGTGTCAGCCTGGGCTACGGAAACTGTCCGGTGTCCGGGCACTCTGCCCAGGGACGGGTCCCCCGTAGCCCCATGGTCAGACCCCACATCGTTGTTTTACCAAGTGAATTCCAACACCACCTCCGCCGTCTGAGGTACGGCATAGCGGTTGCACCTACCGCGGCCCCGAGGCACACGGAGGCGACACAATGGACATCCGGAAGCGGCTGGAGACGGATCTGAAAGAAGTGGTGGGTCGGCTGCGCCAGATGGGTGGGTCTGCGGCTCTCGAAGAGCTGCTCGGCCCGGGCGAGCACTGGGCGTACGCCGATGAGGTCGATGAGATCCAGGCCAACGAGCGGCGCGAGATCGGGTTCGCCACGCGCGAGCTGCTGGTGGAGCGGGTCAACCGCATCACCGCCGCGCTCGACCGCCTGAATGACGGCGAGTACGGGACGTGCGTGGAGTGCGACGAGAAGATCGCTCCCGCTCGGCTGCGTGCGCTACCGGAAGTTCAGACCTGCGTGCGTTGCCAGGACCGCCTGGAGCGGCGTGGCCGCCAGCTCGAGCTCGAGCCCGTCGAGGTCGAGGCCGGCGCCGACGACGAATAGACAGCCCTCTCGCGATTGCATCACGGGGCCGGGAGCGATCCCGGCCCCGTTTTTTTGCCGTAGATACACCATAGCTAATAGAGGAGCGCCACGGCTTCGCCGGGGCGCTCCGAGCGTTGGGGGTTTGCGGGCCATCTCGGGGCCCCCATGTTCTATGGTTCCCATTTTTCGGTAGGCTAGGGCCGTGCGCACGCCCGTGCTCGACGCGCTCCGTCCGCTCGTCCGCGGCGCGTCCCGTCTGTACTTCGGCCTCGACCTGCGCGGCACCGAGCACATCCCGGCCCGAGGCGCGCTCGTCGTAACGCCAAACCATCAGACCTTCGCCGACCCGGTGCTGGTCACCATCCCGATCCGGCGCCGCGTCTATTACATGGCTTGGCGGCGGCTGTTCCAGGTGCCGCTGCTGGGCCGCGCGATCCACCTGCTGCGCGCGTTCCCCGTCGATCTGGACGGCCGCGATCCGGGCGCGGTCCGCGAGGCCCGCCGCCGGCTGGTGAACGAAGACGGCGTCGTGATGATCTTCCCGGAGGGCGGGCGCAGCGTCGATGGCAGGCTCGGTCGATTTCACCTCGGCGCGTTCCGGTTGGCTGCCTCGCTCGGGGTCCCAGTGCTGCCCGTGACGATCTCGGGTGGCCACGAAGCCTGGCCGCCTGGGCGTCGCTTCCCGCGCCGCGGTCGGATCACGATCACCTACCATCCGGCGCTGGCCGTGAACCCGACGACCGACTCCCGCGCCGCCGCCCACGACCTCGCCGATCGCGTGCGCACGGTGATCGCCAGCGTGCTGTAGAGGAACGGCTCCGCCAGGCCGGTGCGGTAGCTCCACGGTATATAGAGGAGCGCCCCGGCTCCGCCGGGGCGCTCCGAACGTTGGGGGTTGGGGGGCCATGTCGGGGCCCCCATATGACCCCCATATGAATAGAGGAGCGTCCCGGCTCCGCCGGGGCGCTTCGAACGTTGGGGGTTGGGGGCCATGTCGGGCCTCATAGATAGAGGAGCGCCCCGGCTCCGCCGGGGCGCTCCGAACATTGGGGGGTGTGGGGGGCCATCTCGGGGCCCCCCACGTTCAACTAGTCCGCTCGTCGACTCGGTAGCCGGAGGCCTCCAGGCGGCGTTTCACGGCGGCAATCTGTTCGGGGCCGGATGTCTCCAGGGTCAGCTCGACCTCGGTCTGGCCGATCGCGGCGTGCGGTGAGAACGCGCGGTCGTGGAGGATTTGTAATATATTGGCGCGCTCCTCGGCGATGACCGCGGTGAGCCGGGCCAAGGCGCCAGGGACGTCGCGCAGCAGGACGCCGAGGCGGACGAGGCGGCCGTCCTTCACCAGGCCGCGCTCGATGATGCGCGCGAGCGTGGTGACGTCGATGTTGCCGCCCGAGACGACCAGGGCCACGCGGCGGCCTTCGAGGTCGAGGCCCCGGTTGAGCAGCGCGGCCAGCGGCGCGGCGCCCGCGCCCTCGACGACCGTCTTCTCGATCTCGAGCAGGAGGAGCACGGCGTTGGCCAGCTCCTCCTCGTTCACCGTCACCACCCGATCCACCCACTGGCGGGCCAGTTCGAGCGTCAGCGCGCCCACCTGGCGCACGGCGATGCCATCGGCGATCGTCGCGCCGGCGTCCACACGCAGCCGCTCGCCGCGCTCGAGCGAGCGCGACATCGCCGGCAGCGCGGCCGACTGCACCCCGATCACGCGGACGTCGGGCCGCTTGGCCTTGACGGCCAGCGCCACGCCGCCGATGAGTCCGCCGCCGCCTACCGGGACGAGCACGGCCTCCACGTCGGGTAGCTGTTCGAGTAGCTCCAGCCCGAGCGTGCCCTGGCCGGCGATGACCCGCGGATCGTCGAACGGATGGACGAACAGCTGGCCGCGCTCGGTGCTGAGCGCCCGCGCCAGCTCGTAGGCCTCGTCGAAGTTGCTTCCGTACAGGATCACCTCGGCGCCATAGCGGCGCGCCGAGGTGACTTTGATGAGCGGCGCATACTCGGGCATGACGATCGTGGCGGGAATGTCGAGCCGCTCGGCGTGGAACGCGACGGCAAGACCGTGGTTGCCGGCGCTGGCGGCGATGACGCCCGTGCGCCGCGCGTCGGGGCCCAGCTGGAGCAGGAGGTTGGCGGCGCCGCGCTCCTTGAACGAGCCCGTCATCTGGAGGTTCTCGAGCTTCACGAAGCAGCGCGCGCGGGTCAGCTCCGAGAGCGTTTGCGAGTACGGGCAAGGCGTCTCGACGATGGCGTCGCGGAGCCGGAGCCGGGCGGTCTCGATGGCGGCGACGTCGACGGTGCCGGCCAGGGCGTCCATCAGAAGGGCAGCGCCGGGGCGCCGAGCGTCGGCGTCATCCAGCCCACGGGCATGAGCGGCGTCGAGTGCGCATAGCCGATGCGGCCGCGCCAGTCCACCACGATGAGCCCACCCTCGCCGCGGCCTTCCTCGACCAGCAGGTCCACCGAGACCTTGGCGGCGTAGTCGGGTTCATCGGCCTCCTTGAGATATTCGAGTGCGCGGCGCGCCAGCACCACGCGGATGATCGCCTCGCCGTCGCCGGTGCACGAGACGCCGCCCAGCGAGCTGTCGGCGTAGGTGCCGGCGCCGATCAGCGCGCTGTCGCCCACGCGCCCCGGTCGCTTGCCGAGCGTGCCACCGGTCGACGTCGCCGCGGCTACCGTGCCGTGGCGGTCGAGAGCGGTGGCGCCGACGGTGCCGGGCAGGGTGCCGCCCGGTGTCGCGCCGCGGCGCTCGGAGAGGCGCTTGCGCTGGCGCTCGGTGATGAGCGTCGCCGGATCGCACTCCGCGACGCCGGCGGCGCGCGCGAACGCGTGCGCGCCGTCGCCGACGAGCAGGACGTGACGGCCGTCGTCCAGCACGCGCCGCGCGAGGCTCACCGGGTTGGCGACGCGGCTCACGGCGGCGACGGCGCCGCAGGCGAGACGGTCGCCCTCCATGATCGAGGCATCCATCTCGACCCCGCCGTCCTCGGTCAGCACCGAACCGCGGCCCGCGTTGAAGCGGGGATCGTCCTCGAGACTGCGCACCGCCGCCTCGACGGCGTCGAGCGCCCGGCCGCCTGCGGCGAGCACCGCCCAGCCGGCGCTCACGGCCGCGCGCATCCCGAGGCGCAGCTCATCGGCGTCCGCGACGACCGCGCCGGCGCCGCCGTGGACGATGATCGAGGGCACGCGACGGCCGTGCGCGCGCGCGACGTCCGATGGCGTCATGGCAATCACCGTGGCACAATCCGGCCGCCTTGCAAAGCCCGACGCCGCTGGAGCGGCTCAACGCGCGGATCGTGCGCTGCCGCCGCTGCGCGCGCCTCGTCGCCCACCGCGAGGCGGCGGCCGCCGCGCCGCCGCGTCGGTACGCGGGCCAGCGTTACTGGGCCCGGCCGCTGCCGGGCTTCGGCGACCCGCGGGCGCGGCTGCTGCTGGTCGGGCTCGCACCGGCGGCTCACGGCGGCAACCGCACGGGCCGCATGTTCACCGGCGACCGCAGCGGCGACTGGCTTTTTGAGGCGCTCCACCACGCCGGGTTCGCCAATCAGCCGACCTCGGCCCACGGCGCCGATGGCCTGCGGCTGCGCGACGCCTACATCACGGCGACGATCCGCTGCGCGCCGCCGGACAACAAGCCGCTGCCGACCGAGATCCTGGCCTGCCGTCCATATCTTCTCGACGAGCTGCGCCTGCTCGACCGGGTGCGCGTCGTCGTCGGCCTGGGGCGCATCGGCTGGGAGGCCTATCTGCGAGCGCGCCGCGCGCTGGGCAAGGCGCCGCCGGCCGCGCGCCCCGTGTTTGCGCACGGTGCCGCCAGCGACCTCGGTGACGGCGTCACGCTCCTCGCCTGCTACCACCCGAGCCAGCAGAACACCTTCACCGGCAAGCTCACGCGCCCGATGCTTCGATCCGTCTTCGTCGCCGCCCGGAGACTCCTCGAAAACGATCGATAGCGTTGCGGTTCACGACATGGACCCCGCGGAAGGCGCTCATTTTTTGTCTGGTGTGCTCACCCGCAAGCGCGTAGCCTCGAAACAGTGAGCGCGCGCGGCGCACGCAGGGTCGTGATCGCGGACGACGAGGAGGAGATCAGAGACCTCCTTGCCGAATATCTCCAGTCACACGGGTGGGAGACGTTCCGGGCCGCCAACGGTCTGGAGGCGCTGCTCCACGTCAAGCAACAGCGTCCCGCGGCGGTCGTCCTCGATCTCAACATGCCGCGCCTCGGCGGTATCGACGCGCTCAAGCGTATCCGCACGTTCGACCCCACCATCGGTGTCGTCGTCGTCAGCGCCAACGCCGACGACGACATGCGCAGGCAAGCCGAGGCCCTCGGGGTGAAGGCCATCCTCGACAAGCCGCTGGACCTCGTCCAGCTCCTCGCCGCGCTCGGCGGCGACCGCCCGGCCGCGGCACCGAAGGCGGCGGCCGTCGAGGCGCCCGCCGTGTCGGCAGCCGCCGGCCCACCGGCGCGACGGCGCAGCGTCCTCGTCGTGGACGACGACCCCGACGTGCGCGGGGTGCTCGAAGAATTCCTCGTCCTGAAGGGCTATCACGTGCGCGCCAGCCCCGACGGCGCCGCCGCCGTGCGCGAGCTGGCCGCGTCGGCGCCGGGCGTGGTCCTGCTCGACATCGAGATGCCCGGCCTGAGCGGAGTGGACGCCCTCCCCACGATCAGGGCGATGGCGCCGGCCACCGCCGTCATCATGGTCAGCGGAACGGTGAACGTCGAGCTCGCGAAGCGCGCGCTGGCCGCCGGCGCCTTCGACTACGTGACGAAGCCCGTGGATCTGCCGCGTCTGCTCGAGAGCATCGAGACCGCCTTCGCCATGCTCGCGCTCGACGTCTAGGGCGCGGGCGCCGATCACGCCAGCCCCAGTCGCTCCTTCAGCGCGCGCACGCGATCGCGCGAGACGGACAGCTCGCTGCGGGAGGCGTCCTTGAGCCGCACCGTGAGGTGACCACCGGCATCCGCGTGGAGCTCGGCCACCCACGCGACGTTCACGAGGATGCCGCGATTGATGCGCAGGAAGGACCGGGGATCGAGCCGGCGCTCGAGCTCGGCCAGCGTGACGTCGAGCATGTGCTGCGCGCTCGCGGTCACCGCATACGTCGCGCGGTCCTTGGCCAGCACGTGCGTGACGTCGCCGATGGCGATCAGCTGCACGCGGTCGCGCGTGCGCGCGGCGAGATGATCGAGAAACGGCGCCGCGCGGAGTTGCTGCGCCAGGCGGCCCAGCGTCTCGCGGACGTCGTCGTCGGGCCCGCCGCGCCGTGCGGCGATGCGGTCCAGCGCTCGATCGAGCCGCGCGCGCTCGACCGGCTTGAGCAGGTAGTCGAGGGCGTTGACCTCGAACGCGCGCAGGGCGTGCTCGTCGTGGGCCGTCGTGAACACGACCATCGGGCCCGCCGGGATGCGCTCGACCACCTGGAAGCCGCTGAGCCCGGGCATGTGGATGTCGAGAAACAGCACGTCGACGGCCACCGCGGCCACCGCGGCCAGACCGTCCACCGGATCGGTGGCGCGGCCGACGATCTCGACCCGCCCGGTGGCCTCCAGCAGGCGGGCCAGGCGCTTGAGCGCCAGCGGCTCGTCGTCGATCAGGAAGGCGCGGAGCGGCGCGCGTGCGCTCACGCGAGGCGGGCGCGCGGCAGGGCGACCGTCACCCGGGTGCCGCCGTCGCGGCGCCCGACCTCGAGGCTCGCGCCGGCGCCAAACCTCGCGGCGAGCCGGGCGCGGAGGTTGTCGAGGCCGTGTCCGGCTCGCATAGCATCGCCCGTGAAGCCCGGCCCATCGTCCCAGACCGACAGCAGGACGTGCTCGCCGCTCGCGCTCGCCTCGACGCGAAGCCGCCCGCCGCCCGGACGCGGCGCGATCGCGTGCTTGATGCTGTTTTCCACGAGGGTCTGGACCGCCAGGGGCGGCACCTCGCAGCCGGCGGCCTCGGGCTGCACGTCGATCGAGTACGCGAGGCGCGCGCCGAAGCGCGTGCGCTCGATCTCGACGTAGTCGGTGACGATCTTCAGCTCGTGCGCGAGCGGCACGAGCCCGCGCTCCGTCGCGTCGAGCGCGAAGCGCAGCAGCGCCGCCAGCCGCTCGACGGTCCGCTCGGCCTCGTCGGGATTGTCCTGGATCAGCGCGGAGATCGCGTTCAGCGTGTTGAACATGAAGTGCGGCTGCAACCGCGCCTCGAGCGAGGCCAGCCGTGCCTCCAGCGCCATCTTGCGCGCGCGCTCGTGGTCCAGCTCGCGCTCCCGCAGCGCGGCGGTGACGGCGTCCAGACGGCGGCGCTGGATGTCGTAGAGCGCCATGCTGATCCCGAGCGTCAGCGTGATGAGGACGCAGATGCTGAGGTCGTGGCCGAAACAGGTCCAGAACGGCTCCCCCGGACGCAGCCCCAGGCTGGTGAGGATGCCGCACGCGAGCATGGTGCCGACGCCGGCCAGCGCCAGGAGGGTCACGATCCGGAGTCCCCAGCGAATCGCGGGGGGGTGCCGGTGGAAGTAGCCGCGCAGCCGCGGCATCGTGAGCGACACGAGGACCGTCATGCCGGCGGCGTGCACGAGCGCGCTCTGCAGCGTGACCGTGATATGGCTCGCGCCCGCGAGCGCGAACAGCGCCGTCAGCACCACCGCGGCGCTCACGCTGGCGGTGCCGACGCGGAACCAGTGCGTCGACGTCAGGCGCCGCATCGTCTCAGCGGTGGGCACGAGCCGATCGTATCAGGACGCGCCCGCATCCGGCCGCCGGTCGCGGAGCGCGGCGCGGACGGCGCCGGCCGCGAGCAGCGCCACACCGACGCCGACGGTCGTCCAGTGGCGAGGAATCTCGAGGGTGTGCGTCAGGGCCACCGCGAGCCCGACCAGGGTCACGATCAGTCCCGCGAGCATGAGCCCGGATCCGGAGCGTCGGCATGCCATGTCAAAACCTCCAGGTAGTGGTGAACGTCACGCGATCGTTCCTGTCGAACTGGCCGTACAGCGTGAGGTGCGGTCCCTCGAAGAGGTCAGCGCCGACGGACAGGGTCACCGCACCCGTCAGCAGATAGTCGATGCGCGGGCTCAGCCGGAAGTCGCCGCGGTTGACGCCGGTCACGAACAGCACGGTCGGGTTGAGCGTGTTGTCGAAGAAGCCCGTCGTCAGCCGGAGCGCCAGCGAGGTCGTCACGCGCGCCGCGACGCCCGGCCGCGTCAGGTTCGTCGCGGAGCCCATCAGCACCTTCTGGCTGAGCTGGAGCGCCGTGTCGAGCCTCTCGAAGAACGTGTAGTCCACGCCGACGAGCCAGTCGAGCGTGTCGCGCCGCACGACCCCGTCGAGATCGAGGGGGTCCGTCGTTTCGTAACGCTTGCCGATGGTGTAGGCCGCCTCCGCCCGCACGACCACCGGCTCGAAGCTCTTGCCAAGCGTCGCGCCCACCACGTGCACGCGCGGATGCTGCGGATCGATCACGATCACGTCAGGACGCGGCGGCTGCGCGACGCGGCGCTGGAAGAAGACCGGTGACTTGTCGGCCTCGTCGTAATAGATGAGCGAGACATCCCAGCCCCGGCGGAGGAGCGACAGGCGGAAACCGCCCTCGCTGCGCGCCAGGCTGAACTCGTCGGCGTCGTCGGGCAGGTGGACGACCGGGTTGCGGAAGCGGTAGGGCAGGCGCGCGAACTGGAACTCGGCGCCCTGCTTGGGCAGGCGATTGTGCATCGTGTCCGGCGTCCACACGCCCTCGAAGCTGACGCCCTCGGTCAGCCGATACGTGAAGTCGAGGGCCCAGATCGGGATGCGCAACTCACTGAAGTCGGGCAGCACGAACTCGCGGAAGTCCTTCGGGTTCACGATGTCGGTGATGAACACGCTGATGGCCTCGCCCCAGACGATCTGCTGGCGGCCGAGCCTGACGTCGAAGTCGCCGCGGCCGACGGTCAGCAGTGCCTCGCGCAGGGAGATGTCCGTCTTCTGGTCACGCTCGACGTTGGCGGGGTAGCGGTCGGTGGCGTCGAAGACGGCGTCGTACCAGCCGCGGACGGCGGCCCGCACGGCGACCGCGTCCGAGAACGCGTACTTGCCCTCGAGCCAGCCGAGCGTCTTGAGCTTGCTGACGTCGCCGGGATCGTGCAGGCGGTAGGCGAACTCCTCGGCGAGGCGGCCTCGCAGCCGGAGCGCTTTCAGCCACTCGGGCGGCTCCCCTTCGTCGGCGCACGCCGATGCGGCGGCGCCGAGCAGTAGGATCGCCGCGGCCACGACGCGACGCATCTCAGTCGAGCGTCTTCATATAGTTCTTGTCGAAGTACTTGTCGGGCAGCTCGCGGACGCTCACCTCGCCGTAGTCGAGGACGGAGCGCTTGTCCTTTCGGATCGCGTCGGTGAGTGTCAGCCGCGTGGCCAGCAGGTGGCCGCCGACGTCCCTGAAGTTGTCGAAGGTGCCTGTCTTGAGCAGGGTGCCCGTGCCCGCGTAGAACTCCGCCCTCACGGGCCGCCGACCCTCCTTCGACACCCAGTACTTGATGGCGGAGTAGGTGACGTCCTTGGTCTTCGCCTTGAGATCGAGGACGTGGCACGCGACACCGTCGAGCGCGTCCTCGCCGGTCAGGGTGGCGTCGTAGTCGCCGGCATAGTCGGCGCGCGCAATGTCGCCGTTGGCGACCTGGCCGACCAGCCGCTGCGACAGCGGGATGCGCACGGGTTTGCCGGCGTCCGGCAAGTAGATCCAGAGGTCGCGCCCGAGCGCGAGCAACGAGCGGCCGACACTGCGCGGCGGCGCCACGAACCTGACGAACACCCGCCCGCCGCCCTTGACGAACACCTCGAAGCCGTCCACCGACGGTGTCTTCTTCGCCTCCTGGCTGGTGATGGTGATCTTCCACACGAAGCTGTCGGCCGGCCGCCGAAACCGGTCGGCCTCGGCGACGATGTCCGCGGCCTGGTCCGCGCTCGCGCTCGACGCGAGGCCGAGCACGAGCACGAGCCCGAGCAGCAGCCTACACATGGCGGAGCGCCTCGACGACGTTCAGGCGCGCGGCGCGCCAGGCCGGATAGAGCGAGGCGAGGGTGGCGGCGACGATGGAGAGCTCGAACGCCTGCGCCAGCACGGCGGGGACGACGAAGATCTGGACCATGAAGCCGCGCGTGGACCCGGGTGGCGGCGGCAGTTGGATGCCGACGGCGGAGATGGCCTTGGCCAGCGCCACGCCGAGCACGACGCCGGCGACGGCGCCCAGCACGCCGAGCACGAAGCCCTCGAGCACGAACATCGACACCACGCCGCGCCGCCGCGTGCCGAGCGCCATGACGGTGCCGATCTCCCGCGTGCGCTCGAAGATGGCCATGGTCATGGTGTTGGTGATGCCGAACACGACCATGATGGAGACGATCAGCGTGAGCACCGCGAAGATGCGGCCGAAGAGCTCGCGCACCTGGTGGTAGCGCAGCGCCAGGTCCTCCCACGTCTTGATCTCGAGGTCGAGGCCCCGGTTGCGGATCAGCCGCTGGAGGCTCTCGCGGACGGCGGCGGTGTTGTCCGTCGCGTCCAGGAGCAGCACGATCGACTGCACCTCGCCGCCCTCGAGGTCGAGGACGCGCTGGGTCTCGGGCAGGCCGATGCGGAGGAAGCGATCGTCGTACGCCTTCTCGCCCGACTCCCACACGCCCCGCACCTTGACGGCCAGCGCGTTGATCGCGCCCGCCTTGGTGGTGGTGAGCAAGGTGAGGTCGTCGCCCGGCTTCACGCCGAAGGCCCGGGCGAGCCCGACGCCGAGGGTGACGCCGCGCGGATCGCGCGTCGCCAGCTCCTTGCCGTCGACGATCACCGCCAGCGCCGAGAGATCCATCTCGCCCTCGGGTACGACGCCGGCGCCGACGAACGCCGTCGTGGTGTCGCCGGTGGAGACGAGTCCGGAGAAGCCGAGGCGCGCGGTGACCATCTTGACGTGCTCGATCC
>Ga0209156_10002648_pt1 | contig 13952 bp, 11 predicted proteins | sample GraSoiAngelo_124_FD_185881 | JGI IMG/M metagenome (GOLD analysis project Ga0209156, IMG submission 185881) | Grasslands soil microbial communities from the Angelo Coastal Reserve, California, USA - 14_0927_05_20cm (SPAdes) (version 2) | ecosystem: Environmental > Terrestrial > Soil > Grasslands...
GGCGCTGCGTTACTCGGCGGTGACTGAGCAATCACTTTGAGCGCAGCAGCAAATAAGAGTGCGCCGAGAGCCAGCAGAAGTAAAAACGCGCCGAATAGGTCGGCGGCTCGGAAGTTTTTCCACTGCTTCACTGAAGTTCCAGGGTAGGGCGCTGCCAGTAATAGCTGGAGCGTGCAAATTTTGGAAGATTTTTTTTGCTCTTTTTGCGTATAATATCCATAGTCGTGAGAGTTATTAGTTGTGAATAAAATTTAACTATCCCAAGGCAGTCAGGCCCGTCTGTTTATTTTTCGTTAGGATTACGCCCCAGGGCCAGCGGTTCCAATCTTTGCTAATCGAAATGGGAATGACCGGCTGAATATTGAGCGTGAACTTATAGCCGTTGTGCGACGGCCCATAGCCGAAGTCCTCGTTGGCTTGGAATGGCACGCTAATGAGCGACGAAATGGGATTCGCCAATTGTTTGGCGAGCTTGTCTGCCTCATCCGTGTCCGCTTCCACCTCGGGAGCATCGGTAGCGTGGAGTCCTTTAACGGATAAGAGAAGACTCACGATGATGGTAAGGGTCCGCGCTAATACTTTTATGGCGTGAACTCTGAAGAATTTCAGGATAACGGCATATTGGACCTTAGTCTTATATGCGCGCCTGCCCGCTGTTGCTAGCCAAGGCGTCCTCCGCCGCTGCGGGAAAAATCTCGCTCACTTCGCTTTCCAACCACGAGGTCTGCTTCTATCGCTGCCTGAGATCGGCAAACCCCCGTGATCAAGCCGGCTGTTATCAAGGTAGCCACGGGAAACGAGCCTGGCCCCGATTGGCTAATCTCCAAACGCAAGAATCATTACCACAAACCTCGACGCATTGCCTCACAACATGCAAGGTGACGAAAATTCGCAGGTGGCTAGCTCAGTGGTCGAGCGGCTGGTCTCCACCCAGTAGGTCGGGGGGTTCGAAACCTCACGGCCTATGTCTCTGTCAGTGACTGCCCTTGCCTAATTCCTGTTAGCATAAATATTCTCCTGGCAAATACCCCCATTAGGTGTCAAAGTCGCTCTCCGGGAGGCGGCTTGATCGACTTCAATCCGAATCAATTGTGAGTGTGCAACAGGCAAAATGTTGCGTCGCGATTTTTCTCGCCGCCTTCGCGCTCCGCGCCTCAGCCGGCGCGGTAGTTATATTAATAGATAAAGGCATATTCCTGGCCGGTCCTTTCGGTGTTCCTGATATTCACCAGCCACCGTCGGCTTCAACGGAAGCGGTTTTCCTTTCGGGATCGCCTGCAACTGCTCCTTACTACCTCAACGAGTTTGTCCTGAACAGCGATGCCTCAGCTGGCCAATTCAGCAATAACGGTTGGGTGAACGGCGGCGCATTCAACGTCAGCGTTATCCAGAAGGGAGCGTCGTGCTTTCTATCTTGGGACCTGACTAACACCCATTTTACAGTTCGCTATCTCTCAATCAATTTCGACAATCCCTTTTATCACGTCTACCAGATCGATGATGGAGTGACGCTCTCCACGCAGGTAGAGGTGACAGGCAACTCGAGAGATCAGATCTCGCACGTCAGGTTCTTCGGTTACCGCGTTCCCGAACCGGGCACCACCGGGGTGTTCCTGGTCATCGCCTTAGCTGCGATTGGTCTAACGCGCCGCTTACATACCTAATCTTTATTCCTGAGTTACTGCTTCGGTTTCCGATGCAATCCCGCAGTACGCTCGCGACAGTTGTAACGAAAGGGCGTGTTGCCAGGCAAGTGGAATTCAACCTCTAAGCTGTGGCAGCTGAGCAATCGCATTAGTGCGTCGCATAAACCTCGACCAACCCGACACCGGTGCTTCCATTTTTGTCAGTGACAATCGCGGTATAGTTGCCTGCCGGTAACGTGGCTAAGATTGCCGCGTCGAGATCGTTCGGCGGCTGGAGGCCAGTGTTTTCAAGTGCACTCTGTTGCGAGTCTTTCCAGTTGTCGTTAACGGTAATAACGTTCGCATTACTGTCGTAGAGTGTTACAACCGGATCGGGCAGCGCGTTATTTACTCCGAGCGGCACGAGGGACGGACCAAGTGCTCGAATTACTACTTCATTTGATCCAGAACCGCCAGCGAGTGAGCAACCCGCAATCAATACGTTATTGCCTGCCTGGACCAGGCCGCGTGTCGAAATATTGATCAGCCTCGAGGCGGCGAGCGGATCCAGATCATAGACCTCGATTAAACCAACGCCGGTGCCGCCTCCAGCACCCGTTTGAATTGCGGTGTAGGCACCTGGCCGCAGAGTTGCCAGAAAAGCAGCTTCGGCAGCCGCGGGCGGCGCAAGCTGGGTCGCCGTGATCTCTGCCTGCTGCGTATCTCGTACCATTTTTTGTTAACGCGCTCACTATGCATGGCCTCTAGACCGATATGTGCCTCGTCCATCTTGAGCGTGCTAACCGAACGAATGTTCAGGTTTGGAAAGTCGCTGACCAGCTTACCGTTGATCCAGTACTTCACTTCACCGTCACGCTGTTCCGGTGTATTAGCTCGCACCATTAGCTCGTAACAGTACCACCTGGTTCGCTGTGGCAGAAAGTTTGGCATCGACGTGAAGCCTGGATATTGATTCGGAAATGCCAGCCAATCTCCCTGATTGCCGATGTCGCTCGCGACGGTTTAACCATACCGTCAGGATACCAATGGTCGCCGAACGCTGATCGCTGATTCGGCCAATAAACGTAGAGAGGTGAATAGCCGGGACGGGTCTCACCAGCGAGCGTAGTGCCCAAGATATTGTTTTGCAGAAGGAACAGAAAGAATCCTGTACCATCAGCAGGGGGAACTATGCCAGGGCCCGGGATACTTCGCGGACAGCCTTAAGCCGTTGTGATTTGATGTGTTAACCGAATATCCCGCATCAAACTTTGTATATGCTCTGAGGAACACGGTGTTCCTGCTCTGGGCTGAGGTGCTTCTTCAGCGAGTTGGACACCTCTGCGGTGCTTATCGGCAGGGAAAACTCGAGTGACTTGCTGCCGGCGAAAAAGTGTCCCGCTTCGGGTGGCAATTCGGATGTTTGGTAACTGATATGCACCGTCCCATTTGGTTGTGAGTTGACTTGGCGACGTGTACAACTCGAAATCGTCCGCGGAAATGACCGCGGGGTCACTCGCGATGTTCTTGTCGCCGGGGTAGCGCGCAGCGGTTCCAATATCCGCTAACGTCGCTGTTAGGCCTGCGGTGAGAAATGCAATTGCAGCCGAAAACGACACGAACCGGGTGCGATTCGCGCACAATAAAATCATGATCGTCGGTTAAGCACCTCTCTTGCCAGTGCCATAATTACCATAATGAGTGTCTTACGTGCTATCCCGCTTGCAAAGAATGGCTTGCAGTGCTAAGCCAGAGTTTCGAGGCCATTGTCGACTGGCCGTACTGGCGGCGGTTTGCTGGGCTATTGCAGTCAGGTCAGACCCGACGGCTAGCGGTGGTATCGCGGCTGCCCCGTCGCTAAAAATCCATTTATTGCCGGTTTAACCCAGCGATGGCTTTGAAGGGGAGACCGTTTTGGGTGGCACCCGCATGGGCGGGTTGGTGCGGGCACCTGTCAGGCACGAGATGTCGAAAGCTTGATTACACTGGTTCAGTGCGAAAATCGGACTGCGCAGTATCCCGGTTCGGCGACTGGGACTTTCTCACATGCGAAATCTTCAGTTGGAACCAGGAACAATTCGCCCGCACCAACGCGATCACCGTAACGATGAAGCAAGCACAACTGTGATGCATCGTACGCGCGCTTGCACCTTTACAAGGCTCTCTCCGCTAGCGCCGGATTTCAGCACGCGTGAGATAATGTGAGACAGGCGCGACTCGGCTGTTTACCCTCTAATGAACAGATGTGAACGCGTGAGATAACGTGAGCAAATTCGCAATGGGCTCATTGCGAACGAGACGCTCTACCAACTAAGCCACGGTCATCCTCTTATCACGGTCAGTTGGTTTTTCAAACCGGACGCCTTATTTTCGCCTTGCCACACCTTTCAAACTCCGTTGCATAGGATGCACCCGACACGCCGCATCAACATTGAAAGTGGACAACTTCATCGACACATGAAACACAATAATTTCGGAATTATAGCCGCGTTTTTCGCGACTGTTGTCATTTGCTTCCCGTTTGCTGCCGAGGCCGCAGGAAAAAAAACTTCCCCGTCACCGGACGCCAGCAGTTCCACAGATGCGGATGCGTCCCCTCCGACAGCGGCGCCTGGCGGTAAGATTCGGGCTACTCCGTTCAAAGGCATCATTGCCGCAGTGGATGACAAGGCAAAGACATTCACCATTGCCGGAAAAGAAACGTCGCATTCGCTCAAGATCACCGACAAGACGATCATCACCAGAGGCGGTCAGCCTGCCACAATGAAAGACCTAGTCGCTAATGAGGAAGTTAGGGGTTCCTGTTATAAAATGTCCGATGGTTCGATGGAGGCGAAAATGGTGAAGCTTGGCCCCCTGACCGAAGCGGAGAAGGCGGAGAAGGAAGTGCGAAGAGCGAAACGAGAGGAAAAGAAAGCAAGTATTTCGCCGACAGCGTCAGCCTCTCCATCGGTAAGTCCGAGAACCTAATCTCGGTCGCATCTTCCTCATCGCCGAGCCGCGAACGCTTCCGCCGGCGAGAAACCCCTCAACTGCTCGCCAGACCACACGAATTCCGTGTGATCAACCAAACGACCAGCGCGGAGGTTTCACTTCTCGTTCGCTGTTTTTACCGCCACGCGGAGGTCAGCAACAAAGCGGGCGTATTCCCGGTCGCGCGATTCTTCATCCGGCTGACGCAGGAGCGAGGAAGGGTGAACAGTTGCGACCACTTTTGGCGCGAGATGCGACGATAGAACTCTGCCGCGTTCTTTCGTGACGCGAAAACTCGGTCCAAAGATTGTCTGCCCCGCGGTTGAGCCGAGACAAACAACAAGCTTGGGCTCGACCAAACGCAGCTCCGCTTCCAGCCAGGGCCGGCAGGCGGCGATGTCGCGCGAACTTGGTTTCTGATGAATCCGTCGTTTCCCGCGCGGTTCCCATTTGAAATGTTTCACTGCGTTGGTCACATAAACTTCGTCCCGATTAATTCCAGCTTCCTCCAACGCGCGATCAAGAATTTTTCCCGCTGGCCCAACGAATGGTTTCCCGGCTACATCTTCATAATCGCCCGGTTGCTCGCCGATCATAAACATGGTGGCGTGCGTCGGGCCTTCGCCGAAGACCGTTTGCGTTGCTTTTTTGTAGAGCGGACAGGCGGTGCACTCTTTCGCGGCCGCCGCAACTTTAGCGAGGCTATTCGTCTCCGGCACCGGTGCCGGTCGCCACCTATCTTGTCCGTCCGCTCGCATCTTTAATTATGAGTCGTAGCTCGACTCCGAATTGTATGTGATTGATCGAATGCAGCGGCCAACTGCCCTCGGCTACAACGTGGCAAAATGATCCTCGAAACTCCGCGCTTAATTCTGCGTCCATTCGCCGCCGACGATTTCGATCGCATGGCGGAATTAATGGCGAACAAGGATTTTATGCGTTTCTCGATGGGGCCGATGACGCAAGAGCAAACGAAGAGTTTCCTCAATAAAGTGATCGGCTGGGAGCGAGATGGTATGCCATCACAATTCGCCATGATTGTGCGATCGAGTGAAACGCTCGCTGGCTACTGCGGCTTTTTTCACCACGAAGTCGATGGCAAAATGGAAATTGAGATTGGTTACAGATTGGACAGCGCTTTTTGGAACCGCGGACTCGCTACTGAAGCAGCACGCACCGTTCGCGATCATGGTTTTCGCGACCTAAAACTCGAGTACGTCATCTCTTTGATTCATCCCGAAAATCACCCATCGCGCCGAGTGGCGGAGAAGAATGGAATGATTCAGGAAAGGGAGACGACCTTTAGAGGTTTCCCGACATTTGTTTTCGCGATTACCCGGCAGCGGTGGCTGCAACTGGGGTGTGGCGCCGAATGAATTCCTCCGCCAGGGCGCGGTAGGCGCGCGCGCCCGTCCCGCTCTTGTCGTATTCCAAAATGGTTTTGCCGAAACTGGGCGCCTCGCTTAAGCGCACCGTCCGCGGAATGACGGTGTCGTAAACTTTTGCGGCAAAATGTTGACGCACCTCCGCCACCACTTGTGCGCTCAAATTTGTGCGGCTGTCGAACATCGTCATGAGAATCCCGCCGATTTGGATATTCGGATTTGCTCCGGAATCGCGCACTTGCTCGACCACGCGCACAATTTTGACCAGACCTTCCAGCGCGAAGTATTCGCATTGAATCGGGGTCAGAATTTCATCGGCCGCTGCGAGGGCGTTGCTCATGAGAATTCCCAGGGAAGGGGGGCAATCGAGCAAAACAAAATCGAAGGCGCTGTCCGCACGCAACGGTTGCAAGGTTCGCGCCAGCCGCAGCAAATGATCCGGCATGCGGGCAATCTCGACTTCCGCGCCGGCAAGATCGAGGTCGGCTGGAACGAGGAAAAGATGATCTAATCGCGTCGGCAAAATTTTGTCAGCAATTACGGTCTCGCCTAGCAAAGGATCGTAGAGGCTTTCCCCTTCGAAGTCCTGCATTCCGAGGGAGCTGGTGGCGTTGCCCTGCGGGTCGAGATCGATGAGCAGAATGCGTTGGGCGCGTTCCGCCAGCGCAGCGCCGAGATTTACCGTCGTCGTTGTTTTGCCAACGCCTCCCTTCTGATTTGCGATGGCAATGATTTTCATCCGCGACGTAGCACAGACATCTTGTCTGTGGGGCCCGCAGGCGTCTCGCCTGCGGATCTTCTCGCCCGCTCCTTAATCAAGGCTGTCCGGCAGGATGCCGGACTGGGCAAGCAAGATGCCTGCGCTCCCCATTTTCTTTCTGATAGCGAAATCTTCACGGAGTTATCGCGGAACGACCAGCGTGCGCAGCTCGAACGTGCGGCGGCCATCGGCCTCTTGCCACCAAAGGTCGTCGGGCGCGGGTAACATTTCAGTGACTTCCAATTCGCCGGCCTTACTCAACCAACGATGAAAAATTTCCAGGAAAAGATAGCTCTCGAGATCGATGAAAACCGGTTTGGTATCTTTGTCGCGGCCTTCCGCGCCGCTGCGCCGCAATGCCTGTTCGGTTGGGCGAATATAAACAAAGCGGGGCCAATCTTTGGCGGCGCGCAATCTTTCAATAGCGAGAACCAGTTCGCGGGAAAGGCCGGAGAAATTCCCACTGCCCATTTCCTCACTGGAGACAGTCCAGCTGCGGCGTTGGACAATGATGCGCCCGCAACGGAGCCGCGGTGTCTGCGGCGCCAACCCGAATTGGAACGGATGAAACCCGAGCGGAATGATCCAATTGCGGGCAAAAGAACCGAGATATTGACCACTCCTGCGAAGGGCGACGTCGCCGTCTTCCACGATGAAAACCTCAGCCTGCGCTGGCGAAACGGAGTGCCAGCGCGGATTACCGCGCTGAGGCGAAGCGAAAACTGCCTGCTGTGGCAGGGCATCGAAAATCCGCACCGTAGTATGCGCGGTAAAATCGGCGGCGAAGAAACCGAAATGAAAAAATGGTTTGCCGCCGGTGTTTAATTGAAGAGCACGGGAAAGAGCGGCGTGATCGGGGCAACTCCAATACATACAATGATGCAAGGTGGCGGCGGCCGGATGCAGCTCGCTCATGATCCAGCGATATTCGCCTCGCGAAATCGCGTCCGGTGATTTGGCGGCAAGTTGCAAATCGGCGGAAGGGAAAGTGAATTCGTCGAATTTCTGGTAGGAAAAATTTTCGCGTACAAAATGGCAATCCGCGACGGTGAGTTCGTACTCAGCGAGGTGGGCGTGCGGTTTCAGTCGTTCTCGAAAGGCAGCTTTGATTTCCTGAAACGCCATCACGGCGAGGCCAACGAGACCTGGACCGGTCAAGGGAAGCTTGGCCGTTTCACAGGCGCGCAGGAACGTGGGCAGCGGCAGCGCATTTTTTCCAACCTTTTCCAATACCATGCGCAAACCCGCAGCAACGCGCGATGCGACAAAAGCATAATTATCGCGCCAAAAATCGATCCAGGGTTCCGCGTCGGTTACGACTTCATCGAGCATGGGGATTTCGAATTTACAATCGCGAAAACATTCTTCCGCGATTGGATTGACGGCGGCATAAAGGGAGCGCTGACCTGGTTTCCGCTCCGCGCCGAGTTGGAAAATCTGTGCGCGCGCCGCAGATAGAATTTGCTGGCGCTGATTTGCCTCGGTTGTTCCTGCAAAATCCGCGGTGGACGTAATCAGTGAATCAGCGAGCGGCAACCAACGCTGCCGTGCTGCTCCGTCGCGCCAGGCGGTAATATCGTCTCGCAAAATCTGGAAGGCGAAGGGTTCGAGCGCCGGAACTTCCAGCGCAGCGATCAGGATCTTTTTATCGATCAAACCGCGAATGACATGGAACGCTCCATTGCTGGGCGCCCCGGCAGACTTGTCTCCATTCGCGAACTGGATCAGCGCGTGGATTGGCGTCGCGCCATTGCATCGCGCGATAAGTCCTATTTCCGACGGCGAAAGAGCGATCACCTCGCCGCTATCCATGAACACGAAACGATTATCAATTAGAATGCCATTCGGATTGAGGCGCGGCTGGTGTTCCAAAAAGGTTTGCGGGTCGGAATTGATCGCTGCGGCCAGAGCATGCGCCGTCCAGCGTTCGAGAAAAACTTCGCGACGTGCGATGCCCGGACGCGCTTCAAAATTCAGGGCGGAACCATTTTGAGTGGCCGAACCCCAGGCGGAAGGGCCGAATTCGCCAAAGGTATCGTTCTTCGCGGCGATACGCTGGAGATAAAGGAGAAGGTGACGTTCTCTTTCGCGGTTTCGACTATTGCGCGGCGGGAGCTCGCTGCCGGAGTGATCGATCAGGTGATGAACCTCGCCCGAGCCGAAGACAAGATAGCGCGGAAGAATCCGCCGGCTGGCTTGCAGCAAGGCCCGGCGCGCTCGGGTCAATTCCTCTTCAAGCTGATGCTCTAGTTGCGAACGTGCTTGCTCGGCGGCCATCGCGACCCGTGTGTATTCTTGGAGCTGTTGCGGGATTTTCTGCTCGGGAATTTTGTCGCGACGAATGGCGGTGCGCCACGTTGCGAACTCCTCAAAACTAAGACCGCTGTCACGTCGAGTGACAAATTCCAGAGCAGTATTTTTGACCTGCTGGAGTTCGTTTTCCCGCGCAAGCAGATGGCGCGCGGCGGCGCAAACGTTTGGCGTCGCCAGCTCCTCAAGAACCTCAAATGGAACCCCGGCGAGCCGAATTAAAAACGGCGAAGCGATCCGGTAGGCAGACGACACGCTCGCAGCAAAACGAAACTGCCGCGGCCTGACAAGTGAAACCGCAGCTTACTTATCGTGCAGCGGGAGCCGCAGAGTGAAAGTGGTTCCGACTCCCAGGGTGCTGACCACCTCGATCGATCCGTTGTGGTCGTCGATCACCTTTTTTGTAATATAGAGCCCGAGGCCGGTGCCGTTTTTCCCCTGTTTCGTCGTGAAATAGGGTTCGAAGATTTTCCCGATTTCGTCTTCAGCAATTCCGTATCCGGTGTCTCGCACCTGGATATCAGCGTAAAGGTCCTTTTCCTGGCAATTCACAACCACCTTGCCATGCTTCTCGGTCGCAGCCTGGATGGCATTCACAATGACGTTCTGCAACGCACGCGTCAGCTGCGTCGGATCCCCGAGGACTATTAATTCTTCCTCGACAATATCGCAGTCCAGTTGGACACCGTTTTGCGAGGCCATGCCGGTAACGCTCCTGCTGACATCCTGGACGATGCTGGACATCGAGACTGGTTTCGGTTTGGATGCGCCGACCCTGCCGTAGCTTTGCCACATCGTGAGAAGCTCACGGCAAAGGCGCACGTTTTGTTCGATAATGTGCAATTCTCTGGGTGAGCTCGCGTTTCGATCGCCGTTATTCCCGTCACCGGATTGTTCCAACTTCTTGGCCAAAATTTGAACATAACCCCAGACAATGGTGAGTGGATTACTCAGATCGTGAACAAATTCAGCGGACGCCTGACCGAGAGACGCGAGGCGTTCTTTTTGCGCGAGTTCGTTGCGAAGTCGCTCGTTCAGTTCCTGCAATTCGCGTCCGGTGACCTCGCTTTGCCGCTGCAAACGGGTCCGCTCGACGTTCCGGCCGATCACCTCGCGCATTTGCACGGCGTCAAAAGGTTTATTGATGTAATCGTTAGCGCCGAGGCGGAGCGCTTCCTGGGCGGTCTCGAGCGCGCCGAAGCCCGTGAACATTATCACGGAAAGATGGGGATCGATTTCGCGGATTTTGCGCAGGCCATCAATCCCGTTCATTCCGGGCATGCGAATGTCCATCACTATGGTATCCGGGCGCTTTTCCTGTAAGAGCTGTAAGCCGGTCTCGACGTTTTCCGCGGTGTGGACCTGATAGCTCGGCTTGAGCAGCATGCGCAGGCTTTCGCGTGGTCCGATTTCATCATCGATAATCAGGACCTTGGCAGGATCGGGCGATGCAGAGATGTGCACTATGAGCGGATTAGAGCTAGGGCCGTGCCGTGTTCCATGTGAAATTATCGGGCTAAAAGAGCTGCGGGGCTTGGCGGAGGGTGAAACAAAAATGCGCAGGGCGCAAGATCGATCTTGTGAATAAGTGAAAATTTGTGAATAAGTTCGGTGGGGCAGGGTGGATGGAAAATATAATGACTGCATTTAGTGGGGGACGTTAGAATTTTTGATGGACGCCGGAGGCTTGCCCGTTTTCAATCGTAAGCTTGTTCGGAAATCACCTCAGGTAGAACGAGGGGATTTCTCCTCTGCGGAGTCGCTTCATGGTTAAGCGGAACCGCGTCGTTATTACCGGGATGGGGGTGCTCGCACCGAACGGAATCGGGCTGGAAGCTTTCTGGGATTCTTTGCTCAACGGGCGTAGCGGCATTGGACGGATCACTCTTTTTGATCCCAGCAATTTGAAAAGCCAAATCGCCGGGGAAGTGAAGAATTTTAATCCATCTGAATATATCGAACCAGAACTCAAGCCGAAGCGAATGGCACGTCACACACAGTTCGCCTATGCCGCGACGATGATGGCACTCAAAGACGCTGGCTTGGAGATTAATGACGCAGATTTACCGAGCCCCACTCCGGTCGTCGTTGGAGTGAGCACCAGTGCGATGGACATTATCGAGCGCTCAATTAGCGATTTCGACCGACACGGTTTTCACGGTATGTCGCCGACGGCCATTTCTGCATTGAAGCCGCAGGCAGCTGCCAATGTCATTGCAGATCGAATCGGCGTGCGTGCGCACGCGGCGACAGTGTCATCGGCCTGTCCATCTGGCTTGGATGCTGTTGCCAGCGCAGCCATGACAATTCGCACGGGAGAAGCAGAACTGGCCATCGCCGGCGGGACGGATGCGCCCATAACTCCTCATACGGTGGCGGCTTTTGTAGCTAGTGGTCTAACGGTCCCGCACAATGGAAGTCCGGAAAGTGCAAGTAAACCGTTCGATTTATACCGGGAATCCGGCGTCCTGGCAGAAGGTGCTGGAATGTTCGTGCTTGAAAATCTCGAACGGGCGGAAGCGCGAGGAGCACGTATTTACCTCGAACTAACTGGTTATGCCGCCCAACGCGATCTTGAGCCGGCTCAGTATGGATCTGGACTGCGCAGCTCAATGGAGCTGGCATTGGCAAACGCAGGGTGCGAAAAGAGCCAAATCGATTATATATCGGCCTACGGACCTGGAGATCGGATATTAGACGCAGCCGAGATTCGTTATATCAAAGAGGTGTTTGGCCGCTACGCCTATTCCATTCCGATTAGCTCCATCAAAGGCGTCACTGGGAATCCGCTGGCCGCGGCAGGGCCACTCCAAATCGCAGCGTGTGCCCTGACGATCCGTGATCAATTAATCCCTCCCACGGCAAATTATCAGACCGCCGATCCTGATTGCGATCTCGATGTTGTTCCGCTGCGCGCGCGCAAAGCCAAAGTCCACCAGGCGCTTCTGAATGTGCGCGGTCTCGGGGGGAGCGCCAGCTCGTTGGTGATGGATCAAGTGTTTTGCTAATGAACAGGCAAGAGGTCCCGATTCTTGGGGCGTTAGTGATCCAGGCGGCGGTGGGGTTCGCTGTTTTCGTCACCAATCGCCATCGCAAGGCGACCCAAAGTTTCCTCATCCTGTCGATCGCCATGATTTGCTGGCTGGCAAGTCTCTACTTTGGTTCGACCAGCCACGATCTGACAATTGTTGCCACAAACATGCGAGTAGCATTTGCTGCCGCAGTCCTGATTTTATTAGCGTTAAACTTCCTCCGGCTTTCGACGGTCAAGCCGGACGCGACCTGGCGAGATCTCCTTCGTCACTCCGGTGGATGGATCATCCTGGCGCTCGCCACAATCATTTTCTGTCAGTCAGATCTTCTGGTGAGGGGAGCACGCTTCCCAGATCAACCCGGAGCCGCCCCACAGCCGATCTATGGCTGGGGCGTGTATCTTTATGCTTACTTTTTCACGGGTGCCTTGGTTGTTCTTCTTGTCGCTTCTCTGCGCGATCTTAGGAATAGCTCCGGTAGGATTCGATCGGAACTCGGCTACTTTTTACTCGGCTCTACCTCCATCCTGGTTCTTACTCTTGGCGCCTATCAGATATTACGGTTCTTCGTTCCACCCTCTCGGTTGTTTTGGTTTGCGCCACTTCGAGCCGTACTATTCACACTCATCATCGCCTACGGGATTTCCACGCGAAAGATCATGGACGTCGGCCTCTTTCTGCGGCGCGCGCTATCTTATGGAGTTCTCACCACTTACTTGCTCGCCCTTTACGGAGCGGTTTGGTGGCTGGTCGTCCAGGTAACAGCCTCTCTTTTTTATTCAACTGATCACACTTTTGCTCACATTGCCGCGGCTTTGGTCTGTACTTTCGCCATGGCGCCGGCGCGGGGGTTCTCACAATCCTTAGCCGACCGTCTTTTTGTCGGTGGTCGTGGAATTGATTTTCGGGGCACTGTTAGCAAGGCTGCCGTCATCCTGGAATCGGTAACTACTTTACCCGATCTGTTGCGTAGGTTTGCCACGACGATTGGCGAGGCCGTCGGCACTGATAGTGTAACGATTTATCTCGCCCAGCGTAAAGTTTTTCGAAAAAGGTATCCGGTTTCCAGTTCGCCTGGAACAGTTGATCAATTCAAGGAGGAGGAGCCGTTGGTGCAATGGCTAGCCACTCATCACGAACCCCTCATCCTCGAAGAGCTTCATCGCGTCCGCGCCACTGCGACCACCTTTGCCATGCGCTGCCAGCTGGAAGCAGCCGGCGCTGCGGCCGCGGTTGGGGTTCTCTCACGGGAACACCTCATTGGCATCATGCTTCTCGGACCAAGGCTCTCCGGCCGCATTTATGGCAGTACCGAGCAGAGCGCGCTCCAGGTGTTGTGCGGTCAACTTGCCGTCGCAATTGAAAACGCCGTGCTGTTCACCGAAGTCCAAAACGCCCGTATCTATAATGAAATATTACTCCAGAATTTAACTACCGGCGTAGTAGCTGCCGATGCCGACGGCCATATTACGGTATTCAATCAGGAAGCGGCGCAAATAGCCGGCTTAAACAGCAACGGCGGAGAACGAACGGTTGACGATCTGCCGGCACCCTTGCGCGATATCATTCGGACTACTTTGACTTCGGGTGAGCGCCAGGAAGATCGTGAAGTTGAATTGCGGGCAGCGGCAGGAAGCACATTTGCGCGCACCAGCAGCGCAACCTTTCGCGGTCAGGGGGGTGAACTCCTCGGCGCATTAATGGTGGTGACCGACATCACCGCACTGAAACGGCTCGAGCTGCAAATTCGTCGCAGCGATCGCCTCGCCAGCCTCGGGACGCTCTCAGCCGGAATGGCACACGAGATTAAGAACCCGCTGGTTTCGATCAAGACTTTCGCTCAGCTCCTTCCGGAGCGCTACCACGA
>Ga0209156_10002650_pt1 | contig 13951 bp, 8 predicted proteins | sample GraSoiAngelo_124_FD_185881 | JGI IMG/M metagenome (GOLD analysis project Ga0209156, IMG submission 185881) | Grasslands soil microbial communities from the Angelo Coastal Reserve, California, USA - 14_0927_05_20cm (SPAdes) (version 2) | ecosystem: Environmental > Terrestrial > Soil > Grasslands ...
GAACTCATGTGGTCCTACTACGAGTTGCTGACCGATCGCGGTCCCAATGAAATTGCCTCGCTGAAAAAGGAGGTCTCCAGCGGGAAGCTACATCCGATCGACGCAAAGATGCGTCTCGCGGAGGAAGTCATCAGCGATTTCCACGGTCAAGAACCTGCGCGCAAAGCGGCGGAAAAGTTCCAGCGCGTTTTCCGCGACCGGCAAGCGCCCGCCGATATGCAAGAGATTCGCTTAATTCGACGCGACGGATCTCTGAAACATCCTGGCGGAATTGTCAGCACACTCACTCCCAAGTGGTGCCAGTTGTTAGCATATTTGCGACAAATGGAATCTGTCGCCGAGGCTGCGCGTCTTATAGAGCAAGGTGGGTTCGAGATCGATGGCCAAATCGTCAAAGACCCGGCCACAAAACTCGATGCCACAGTTCCCGCTTCGTATGAGGTCCGGCTTGGGAAGAAGAAATTTCTTCGGATCATCGTCGAATAACTGAATCCGTCATTTCGAGGTACTCAGCGACGAGAAATCTCTCTTTGCCTTGCCGCAGAACAAAGGGAAAGAGGGATTTCTCGCTTCGCTCGGAATGACGGGTTGCGGGTTACGCGAGAATTTCTCCAACCATTTGACAAACGTGATTCGCGATAGCTGGTGCGGCCGTGAGGCCGGGAGACTCGATGCCGACGAGCTGGATTGCCTGTGGCACGTTCGCGTCGCGCGTTATGACAAAATCAATGATGCCTTTGTGGCTGGGCGGGGCGAGCTTCGGGCGGAGCCCAGTGTAGCCGAGCTGCAGGTCGCGCTCTTCGATTTCCGGCAACAGGGTCTTCGCGCTCTCGGCAAACGCAGCGATTGGCAGGCGGTTCTTCTCGTAGTTGTCTTTTCCTTCCACGTAGGTTGCCGTCGGGCCAAGAAGAAACGTTCCCCACAGAGTCTTGGTGAAATGCACGCCGAGGCTCAGGCCGTCGCTATGTGGTAGCGGGTAAACGAGATTGTTGATGAGCGAGGAGCGCGGGCCGTGCACTTCGCAGTATTCGCCGCGCACGGGATAAATCTTCCATGAGTGATTGCCGAGCATGGCGGCAACTTCGTCAGCGTTTAGCCCGGCTGCATTGATGACGCACCGCGCCTCGATTTTTTCTTCCTGCGAATCTTCCTCGTCGCCGATGCGCAGCCCCACTCGAATGGTGTTGGCGGAAGGCTCGAGCGAAACCACCTGCGCGCGTGTGACGAGGTTCGCGCCTTGATTCGTGGCTACGCGTGCGTAAGCGTGAACGAGTTCTTCGGCAGAGACGATGCCGGTGGAAGGCACGTGGAGCGCCGCGACGCCGCGAATGTGCGGCTCGCGCTTGCGAATTTCCGCGGCGTCGATGAGTTGCAGGCCTTCGACGCCATTGTCTTCGCCGCGTTTCTTCAGCGCGAGAAGCTCTGGCTCCTCGTGCGCATCGGCGGCGACCACCAGCTTGCCGCAGTGGCGGAAGGGAACGTTGTGCTTCGAGCAGAATTCATAAGTAAGGCGGTTGCCTTCGACGCACAGGCGCGCCTTCAGCGAATTCTTCGGATAGTAGATGCCAGAATGATTGACTCCGCTGTTTCGCGTGCTGGTGGCCATGCCGAGCTTCGGAAATCGCTCGACCAGAAAAACGTCTTGCCAGCGCGCAGAAACGGCGCGCGCGATGGCGCACCCGACCACGCCGCCGCCGATGATTAAGATGTTCGCTTGATCCATGCGACTAGAATATCGAAACGGTGGGCGAGTTTCGATTTTCGCGTTTCGCGCCTCGACCTTCCCATTTCCAGCTACTGGTCGCCGCCAATTTCGTCGAAGAACGGCTTGCAGGGAACAAGCCGCGCTTCGCTGCCGTCGTGGACAGCATAAGAAGCCTGTTTGCTGGCTTCGTAGCCGTTGCGCCAAAGCGAAGCGGCGCCGTGCACTCCGTCTTTATTGATGGCGTAGAAGTAAATGTGGAACGTGCCGAGCTTCTTCTTGTCGTTCTTATAGTTTCGCGCGACGCGAGCCATGGCTTCGAGACACGCGTCGACGGGTGCTTTTCCCTGACGCATCATTTCAATAATCGTGTGTCCGCCGCAGATTTTGATGTTTTCCTCGCCTTTGCCGGTCGAGCCCGCCGCACCCACCTCGTTGTCCACATAGCAGCCCGCACCGATAATCGGGGAATCTCCCACGCGTCCGGGTATTTTCCACGAAAGCCCGGAAGTCGTTGTGGTTGCAGAAATATCACCTTTAGCGTCCACGGCCATGCAGGGGATTGTGCCGGTGGGCGGGTGCGCAATGACGCGCTCGGCGTAAGCGATTTGTTTCTCATCGCCGTCAAAGAGCGTGGCCATATGCTCTTTCCATTCCGGCGAATCGATTCCGGGCCGCCAGTTGAACGAAGATTTGGCTTTCCAGGCGAGCCAGATTTTCCGCGAATGCTCCGTGAGGAGATTCATTTCTTCAAAGCCCTCGGCAACGGCGAACCGGCGCGCTCCATCGCCCACAATCATCGTGTGATTGGTGTTTTCCATTACCGTTTTTGCCAACCGCGAGACATTTTTGATCCGCCGCACCGCAGCCACTGCGCCGGCGCGGTGCGTGGGACCGTGCATGACGCTGGCATCGAGTTCCACTTCGCCTTCTTCATTGGGCAAGCCGCCGTAGCCGACGGAGTCGTCGTTGGGATCGTCCTCTACAACCGTAACCGTTGCGACCACCGCATTGAGCGTGTCCCCGCCTTTCTTGAGGATGTCCATGCCCTTATCAAGTGCATGCAGCCCGTTAGCACTGGAAATGATGAGCGGACGCTTGCCTGGTGCGGGAGGAGCAAGGTTCGGCAGAGGCAGCGCAGCATCTCCGTTCAGCGGCGTGCGGCCAAAGAGCTTGTTCGTTCCGGCAAGGGCGCTGCCAGCCAGCGAAGTGATGAAAAATTTCCGACGTGACCACAGTTCCATATTCAAGGCCTCCTGGAGATTCGCAAGGCACTATATAACATCCGAGGTTCGAGTTAGACGTTGGAACTTTGCGAAAAAAGTTGCAGGCACGCAGGTAACTTTCGAGAAATGCTCAAAAGGCTGGGCTCACCCCTGGAGGGATGCCGGCGCGGCGGACCAAATCTTGAAATCTCGGATCGCTGCGCAGCGGGTTGAGTCGGGGATCCACCCCGATCCAAGGTATTCAAGTCGAGCGCTGAAGAAAAGCCTGCTCGAGAGAGTCTAGGGCTTTCTCTTTTTGCCCCAGCTCGGTATAGGTAGCCGCCACGAGGAACCGGCAGACATAGCGTTCCTTGGCCATCTCCAAGGCCTTGCCCAAGAACTGTTTAGCTTGGCCGCTTTCGCCCACGCGCGCCAGGGCCGAGGCGGCCGTGGTAATGACGCTCGGGCTGTCTGGAAAACGCATGGCGTTATCGGCAGCGCGAACCGTTGCCAAGCGCTGTCCCATTTGGGCGTATGCCATTGCCAGGACAGCATACGGAAGACCCGCCGCAGGCTCGATCTCAGTGGTCTTTTGGCACTGTTGGATAGTCTCCGGCATGTGACCGGAGAAGTAGTAGATCCATAGCGCTTCATTGCGGCTTTCGAGAGCCAGCGGGTCGAAGAGATAGGCTTGCTTTACGCGGGAGAGCGCCTCATCAAATCGTCCCAAGGTAGCCAGGTAGGTGGCATAACCCAACTGAGCTTCCGGGGAGTTGGGGTTGATGTCCAGAGCGCGACGATATTCCTTTTCCGCCGCGGGCCAGTCCCAATCGTAGAGCAAGCGCACGTTACCAAGAGTAACGCGGGCGGCCGCCAAGTCAGGATCGAGCTCCAGAGCTTTCAGCGCCGCTTCCTTTGCCCGAGGCATGACGTCCGACGGAGAACTGTAGTAAGTGAGAGAGGAATGATAAGTCTGGGCCAAAGCGGCGTAGAGACGGGCATCGCTTGGATCCTTACTGATGCCTTCTTGAAAGTATTGAATCGCTTTGTTCACACTTTCGCGCGTGCCTTGCCCGGCTTCATGCAAGCCCAGAAGGTACTTGTCGTGGCTCTCCAGATTGATGTGCGGACTTGCAAACGCTGTCGTCGTCCTAGCAGGCAACAGTTGGATGGAAAGGGAGTGAGTGATTTTCTCGGCCAGTTCTCGCTGAATGTTCAACACGTCGGTAAGGGGCCGTTCGTAAGATTCAGCCCACAGATGCGTCTGTTCCCCCACCTGAATCAACTGAGCCGTGACGCGAACGCGTTCTCCGCCGCGGCGAACGCTTCCCTCGAGCAAATAGCCCACGCCCAGTTCCTGCCCAATTTGCGCCGCGGTCTCCTTAGTGCCTTTGTAGCGTCCAGTTGAAGTTCGCGCAATGACGCCGAGTCTCGAGGGTTGGAATTGGCCGAGCTGAGCCGTCATCTCCTCGGTGAGACCATCGGCGAAATAATCCTCGTGAGCGTCACCGCTCAAATTCACAAAAGGAAGCACCGCCAGCATGACTCTTTGAGGAGAAGAGTTCTGGCGGGGCCAGATACGCCGCGATGCGAAATACCCAGTGACGGCCAGCGCCATTACGGCCAGCGCCCATAACCACTGGATTCTTTTCTGGCTTGACTGCACCTTGGTCCCGGGCTGCTCAGAAGACGGCGCAACCGAAGGAGGCGCAACCGCTTCCCCGTCTTCCTGCACCGTGGCAACGAAGCGGTAGCCTCGCCTGGGGATGGTTTCGATGTACGGGCGTCCGTCCGCTGCATAGCCCAGCGCCTGTCGCAGATTAAAGACATGCCGAGCGAGATTACCTTCCTCAACGAACACACCGGACCACACTTTTTCCAGCAGTTCTTCTTTCTCGACGATGTGCCCTGCGTTCTCGACCAGGACGAGAAGGGTTTCCAGATCCTTGGGCGGCAGGATGATGGGCTGGCCATCACGTAATAAGACGCGCTCTTCGGCGTCGAGGCGATAAGGCCCAAATCCGTATAAGTGCTTTGCTTTCAACGGCACACCCATGCGAAGAACTTCGGAAGAAATCTTTCAGAACTCCTCAAAGACATTTCAAGCCCGCAACTGGCACTCTCCGCCCAACACAAGCAATCCTAGTCCCTGCTTTTTCAGTCCCGGGGAATGCATGTGATTCTAACGCATCCGGGGCTGGATGAGGAGAGAGGCGCCGTGGATCAGCTGTGACATTTCAGTTTGGGAGGCTGTTAGCATGAAAACCGCACAACTCGTAAAACAATTTCAACACTCATTCATCACTCTCGCGTTGGCCGCCCTATGTCCCGGGACCGCTCCAGCGCAACAAGGTCACGCGCACGAAACGGCAGCACAATCGCAATTAACGCCTTCTCAAGGCGCACTTCTGAAGATTGTTCGGGACAACACAGAGCGCTTCAAGGAGGTGTCTGTGGCCGAGGCGGAAGGATACTCGCTTCTATTCGGCTGCGTGAGCGGACCCGATGCGGGAGCCATGGGGCTCCACTACGTCAACCTGAATCTCGTGGGAGCGGGCGTAATCGACGCCACGCGCCCCCAAATCGTGATCTACGAGCCCATGCCGGACGGCCATCTGAAACTCATTGGCGCCGACTTTCTGGTGATTGCCAGCGATTGGGACAAAGCGCATCCGGGACAAGGCGCGCCACAACTCATGGGACAACTCTTCCATTATTTCGAGAGCCCCAACCGCTTTGGGCTCCCGGCGTTCTACACGCTTCACGTTTGGGCCTGGAAAGAAAATCCTAACGGCGCCTTTGTGAACTGGCATCCGAACGTTTCTTGCCAGGCATTCGCCGGCCAATAGTAAGATGCCTATCAACAAGTTTCTTACACATCGGTTAGAAAATCTTGCTTCGAAATCAGAATAGGAGAAAAAGATGAAAGTATTACCTCTAGCTGGAACTGGGTTGGTCCTGGCGCTCGCGGTGTCGTTGGCTGCAGCGCCGGAGGGCTCTTCGTGGCGGATGAAGGCCGACTACGTGGAAGCGTGCAGTTGCCATCTGTTTTGCCAATGTTATTTCAATAAGCAGGCGGAACATCCCATGTGTGAATTCAACATGGCGGTGACCGTCCGCGAAGGGCATTCGGGGAACGTGGACCTCGCCAGCGCGAAATACTGGCTGACGGGCGACCTCGGCGACAAGTGGGGGGCGGAGAAGAAAGGGTCGTGGGTAACCGTCTCCTTCGATCCAAAGACCACCCAAGCCCAGCGTGACGCCTTGGCGCCCATCATTCTCAAGACCTATGGATTGGAGTGGCCCGAGCTCAAGGTGCAGGAAGCGCCCATCGAAGTTCATCAGTCAGGCGACATTGTCGAGGCAAAGCTAGCCGACGGAAAGCAAGCCTACATGAAACTGAAGCGCGAGCCTGGAACCGACGGAAAAGGCGTCGTCCTGAAAAATGTGAATTACTTCAATGCGGTGCAGAACGATGGATTCCAAATGTATAAGTCCATCGAGCATCGCGCTGACCTGAATGGACATCAATTCTCTTACTCCGATCGCAACGCGTTTCTCATCACCATCGTTTCGCAAGAGCCGAAGAAGCAGTAGACATAACTCGCGCCGTGCAAGACGGAAGCGCCAAGCGACCACGAACCCGGCCGCAGCGTCTCGCATGTTCACTTAAACTCCCTGTAACCGCAAGACTGACCATTGCTGACCGTGGCGTTGTCAGTTTTGCGGCTCCGTCGAGGATGCGGCCAGTCGCTGCGCGGCTGCGCGAACCTTGCGAACGTAATCAGCCCCTGGCGCAGTAGGCGCGAGCTTCAGGTAAATGTCCAGGTCTTGTATCTGGGATTGAAAATCCTTTCTCTTTGCGTGGACATCCGCAAGCACCAGGTAGACATCGGCATATTGTGCCCTGCGGAGAAGAGCCTCCCGCAAGCTTTTTTCGGATTCATCCAGGCGATTCTGGTCCAGCAGCGCAATTCCCAGGAAGAGATGGCCTTCCGCGGAAGCAGGGTCCGTTTCCAGGCCACGGCGGATCAAGTTCTCGGCCTCTTTTGGTCTTCTCTGATTGCAGAGAAGCAGGCCGTAGGCAAATTGTGCGCGGGCGTAGTGGCCGCCACTTAAATCGATTGCCTTTTGGAAAGCCTCGATGGCCTTCTCTTGCTGATCGAGCCGCAACTCCGCGAGACCGATGTGGTAAATCGCTTCGTAATAATCCGGGTAGACCGCCGCTGCCTTGCTAAAGTGCGACAGGCTGCCGGTGAAGTCTTTCTTGGCCATAAGATCGAGCCCGCGATAATACTCGTCTTGCGCCTTCTCCGGAATTTTCAACTCGTGAGCGGAAACCACGTAAGGATTCGCGCCACGCGGAGGCGCATTGGAGGGGTTGAGGTAAAGAGTGATCTCCGGCGCGAATATAGTAACCTGCGTGATGGTGCTCGCAAATCCTAGTCCCTCCTCCGCAGCACTGACTTCGTATTCGCCCAACGGTATCGCACGAAGCTCGAAATGGCCGCCAAAATCCGTTAGCACAGTTTGGCTCATGGCTGATGTCAACGAACGAATACTCACCAGGACCTGAGACGCCGGCGCACCGCGCCGATTCAAATACACCGTTCCACTAATTTTCCCGTTGCGGCCCCCGAAGGCGTCCTGGGAATGAAGATCATCGTTGAAAGGAACATCAAAAGCACCTTGCCCGCGAACGGGAGAAGGTAGTGTGAGCAGGGCAGCGATCAAAAAGGAGATTGAAACAACAGGGGGTTTGAACTTACGGACACGCAAAATCATTCAGACACCTCGACGTAGTCCGAGTTGGTGAGAAACTCTTTTTTGGCGGGCCGAAAAACGCGACGCTTCATGGGCGGAACTGAGTGTGCGGGGATTCGCTTTGTTCGCCAAAGTACGAAAAGCGACTGGGCAGGCGAACTCCGCAACTCAACAATGGGGCGTACAATCCGCATTACTCAGGGAGCGTGATCCCCGAGTAATGGTTTTTCAGCATCCTGCCGTGGACCGGGGCGGCTGGAGGGACAAAATCCGCGGGGCGCTTGATGACCCTTCGGCCGGTACTGCGCCGGCCGAGTTAGTGGTTTCACCTGCGCCGCCGTTGCACCGTTTTCTTCCCTAATGCAGCCGTCGCGTGCGCGGACTGCCTTTAGGAAGGGCAAGAGTTATGCCAAAGAAGAAGCGAATCGCTTTTGCGATTTAACTCGCCTTGTGCGAAGTGGATGCAAAGACTCAAACCAGACCTAACGCCTTGCTCGATAAATTCAACGAGCAAGACGCCATGTAAATTTGACTGGCAACCGCCCCGATTTTCTTCCGCGAAATGATATTCGACGGGCAAATACCCGACCACTTTGCTGGAGGATTTACCTGCCGAGCAAATCCTGCGAATTCTCGGTGAATTCGGTGCACCGTTGCACGGACCCGGAATTCCCTTCGTGCTGGCTTTCCAAATCGTCTCCCCACAGAAAGAAAAGGAAGGAATCAGCAACGGCCGCGTGGAAGAAAATGGGCTTCCAAATAGTTTGCCGCTGGACGGAGCCGCCGGATGAATCCATCACAGTAGATTTAGAAACAAGTGTTGGTGTATGAGGATGAGTTTAGCGGCAAGCAACCGCTCGCCTCTTTCGCCGCCAGGAAGTAAGTTATCAAGCACTGGAAGAAACCTGGTCGCGCACTTTATAGAGCCCGAGAGCGCCGGCGAAAATAGTCGCCAACTCATTAAATCAAAGGGCGTTAGCTGCATTCCTGCAAGCGCTCCCAAAAATTGATTTGATTTAGCCTGCCCGTTGCATTACTTTTGGCCCACTCCGGCGTCTGACAAGGCAGCGGAGTGCGTGGGGGAGTCTCGGGGGATCCAATCTGCGAATTCATTCTTTCCCTTTGACTTAGCACCTGTTTGTTGCAACATACGTTGCCGCAGCATCCCGGGAGCCCGCTGCGCCCAACGGGGTTTCCCTGCTTGCCAAAGGGCCCTCGCCTCGCGTCAGGAATAAACCCGGGAAGTTGCGTTTGGAAGCAGTTGAGGAGGGGAAATGAGAAAGCTCAGGCTATCTATATTCGTTTTCGTCACTCTCATGGTGGGGCTCATGCCGAGTTTGGCGCTCGCGCAAGTGGCCACCACAGGGAAAATCGCGGGTGTAGTCACGGATTCTTCAGGCGCCGCTGTGCCGAGTGCCACGGTCACAGTCAAAAGCACTGCGCTGATGGCGGAACGCACCACAACTACTGGTGCAGACGGCGCATACCTTTTTGATCTTCTGCCGCCCGGCACATACGAGGTTACGGTGACCTCAAAGGGATTCAAAGGTTTCAGCGAAACAGGTGTGGTGCTCACCGCGGGCTTCACGGCGACCATCAACGCAAAACTACAAGTGGGAGAAGTCACCGACGTAGTGAGGGTTGAAGGCGAGCCAGTCGTCGATTTGCAGAACAATCAAACATCGACCACGTTTGACCAGAACCTGCTTCAGGACATTCCTAGCGGCCGCGATCCATGGTCCACAGTGGCGCAAATGCCCGGGGCAACCTTGGATCGGTTTGACGTTGGGGGCAATCAAAGCATGCAGCAGTCAACCATGCAGGTGCACGGAAGCACGCCGGGGGAGCAGGTGTTCAGTTTCAACGGCCTCGATTTGAACTGGCCGGGAGCCAACGGAGGTTATACCCAGTTCTACACAAATCATGACTCCTTCCAGGAATTCCAGGTGGTATCGGACAGCACGCCTGGGTCAGTTTCGATCAGCGGAATCTACATGAACATGGTGACCAAGTCAGGCTCCAACGACTTGCACGGAAATCTAGCTGCCTATTACAGCACACACGGCCTGGAAGCGGGCACGCAGTTTCCTACGTATCAAGGCAACCCAGTCAGAGCAGGATCGCCAACGGTGATGCTCCGCGACACAACCGCGAGCGCCGGCGGGCCGCTCATCAAGGACCGGTGGTGGCTTTTCGGATCGTATCGGCGTTACGACCTTCGTTCGATTTTTCTGGCCGTCGTAGATAAGAACGGAAACCCAATCGCAGATCCGAACCACCAGACCAATACGGACTTGCGCAGCGACTGGCAGCTAAATGCCAAGAATAGGCTGAGCTTCATCTGGCTATACAACGAACAGAACCGGTTCTTCCGCCGGGATTCGGCATTGGTGAGCCCCGAGGCTTCCTGGCGTCAGATCGAGCCTGCTTACATTTTGCAGGCGCTATGGACTAGCCAGATTACCAATAACCTGCTTCTCGATGTTCGTGTCGGATACAACAAGGAAGTATTTCCTCTAGGGCCTCAGCTAGGAGTCCTGCCCACGGACTTCAATCACACGGACCGCGTCACGGGAACGCAAACAGGAGCTGCGCAGAGCTATTTCTCCAATCCTGCGTGGCTGTTAAAAATTGCTGCGGGCGCCTCCTGGTACAAGGGCGGGTTCCACGGCACTCATAATTTCAAGTTTGGATTCGAATGGGGCGACAACTACAACCCGTACATTCAGACTGTGAACCAGGGTATCAACGCGTTTTACGATAACGGTGTTCCAGCGCAAGTCACCGCGTTCAATACGCCCTTCACCGCAAAGTCTTATTTCCATGATAGCAGCTTCTATGCACAGGACGCGTGGACCTTCCGGCAGAGGTTTACGTTCAACCTGGGCCTCCGTTTCGATCGCTTCATCGGCTTCTACCCCAAGGAAACGAGCGACCCCAACTTAACTTTCCCCGACCTTTTCCCGCCTCAAACTTTTCCGGCATCGGGCAATATCGTCGGCTGGAACAACGTTTCCCCACGCTTGGGGCTGGCACTGGACGTAACAGGTCGCGGCACTTCCGTTCTGCGCCTGAGTTATGGGCGCTTCTACAAGATGGAAGGAACGGGGTTGATCGAGACGGTAAACCCGGTGGGATTCAGCAGCCAGACATTCATTTGGGGACCTTTCTCGCCGGGTTGCACCCATTGTGATGCAAACAACGACGGCATTCCTCAAGTGAGCGAATGGAAGGTAGGTAATCCTATCGCGCAGTCCGGCGGGGCAGTGGGCACACACATCGATCCAAATCTAAGCCGACCCTACACCGACTCGGTCAGCGCCAGCTACGAACAACAGGTCTGGCAGGATCTGCGGCTCAGCGCAGCGTACTACTTCCGCAAGAAGAAGAATCTGTTCGGAACCACAAACCTTGCTGCACTCCCGACAGATTACACCGCTGTCACGCAGTACAACGACGGCACTCCCATCGTCAATCCTCTCAATAATAAGCCATTGACGCTTTATAATCTCGACCCGAACCTGGTGGGAGCGGCTAATTTCGTCGTGACGAACATTCCCGCTCTGGACGACAATTCCTATCACGGCGTGGAGTTCACAGCAGTCAAACGCATGTCTCACCGCTGGCAGCTCCTGGCGGGCTTTACGGTGCAACGCCAAAAAGGTGCCTTTGGCCGCGGCTACGCGGATGACGCTTACTTTGACAACTTCAACGACCCCAATAACGGTATCAATCGCCGCGATAACTATCTGAATTTCGACTCCACCTACGTCTTCAAGGTGGACAGTACCTACGACCTGCCATGGAAGTTCAGCACCAGCGTCAATTTCCAGCACCTTACGGGATATCCCATTCAGCCAGTCGCGTTCCTGGGCGGGCTCAATCAGGGCTCCGAGCAGATTATTCTTCAGCCCGCCGGTCACGCGAGGCTGCCAGGCATAAACGTACTTAACGTGCGCATCGCCCGTGACTTCAAAGTGCGGGACCGCTTCACGATCAAGCCGTTGATTGATTTGTTCAACTTGACCAACAGGCAAACGGTGGTGTCTTTAAACCAGACTTTGCCTTCGACGTTCAACGATCCGACTTCAACTTATCTGTTGCCCAACAACACTGTCAATCCCTTCATCGCTCGAATTGGGTTGAAGGTTGAGTTCTAGCGGATCCTGGCTTTTCACAGCGGCGATCAGAGGCGGATGTAGAATGCATCCGCCCTTTGCTGCTGGAGGATCTATGTTTGGATGGAAGCAAAGACTCAAAATTCTGTTGAGCATCGCTAGTGCAACGTGTATTTGGGCCACCTCAGCGCAATGCCAGAAAGCGTCCCGAGTCACCATCGAGCAACTCATCGAAATCAAACATCCGTCCGATCCCGTGTGGTCGCCGGATAACAAGCGCGTCGTTTTCACTTGGGATCGTGCGGACATCAGAAATCTCTATGTCGCGAACGCGGACGGCAGTGGCGCGCCCGTCACGCTCACTTCGTTTCCTGCAGGTGGAGTCGCCGACGCCTTCTGGAGCGAGGATGGCGAAAGCGTTTATTTTGTGCACGAAAGCGATTTGTGGAAAGTTCCTGCCGCAGGAGGCGAAGCTAAACTCGCGTGGAGCAAGCCCGATCCCGGCACCGGATTCGCCCCTTCCCCGGACGGCAAGCGTGTCGCGTTCATCCGAGGCCATCGCGCCGAAGATCAGACCGCGCGAAAAGGCAGCGACCTCATCGTCCGCTGGCTCTCCGATGGAACCGAGTCCACGATTACCCACGACGACGTGAGCATTCGCGGCGTCATTTGGTCGCCCGACGGAAAGTCCATCGCCTATATCGCCGGCTCCAAGATCATCCATCACGATGAATCACCGGCCTATTCCGGCGCCAAACTCATCTATCGAGTCTCCGAATACGTGCCCGGCCAAATTTACACTCTCAAACTCAACGGCGGGAAGCCCGTAGCCATCACCACACCCGGCGAATACGGCGGCCTCGCCTGGATCGATTCGAATCGCCTCGTTTTCGATGGCCAGTCAAAAGATTTCAAGAAATATTTCATTTATGTTGCCGACGCCGCCTCGGGCGCTACAAAAACCATTCATGAAGTCACCGAAGAAAAATTCTGGAGCATTCCCGACTGGGGCGAAGCCGGAGCCCAGCCTTGGCCGTCGCCTAACGGCAAATGGATCGCCTTTCTCAGCGATCAAGACGGTTGGGACCATCTTTATGTAATGCCTTCAACCGGCGGGGAAGCCGTGCAAATCACCAAGGGCAAGTTCGAAGCGTGGCGTCCCGCGTGGTCCCACGACAGCACGCGCATTGCGTTCGATGCCAACCTTGAAGATCATCCCGGCGACCGCGTAATTGGCATTGCCGCCATTGGCGACGATCCCGCCCAGGCAAAAATCGCATACCTTACGCCGGGAACGGGAACCAACATTGATCCGCACTGGTCCGAAGGCGATGGCCGCCTCGTTTACCAGCACACCGACACGCACAACAGCGCCGATCTCTACACGATCGCTACGAAAGAAGGCACGCAGCCCGTTCGAATCACCGACTCCATGCCCCCGGAGATGGAGCGCACGCGTTTTGTCGAACCGCAATTCGTCCACTATCCCGGCCCCGACGGCCAGCAAGTTCCCGCATGGCTCTTTGTTCCCAAAAATCTCGACCGTACAAAAAAGCATCCCGCCATCCTCTGGATTCACGGCGATGGCGTGAATCAAAACTATGACGGCTGGCACGTCCAGCGAAACTACGCCGTGTACTACAGCATTCATCAGTATTTTCTCCAAAAAGGTTACGTGGTCCTCGCCCCCGACTACCGCGGAAGCATTGGCTACGGCCGCGATTGGCGCACCGGCGTATACATGGATGTGGGCGGCAAAGATGCGAAGGACGCCTGGATGGGCGCCAACTATTTAAAGACGCTGCCCTACGTTGATGCGAATCGCATCGGCGTGTGGGGCTTGAGTTATGGCGGATTTTTCACGCTGATTGCGATGACGGATCAGCCCAAGCTTTTTCGCGCCGGCGTGGACGTCGCCGGCGTGGTGGACTACGCGATGTATTACTCGGATCCCTACCACGGCGATTGGACCGCGAGCCGCATCGGCACTCCCGAGGAGCATCCTGACGTTTACAAGAATGCTTCGCCTATCTCGCACATTGACCAACTGGAGCGCCCCTTGCTCGTGCTTCACGGCACGGCCGACGTGAACGTGCCGTTCCTCGAGTCCGTCTGGCTGATGGACGAGGCGTTAAAAAAACACAAGGGCGATTTGGTTTCGT
>Ga0209156_10002651_pt1 | contig 13951 bp, 10 predicted proteins | sample GraSoiAngelo_124_FD_185881 | JGI IMG/M metagenome (GOLD analysis project Ga0209156, IMG submission 185881) | Grasslands soil microbial communities from the Angelo Coastal Reserve, California, USA - 14_0927_05_20cm (SPAdes) (version 2) | ecosystem: Environmental > Terrestrial > Soil > Grasslands...
CCAACACTTACCTCGCGCCCTACCGGGCCAGCATCGTCGATGAGGTGAATGGAAAGAAGATTGGAACCCTGAACGATCTTGCTCAGGCTTTCGCCGAGGCGCCCGATCGTTTTGTAATCAAAATGATTGGTGACGGGCCGCCGCTGGTTCTTGATCGCAAGGAAGTAGAAAGTGCGCGTGAACGTATCCGCACGCGCTACAACGTAATCAAGGAACAGAATCTCGATGAACAGCCGGTGGCGGCGCAGGCGACGGTTAAATCTGAGGAGCCACATTCTTAATTATGCAGACGAGACACACCTTGCTCCTCGCCCTTGTCCTGCTTGGCGGCGCTGCCACGGTTTTCGCAAAGAAGCAGTCGGTCACTCAGGCAGTACAACCGCGCGAGTTGTCGCTCCTGCGTGTCAACGTTACCGGCCAGGCATACGACTATTTCCGTCCCTGGCAAAAACGTGCCCCCTTCTCCAAGCGAGCGCTTGGTGCTGTCCTCTCCCAAGGTCGCGTTCTGGTTACGGCCGATTTAGTGGCTAACCAGAATTATGTGGAGTTGGAGCGCGCCGAATCCGGGGAAAAGATGGCGGCATCGGTTGAGGTGGTGGATTACGAAGCCAACCTGGCTCTCCTGCAACCACAGGACAAAAAATTCCTCGATGGTCTCGCTCCTTTGGAACTCGCCAATGATACTATCGTGGGGGATAGAGTTGCCGCTCTTCAGCTCGAACAAACCGGTGCCCTTGTCGTGACCGACGGGCTGGTAACTGCCGTTCAGGTGATGCGTTATCCCACCGAAGTCGGACAGTTTCTTACCTATCGCCTTAGCATTGCCCTTCAGTACCGCGACAATAGTTACACTGTGCCGCTGGTGAAGAACAACAAGCTCGCGGGACTCTTGCTCCGATACGATCCGCGCTCGCAGTTAATGGATGCAATTCCGGCTCCTATTATTGCGCATTTTCTCAAGGACGCGGCCAAGCCAAATTACGGAGGATTTCCCACGGTCGGTTTTGATTTTTTTCCAACACGCGATCCGCAGTTACGCAAGTACGCGGGCGAATCGGGAAATGGCGGCGGAGTTTATGTCACTGGAATTGAGCCCGGCACGGCGGCCGAGAAAGCCGGTCTGCAAGAGGGCGATATTATCACGGCAATCGGCAACTTCGATCTCGATCAAAATGGTAACTACGTCGATCCTGTTTATAAGAAGATTGAGTTCACTAATCTTCTGACCACGCATGCCTATGCCGGCGACAAGGTGCCGGTGAAGATTCATCGTCAGGGTAAACCGATGCAGATCGATGTGACGATGGAGCACCGGGCGGCCGACGAATACATCATTTCACCCTACTCGCGGGATGAGGCGCCGAGATATTACATTCTTGGTGGATTGATTTTTCAGGAATTGTCCCGTCAATATCTGCGGGAATGGGGACCGAACTGGTTGAAGGAGGCGCCACAGCGCTTCGTCTATCTGGACCGTTTTCAGTGGGAATTATTTCCCGAAGGCCACCGCCACGTGGTCGTGCTAAGCCAGGTCCTTCCCGTGAACGGAACGATCGGTTATGAAGACTTCGGATACTTGACGGTAACGAAAGTGAACGGCAAAGACATTCACTCGCTTGATGACCTGGCCGAAGCGGTGAAGCAGCCGCCCGATGGCTTCGATCGAATCGAAACCGAGGAAGATCCAAAAGTAATTCCATTGGACGTGGCGCAAGCGCAAAATGACGAACCGACCTTGCGCGAAAACTACGGTATCCCCGCGCTGCAGCAGCTGAAGTAGCTCGCGTTTTATCGCCGCAAAAAAGCACTGACCTCGCTGGTATAGGTGCTGAAAGGATCGCTCATGACTAAGATGTCCTGCGGTCCCGAGGCAATCGAATCCCAGTTGATGACGTAGGGCAATTCCGAATCACGGAACCAGGCGACAGCTTGCGAACGACCTGCCGCCCTGGAATTGGCCGGAGGCCGATAGCTGGCATTCTTGATCCGAACACTTTGGTTCCAATCGGTAATCCGTTTGCCCGCTTTGACCTGAAAAAAAAGGCCACGCGATGGATCGATGTTGTGATATTCCAGATCGAGACTGAGTAACCATGGATCATCCCATGAAAGGGACTCTGCTTCGGCGAACTTCTCCAGCAACCATCGCTTTGTAATCCAATCGACACCGCCGATAAGCGCGTCTGAGTTGGTCGCAAAGGAATCGAGAACAAAACTCCAACTCTCTAGTAGCCAATCAATCTCCGCGTCTCGACCTTGCAGATACTTTCCGGCGGCCTCGAGGAAGCGCCATTGGATTTCGAGTGCCCCGGCAGTTTTGCCATTTTCCAGTTCCACCGGCCATGGGCCATCAGGTTGATGCGAAACCTCCCGCGTCGCCACCACCGCATCTTGCAAAATCAAACCACGCGGGAATTTGTCCTCTTCAAGTAAAGTTAAAATGCAAGCAGTTGTTCCCACTTTCAATGCGCTAGCAAAAGGACTCATGTTCGAGTCGCCAATTAACAGATGTAACCGCCGGAACTTGCGATAGTCCGCCAGCGGTTCATCCCGCGCATTAATGATGGCGCGATTAAATTGCACCCACTGGTAGATATCGTTCACGATGTGATCGGCTCGCTGGCTAATTTGAAATCGCACCGGAGTTGCGCTCGGCGGCAGATCAAAATCAAAAGCGAGCGGATGCGCCTGACCGATCCGTCCCGCTCCGGTATAAATCTGCCGGGTCGCGAGAAAGCACAGCAGTGTCCCCAACACCGGAGGCGTGAACTGAGTTTCCCGGCGCATTAGATAGTTCTCATGGCAACCGAAGGTCGCGCCGGTGTAATGATCGATGTTATTCTTGATGAAGGAAACGTGATCGCATGCCTGCATTTCGCGCAGCGCGTTCAACAGCAAAGCGTCACCTGCAAGATCGTAAACGACGGCGTCCCGCAAACGCACGCATTCCGGCGACGCGTACTCGATGTGGCCCATGTCGAGATAAAGGCGGCCACCGTTCAACAGAAACCCACCGTTGCCCGGTGGTTCTTCGTAATCGCGATAATGCAAGTCCAGAGCGCCCGCTCGCCCGCGTCTGAAAATGTGATTCTTGACGCGCGCCGGCCAGGCTTCGGTCGAAAGCTCGGCATCGTGGACAAGCGCACCATATTCGGTTTCGAGGCCGACCACCCGATTCACAACGCGAACATCCCTCATTAAGGGAAGCGGACAAGCAATAACCAGCACGCCTTCTGCTCGTTGGAGGGAGTGCAAATGACCCTCGCTCGGACCCCGTCGTTCGCGATGAATCGGCAGGATACCAGTGGTGTCACTGACGGGATCGTCGCGAAACGGGCATTCGCCACGTTCATCGCGATCCTTCTGGCGGCGTTGCATGCGACCCTCGCAATCACTGCCGCGATCGATAAATCGCCTACCTTTGACGAACCAACCCACCTGACTGCCGGCTATAGCTACTGGTTGAAGAATGATTATCGGCTCGACCCGGAAAACGGTAACTGGCCGGCCCGCTGGGCGGCGCTACCACTCGTCTTGTCGCGCCCCATTTTTCCGGAAAATGCAGCGTGGAGACAGGCTGATGTCGGGCAAGTCAGTGAAAGATTTCTTTATCACAGCGGCAATAATTCTGATCGGGTCGTGCTCCTCGGACGCAGCATGATGGCAGTGGTTGGCGCAGGTTTATGCTTGCTCATCTTCTTCTGTTCAAATCGACTGTTCGGCGCCATCGGCGGCCTAATCTCTGAGCTACTTGCGGTCTTTGATCCCAATCTTCTCGCGCATTCAGCCCTGGTTACAGCCGATGTCACCGCGGCCTTCTTCTTTACCGCGGCCACTTGGAGTTTCTTCCAGTTACTTCAATCCTTAAACAAACGTTGGTTTGTCATTACGGCACTGAGTTGGTCGGGGCTCTTTCTCGTCAAAATGTCAGCGCCAGCTTTTTTTCTTGTCGCGGTCATCCTGGCTACTTTGGCAGTCCTTTCACGCGAACCGATGACGATTCGGTTTACCCGCTTTGATCGGCAGGTGGCAGCACGCTGGCGAAAGCTAGTTCTCGCTATCGGATTAGCCGGGGCTCTTGTTGCGATCGTCGTAGCAGCTATCTGGGCATCATATGCTTTTCGTTTTTCTCCCTTCGCGCAAAGTGAACCGGCAAGACAGGTTTGGAACGTGCGCTGGCAGGCATGCCTGAGCGATCACACCACTCTCGAAAACATGGTTTCCTTCGCCCGCGACCATCACCTCCTGCCCGAGGCTTACCTTTATGGTTTCGCCTTCACCAATAAGAGCGCGATGTATCGCCCAGCATTCCTCGATGGCGAATGGAGTAACACTGGCTTCGCCTCGTTTTTTCCGCGCGCCTTTCTTTACAAAACTCCGATCCCGCTCTTGCTGCTCTTGATCACAGCGGGCATTGCCGGATCTCTTCGCTGGCGCAATGCCTGGAAGAATAGTGGTGGCGGCGCCATCGGCCGCGATCTGCAACGACTCTCCCCGATCTGGGCGTTGGTCTTGGTCTACGGAATTTTTTCCCTAACCAGCCATCTCAATATCGGTCACCGCCACTTGATGCCGATCTACCCCGCAATTTTCATCGCTGGCGGAGCGTGCACGTATTTCTTTCGGGCGCAATCAGGGAGAGCCGTGGCCATTTTTGCTGTCGCGATGATGTGCTGGCAGATCATTGAATCGTCGCTGCTGCGCCCGGACTACCTCACCTATTTTAACCAGGTGGCCGGGGGCCCAAAGAATGGATACAAGCATCTGGTAGACAGCTCTGTGGATTGGGGCCAGGATCTTCCAGCTTTGAAGAGCTGGCTTGATCATCGCCTTGATACATTTGCTACCACTCGACTTTACCTTGCCTACTTCGGCACCGCCCTCCCGCGCTGGTATGGAATCGAGGCGACGCCACTCCCGCTCGATTCTTCCGCTCAAAAATTAACGCCCCTTGAACCGGGTACCTACTGTATCAGCGCAACGACTCTTGCGCAGGTCTATTCCTTTGAACATGGAAAATGGACCGACCAATACGAATCAGCTTATCGTATTGCCCTGGCGCGGGCGGCGCATCATGGCCTGGTAGCCAACGATTCAGTCACTAATGCCGGATCGTTGCAGCGCCTTCAGTTTGCTCGACTGTGCGCTTACCTTCGTAAACGCGAACCGATCGCGAAAATTGGAAACTCGATCTTGGTTTTTCAACTCAATCAACGAGAACTGGATCAAGCGCTCTACGGCCTGCCAGCCGAGCTGGCACCAAGTCTGTAAGCGATTGCGACTTGAAGGGGCCGTGAGAATCCTTAATAGATAGCCGATGAGCCAACTGGGCATTCGCAGCCCATCGGCAAAAGTCGGTGGCCTGGTTTATTTCGGACGCATGCTCGACAAGATTCGGGCGCATCAGAAAAACGAACTGCCGTCTGACTACCTGGCCAATCTCGGTCGAGGTTTCGATGAATTCTGCACTAAATTTCTGCATCTCCAATATCACTATGTGGTGAGGCGAGTGAAAGAGGGTGGCAGCGATGAGGAAATCTTATGGTGGTGTTTCGATAAAGGACGCCGGCCTTCGGAAAACGAGATCTACGTTTGGAACGAATTCATGCGGAAACGCGGCTGGAATGATGAAATCGCCGAGACTCTGAAACGCCGCAAAAAAGAAGCCGGTCTGGCCAGTCGTTCCGAAATAGAAACAATGTTCGCATTTATTGACGTCGACGAAGGCCGCCCACCGGCTCCTGGCTATTCGTAATTGAAGTGCCGTCGGGGCCCTTTATGCGCAGCCAATTGTGGAGGGACGTGCTTCCGCACGTCCAGGACGCGCAGAAGCGCGTCCTTCCATTTCTTCCAAAACTCCGGCCCGCGCGCTACGGTTTTGCCGCCGGGGTAGCAATGCTATTTGGCGGTGGCGGCGGTGTCATCCGCCAGTCGATAAATTTCCAGACCGCCAGCACAAGCAACGCCGTGAGGATAGCGGCGACGACCTGTCGGGTGCGCCTTTCGCGCACAGGCTACTCCGAAAGCGTGTCGATCCGCTCCGCCAGCGCAAAATCGAGATCGGTCAGGCCACCCTTGCTGTGAGTCGAAAGCACCAACCGCACCTTGTTAAAGCGAATGTCGATGTCTGGATGGTGCTCTTCTTCCTCTGCCACCTCGGCCACTGCATTCACAAAATCAATTGCATCGGTGAAATCGTCGAACTCGAACGTGCGCTCGATGTGCTTTTTCTCGAGCTCCCACTCGGGCACTTTTTTCAACCGCATTTTTGCTTCATCGGCCTTGATCAAATCCGCCATATCGGCCAAACGAGTAACACCCGAAAATTGTTTTGCAAACGGCGATTCACGCTTCGCCAAAATCAGGCTGGTGCCGGTGGAAGGCCGAGGATTTTGCGCAGATTCCTTTCCGAATCAAAGAGTTCGACCGCGACCGCGCGGGATTGTCTAGAAACCAAGGGCCAATCGGAAATGATCTCCCTGATGGCATCACTGGCCGCTTCGAGATCATGCACAAAACGAAATCCACTTTTGTGCGGCAAATATTTTGACCCTCCAGTGTCTTCGGTAACAACCGGACGCCCCATCGCCAGGAATGTCGCGGCGCGATCGCTCAGCCAGCCTGTTTGCCAGGCCACATCGACGCCTTTGATCGCCGTGAATTCTGCGCTCGCCGATGCCACGTAACGCTGATAGCGCGCCGGCGTTCTTGCCACGCGATGAGGGTCACGCACGTGCCAGCCACTTTCGCTCAAGCGTGCTCGCTCCGGATCGTTCTCGGAAATATTCATTGCCAGCTCGAAGCGTGCTTTTTTTACTCGCGCAGGGAGCTCGAGATACTTTTCAAACGCCACCTTTTTTGAAAGATCGGGAAACTGGCCGTTTACTTCGATCGCTCCGCCCCAATACCATTGGCCGATGGTGGTCAATTTGAAGCGCGCGGGCGCGGTCTGCGGCTGAATCAATTCCGTGTCGACCAGGGGAAAAAATTTTCGCCACTTAAGATGTGACTGCGGCAAGCGGCAATCGTATGCCCCTGCATTCAGCCCAATCGTCCAAAATTCGTGGTGATACGACTGGCCCATCTCCATCTTCGTCATCCAATAAAAGATTTCGCTGGGATCGAGATCGCAAAAGATTCGCCGCTCAAACTGCAAAAGCAGAGGTGGATGAATCGAGTAGCTGAGATTTAGGAGCGCATTCGGGCCGGCGAGCCGTGAGCGCAAATCGCCTTCGCTTATACCCAGGCAGCGCATTCCACCTAATTCCTGTGCATCACTGGCTCGCGGTTGATAAAGCAAACAATAATTCTCGGCTAGTCCGTGGCGGCGAAGTTGCGTCTTAAAACTGCGGATTGCTCTCCTATCCGCGATCTCATTGCCGGTCCCGGGAAAGATTTCCAGCCAGATCGCATCGAGCTTTAGTCGTCTCAACCCGAGCATCCATTGCAACGGAACGGAAAATACTCCCCCGCCCTCGCGATATTTCGCCGCAAATCCGCAGCCCAGAAAAATCGTCACGTTGAGAAAATGACGATTTTTGGGGAGAGCGCGACCGCTTACTGAATGGCGTGGGCATTCTGACAATGCAGCGTCGGGATAAGACCTACTAGAAAAACTAGTTATCAATAATTCTTACGCTACAGCCGTGAATAGAAGTAATATGCTTTCGCATCCGATTCGGGCCGGCAGCACGTACCTTCAAAAGCCTGCAGGCGGATCTCTACCTTAAGCTTGCGGGAGCAGACGCGAAATCAAAACCAATAACGCGACGACGACAATTCCAAGCACTCCCCAAAAAATGTAGCGAGCGGACCCACTCAATGTCTCTCTCACCCGTTCTGATTTGAGAGTTTCTTGCGGGCCAAGGGCAGCCGCCATTCGCTCGGAACGTAACAATTGCGCAGCGATGAGCTTCGCGTCGTATCGGGGCGCGGCGGCTTCATCGTTTCCGTAATAAAGAACGATCGGCTGCGATTTCGCGGAAGTAAAAATGACGCGCGTGGCCGGATAGTATCCGCGAAAATCATGCAATTCGATTGGCGGATTGTCTCCGTTCTCGGTCTCAATCAGGATCCTGTCGCTTCTGGGCGTGCGTTCCAAAGAAGCAGCCAGTTGCCCGGCGGGTTGATTGGGAACTCGACGCCACGTTGCCTGCGCCAGCTCGCCTGTATATTTATCGCCACGTTCATCGGTCAATTCTTCCCAAATGCGAAACGTCCGCTCAAATAACGAGGAATCCGAAGCGCAAGAAATGCGCGTGATCGGTATCGCCGCCTGCGGCAATTTCAACTGCCAGCGCGAAACTGTTGGACGTTCCCGATCATTGGCGCTCGCGGCGGTCAGGGTAACGGTTCGGTTGATCGAGGTGCGCTCGATCAAATAAGGAAGTTGGACCTCTTCGCTAACGACTCGAAGATCGCGAAGGTCCGGCATCGCGCGCGCTAGAACATCGGGATCCAGTTCGAGCTGTTGCGCACCGGCCTTCGCGACTTGAACCGGCTTGCGGAATTTCCACGGCGTAATGTCTATCTTTGCGCCGGTGGCAAAACCTTGCGGCAAATTCGCCGCCGCATCATAACCGGGATTCGACACCGGCGGACTCACCCGTCCTTCCGCGCCTTTAGCGCGGCGCAACTGATCCCCAAGGTGACTGAGATCATAGCGAGGCGGATCGCACTGGCTGTTTCCGGAAAGCAAATTGTAGGAACCGGCTGCCGGCGCGAAAAAAAGGAGGCGCGTCATTCGTCGCTCAGCGCGAACCTCGGAAACGACCAGCGCCGGGCTGTCGCCGTTATCGATCAACAGGACCAGCTCGCGTCCGTAAACTTGTTTTTCAATTGGAATGTCGAGGCGCGCTTCGATTTTCCCATTCAGATCAACGCGATACAAAACTGCGCTACTCAAAGTTTGTTCGTGCAATTTCTCTTCCGATAATTCCGGCGTCGCCACCATGACTGTTCTGGTGAATACCGGTTCGGACGTTCCGATTCGAATTGACGCAATCCGCAGGTTCGCCGCCCCGAGATCGAGCCCGAGCCGCGTCATCCCCGGATTTTCATCGCGCGATTTGATCGTGACTGAGACGAGCTCCGTCGGAGCTGGCGAACCGGCGATGATCAAGCGCGCGCCGGTCCAAGGCAGAGGTTCCGTGCGATTATCATCAACAACGACGCGCAGGAAATGCCATTTGCCTTCCGGAAATTGGACGCGCAACCGCGCCGCACCGCTACCCATGCTAAAAACGGGATCGCCTGAGGTCAGCGTTCGCCAATTTTTTTGATCGATTGATCCTTCCACCCGCACGGACTTGATGAAGTTCGTTCCGGCCGGCGTTTCGAGCGTAATGCCGGCTATCGCCAAATCTGTGCCGGTTGTGATAAGCAACCGCGTTTCGACGGGAATGATTTCGGCGTGAAAATCTTTCGGTCGCACGGTCGATTCCGCACGTGGCATCGGTTGATCGATTAGAAACGGAACTTCCTTTTCGCCCGCATCGACAATTCGAACGTCGCTGAGATCGGGACGTGCGATGTTGATCGTTTCAGCCGAGAGATTCACCTGCACTAGTCCAGGCGCCTGCACCTCAATCGCCTGACGAAATTGCCATTGGTTCGGCGTCAACGCGTAAACCACGCCGCTCGATAGAATGAACAACAATGAAATAGCGGCGCGATTCATTGCGTCCCAGGCTTTTCGGTTTGACCGAGAAAACGTTGATACAAGAACGACGCCAAAATTGCGATGATGGCGACAACGATTAGCGCAGCGATGCGGTACAGTTGCTGGAGTTGCGACAGATCGTGGAAAAAGAGCTTCAAGAGAACGAAGCCCAGTAAGGCGAGGCTGGCATAGCGGGCCGCCTTGTTGCGTTTGCGAATTCCGACGATCAGCAACAACAACGCAAAAAGTGCCCAGGCGATGCTGTAGCTCATGTCACGGGCGAAGTTCCCGCTAAAGTGAAACGTGAGCTCGTAGGCACCAGGCTTGGTGAAGTAATCCGCAATCTCGATGTTTAATAAAACGAACGCGAGAATTGTTCCGAGGGATTTGAGGAGCGGCGGTGCATTTCTGTTCAGCAGCAGATTACGCGGCGGCGCCAGCAATCTGGCTGCGACGAACGAACAGATCGAAACGATCCCGTAGGTGTATAGATACCAGTTGAAGATCGGAGTTGCCGCTCGCGGGTGATAAGCAAGCACCGCAGGATTACAAACGAGCCGCGCAAATGAAACGAGCAGCAGCGCGATTCCGGCGATGCGCAGACCGGGATGCGGCACGCGATGAAATAACCAGCACAAGGCCGCGCCTTCCAGCGCCCAACCAAGCGTGATCCATTGCCGATCGAATTGGATCGGAAAAATCAAAGTAATGAAAAACAGCGCCGCTCCGCCAAAAAGCGCGAGTTGAGCGTTGCGCGCTGGACTGTCTTTCGGAGTGAGTCGAAGCAACGCCGCCAGCCCGAGTAGTGAAGGAACGGCAAACGCGGCCGGCACCAGACCCAGCATTCCGCTGTTCGGATGCGTCGCGCGAACAACGTCGTAAACGAGATAGAAATGAAAGGGCGCTGCCAGAGCCGCGCTCGCCCAAACAGTACTCTTGCGAGCGAACTGGCGATGAAAAATAAATGGGAAAACCGTGAAAACCGCGGTGAAACCGAGATACCAAAGAATTGGAATGCCGGCGTCTTCCTTTTTGAAATGGGCGAAATGCCAGGCGTGTTCGAGCAGGATGGTGGAACCGAGCGCGACGCAGGCAAGCAGATCGAGCGAAAATATTTTGGTGAGGCCGAGCAGTAACACCACCAGAAGAAGCGCGAGTCCGAAGACTGGTGATGGATTGGCCAGGGGTAATCGCAGTGTTGCCATGACTAACAGGAGAAATGGAAGGGTGGCGGCGAGAGTGGAAAGCTGAACGGCGAAGTTCGCGGGCGCGGCAAATTCGCCGAAAATATTTCCAGGTTCTCCCATCTTCTCCGTTTGCAGCAGTTGCCGCGATACCCAGGCCGCAGCCGCGACAAAAAAAATTGAAAATCCGGCGAGCAGGAAAAGTGACGACCCGAAACCAGTGAGGACGGGTGGAATTTGAAGCATCCAGGCGCCGAGTGCGACGAGAGTGAGCACCAAAACGATCGCCACTGCTGCCAGCATCCCCGTCATCGCGGCTGCTAGCAGCGCGATAACGTCAACGCACAACACCAGCGGCCAGACCAGAAATGAAGCGGTCGCCAATTTGAAAATCGGTAGCAGCACGAGCAAAAGCGTCGCTGCCGGAAATAGGTGAGCCGACCATGACGGCGTGGCGTTGCCGAGTCTTTGCATCACGATTGGAAGCGACGAATGCAACAGCGCGAAAACGAAGTACGCACCCAGCGCAATGTAGAGATTGCGCTGGGTGAGATAATCGTTCGTCCACAGTCCGAGAAAAATGAAAGCCGCGATGCCAACGATTGCGATTAGGCATGCGAAATATTTTTTTGCGATGACGAGTCCAAGCAGCACCGCGTCGACCAAAAAAAGATAACTCAGGATTAAGACCGGCCGGCTTCCGATGGTGGTGAAGGAGAAAAAGTAAAATGCCCAAAGCAGCGCGAATGCGCCAACTCCGAGGGCAGCGCTGGAGATCGCAGTGTCCAATTTTCCCGGCCGGCTAGTTGTGAGCGCAGCGATCAGGAACAGAATTTCGAAGCCCAGAAACACTGTCATCGGAACCAATGTTTTGTTTCCGGCGAAGTACTGTCCGTGCAGAAAGAAATTGCCAACCCACGCGATTTGCATGAGCACGCGCGACGGCCAGCAAACCGATATCGAGCAGCGCGATGTAACCGAACAGTCCCAAAGGATTGTCTTGTCCGGTGGACAGAAGAACTGGTGTGAGAAAGCCGCCAGCGATTCCGAGAATCGCGACCACGAGCGCATCCATTCGCACTGCGAGGAGAAACGCCGCTGCCGTGATGAGCGTCATCAGCGCAAACGTTGGGATCAGTCCGAAGAACGCAAAGTGGTAGAACGATCTGCATGCGAAGGTAACGGCATAGAGAATAAGAATGCCGGTCGCACACAAGGTTTGCGCGGTGACGACGTTTTCCTTGCGTTTCAACGCCACGCCACCAATGACCAGCGCGATGCCGGTAAGAAATCCGATCGCAACGCGCAGTTCCGGCGGAATTAGATTGTGTTCGAACGAATATTTAACGAAGAAGGCGACACCGAGGAAAAGGGCAAACCCACCAATCCAGGCGAACATTTTCGCGCCCATGAATTGCTCCCAGTCGATCGTCCGCGCGGGCGGCGGGGCGGTCTCCACCACCTCTTCAACCGGGAAGATCGGTTTCGTCTCAGGTATTGGAGGCGGAACTGCGGTAACGGGCAAAGGTGGCGGCAGTGAAACCGATGGGATGATTGGCGCCGCCGGCTTTGGTTGCGTTGCTATTTCAGGCGGTGGTGCCGGTGCATCCTCGCGCGATCGATCCAGGCGCGCCTCGAGCATGAGCATTCGCTGTTTAAGCTCTTCAATTGCCCGCAAGGCCCGACTGGCTTTGGCCAGCGCCACTGCCGGGACGACAAACAGCATTACGACAACAACCAAAAACAGCAGAATCAGACCTTCCATAAGATGTCTTGTTGCAGAAGCCTGTTATGATGCGCCAACGGCGGCGTAATCGTGAATCGATAAATTCGCCGGTAAACATCGAATTACTCGATCATGAACATTCATCATCTCGAGCTTTTCTATTACGTCGCCCGTCATGGCGGAATCGTGCCCGCCGTTCGCAATATGCCATACGGAATCCAGCAACCGGCCGTCAGCGGCCAAATCGCGCGCTTGGAAGAAGCTCTCGGCGCCAAATTATTTAATCGTCGCCCGTTCTCCCTTTTGCCTCCGGGCATGGAGCTGTACGAATTCATTCGGCCCTTCTTCGACGAGATCGACCATGTTGGCGAGGCAATTCGCGGCGGCTCGGCTCATCAACTGCGAGTGGCCGCCCCCGCTATTGTCCTGCACGATTATCTTCCGGAAATTTTGCGGCGCGTGCGAAAACATTTCCCGGCCTTCCGGCTCACTCTCCATGAAGCGGCCCGCGCCGAAGCCGAACGACTTTTGCAGGCGGGCGAAATCGATCTGGCCGTTACCGTGATCGAACACAAGACAAGAAGCGGAATTCGTTCACGCGCTTTGCTCGAATTGCCGCTAATCCTACTAGTCAAGGCCACGCAGCGTCTCACTCGCGCCGACGAATTGTGGGATCGCGATAAAATTGAGGAAACGTTAATTACTTTTCGGCGCAGCGATCCTGTCTCTGTTCATTTTCAAGTTGGTCTCCAACAACTCGGTGTGGAATGGTTTCCCGGAATCGAGGTCAACTCGGCGCGCTTGATCGAATGTTATGTCGCGCATGGCTATGGAATTGGGTTAACCGTGGCGACGCCGGGCTTCAAAACGCCGAAAGGAATTCGCGCGTTGAAGTTACCGAACTTTCCCAAAGTCATGATCGGCGCCGCCTGGACGCGCAAACTTTCAGCGATCGCGCAGCAATTCCTGGCCGAAGTCGAACGCGAAGCTAGCGTCGTAAAACGCAGCACAAAATTGCGCTAACCCTCCGGCGAGAAGAGTCGCTAAAAAGGATCGCCACCTCGCGATTTTTCGCGGCAAAACGCATTCTAAAAAAATGATCACGCGAGCAGAATCGTCGTTCTGCTCGCGTGCTCAAGACTGAAGCTTCGCAATCTTAGAAGATGCGGCCGTGCGGCAGGTGTGCTTTGCCTTGCGGCTGATGACCGGTGCAAAATCCGCCGTTCGGGATCGGCTGGACGGCGCCGAGGAACTGCGGCTGCTGCCGCACATTTAACGCCTGCTCCAACGCGTAGCCGAAGCCGATTAGCTGCGGTTCATGCAGGAAAGTGCTGTACATGAGCATTCCCGCCGGCCGGCCGCTATCGCGAATGCCCACCG
>Ga0209156_10002659_pt1 | contig 13931 bp, 9 predicted proteins | sample GraSoiAngelo_124_FD_185881 | JGI IMG/M metagenome (GOLD analysis project Ga0209156, IMG submission 185881) | Grasslands soil microbial communities from the Angelo Coastal Reserve, California, USA - 14_0927_05_20cm (SPAdes) (version 2) | ecosystem: Environmental > Terrestrial > Soil > Grasslands ...
CGCGGGAAGGGAAGTTCGCCCCACTCGCGGGAATTGATTTTGCGAAAGAGAAATTGCCTCCGGCAGTGGGAGTGGTGGCGTTTGATTTTGATAAAGACGGCTGGATGGACCTGGCATTCACGCATGCGGGAGCGCCGGGGATCAGTTTGTGGAGGAATGTCGAAGGGAACCGACTGGAGCGCGTTCCTTTGCCAGATTTTGGCTGGCAGAAGGGCTGGGGCATTGCCGCGGTGGATTACGACAATGACGGCTGGCTCGATCTGGTGGCGGCGGGCGAGACGAGTAATGGCACTGAGCTGCGGTTGTTGCGCAATCTCGGAAGCAAGGGCTGGAGCGACGTAACAAAAAACGTGGGACTCGATGCGGTGAAGCTGAATCAGCCGCGCGCGATTGCGGTGGCCGATATCGATGGCAACGGCGATGCGGATCTGGTGGTGACGCAACTGGGCGGCGGGCCAGTGCTGCTGCGCAACGAAGGCGGGAATCAGCGCGGTTGGATGAGCATTGATCTGAAGGCGCTGAATGACAACAAGAGCGGAATAGGCACGAAGGTCGAGCTATACGCGGGCACGTTGTATCAGAAGTGGGAAGTGGCAGGGGCCTCGGGCTATTTGGGACAGAATGCGGCGCCGATTCTGGCTGGGTTGGGAGCCGAAACGAATGCCGAGGTGGTGCGGCTGCTGTGGCCGACGGGCGTGCCGCAGGATGAAATCAATCTCGTTGCGAATAAGACGCAGGCGATTACGGAATTGGACCGGCGAGGGAGTTCGTGCCCGATTCTGTTTTCGTGGAACGGTCATGAATACGAATTCATTGCGGACCTGATCGGGCCGGGCGTTGTGGGGCATTGGATTGCGCCGGGTGAGCGCGACGTTCCGGATCCGGATGAGTATCTGAAAGTTTCCGGGCGCAGCCTGAAGGCGCGAAATGGATTGCTGAGTTTCCGTTTCCTGGAACCGATGGAAGAGACGGTTTATCTGGACCAAGTGCGGTTGCTGGCAATTGATCACCCGGCGGCGTATGAAGTTTTTCCCGATGAACGCTTTGTGAGCGCCCCACCTTTCCCGGAGTTTCGCGTGATTGCAAGCCGGAATGCGCGTCCACCTATGGGCGCCTGGGATGATCACGGGCACGACGTGCTTGCTCTTATCTCGAAAGCGGATCGCAAGTACGTGACGGCCTTCGAGGGTCTGCCGTTCACGGGGTTTGCCAAGCTTCACTGGCTGGAGCTGGATCTTGGCGCGTGGGATGCGCAGAAGCCGCTGCGGCTGATTTTGGACGGCTACACGGATTATTTCACGGCGACTTCGATGTACGCGGCGGATCAAGCGGGCGTCAAAGTGATTGCACCGTACGTGGAAGCGCAAGATGTACAGGGCAAATGGGTGCGCGTGGTGGAGGACATGGGGTTTCCGGCCGGGTTGGAACGCACGATGGTTGCCGATTTGAGCGGCAAGCTGCCGCCAGGAACGCGGCGCATTCGCATTGTGACCAACCTGAAGATTTATTGGGACGCGATTCGAATCGATCAGACGCCTGATCTCCGGGATGTTCGCGTTTCGGAAGTGCCGCTGGCGCAAGCGGCGCTGGATTTTCTCGGTTATCCGCGCGAGATTCGTTTGCAGCCGGCGAGTGATACCACCTATTCGTACGCGCAGCTCAGCAAGACCGGGCCGTACGCGCGCGCAGCGGGGAATTACACGCGCTACGGCGATGTTTCTGATTTACTGCGCGGTTCGGATGATCGCTTCGCGGTTTTCGGGTCGGGGGAAGGCGTGAAGCTGGATTTTGATCCGAAGGCGCTACCGGCGTTGCCTGCGGGCTGGGTGCGCGATTACTTTTTCTATGCGGATGGCTTCGAGAAAGATTTGGATTTTTATGCGGCTGATGCGTTTACCGTGGAGCCGCTGCCGAAGCACTCGCTTTTGCCGTATCCGTATCCGGAAGGGAAGGATTATCCGGGCGATTCGGAACACTTGAAGTATCAATTGGAGTACAACACTCGCACCCGCTCGGACCGCATGCCACCGAGCCTGCGGTATCAATATCCCGGCGCGCCGCGCTGAGGTATTAGTTTTTTCTTGGCCTTGCTTAGATTCTCTTTGACGCGAAATTTCACGATGCGTCTAATCAGAGGAAGCGGGAGCGGCTTGTCAAAGGGGAATTGCACGGATCCCTTCGCTCCTTTGTAGGCGGACAACTCCTTTTCGAACGCGGCGATTGCCGATGTGCGCGGGTAGAAACCGATGTGGTTTTTGAACGCCGCAAACCAGACGAGCATACCGTTCAACGTAAAGGCAGGAATGCCGTAGCTAATCTTTACCTTGGCTTGGGGCGCGGCCTTTTTTACGGTCAGGCGTATCTTTTGCAATCGGTGCTGTACGTCTTTCGAGAAACGCTGCAAGTAATCGTCGAAATTTGTCGCGGTTTTTCGGGAGTTGGCCATTGCGGAATCATGAGCGCGCGCGGGTCAAAGCGCAACCATCTTAGGTCCGACGACACACATTAAAGCCGACTCTTGCTAGTGCTTTGGTAGCGGTCAGTCTTTTTGGGCGAGAAGGGAGGCGCGAACGGCTGTAAGCTCCTTGCGCTTGGATTTCTCCACGTCGGGGAAGGCGAGATTCAGATCATTGAGGGCTTCGAGAATGGCGGCTGCGACCACCAGGCGCGTGAACCATTTGTTGTCCGCGGGAACGACGTACCAGGGCGCGTGTTTGACGGCGGTCTCCTGAATCATTTCCTCGTAAGCTTCCTGATAGTCCTTCCAAAAACCCCGCTCCTGCACGTCGGCCATGGAAAACTTCCAATTCTTTTTTGAACCTTCTAGGCGTTCGAGGAAACGCTTTTTTTGTTCTTTCTTGGAGATGTGGAGGAAGAACTTGCGGATGACCACGCCGTTGCGCGCGAGATAGCGCTCGAAAGAGTTGATGTCTTCGAAGCGCTCCTCCCAGATGTGCTTGGTGATAAGGCGGTCGGGCAGTTTTTGCGCGCGAAGAAACGTGGGATGAACGCGGACGACGAGGACTTCTTCGTAATACGAGCGGTTGAAGATGCCGATTTTGCCTCGCTCGGGGACGACTTTATGGTTGCGCCAGAGATAGTCGTGGTTCAGCTCTTCGGGGCTCGGCGATTTGAACGAGTGGACCTCGCAACCCTGCGGATTCACTCCGGACATGACGTGCTTGATGGCGCCGTCTTTGCCAGCGGCGTCCATGGCTTGAAAGATGAGCAGAAGCGCCCAGCGGTCCTGTGCGTAAAGCATTTCCTGGAAATGGCTGAGGCACGCGATGCCGTCTTCGAGGAGGCCTTTGGCGGCGTGTTTGCCTTTAACGCCGTTGGTGTCTGCGGGATCGTGGTCCTTGAGGCGAAAGTTCTCGCCTTTGGTGATGCAGTACGGCTCGATGATGCGCGAAGCTTCCTTTAGCAGTTTGTCGTGCTTCATGATGCAGGGAGTGTAGTACAGCCGCGCGGACCGGAACAGGCGGTTAGAAAAGCGAACCGAGTCCCCAGCCAAACGCGCCGAGGCGATTGTGGGCGTGCAAGAGAGATTTCTCAGAGAGGGGAATCCAGCGGTCCAGGCGCAACACGTTCACAGCATAGTAAGAGCGAAACGGAACCTGGATGCCGGGGATGGTCCATTGAAGTTGAATGCCGGTCGAGCCGTGGAGGATGCCGTCGGTGGCGCTGAGAAGATTGGGTTTGGTTGGGCCGAGCCATTTGGGAAGAAGCCGGCCCGAGCCAAGATCGAAGAAGCCTGCGGCTTCGATGCCGTTGTGAAAGGGAATGCGATATTCCGCGTTCGCCGCCGTGATGAGATTGGCGCCTGCATAGGAGGGGGAAGAGGTAATTGCACCCGAGGGTGTTAGGTGTTCAGTCATGGCCAGGGGACCGAGTTCGCCGGTGCGCAGGCCACGAACATATTCGTCGCCCGCGAAGAAGCGGGAATAGAACGGCATGTCGCCCTGGTAACTGCCCGCGGCGCTGAAGGTCGTTCGAAAAGCCCAGGCGTTTTTCGCCGAGAAAAGCGGGTCATGAAAAATGCGCACGCCTTCGCCGGAAGAGCGGAGCATATTTTCATCGTCGCCAAGAAGTCCGCCGGAAACGGAGTTTGCGAAAAGAATGCGTTCAGTGCCGGTGTCGCGAGCCCAGGAAGTTCCAAGCGAGCGACCGGAGGTGTGCGTGCGGAGATCAATAGGTGAACCAGTCGTGGTATTGGCTGGGCCGAAAGTTTCGTCGGAAGTGGTGCGCGAGAGAGTGTAGTTGACACCAATGGAGTCGGAGTTCGTCAAAGCATAGGTCCAGGGAATGTTCATTCCTTCCGTGCGGGAAGTGGTGAATGGGCCCTGAACGCCGTGGGTAAAACGCGGGCGAATCACATTATTGAAAATGGAGAATGCGAGCGAACTGCGCGTGCCGAAGATGCCGTCTTTGGCGATGCCCAGGAGCAATTGCAGGCTTTCGGGTCCGCCCTCGAGTTTTGCGCTAAGCAATTCCTCGTGACTAAGAAGATCGAAGATCGTGTAGGCGAGGCCGAGTGTGCTGCCGAACTGAGCGCGGCCGCCGTCGAAGGTGACGCGCTGCTGGCCAATTTCTTCGAGGCGGATGGTGAGGTCGGCGGTGTGGGGGGCTTCGTCGAGCTGGATGTGAATGTTTTCCTTATGAATCGGCTTGAAATAGCCGGTGCGCGCAAGTTTGGTGAGGCCCATTTCCAATGCGTGTTCATCCAGCGGGCGGCCCTCGCGCAAAGGAATGCGGCGGCGAACGAAGCGATCATTGAATTTGTGCAGGCCCAGGAACTCGATGCGGTGGATGACATAAGGAGGTGAGTCGCTGAGGCTGATCTTGAGGCGCACGGAGTGTTCCACGGGATCAAAGATTGGATTGGCGTCTACGGTTTGAAAGAGGCGTGTGCCGGATTTGGAATCGCGGGATTGCAGGTGCACAGAGTAAAGGCGGCGAAGCTTGTCGACTTCTTGTTGAGAGAAAACATGGTCCCGGCTTGGGACTGGAAGGGGCAGAGGCTTTCGATGTTGTTTTTCGAGCGCTTGCTCAAGAGCGGGGGCCGCTTCGATGGCCGCAAGGCGGTAGAGCGGGCCCGCCTGGACAGGGATGGAAAGAGCGAGCCCGGTCTTTGTAGCATGGCGTGGGAAAGGGAACCACTTGCGAGATCGCTCTGTGACTTTGTCCACGCGGGCGCTGCCCACTCGTGCTTCGGGGTATCCGTGGTCCTGGTAAAACGTCAGAATGCGCTGGCGATCTTGCTCAAATGCCGCTGCAGTGTAAGCGTTCTTACTACGCAGGGAAGCCAGCGGTTTCCACGGCGCGATGCTTTGCATTTGCGCGCGTAAAAGGTCTTGCGAGACGCCCGAGTCTCCTTCAAAGCGAACCTGACGAACAGGAAGATGCGGACCGTCGGCAATTTTGAAGCGAACGTTTACAGTGCCGTTCTCATGGGATTGACGAAGGGCTTGGACAGAAGCTTCGGGGTGTCCCAATTCGTTCAAAGCGGAACGAATTGCTAAGGCAATACCCCTAAGCGCGGCGGGATCAGCTGGCTTGCCGAGGCCGGGCGACAGCTTCTTCTCCTCGACCAACTTTTCAACCTGGTTTGTCGAAAGCAGGCGAGAGCCGGAATATTCGACGCGGGAGAGAATTGGTTCTTCGCTGAGATAAAAGGCCAGAACAATACGTCTTTGCTCGCTGGATTCCGGACGATTGGACGGCGTTTCAGATACTTCTTCCACGCGAATCGACGAGAACCAGCCAAGCCGGGCGAGCGTTCGTAGGTCGTGCTCAAGTTTCGCAGCGTCGAAGCGATCTCCTGGACGCAAGGAAAGCTGGGCCTTCACCGCCGCGGAAGAGAGGTGGCGCAGACCCAAGAATTCGAACGAATCAACGACGGGAGCTTCTTCGTTATTGCTTGCTTTGTCGGAAACCTGCAACGAGTGAATGGACGTCTGGGATAAAGCCGGAAGAGCGTCTGCAAACACTAATCCCACACCGATCAAAGCCGTCCACCAACGCACGAGCGTATCTCCTTGCACCGAGGAGAACGAGTGAACAGATGATCGGTAGCGCCGCCGGGTTGTCTGCTTTGACTTCAACGGGGCGGAAAACTAAGATGCGGCAACTATGCCTGCAACCCGGCGGAAGTTTCGCCTGCCTCATCCCGAGCCTACCGACGCTCTGACGTATGCGCGGTTTACGGGCGTAGCGACGTTCATGCGCTTGCCACACATCACCGAGCCTGAGGAGCTGGAAGTGGCGCTAGTCGGCGTGCCGTTCGACGGAGGTACAACCTACCGGCCGGGACCGCGGTTTGGCCCGCGACACATTCGGGACCAATCGGCGATCATCCGGCCGTGGAACCCGGTGTTGAAGGTAAATCCTTTCGCAAAACGCCGGACGGCCGATTACGGCGATTTGAGTGTCAACCCGCTTTCGATTGAGGACACGTTTCGCCGCATTGAGACGGGCCTTGCGCCTCTGCTTGCCACGGGAGTCCGCTGCGTTTGCGTGGGAGGCGATCACTCCATCAGCCTGCCGATTTTGCGCGCGGTGGCGAAGAAGCATGGACCGGTTTTGCTGATTCAGTTCGATGCGCATAACGACTTGTGGGATGAGTATTTTGGCAGCAAGTATTCGCATGGCACGCCGTTCCGGCGGGCGTTCGAAGAAGGGCTGCTGAAGGATGCGGGTGTGCTGCAGGTTGGGTTGCGCGGGCAAGTGTATGGCGAAGGCGATTTTGATTTTGCCCAGGCGCATAAAGTCAGAATGGTGACCGCGGAAGAGTTTCACGAGAAAGGCATCGGTATCGTGGAGAGTCATTTGCGGGCGTTCCGCGGGAAGCCGGTGTACGTCACGCTCGATATTGACGCGGTAGATCCGGCGTTTGCTCCTGGAACAGGCACGCCGCAAGTAGGCGGATTGACGAGCATACAAATCCTTACGCTGGTTCGCGCATTACGCGGACTGGACATTGTTGGCTGTGACCTGGTCGAAGTTTCGCCGCCGTACGACACAGGAGAAATCACTTCGCTGCTCGCCGCGAATCTCCTTTTCGAACTGCTCTGCGTCCTTTAAATGACTAAACTCGCGCGCAAACTTCGGCTGCACGACTACTTCGCACTGGCGTTCGGCACCATGATCGGCACGGGCTGGCTTGTGCTGATGGACGATTGGCTGGGGCGTGGCGGGCCGCTCGGCGCCATTTTGGGGTACACCATAGGTGGAATCATTTTGCTTCCCATCGGGTACGTCTATGGCCAGTGGGTACAACGACTACCGGACGCGGCCGGGGAAGCAGCGTACACGGCGCAAGTCTTCCCGCCCATTGTGAGCTATTTCACGGGCTGGATGATGCTCCTTGCATACTTCATTGTGTGTCCCTGGGAAGCGGTGGCGCTCGGAAAGCTTGTGGCATACATTTTTCCCTCCCTGAATACTGTCGAACTCTACCGAATAGGAGACCAACCGGTTTTTCTTCCGCGAGTTGTGCTGGGAGTCGGACCTACGATTTTTCTCGGGGTGCTGAACTATCGTGGCATTCGCCTGAGCGCGAATTTCCAAAAATTGATGACCAGCGCGGTGCTGCTGTGCTTCCTGGTGATTGTTTCGGTCAGCGCTACGCGCGGCGTGCCCGCCAATTTTCATCCTTTGTTTAACACGACGCCGCTGATTTCAATCCTGCTCACGCTGCAAATCGTGCCGTACTTCATGACCGGATTTGAATCCGTTCCCAAGTACGCGGAAGAGTCCAACCCGGAGTTCCGCCAAGGGAATTACATGTGGGCCATCGCGCTGGCGCTGGGCATGGGGGCATTTTTTTACTCCATGTGCATCGCGGCGGTGACTTACGCGGCGCCATGGCGCAGCTTGCTGGGGAAGCGCTTTGCGACCGCGATTGCCTTTGAGAGCGCGCTGAAAGCCCACTGGCCCGTCACGTTGATTTTCACTATGGCCCTGCTCGGCCTTTTCCAGTGCTTCAACGGAAATTTCGCGGCATCAACGCGCTTGCTGTTCGCGTTTGGAAGGCGCGGAACCATCCACGCAAGCTTTGGGTCCGTGCACGAGCAATTCCAGACGCCGCACGTAGCGGTCCTGGGCGTCACCGCGGGATCCATTGCAGGCCTTTTTCTTGGAGATGCTTTGCTCGTTCCGGTTACGGAAGTTGGGTCGATGGCCTCGGCGCTGGGCTGGTTTGCAGCGTGCGCTTCGTTCTGGATGGTGGACAGCCGCGCAGGAGTGAGAATTGCAACGGGGCTTGGAGTCTTGGTCTCGTTGGTATTCATACTAATGAAGGTGCTGCCGGTTTTTCCGGGCCACTTCTCGCCCGCGGAGTGGCTTGCATTTGGGATTTGGATTGTTCTGGGAGCTGCGCTGCACTGGGGGCGGAGCTAAAGTGCCGCTCGTGTATACTGCCGAAGGCGAAAAGCCTCGCCAACGATGATTCCATTTCTCCATCTTGGGCCTGTCACGATTCCCACATTTGGGCTGATGGTCGCCACCGGATTGCTGGTTGCCGCGTACGTGTTGCAGGCGGATTTTGACCGTCGGCGCGAAAGTTTCCTGAGACGTGGCTACTTGCAGGAAACGAAAGAGCCGAGCCATCACGACGAAGGATTCCTGATTATCGGTATTGCAGGTATCAGTGGGTTGGTGGGCGCGCGGCTGTATCACGTCCTGGAGAGCCCACGCGATCTGATAGCCGATCCTTCGTTGCTAATCAGCCGCTTCGGATTTGCCTGGTTCGGAGGATTCATCGGGGGATTTATCGCGCTGGTTTTCTTGGCGAGACATTATCGAATCCCAGTGCTGGAGTTCATGGACTTGTGCTCGCCCGCAGCTGCTGTAGGCTACGCCATCGGACGGATTGGCTGTCTGCTTTCTGGCGACGGCGACTATGGTATATCCACGAAACTGCCCTGGGGTATGAGTTTTCCAAACGGCGTGGTTCCGACAACCGAGAGAGTTCATCCAACTCCCATCTACGAATTTCTGATTTGGATATTAATTGCCGTGATTCTGTGGCAGGCAGGACAAAAAGCCCTAAACGGAGAAGCGGCAGGAAAACTTTTTTCTTACTACTTGATTTTGACGGGTGTCGCGCGGTTTTTAATGGAGTTCATTCGCATTAATCCACGGTCGTTTTTTGGCATGTCGAACGCACAAGCGGCCAGCCTGGTTTCGATTGTCTTGGGAATCGCATTGCTGCTGCGAACGAAATCTGCAGTGCCCGCATCTGCAAAAGAAACCTGAAGCCCGCCGAAGCTTTCTATAGCATTTGGCGCAAAACGTACTGCAGGATGCCGCCGTGACGGTAGTACGAAACTTCTTCGGGCGTGTCCACACGCGCGATCGAGGTGAACGCTCTCACTTTTCCGTCGTCGGATTTCGCATGAACGGTGATAGGTTTTTTTTGCGAAAGCGAAGCGACGCCTTCGACCGAGAAAATCTCGTGACCGGTTAGTCCGAGCGATTCGCGATTCTCTCCCGGTTTGAATTCCAGCGGGAGGACGCCCATGCCAACAAGATTGCTGCGGTGGATGCGCTCGTAACTTTCGGCAATCACCGCGCGCACGCCGAGCAGTCGCGTGCCCTTTGCAGCCCAGTCGCGCGAGGAGCCGGAGCCATATTCTTTTCCGGCGATGGCGACCAGTGGCACGCCCGCTTCGCGGTATTTCACCGCAGCGTCGTAAATAGTCATTTTCTCGCCACCGGGCTCGAAAAGCGTCCAGCCGCCTTCGGTGCCCGGAGCAAGCTGGTTGCGCAAGCGAATGTTGGCAAACGTGCCGCGCATCATCACCTCATGATTGCCGCGGCGCGCGCCGTAGGAGTTGAATTCATGCGGCTTGACGCCATTGGCAATCAGATATTTCCCGGCCGGAGAATCCACGGGAATCGACCCGGCAGGAGAAATGTGGTCCGTCGTCACGCTGTCGCCGAGGACCGCCAGAACGCGAGCGCCGCGAATATCGGCGAGCGGCGGCGGATCCTTGGGCATGTTTTCGAAGTACGGCGCCATCTTGATGTAAGTGGACTTGGGGTTCCACTCGTAAGTGTCGCCTCGAGGGATTGGCATGGATTTCCAGTGTGCGTCGCCCTCGAAGACTTCTCCATATTCTTTGGTGAATTGCGACGTCGAAACCGCAGCGCGAACGGCGGTTTCAATTTCCTGCGGTGTTGGCCAAACATCTTTCAAGTAAACGGGCTTGCCGGCGGTGTCATTGCCAAGCGGTTCGCTGGTGATGTCCATGTCCATTCGGCCTGCGAGCGCGTAGGCCACGACGAGCGGCGGAGATGCCAGATAATTTGCGCGCACCAGCGGATGAATGCGGCCCTCAAAATTGCGGTTCCCGCTAAGAACTGCGACGGCCACCAGATTATTTTCCTTGATCGCTGCGCCAATGGGTTCCGGCAACGGCCCGCTGTTGCCGATGCATGTGGTGCAGCCATAGCCAACGAGATGAAAATTCAATTTGTCCAAATATTGCGTGAGACCCGCGGCTTGCAAATAATCGGTCACGACTTTCGAGCCGGGCGCAAGGCTGGTCTTTACCCACGGCTTGATGTGCAAGCCGCGCTCGACCGCCTTTTTTGCGAGCAAGCCTGCGCCAATCATCAGGGAAGGGTTCGAAGTGTTCGTGCAACTGGTGATCGCGGCGATAACGACTGCGCCGCTGGAGAGATCGAACGCGTCACCGTTGTTGCGGACGTGGACGCTCTTCGCTGGCGCTCCTTCGACGACTCTCATAAATGAAGATTTTGCCTGCCGCAGCAGCACGCGATCCTGCGGGCGCTTGGGGCCGGCGACAGCGGACTCCACGCTGCCAAGGTCCAATTCAAGTGTGTCGTTGAAAAGCGGGGCGGGCGTCTCGTCGGTGCGGAAGAGGATCTGTTCCTTGCAATAAGCTTCCACGAGTGCGATCTGCTCCGATGGCCGCCCAGTAAATCGCAAGTAGGAGAGTGTCTCCGAATCGACTGGGAAGTAGCCCATAGTCGCGCCGTATTCCGGGGCCATGTTTGCAATAGTGGCGCGGTCGGGAACGCTCAAACTGGAAAGGCCGGAGCCGTAAAACTCGACGAACTTTCCGACGACGCCTTTCTTGCGCAACATCTCCGTGACGGTTAGCACAAGATCAGTCGCGGTTGCGCCTTCGCTCAAGCGCCCGTACAGGCGAAAACCGATGACTTCCGGAATAAGCATCGAAGAAGGCTGGCCGAGCATGGCGGCCTCGGCTTCGATTCCACCCACGCCCCACCCGAAGACGCCGAGCGAATTTATCATCGTCGTATGCGAATCGGTGCCGACGACAGAATCGGGATAAGCCTCCCAAAGGTTGCCGTGCTGTACTGCGCAGACGACGCGTGCCAGGTATTCGAGGTTTACCTGGTGACAGATTCCGGTGTCCGGTGGAACGACTTTGAAGTTTTGAAACGCGGTTTGGCCCCAGCGCAGAAAAGCATAGCGCTCGACGTTGCGCTGGAATTCCAGTTCCGCGTTCAATCCGAAGGCGTTGCCGTTGCCGAAATTGTCCACTTGAACGGAGTGGTCGATGACCAATTCCGCTGGGAACAGCGGATTGATGCGCTTGGCATTGCCGCCCATTTTTACGAACGCCTCGCGCATCGTGGCCAAATCCACGACGGCAGGCACGCCCGTGAAATCCTGCAGCAGGACGCGGGCCGGCATGAATGCAATTTCTTTTTCTGGAGCGCCGGGCCGCCAACGCGCCAGGGCTTGAATATCTTCTGGGTGGACAAAGCGGCCATCTTCGAAGCGAAGCAGATTTTCAAGGAGAATGCGCAAAGAGAAAGGAAGTTTTTCGAGTTCCGCGACGCCCTGTTTTTCCAGTAGATCGAGGCGGTGAACTTCAAACGTCTGGGCGCCGACGTTGAGTTTGTCGCGTGTGCGGAAGGAATTTCCCGCGTTGATGGCCATCCTGCCTATCCTTTCGTTGACAGAGCAGCTTTCTATGATAACCGAAATCGCATTTGAGCGCGGGGCAGCTATACTAATAGGGAAGTGACCATCGTTCTGATATCGACGTATGAGCTTGGCCGTCAACCGTTTGGACTTGCTTCGCCAGCGGCGTGGTTGCGAAAACGCGGCCATCAGGTTACTGCGCTCGACCTGGCGCGGCAGGTGTTGGAGGAAACCATGGTTCGGGGAGCCGCGCTTATCGCAGTCTACTTGCCCATGCACACGGCCACCCGGCTTGCTGCACAGCTTATTCCTACTCTGCGTCGGCTAAATCCGCGTGCGCATCTTTGCGGTTACGGTTTGTATGCGCCAATGAACGCGGAATATCTTCGCACATTGGGTGTGTCTACAATTCTCGGCGGTGAATTCGAGGAAGGGCTGGTACATCTGGCCGAGCGCCTCAACGCAAAAGGAAATGCTGATGGCGACGATCAATCGAACGTGCCACAGCCCGAGCCGTTAGTTTCGCTTGAGCGGCAAACATTCATCAGGCCCGAGCGGCAAAGTCTTCCGTTGCCCGCGAAGTATGCCCACGTCATTCTGCCTTCCGGAGAACACCGCGTTGCTGGCTACACAGAAGCAAGCCGCGGATGCAAGCATCTTTGCCGTCACTGCCCGGTCGTCCCCGTCTACAACGGTGTTTTCCGGATTGTGGACCGCGAAGTTGTGCTCGAAGATATTCGCCAGCAAGTGGCAATGGGAGCGCAACACATCACGTTTGGTGATCCGGATTTTTTCAATGGCATCGGCCACGGGATGATGCTTGTAGAAGCGCTGCACCGCCAATTTCCTCAGGTTACTTACGACGTCACCATCAAGATCGAACACCTTCTCAAGCATAAGGAGCATTTGCCAAAACTGTGCGACACTGGCTGCCTCTTCGTGACCAGCGCGGTCGAATCTGTTGACGACGAAGTGCTGCGCCGCCTCGACAAAGGCCACACGCGCGTGGATTTTCTTGAGGTACACCGCCTCTTTCGCGAGCTAGGGTTGGTTTTGCAGCCGACCCTTGTGCCGTTCACTGCCTGGACCACACTGGATGGCTATCTCGATTTGCTGCGCGTGCTGCGCGAAAACGACTTAATCGAAAATGTCGCTCCGATCCAGCTTGCGATTCGGCTCCTGATTCCCGCAGGCTCGCGATTGCTGGAACTCGAAGATGTGCGTCATCTCGTCGGGCCTTTTGATCCCTCCGCTCTGGTTTATCCCTGGCGGAACCCGGATCCGCGCGTTGACGCACTCCGCGAAGAGATTGAAGAAATCGTTGCCTCCGGTGAAAAGCGCAAGCTCCCGCGGCGAGCGATCTTCGAACGCATCTGGAAAGCCGCACACGAAGCCGGGGGCGTGCAGGCAGAATTCGCGGCGCAGCCGGTGCTTGCGTCGCGCGCCGCCATCCCTTATTTGAATGAGCCTTGGTACTGTTGAGCCGAGCCAACGCGGGACCAGTTGGTCCCGTTCGCCAAAGCCAAAGAAGCTTTGTCACAGGCGGAGTCGTTCGTTTGAGTCGAGAGCCCTTGTCTTCCCCGGCGCACAAATCGAATGGCGAAGCCAAGCCCTTGCTGCTTTTCACCGCGAAACTGGGCTACCAGACGCGCAGTTTTGAAGACGCCGCGCGCAAGCTGCGCGTACAATTGATTTACGTCACGGATCGGTGTCACCAACTTGAAGATCCTTGGGGCGACCGGGCAATCGCCGTCCATTTTGAACCTCCGGAGACAGCCGCGTACACCGTGATGGAAGCTGTGCGCGGTAAGCAAGTCTCAGGAATTTTGGCGTTGGGTGATCGCCCAGCCGCTGCCGCAGCCTACGCCGCGCGCGGACTCGGAATCGAGTACAACCACCCCGCTGCCGTCGAAGCTTGCCGAAGCAAATTGCGCATGCGCGAAGTTTTTCGAGACGCCGGGCTACGCGTGCCGTGGTTTCGAAGTCTTCTGCTCACGCCAACCCC
>Ga0209156_10002662_pt1 | contig 13922 bp, 10 predicted proteins | sample GraSoiAngelo_124_FD_185881 | JGI IMG/M metagenome (GOLD analysis project Ga0209156, IMG submission 185881) | Grasslands soil microbial communities from the Angelo Coastal Reserve, California, USA - 14_0927_05_20cm (SPAdes) (version 2) | ecosystem: Environmental > Terrestrial > Soil > Grasslands...
AGAAGTCCATCCATTTGACGGAGCAAATTCTTGTCGCGCAGCGATTCAAACGGCGTTTCCGCGTCCTCGTCGCCGATCATCTCGCTGAACTCCGCTGAATCTTCGTCGCCAACTACGGCGTCGAGCGAAACCGGCCGGATACCGAGACTTTTCAATTTTGCCACCTTTCCGCTGGCGATGCCGATCTCTTCGCCAAGTTCCTCATCGGTCGGCTCGCGGCCGAGTTCATCGCTCATCTGCAACGAGACGCGCCGTACTTTGGCGATCTTATCGACAAGATGCACCGGGAGCCGGATGGTTTTGCTTTGATTCGCTAGCGCGCGTTTGATGGATTGTTTGATCCACCACGCCGCGTATGTGCTCAGTTTCGCCCCTTTGGTCGGGTCGAAGCGCTCCACCGCTTTAGTCAAGCCGATGTTACCTTCCGAAATCAGGTCAAGGAGCGAAAGACCGAGATCGAAGTAATCGTGCGCGATCGTAACAACCAGCCGTAAATTCGACAGAATCATCCGCTCGCGCGCTGCGGGATCTCCCTTCTTAATCTTTGCCGCCAGTTCAATTTCCTGTTCCGGCGTCAAGAGAGGAATTTGCCCGATCTCACGCAAGTATTTGCTCAATCCGTTTTCGCCTTCATTCATGACCGAACGTAGTCGCCGAGGCGACGCACCCGCTATTGCGCAAGTGTGGGATTTTGAAATACCGCTCGCGGGATGATTGGCACTCCCTCTTTTGGATGACCTCGCGCGATCTACGAAAGGGCTGCGCCCCTCGCGCTTAATGTTGCTGATTCCTTCGATCGCGAGCGCGATCAAGTCGCGGTTTTCTCTTGTATGCTCTGTGTGCTTGTAAGAACACGTGGCGAGACCAACCCGACGAAGAAGCTCTATGCGCCCATGGTGAGAACAGCGCGGAACCGCACTTTGCCGCTGTGCATTTGTTCGTAGGCTTCGGCCACGCGGCTCAGCGGAAATTTCTCAATCATCGGGTGCACGCCCGTCAACGCACTGAATTCTAATGTATCTTGCGAATCCCTGGCCGTGCCGGAATACCAGCCGGAGATCGATCGTCGCCCCATGATTAACGGCATCACGCTTACGCTTAGCGGATCACCGGGCGCGGCCGGCACCAGCAGATTCCCATTCACGCCCAGGCCCTCGACCACAGCAGAGATGGCTTTTGCGCTTGGCGCTGTCGCCAGAATCACGCGCGCGCCTCCGAGTTTTTGCAATTCTGCCACGGTGTCGACTGCGCCGGAATCGATGTACTGGTGCGCTCCCAGCTTTCTGGCCAACGTTTCCTTGTCTTTGCCGCGACCGAGCGCGACGGTATGAAATCCCATTTTCCGCGCGTACTGCACACCGAGATGGCCGAGACCGCCGATGCCCTGAACTGCCACCACCTCTCCGGCGCGAGCGCCTGAATTCCGCAGTGCGTTGTAAACGGTGACACCGGCGCACATGAACGGTCCGGCTTCTTCTGCCGGCAGATCATCCGGAATCGCCGCTAAAGCTTCGACCGGCGCGATCAGGAATTCGGCATAACCGCCATCGAAATCAATCCCGGTGACTTTCCGATTTACGCACATGGCAAAATCTCCGCGCCGGCATCGATCACAGACCAAATCGTGTCCGCCGTGCCAGCCGACACCCACACGGTCGCCTTCTTTCCACTGAGTAATATCGGCGCCGATAGCATCGATGCGGCCGGCGATTTCATGTCCCGGCACTCGCGGGTATTGAAGTCCCGGCCAGAGACCCTCTTTAACCAAAGTATCGCTGTGACAGATTCCGCATGCTTCCACTTTCACGCGAACCTGCCCGGTGGCAGGTTTGGGTATATCGCGTTCTACCAATTCCCAACCTCCACCGGGTTTCCCGATCTGCGCCGCTTTCATCTTGTTGCTCATAAAAATTGGTTTTGATTTTGCAAAAGGTATCTGGCCGTTTTCAGAGGGCCATCCCGCGTCGGGGGGATTGTCTGGTCCCTCTTTCGAGATACTCGGGACGCAAATCGTCGATCTTGCCAAAGCCAGTCTGCTGGAAAGATCATAGCTTGGGAGAGACTACCCCGTTGCCGAAATATTAAATTCAGCAGCTCGAAGTCATGTCGTCCGGCTTTTAAGAGAGGGATGACCGGACGTATTGCCGAGCAGCTCAGCCCGAATGGCATCGGCTGCCAGATGCAGGACATCACAAAGATTTAGGAATGAGTACGGCCATTTCCGATCGTTAGATGTGATCCAGTTGCGCGCATCGGCATAAAGCGAATAGCCCACCCCGCGGCGGGCGTGGCGAAACTTCCGCAGATCATTTGCCGCCTGAGAAAAGACGGCAACTGCCAGCTTTCGCTCGGGACAAACCTTGCCAGATTGGCGATCGTCCTTTGAGCCGTAGTCTGCATCCTTGCCATGCGAGCAATCGGCCGCGAGATAAAGGTTTTTCGTTGTTGTGTTCCCCGAAACCACGCTAATCCCGTTCATCCGCTCGGATGATCTAACGAGGCGTTGGTTTCGAGGAGGTTGAATTCTCATACCCAGCCTCGGCAATAATCGAATCGCGGTTCTCACTTTTTGAAGCTCTCATTCCCCAGCGCATCCTCTCTACAATGCGAGCGTGGGATTTTGCAATACCCCTTCCGAGGTAGTTGATGCTCATCCTTTCGAGACGTGCCTGATTGAGAGAAACAGCGAAGCGTGAAGTCGCTACCGTGGAATCATCGATTAAACAGAAGGAAACGAAGGTACGAAGGCTTGGGAATTCCGAGTCGGCCCGTGAATGTTCCGAAAGATCTTCGTTTTCTTCGTTATCTTTTGTTAAAGCTCTTCAGTACACGCCCTGTTCCAAAAGGCAGACAAGATAAGCCACGACGTGATTGGAACTGCTATCGAAGTTCATCGGCGGATGGGGTCGGGATTGATCGAATCGATTTACGAGCAATGTATGGTGCGCGAACTTGAGCTACGCTCGACTCCTGCGACCACACAGCAACTAGTTCGAATCCAATACAAGGGCATTGTCTTCGATGAACCATAGCGTTTTGACATCCTGGTAGACAGTTGCTTGCTCCTGGAGCTAAAGGCTGTCGAAGCTTTGCATCCATTCGGCAAGGCGCAGCTCTTCAGTTACATGAAGGTCTTGGACGTGCCGGTCGGATCGCTCATCAACTTTCACGAGCCTGTCCTCAAGAACAGCACCTCCCGGCTGATCTTGCCGGGAGCAAATCAAATGGAAGGAAGCGAAGCTAACGAAATCTCTTTTTGAACGTGCCAGGCGTCCTCCGCTACACGCGCCAATAACACCGGAATCTTCATCTGCTTCTTGCCCAAGAATCTTCGTTTTCTTGGTTATCTTCTGTTAAAATCTTTTGGCGAATCGAACTGGAGGAAACGTTGCGTCAAAGCCGAATCAAGCCGCGCCGCGTCGCGTCAGCCACAGCTTCGGTCCGGCTGATCACGTTCATCTTGGCGAAGATGGCTTTGACGTGCGATTTCACAGTGCCCTCACTAATAAAGAGGGCCGAGCCAATCTCTTTGTTGCTTTTGCCCTGGGCCATCAGCTTGAGCACGTCGATCTCGCGATCACTCAGCGTCTCGCCGCTGACGCGCTGTGCTAGTTTGGCCGCAAGATGAACCGGCACGCAAGTTTCGCCGGCGTGGACCCGGCGAATACAATCCATCAGCGCTTCGCGCGGTGCGTCCTTGAGCAGGTAACCTTTCGCACCGGCTTGAATGGCGCGGTAGATATCTTCATCGCCATCAAATGTCGTTAGCACAATGATCCGCGCTTTCTCATTGCCGGAACGAATTTCCTTAATCGCCCCTACCCCATCGAGCTCGGGCATGCGCAGATCGAGCAGTGTCACATCAGGATGATGTTGCCTCCAAAGATCGACGGCTTCGCGTCCGTTGCATGCTTCGCCAATAACGGTCATGTCTGTTTTCCGAGTAATTAGTGAAACCAAACCTTCGCGGACAACGCTGTGATCATCGGCGATGAGAACCCTGATCGAAGGTCTTTTTGTATCCCCGACTTTCGGCGCTTTCTTCGCCAGAGGCGTTGATTTCTTCGCAGACTTCTTAGAACTAGTCGTTATTTTCTTCTTGGAGGTCATGAGATCGTTTCCCCGTTGGCGGGCAATACCACGGTGATCTTCGTCCCCTTACCACGTGAGCTTGTAATTTCCAATTCGCCGCCCATTTGTTCAACCCGCTCGCGCATTCCTCTCAGACCCACACCGTCATGTCGATCTTTGACTTTGAATCCGTGGCCGTCGTCGCGAAGTTCCAGACGAAGTTCTTTCGCTTTATAGGTTAGTCGCGTTTTGAAGTTGCGAGCGTGCGCGTACTTGAGCGTGTTGGTCAAAGCTTCCTGTCCGATATGGAGAAGATTCTCCTGCCAGGGCTGAGGCAGCACCGGTAGCTTGCCTTGCGCTTCAAACGTTGCGTGGAGCGCGGTTCCAACGGTTGTGTTCTTAATAGAACCTTTCAGCGCGTCCCAAAAATTGTGTTCTTCCAAGGCTCGTGGACGCAACGCGTGCACGGACCTGCGTGCTTCGCTTAGACTCTGCCGGGCTAATTCGCCGGCGCGGTGCAAATGAGCGTCCGCTTCCCCGCGAGAACCGCAGGAAATTGCATCCTCGGCTGCTTCCAATTGCACAATCACGCCAGTGAAACCTTGTGCGAGCGTGTCGTGAATGTCCCGCGCCATTCGATTTCGCTCTTCGAAGACTGCCGCCCGCTGGCCTTGCTTGGCAAATTCATTGAGTTGAATGGCAAGCATCACTTGATGAGCGAGCGCCTGGGTTAATTCGATCTGCTCCGGCCGATAAGATGCCCGGTCGGTATGACGGACTCCAACAAATCCCCTAACCTGTCCGCCAATTAATATCGGAACTCCCAGAAATCTTTTTCCTCCCTTTCGCTTTAAATAAGCGCGCCATTCCGGTTCGATGCGCGGATCAGTCTCCAAGTCTTCGCAAACGACCGGACCTGCCGTGAAAAGCAGTTCCTGGATTACTGCGTTGTGCTTCCAAAATAAAGGGTCCTTTATGAAGGGATGCTCTGGGTCGGGCGCGACCAATTCCCCCCCCTCCGCCATTAACCGCAAAAAGAGCGAGTCAGCCGATTCGTCGAATAACCACAAGGTGACGCTTTGCGCGTTCAGAAGGCGACCAATTGTACTCAGCATCTGCCCAACAAACTTTTCCGGATCCGGCGCAGTCGCCAATACGTCCAAACTTTGCGCCAGCGCCTCTACTTGCCCGCGCGCCACTTCCTCGGAAGCGCGCAACGCTTCTTCCGAGCGTTTGCTTTCCGTGATATCAATAACGCTGCCGACGAACTCCACAAAGTGACCGGCCTCATCGTTAACCGGATGTCCCACCGCGTGGATGTCCTTGACGGCGCCGTTCGGGTGAACAATTCGATAGTCTGTTTCGAAGTCCGCCTTCTGGGCAATCGCTTTTCCGAACAGTTCTCTGACTCTATTCTGATCCTCAGGGCAAAGGCGCCCAAAAAATGTTTCGAATCGCGGCGGCCCGGCGTCCGGATCGAAACCAAGCACGCGATAAGTCTCCTCCGACCAATATCTAATTTCGCCGGTGGCGGGGGCCCAGGCCCAACTCCCGGTATGGCTGAGCCGTTGCGCTTCCGCCAGATAAGCTTCACTCTCGCGCCGGGCCGCTTCCGCCAGCTTCCGCTGGATGGCAATGCCCGCAAGATGAGTAATGTGTTTGATCGTATCCTGCTCACCCGGACTCGGACTCCGCGGCTTGCGATAGTACATGGCAAACGTTCCGATCACTTTGCCTTCGGAGGAGAAGATCGGCGTGGACCAGCACGCGCGGAGCGAATGCGTCAAAGCAAGGTCACGAAACGGATCCCACAATGGATCGGTCGCGATGTCGGACACAATCACCTGTTCAGCGCGGTACGCGGCCGATCCGCATGAACCTACAGAATGTCCGATGGCCAAGCCGTCGATTGCGTCGGTGTAAGCTTTCGGAAGATTCGGCGCCGCGCCGTGCCGCAATTGCTTCCCATTTGGATCCATTAATAAGATCGAGGCCAGGACCCCGGTGGATTGCTCTTCCACCAGCAGACACAGTTGATCGAGAATCTCCGCCAGCGAATCGCCTTTGGCCGCCATCTCAAGAACTCTATTCTCTCCTGCCAACAACGCTTCACGCCGCTTACGCTGGCTAATATCCCTGATGATCGCCTGATAATATTGGCCGCGCAGCGCCGACAAGGAAACCTCTACCGGAATCACCTCGCCATTTCTTCGCAGGAATTTTCGCTCAAACCTGAAAGATCCTTCCGCTTTCAATTTGTCGATCCGGTCCCGAAACAGATGGAGTTCTTCCGGAACGTAGGTGTCGGTAATTGAAAAGCCGATCAGTTCCTCTTCTGGACGACCTGCCAGCTCGAGGCCTGCCGGGTTGACCAACACACATTTGCTGTCCGCATCAAGAACACAGATGGCGTCAGGCGAAGCATTGATCAGATCCCGATATTTTTGCTCGCTTGTCCGCAAATCGGCTTCTGCCCGATCCCGTTCAATCGCAACTCGTGCCAGATAGGTCGCCTTCTCGATAAGCTCGAGGTCGTGCGCGCTCGGACTTCGCGTTTCGCGCTCATAAATACAAAAAGTCCCGAGGACTTTCCCCTCCGACAATATTGGATTCGACCAGGAGGCTCGCAGCCCATGACTTAATGCGGCGGCGCGATGCTCCGGCACATCCCAAAGCGGATCAGTCGCGATATCAGAAACTATGACTGCTGATCCGCGATATGCCGCCGTCCCACAAGAGCCGGCACACGGTCCAATTGGCAGCTTCTCCATCTCCTGCCTCCATCCTTTGGGAAGACTCGGGGCCGCTACGGAATCCAGGTGAAGACCATCTGGACGCAACAATAAAATAGAAGCCAGCGTACCGGGACGGTACTCCTCGATAGTCTGACACAGGACGTTCAGGATCTCCTTCAGCGCAACGCCGGTAGCGATCATTTCGAGAAGACGCTTTTCACCAGCGAACAATGCCTCTCCTCGCTTACGCCCGGTAATGTCTACACTGGTGCCAATGTAACGATCGACCTCGCCAGACTCCCCGAGGACGGGTCGGCCCACCCCTTGGACATGCTTAACAGATCCGTCCGCCAGCGCGATCCGAAATTCGATGTCGAATCCCCTTTTCTCCTTAATTGCTTCATCGAGACTTTGCTTAATAAATAATCGATCTCCCGGATGAATCGTTTCCGAGAATAACTGGAAGGATGGCTTGGTCTTCTCCGGATCGAAGCCAAAGATCCGGAAATGCTCCTCTGACCAGGCAACGTTGCCATTGGAAACATTCCAACTCCAGCTTCCGGTGTGACTGATTCTCTGGCCTTCAGCCAAAAATGCTTCGCTATGCCTGAGGTTCTTTTCTGCTTGCTTGCGCTCGGTGATGTCGTTGTTGGTTTCTAGAATAGCTACCGCCCTGTTCGCTTCATCGCGTTGCAGCGCCCATCGACTCGCTACCATAACCGAGGTCCCATCGCGACGGGTGTGGACTAATTCTCCTTCCCATCGGCCAGTCTCTAGTAGTTCCGCCTGTATCTCTGGGAGCGGTTTCGGTAAGCTCGTCTGCGTGAGTTCGTGCGAGACGCGACCGACGGCTTCTTCGCTCGACCAGCCATACCGTTCTTCGGCGCCGCGATTCCAGTAGGTGATAACGTCGTTCATGTCGCGGACGAAGACGGTATCGTGCGTGAGATTGAGGAGACTCGCCTGCTCCCGCAACACGCTTTCAGAATGCTCGCGCTCAGCGATCTCCAGTCGTAATTGTTCGTTACTCCGGCTAAGGTCCGCGGTCCGCTCTTCCACCTTTCTCTCGAGGTCATCGCGTGCCCGCTTTAAGGCGCTCTCTGCGCGTCTCCGCCCAGCGCTCCACGAGCTAATAAGTAACGCGGTAAAAAGAAAGACAACAAGATGAACAAAATCGCGAAAACTAAATGCAAAGGCGAATCTTGGCTCGAGGATGAAAAAGTTAATGGACAGAGTTGAGAGCAACACCGCGAGCACACCCGGCCCTGTGCCGCCAAACCAAGTACTTAACAGGATGGCGGGCAAGAAGAGCGGAGTGCGGAACGTGTAATCTCGCAACAAAAGCGTCACGCTCGTCGAGAGCGCGACCAACAAGACAGACAGTGCGTAACCAAATATCCCTCCGTGCGCGGGCCGTGCCCTCAGATCCGACATCGCGATTCTCTCGCCTCTGTTTTGACCGACCACAACCGCCTTAGGTCTCGACTCCAAATGGCGGGAAGCGCCGGAACGCTGATCAGATTGTCGATGCAGGCTTTCGGCCACTTAATCTCATTGGCCGCCTGCTCCACCTTCGCTTCCATCGTTAGGGAACTTCAGGCCGCTACTTTAGTCCGGGGCGCGCGGCGTTCACGCAATTCCCGCAAAAACTCATCCGGCGGTACAAAAAACGGGTTCTCCTCGACGATGCCGCCGATGAGAATCATCGGGTGAGTTCGCATGACGTCGATGATAAGGTTGCCGCCACACTTGCTCAGATTATAAAGACAGATTACGGCATCCTTATATTGCGGTATGATGTGGTTCAGACGGCACTCGTATTCGAGGAAATCGTCCACCCCGGGCCAGTCCCCTGAAGCCCATTCAGCGTGGCCCATGACGCGGGCGAGGGGGTAGCCGTCGCGCTGGCTCTGCTCCAATACGTCCTGCATGCAGGCAAGCATTCGGTCCTTGTCGAAATGACCGTCGCGCAAATAAACTTCGTGCCAATGGTGCAGCTCGAATTGTCCATTCTTCTCGACCGAAGCGACGTCGACGCCGGCTGAGGAAAGTCGCTCTAAGTGCTCGTCGCGCAGTTTTGGATCGACAATGTGAAACGCCTTCTCGCCGCGCGCGAGCCCTTCCTTAACGAACGGAACTAGCACACGATACTCCTCCTCCGCGTCGTGAAAAAACGCGCAGACATGGCGATGTTGGCCGAGCGTCGCATTGGCAAATCGCATCGGTTGGTTGTCCTCTTCGCGAGACTTAGTGTTGTCTTTGGTCGAATTCATGGGGTTTTCTCTTTCTTGGTTAGAAATGGGATGAAAGCTTCCGGGGTTCTCCGAAGCCGATGAACCGTTGACCGATCCTCTCGAGCTGGATTTCATGACAAGCTATCGTTGTTGGCCGCGTAACAGCGCTGACCCGATAATCTAACAGCCGTCTGGGCTCTCCGCCAGCCTTACGTGCTCCCTCAAAAGAGGCACTCCAAAATCCCGCGACTGCAACGTGGTGACGGGCCGTAGTCCCGCTAACGTCGGAGGGATACGAAAATCACAATGAAAGCAAAACAACGTGAAAATAATTTCAGGATCAGGCTGGGCACCGTCTTTCGGCGACGCGGACACAGGCACGACCCCATGCTCGTCTTTAACATGTCGATCTTTAATTTCTTCACCGATGGCTGGAACCGCACGTTTTCGAAGTACGAATACGCACGGTTCTCCGCCTGACGAATCGATGCCGAACAAGGGGACAAGACCGCGGAAAATGGCGGCCGCGGAGGGATCAATCGCGGTCAACGCGCCGGTCGATGCGATCTATAAGTGCTGGCTGGCGTTTGAAGATTATCCAAAATTCATCACCGCGATCAAACGCGTGCAAAAATTGGACAAAAACCATTTCGTCGCTTCGCTCGTTTTCAACGGAAAGCAATATGAGGCGACGCTTGAGATCATGCTGCGTGTCCCTGAGCGACGGCTGGCCTGGCGAACTATTTTCAACAGCCATGCGCAGGATCATCTTGCCGCCGGAGTCGTTTCCTTCGCATCGCTTTCCGATCATGCCACGCGCGTGAGCCTAAAGCTGACATCGAGCTTCGGCGGCGGCCTTCCAAATCGAGTCGATAAATACCTGCGCAATTTCAAACGGTTAATCGAGAAACGGTGAGATCGAAGAACGCGAAAGATGGTTTCGACCTCAACTGGTAAGTGTCGAGAGCGAAGAAGAACATGGAGCCGACAATTGAAATCAATGAAGAGAACTTCGAGATCTAAGTTTTGAAATCGACTCCTCAACAACCGTGTCTTTGAATTCCAGAATCATTAAGATCTTTGTCTGATCTGAATTGTTCGGCACGTTGATATCGTTGTTTGCCGGAAGCCGAGTCACGCGCCAAGAGAACGAATCATCTTCGTTTGTTTCCGCTACCTGATTTATTTGGTCGAGCAAGACGACAACCCATCTCGCCCGTCGTGGGGCGCCGACCAGGCAAAGATGCGACGATCCAGACATCGAGGACCGCAAACAGTGGAATTACTCGATGATGGAATCCCACATTTCGGGGGACGGTTGGGGAAAATGGGGGCAATGGAGTGAGCGCCCACAGTGGCGCTCACTTCCAGCTGGTTCGTCTGAACGGTCGTGCTCGGCTTGACCATACTCGTTGCTGTTTCCGAACTCCCTCGTACGAGGGAGGCCGCATCACCCCTCGAGTGGCAACGCAAAATCCCACGCACGCGCAATCGCGGCAGGATGACAGCAAACGATAACTTGAGGGGTTTAAACGAAAACGCGATTCGAACTAGACCTTTATCGAGGAACTTATCATGTCCCACCAAATTCATTCTTACAGCGAGCTTCAGCGGCAGATTCACGAAGATTTGCGGACCCAACACCCCGAATGGGTTGGACCCAATGGTGAGTGCCCAACTTGCGACTCCTACGAGCGGCGCTTGGCGGAGCTGATCGGTCGTTTCCAATCCAGCGAACGCAACTTGGTCGCTGCTTAATTAGGCCGATCAATCAGATAAGACAAAAACACTCCGCAAACATGACACCAATCATTGAAATCGATGAAGCGAACTTCGAAACCGAAGTTTTGAAATCCAGCCAGCCCGTGCTGGTCGAATTTGCTACTGGCTGGAGCTTTCCCTCAATGATGTTAGACGGAGCGATGGACGAAATTGCCACTGAGTTTGTCGACTCCCTGAAGGTTGCCAGGGTCAAACTCGATCACAGTCCTAATCTCGGGTTGTGGTACGGCGTTCGGTGCCTCCCAACCGTCCTGTATTTTAGCGACGGCGAGGTGCGCGTCGGAATTTTTGGAACCACGAACAAGGAAGCAATTCTTTCGCAGTTAAGACCAGTTATGAATTCGCAGCGCGTCCCTGAGATTGCGCTATGAGGGGAGATACAAATGTCGTTACCTTCAGAGCTCTCGTCGAGAAGAAAGAGCGATGAAAAACCTTTTTATTGGCGTGGGACTATTGTCGATCTTGTTGACGACAGCCAGCTGCCAAAAAAACTCCGTGACGCCGCAGGCTCCGTTACCGGTCAACGTCGTCACCACGGTGGAGAAAGAGGTAAACGAATGGGATGAGTTCACCGGACGCCTCGAAGCCGTCGAGTCGGTTGAGATTCGGCCGCGCGTGTCCGGTTATATTACTGAGATCCGGTTTCAAGCTGGCGCAATCATCAAGAAAGGTGATCTGCTTTACGTAATCGACCCACGTCCTTATCAGGCGGATTTCGATCGCTCCGCCGCCGAGGTCGAGCGCATGCAGGCGCAGGAGAAACTTGCGCAAATCGAATTCGATCGGGCGAAAGAACTGCGCGCGAAGAATACGATTTCCGCAAGCGAGTTCGATCAGAAAGCTGCTACGTATCAGGGGGCTTCTGCGGCGACGGCCTCGGCCGTGGCAGCGAAAAATGCCGCGGCGCTAAATCTCGAGTTCACACAAGTTAAATCACCGATTGATGGGCGCGTTAGCGATGAGCGCATCACGCTCGGCAACCTTGTCCAGCCGGGCGCAGGGCCAGAGAATGTGCTTACCACGGTGGTCTCGGTCGATCCGATTTATGCCAAGGTCGATGCGGACGAGAATGCGATCCTAAAATACGTAAAGCTCAGCGAGGAGGGAAAACGGGTGAGCGCGCGCACGGCCAAGATCCCAGCCTGGGTCGAGCTTGGTAACGAGACCGACTTCCCTCATCAGGGGTACGTTGATTTTGTCGACAATCGCCTTGATCCCGGCACCGGAACGGTCCGCGCGCGCATCGTTCTAAAAAACTGGAACCCTAACCTCATCACGCCGGGTTTCTTTGTTCGCGTGCGCGTTGCCGGAGCCACGCCCTACCGGGCGGCGCTCGTCGCCGACAATGTGATCAGTTCCCAGCAAGGTGTGAAGTACGCCTTCGTGGTGAAGCCTGATAATACGATTGAGCGCCGCACCCTTGAGACGGCAAGCAAATTCGAAGGCAAACGGATCGTAAAGAACGGCCTCAAAGATGGGGAGAAAGTTGTCTCCACGCGCCTGCAGCTGCTGCAACCGGGAATGAAAGTTACACCTGTGCCGGAGAACTGAAATGCGGAATTCGGAGTGTGGATTGCAGAATGAGCCAGATTTGAAGAAACGCACGAAAGCGTTTGCGCTTCGGATCTTAAAGCTTGTTGGCGCGTTGCCGAAGACGACGGCCGGTCGTGCCCTTGCGTCGCAAATCGTGCGTTCCGGCACGTCGATCGCAGCAAACTATCGCGCAGCTTGCCGTGCGAAATCGACCGCTGATTTCATCGCGAAGATGGGCATTGTCGAAGAAGAAGTAGACGAAACGTTGTTCTGGCTAGAGTTACTCGAAGAATCTGACCTGGTTCTTGCGGCGAAGCTCACGGCGATCAAACAAGAAGCCGACGAGCTAATCGCGATCACCGTCGCCTCCATCAAAACTGCGCGACGCAATCGCGCTGGTAATTCCGCAGTCCGCATTCCGCATTCCGCATCGGAATGAATTTTCCGCACTTCTTTATCGATCGGCCGATCTTTGCCGGCGTGATCAGCATTGTCATCACGCTCGTCGGCGTGATCGCGCTTTCGACGCTTCCAATTGCCCAATATCCCGAGATTGCGCCACCAACGATCCAGGTCACGGCCACCTATCCCGGCGCCAACGCGCAGGTGGTATCGGAAACGGTTGCGACGCCGATCGAGCAGCAGGTCAATGGCGTTGAGAACATGCTCTACATGTCTTCGCAGAGCACGAGCGACGGCAACATGACCCTCAGCATCACGTTTAAGCTCGGCACCAATCTCGATACGGCGCAGGTATTGGTGCAAAATCGCGTCGCTATTGCGATCCCCATTCTCCCGCCCGATGTGCAGCGCATCGGTGTAACGACGAAAAAACAGTCGCCCGACATCACAATGGTCGTGCATCTCGTTTCGCCGGACGGATCACTCGACCAGCTTTTCACCAGCAATTACGCATTGCTTCAGGTTCGCGACGAACTCGCGCGCCTCGATGGCGTGGGCGACATCAATGTCTTCGGCGCGCGCGAATATTCTATGCGGATATGGCTCGATCCTAACAAGACCGCGGCGCGCGATCTGACAGCACAGGATGTCGTGCAAGCGCTACAGGAACAGAACGTGCAGGTCGCAGCTGGGATTATCGGCGCGCCGCCGGTGCCGAAGGGCGCAACCGCATTTCAATACACCGTTAGCACGCAAGGCCGGCTCGTGGACGAAAAGGAGTTCGGCGCCATCATTGTTAAGACTGGCGCGAATGGACAAGTCACTCGCGTGCGTGACATCGCACGGGTTGAACTCGCGGCGCGTGATTACACGGTCAACAGTGGGCTCGGCGGAAAACCGGCGACTGCGATTGCCATTTTCCAACTCCCGGGCTCGAACGCACTCGCCACGTCCGACGCGGTTCGGAAGAAGATGGCTGAGCTGAAGCAGCGCTTTCCCGCCGGGCTCGACTACACAATTGTCTACGACCCGACAGTTTCTGTCCGCGAGTCGATCCACGAAGTGCAAAAGACACTTTTCGAAGCCATCGCGCTCGTCGTTCTCGTCGTGCTGATCTTTCTCCAAACCTGGCGCGCCGCGATCATTCCGCTCATCGCGATTCCGG
>Ga0209156_10002667_pt1 | contig 13905 bp, 11 predicted proteins | sample GraSoiAngelo_124_FD_185881 | JGI IMG/M metagenome (GOLD analysis project Ga0209156, IMG submission 185881) | Grasslands soil microbial communities from the Angelo Coastal Reserve, California, USA - 14_0927_05_20cm (SPAdes) (version 2) | ecosystem: Environmental > Terrestrial > Soil > Grasslands...
GAAAATCCCATTGGATGGATCGGCTGAAGGCTACGCTGTCGACAATCAGCGCGGGTTGTTTTACACGAACATTGAAGAGGCGGGAAACACGGTGGCGATCGACGTGCGATCCCACAAAGTTGTTGCCGAATGGAAGGTCCACGATGATTTGCAGGGATTAGCGTTAGATAGCACCCGAGGGTTTCTATTCGTCGCCTGCGGCGATCATGTTGTAAGTCTCGACGTTGGCCATGGCGGAAGAGTGATCGACTCGATCGTAACCGGTCCTGGTTTGGACAACATCGATTTTTCGAGTGACCAAAAACTTCTCTACGCCGCTGCTTCTGTTACTGCGACACTAAGTATCGTCGAAGTGGGTGACGACGGAAAATTTCATCTCAAGGCGTTAGTTCCCACGGTTAAAGGAGCGCGCGGTGTTGTTGTCGGCAAAGTCGAAACGGCATATCTGATCGATCCCGCTGAAGGGCGCATTTTGAAACTCACACATAAATCGCACGATGAAACCAAAGACAGGTAACAACGCAAATGGGCTTAGGCTGTTAACACGCGGCGCTGTGTACGTCGCAATGGTTGCAGTCTTCCTTGTTGGTCGGGCGTTCACGCAGTCGCCGACACCTGCCTCCGATTACGAGCTAAAGCGAATCAACTTACCGGGTGCGACCGGAGCGGTAGCGCTGGACTATTTCGCTCACGATCGCGCAACTGGGAAATTGTGGGTCCCGGCTAGCAATACTGGCAGCGTGGACGTCATTGACGAGAAAACCGATGCGGTGTCACAGATCACCGGTTTTCCGACCGGTGAAATCGAGCGGCGCGGAAAAAAGATTACCGTTGGGCCGACCGCAGCCAGCATTGGGAATGGTGTGGTTTATATCGGTAACCGCGGGAATGCCACGCTTTGCGTCATTGATGCGAAGACGTTTACGCGCGGCGAATGTGTGCCGGCTTCGCCGGATCGCGACGTGACACCGGACGGAGTGCTTTACGTCGCGGCTACGCACGAGGTCTGGATAACAACGCGCCCCACGCTGGGCGCCGACCCAGCTGCGGCAAAGTCTCTTCAAGTGTTCGATGCTTCCGATCCGCAGCGACTCAAATGGAAATCAAAAATTCCGCTCGACGATTTGGCAGAAGGCTACGCCGTCGATGACGACCGCGGGCTTTTCTACACGAACATTGAGGAGCCTGGGAAAACCGTGGCGATCGACGTACGGTCGCACAAAATCGTCGCCGAATGGAATCCCGGTAGCAGCGATTTACAGGGCTTAGCTTTAGACAGCGCGCGACGATTTCTTTTCGTCGCGTGCGGGGATCACGTTGTGAGCATCGATGCTGGTCATGGCGGAAAAGTGCTCGATTCCATCACAACCGGTCCGGGTCTGGACAACATCGATTATTCGCCGGACCGAAAAGTCCTTTACGCGGCGGCTTCTCAAGCTGCTGCACTCACGGCCGCTAAAGTGGACGATTACGGAAAATTTCATCTGAAAGCGACTGTTCCGACTGCCAAAGGCGCGCGCGGTGTTGTCGCCGGCAAAGGCGAAACGGCATATGTAATCGATCCAGCTGAAGGACGCATCCTGAAACTGACGCACAAGTAGACGTGGCAAAATCGACGTCGCAGCGTCGAACTCATTTGTAAGAAATGCATGCCGGACCATTTTAAAATCCCAACATGCGAACTTGCCTAACTTTTCTGTTTGGCATGTCGCTATTGGCCCCTCTCTGTGCTGAGTCCCCCATGCAGGCGACGGCTGCGGTCGAAACGATGCTCAGAATTCCGGCTTCGCGTTTTCAAAATCAGTCGGCGGAGCAACTGCCGATTGATCTTCGCCGTGGCATTGGGCCGGATGACGCTGCAACGATCGCGCTTTACTCGAATCCAGCCTTACGGGCTATTCGCGATCGCCGTCGGCTGGCGTCTGCGCAAGTGATTCAGGCGGGAATTTTGCCGAACCCCGTCGTCTCGTATGCGCGCGATTTCGTCACAGGGGGGAACACGGCAGGAACAGTGACCGCATACAATTTGACTGCTGCTTGGGAATTTACTGCGTTGATTCCGTTTCTGCCAAAGCAAACCGCGGCGCGAAAGAGTTTCCGCTCTGTCGATTTGGATGTTGCATGGCAGGAATGGCAGATCGCGGTGAATGCGCGGACCGCAGTTTATCGCGTGCTCAGTTTGGATGCACAGATTGCACGGGCGCGTGAAGCCACCAGCGGGCTGCAGCAGAGCACGGACGCAATGCGAAAAGCGGTCGATGCGCACGAGAAGACCGTACTCGATCTGGCGGCGGTCGAATCGGCCAGCCAGGATTCGCGCGCCACCATGCTTGCGTTGGAACAGGAATTTGAAAAGCAACGTCTTGGCTTAAACAAAATTTTGGGCGCGGAGCCGGAAGCGAACGTGGCTTTGCGTGAAAGCCTGAGTTTACCGACGCGTCTTACTCCGCCCGCGGAACACGACTTGTTTGATAACCTCGAATCGCATCGTCTGGATCTTCTTGGATTGCGCCAGGGAATGGAGAGCCAGGACGCCACAGTGCGCGCGGCGGTTCTCGCCCAATTTCCGAAAATGTCGGTGGCAATTGTGAAGGCGAGCGATACAACGAATGTGCACACCACCGGTTTTGCCTTCGCCGTTGATGTTCCAATCTTCGATCGCAACCAGGGCGTCATTGCGACCGAGCGCGCCACGCGCCAAAGATTGGTGGACGAGTACAATCAGCGTCTATTCGAAGCGCGTTCCGAGATCGCCATTGCGATTGCGGACATTCGTTCGTTAGATCGACAAATCGCCGCAGCGGAAGAAGCTCTTCCGCTGCTGGAAAAACTGGTTGATTCCGCGCAAACCGCGATCGAGCAGCGAAACGCTGACGTGCTGAGTTATTACACCGCGCGGAGCAACTTACTGCAAAAACGAATTCAGCTGATCAAGCTTCAGGAGCAATTGCTCGAGGCGCACACCGCGCTGGAGATCGCTTCTGGGCGTTATCTCCCGATCAACCGAGCATTGCAGCCCAGATGAAAAACAAACGAATCATCATCGGTGCAATCGCGCTGATCTTGATCATAGCTGGCATTGCCTGGATAACGCAGCGATTCGGAGCCGGAAAAGAGGAAAAAAAGACTGAATCGGTCGCGCAAGTGCAGGTCGCGAAGTTGGAACGAAAAACGATCACCGAAAAAGTGATCGCTTATGGAAGCGTGGTCGCGCAGCCGGGCAAGACGCATTCGATTTCAATCGCTTTTGAAACGCGTGTGCGACATGTCCTCGTCTCGCCAGGCCAATTCGTGCACGAAAACGATCCGTTAATCGAGATTGAGCTAAGCCCCGGGGCGCAAGTGCAGTTCCAACAAGCGAAGAACGCAGCGGAGGCAGCCCGGAAAGAACTCAAGCAGACACAGGAGCGTTTCAATTTGAAGCTCGCCACCAATCAGGACTTGAGCGCGGCCGAAAAAACGGCGCGCGACGCGGAGGCTCAACTTACCGCTTTGCAACGCGCTGGAGCCGGAGGCGACAACCGCATTCATTCCGACATGGCAGGCGTAATCGCCAAAGTGGACGCGCAAGACGGCCAGATTGTTCCGCCAGGCGGTCCGTTAGTCGAAATCGTTGCCGAGAACGAGATCGAAGTGAAACTCGGCGTGGAAGCGGAAGATCTCTCGGCCGCGCAGGAAGGCGCGCCGATCACAATCGCAGCGATGAACGATCCGACCGCGACAACGGTGGAGGGGCATGTTCGCCTGGTCACGCGCCGGGTCGATCCCGCCACGCGGCTTGTCGATGTTTACGTCGCACTGCCGGAAGGCACAAAATTACTACTGGATGGCTACGTGCGCGGCGAGATTCAGCGCACGGAGAAAGGCGCACTGGTCGTACCGCGATCGGCCGTTTTGCCTAACGAATCCCGAGAGTTTGAGGTCTTCACTGTGGCAGATAATCGCGCGAAAAAACACACCGTGAAAATCGGCACGGAAAATCCGAAAGAAATCCAGGTGATCGCAGACGACCTGCGTGAAGGCGACCCAGTGGTGACCGTCGGCAATTACGAGTTGGAAGACGGCATGTCTGTTGAGATCAAGAAATGAACTTCACCGCGTGGGCGCACAGCCATGCGCGTTCCATTTTGTTTTTGCTCGGCGCGCTCGCGCTGGCGGGAGCAGTGGCCAGCTTTTCATTACCGGTTGCGCTTTTTCCGCAGGTCAGCTTTCCACGAGTTCGCATCACGCTCGATGCCGGCGATCGGCCGGCCGAGCAGATGACCATTGAAGTTACAACACCGGTAGAGGAAGCAGTGCGCGCCATTCCCGGTGTGCGCAACTTAAGATCGACAACCAGCCGCGGCAGCGCGGAAATCTCGGTCAATTTCAATTGGGGCGAGGACATGGTGTCGGCGATGTTGCAATGCCAATCGCAGATAAACAAGATTCTGCCGGCCCTGCCGGCTGGCACTTCATTCGAAGTCGAGCGCATGGATCCGACGGTGTTTCCAGTGATTGCCTACAGCCTCACCTCCAATTCACACTCGCTGGTCGAGCTGCGCGATCTCGCTCTCTACACTTTGCGCCCGGCGCTGTCCACAGTTTCAGGAGTCTCGCGCGTCAGCGTTCAAGGCGGTCGGGTCGAAGAGTACCGCGTCACTGTCGATCCAGACAAATTGCAATCGTTCAAGATGACGCTGGCCGAAGTGGCCAGTGCACTGTCCGCCTCTAATGTTTTGGTGGCAGTCGGCCGGCTCGAGCAGTACGACAAACTTTACCTCGTCGTTTCGGACACGCGTTTTAAAAAGTTCGACCAAATCGAGCGCACTGTGCTGCGCTCGACGCCGGACGGCGTGGTCTTGCTTGACGATGTGGCCACGGTTGAACATTCAGCCGAGCCGCAATGGGTCCGTGTGACCGCCGACGGCCACGACGCCGTTCTTTTCCAGGTTTATCAACAGCCGTCGGGAAACACGGTGGAAATCGCGCGCGGCATCAAGGCGAAGTTGCGCGAAATCGCAAAACAAATTCCTGAAGGAGTGAAGATCGCCGACTGGTATGACCAGAGCGATCTCATCATCGCTTCGGAAGGCAGCACCCGCGACGCAATCCTAATCGGCATGGTGTTGGCCGCTTTCGTTCTGTTGATTTTTTTGCGCGACTGGAAAGTTACGCTGATCGCGACGCTGACAGTGCCGGCCGTGCTCGCCGCCACCATCCTGCTGCTCTACGTCCTGAAAATGAGTTTTAACATCATGACACTTGGCGGCATGGCCGCCGCCGTTGGTCTCATCATCGACGATGGAATTGTGATGGTGGAACACATCGTGCGTCGCGTTCGCGGCTTTCGAGAAGGCGATCCTCGTTCGCGAGCGCTGGGCGCAGCCCGCGAATTTACCAACCCGCTGGCCGGTTCTTCGGCCGCCACCATCATCATTTTTACGCCGCTGGCATTTCTCAGCGGAGTTGCGGGCGCATTTTTCAAGGCGCTTTCCCTAACCATGGCGTCGAGTCTCGTCATCTCGTTCATTGTGGCCTGGCTCGCTGTGCCGATCTTGTGCGCGGCTTTTTTGAAGGGAAAAGACGCCGAGATCGAGGAACACGGGCCCTTTACGCGTCGGGTGCACGAAGTTTATCGCGAGAAAATGCAGCGGCTTCTTCGCCAGCCGCGTTTTGTTGTCCTGTTTCTCGTTCCGCTTGTCTTGTTTGGCTTTATCGCATTCAAAAATGTTGGGTCCGGTTTTATGCCGGTCATGGACGAGGGCGGTTTCATTCTGGATTACATTTCGCCCCCCGGCACTTCTCTGGCCGAGACCGATCGTTTATTACGCCAGGTCGAATCGGTTCTGCAAGAGACTCCCGAAGTGCAGACGTACTCGCGCCGGACGGGACTGCAGCTTGGTGGTGGCGTCACTGAAGCGAACACGGGGGATTTTTTCGTTCGCTTAAAACCATTTCCGCGACGGGGGATCGAAGAAATTATGAACGACGTCCGTGACGAGATCGAAAAACATATTCCCGGCCTTCAAGTTGAACTGTTGCAGTTGATGGAAGATTTGATCGGCGATCTCACCAGTGTTCCGCAACCGATTGAAATCAAACTCTATTCCGACGACGAACAACTTCTGCGCACGTTGCCGCCGCAAGTAGCCGATACAATTTCCAAAGTTCGCGGCGTGGTCGAAGTAAAAAACGGCATCGTGCCGGCAGGTGACGCGCTTAACGTTCAGGTGGACCGCGTCAGGGTAGGCCTTGAAGGCATGGACCCAGAGGCGGTCACCAAAGCGCTCGATGATTTCTTAACCGGCAACGTGACCACGCGCGTTCAAAAAGGGCCGAAGCTCATCGGCGTGCGTGTTTGGATTCCGCGCGACGCCCGCGAAACCATTCGTAAGATCGACAATCTCCTCTTGCGCGCGCCCGACGGACACTTGTTTCCGCTGAAACGCGTGGCCACCCTCACCCCGGTTACCGGCGAGCCGGAAATCATGCGCGATGATCTCAAGCGCATGATCGCGGTGACGGCGCGGATTAGCGGCCGCGATCTCGGTTCGACTGTTCGCGAAGTGAAACGCAAACTTGCGAGCGCGCGTGTGATTCCGAGCAATGTGCTTTACACCTTCGGCGGCCTTTATGAACAGCAACAAATCGCATTCCGTGGGCTCACCATCATCTTGATCGCGGCAATCCTTCTCGTTTTTCTTCTTCTGCTGTTTCTTTACGAAAGTTTTCGTGTCGCCCTTGCCATGCTGCTCGTCCCGGTATTCGCCGTGGCTGGAGTTTTCATCGGCCTCTGGGTCACCGGCACGGAGTTCAACATCACTTCCCGCATGGGGATGACCATGATTGTCGGCATCGTCACCGAGATCGCGATTTTTTATTACTCGGAATTTCGCTCGTTGCCGGACAGTGACGATCGCCTCATCCTTGCCGGGATTAATCGGATGCGCGCAATTTTCATGACCACGTTCGCCGCTATCCTAGCCCTGTTGCCGCTCGCGCTCGCGATAGGTCGTGGGGCCGCGATGCAACAACCACTGGCCATCGCCATCATCTCAGGGCTGATTTTCTCATTGGCGCTCGTGCTAATCGCACTGCCTGCATTGCTGGCCATCTTTGATCCGAGAGCGGCTAATCCGGAGCCGGGCCGTTAGGCTCCACCTATTTGGTTGGGCCATAAACCAAGAGCTTCAGATGTTCGGCACAACCGTCGACGACATACACGCGATGGCTTACATCGGATTGCAATTGCTTACGAAATAAAGACGGAATGAATTTCTATTTGCGCAGCAAAAATAAACCGATGATGGCGAATGCGATACCGGCGATTCTCTGCCACGATGGTGCTTCGCGGAAAAACAGGACGCCTGCGATTGCCATGATGGCCGCGCCGGCTGCTAAAATAGCCGGAACAGCCGATAGTGGACCACCGCGCTGGAACAGAAGAAAAAACGCGATCGTGCCGGCACCGACACAGATTCCCGTAACAAGCGAATAATTGAATCCGGCGGCGCTGAATTTTTGGTTCCACCGTCCGCCAAACCACAGGACGCCGAGATAAATCAAGATCGACAACGCTGCGCTGGCTTCCACAATAAAACCGCCGAGACCATCACCGATGCGTTCGGCTGCAAGACGTGTAAAGATTTGATGCGCGCCGTAAAGAATAGCGGCGACAACTGCGTACCAGAACCACGCTGCCACGAAACAAGAATCTAGCCTATGAAATGGATCACTCGCGAGAAAATTAAAGTGGATCGCGTCGCCTGCCCATGGCTCATCAAAAAATTCATCGATCCAGATGCAGAGTTTATCTTCCTGCCACACGATACTGACTGGGGTACGATCAGTGACGGAATCGTGTTCGATGTGCCCAAATGCAAGCTTGGCCATCACGGCGAAGATGTTTCGTTCAATTCGATTTTGAAAAAATACAAGCTCACCGATCCAGCGCTCATCTTGCTGGGCGAGATTGTGCGCGCAGCTGATTCTCGTCCGGCCAACCCGCATGCAGCCGGAGAAGGTTTGCGCTGGATCGCTGGCGGCTTCGGCGCACTCGGAATAAGCGATCACGATATTCTCGAACGCGAATTTATCGTTTACGACGCGCTTTACGCAGAATGCAAACGCCAGGTGAGCAAACCGTAAATTGGAGGCAGCGGTTCGCGGATTTCTTCGGGCTCAAACGCAATCTCGTCATTCTGCTCATCGCCATTTTCGTGATTGGCGCAGGCGAAGAGCTGTGGATGCGATTTGTGCCGAAGTACCTGCAAGCAGTCGGCGCGACTGTCTTTGTAATCGGCCTCTACGACGCGCTGCGCACTTTGCTTAGCGCGATCTATGCCTATCCCGGCGGAGTGTTTGCGGATCGTTGGGGACACCGCCAGGCGTTCATAATTTTCAACTTTGCTTCAATTGTCGGTTACGCGCTGGTCCTGATTATTCCGCACTGGGCCGGGGTCATCGCGGGAATGTTCTTCTTCCTTTCATGGAGTTGTTTTTCGTTGCCGGCGACGTTTTCGCTCGTGGCAGCTACCCTCAAAGCAAGTCGCCACTCGATGGGCATCGGCGTTCAATCGGTAATCAAGCGATTGCCAATCATGATTGCGCCAATTTTCGGCGGAATATTGATCGATCGATACGGAATCACCGGCGGCGTGCGCATCGGGCTTCTCATCTCGATTGTTCTCTCCGGCCTCACAATTCTCGTTCAACGCCAATTGCGCGATCGACCCAAGCCTCAGACCCTGCTGCTCGAACCCGAACTCGTGCCAGCCCGTGTCGAGCCCGAGCGCTGGAGTCTTTGGCGAAGCTTACGCGAATTCAATTCCCCAATGAGACGCCTGCTATTAAGCGACATTCTGGTTCGTTTCTGCGAAAGAGTTCCCTATGCGTGGGTGGTGATTTTTGCGATGGATTACATTGGCGTAAGCGGCGAACAAGTTGGGATTCTCATAGCCGTAGAAATGGCGGCCGCGATGTTATGCATCATTCCCGCGTCGTATTACGCCGATCGACACGCCCGCGAACCGTTCGTCATCGTTACCTTTGTCATGTTTACGCTTTTTCCGATCAGCTTGCTGATTTCCCGAAGTTTTCCAGCGCTGGTCATCGCGTTTGTGATTCGCGGCCTGAAGGAATTTGGAGATACATCGCGCAAGGCGCTCATTATTGGATACAGCGACTCTGAGCGACGTGGCCAAATGCTCGGCGCGTACTATCTTGTACGCGATTTGATAGTCAGCTCCGGTGCAATCCTTGGCGCCTGTCTGTGGAAACTCGGACCGGGACCAAATTTTGTCGGAGCAGCGGCCCTTGGAGCAGCTGGAACAATTTTCTATGTGAAAACGATTCGCCAGAGCCGACAATCAGCGTTGAACGATCTGAAGAAGCAGTTGGAGATGCGTCGAGATCGCTGGAAATAAAGATGTCCATTTTGTTTTTCCGGATCGCAGCTGTGCTTTGTTTCCTGGCGGTAGCGCTGGGAGCGTTTGGAGCGCACAGCCTGCGATCGAGCCTCGAGCTGCACGGCATGTTGGACGTCTGGAATAAGGCGGTCCTTTATCATTTCGTTCACGCGATCGCGCTGCTCGTTCTCGCTCTTTACGGCACGGTGAATCGCGGCGCGTGGTGGCTGCTCCTTGCCGGGATTCTCCTCTTCAGCGGAAGCTTATATGTGATGGCGCTGACAAATCTGCGATGGCTTGGAGCAATTACCCCCTTGGGTGGTCTTTGTTTCCTGGCAGGCTGGGCATGGCTAATCATCACGCCGCCGAAGTAGAGCGGCTCCTGCACAGGTAGAACCCTTTGTCCTCAACGCGCTGGCAGATTGATCCGGCGTAACCACGCCTGGTTTTTCTGCGCGCGACGCGGTGGGCCTTTATTGCGCCTTCTGTGATTGACTGAGCATCGTCTTCAGAAAAGCCGATCCACGTTGTGACGCGGCGTTTGACATAGACGCCTTACAACAACCCGAGATAAGTTTTTTCAACCGAACTTCTTTTTGATATACTTGCGTCCTGATGTTCAACGCCGTTTCCGAAGCAGAGCGAGATGCGATCACGGTAATCGTATTCATTGCCACCTTTTTTGTGTCGCTGGTAATTGGCCGCTTCTTAAAACGTCGCGCCGGTGTGCGACTCGGCCTCCTGTTTCGGCTCTTCTGTTTGATACTCGCCTTTTACGCAGCCATCGCCGCTTACGGCGTCCATGCGTCCTGGCGACGTCATGTGGGGGCAGCAGTCATTTTGTTGAGCACGGCCGTCGTTGTCGCGCTGATTAATCGCTACGTTTGGGATTTCTATTTCGAAAAGAAACGGCAGACGCCGATTCCGCATTTTCTCCGTGAGGTTGTCGGCGGAATCATTTTCTTGATTGTCCTGCTGTTTGTCCTGAGTTACGGCTACCACGCCGAAGCGCAATTGAAAGGACTGCTGGCAGGCTCCGGCGTGATCGCAATCATTCTCGGCTTCGCTGGACAAAATCTGTTCGCGGGGATCATCGGCGGCATTTCGATTCAAATTAATCGGCCTTACAAGGTCGGAGACTGGTTACAGGTGGGCGAGCGCTTTGCCGAAGTGATGGAGATCAATTGGCGTTCGACGCGACTGCGCACGAATGACGCCATTTATCTCGACATCCCCAACAACGAGATGGTGAGCCACACCATCGTTAATCTTCACTATCCAACTGAAATTCATGCCATGCGAGTTCGGGTCGGGGTTGAGTATAAGAACGCACCCAACCGCGTGAAGGATGCATTGTTTCGCGCCGCGTCGACGGCCGAAGGCGTGCTGGCGCAACCCCCTGTAAAAATTTACCTGGTCGATTTTGCCGATTTCGCCGTGATCTACGAAATCAAGTACTACATGGGCAACCATTCTCGAGTGAACGAGATCATGGACGCCGTACGCACCAACGTCTGGTACGAACTCAAGCGCCAGGGCATCACGATTCCTTTCCCCATTCGGACATTACACGTGGAGCGCAAAGCAGCGCGCCCCGTACAAGAAGACCAGGCCGAGGCATTGTCCATCTTGCGTGGCGAACCACTCTTTGAGTGTCTTTCCGATGAACAACTCAATCATCTGGTCAAGCAGGCGCGCCTCAATTATTTCGGTCGTGGCGAACCGGTGATAGAGGAAGGCGCCGCCGGCGATTCCATGTTCGTGCTGTTGCGCGGCGCAGCGAACGTTTTCGTGTCTAAAAACGGATCGAGAATCCAAGTCGCAACGCTGCGGGCCGGGGATTGTTTCGGCGAAATGTCGCTCCTCACGGGCGAACCGCGCAGCGCAACCGTCCGCGCCGACGGCGATTGTTACGTGATGGAAATCGGCAAACCCGTCATGGCCGAAGTGCTGCGGGATGCACCAGACTGCCTTGTGCAGTTGAGCGAGTTGCTTGCCCAGCGAAAAATGGCAACGGAAGGAATCCTCAAGGAAGCCCGCACCGACGAGCAAGCGTCAAAGCAACGGGAATACACTGCAACGTTCATGAGACGGCTACGAACGTTCTTCCAGCTCTGAAATTTTCGCTCTGCCGCGCGCAAATTCCACCTGGACGCGGCGCAAAATCCGATTATAGGCTTCGCGGGGAGCCGTGAGCATGAACGACGAGCGAACGAGGGATTCGTATAATTCAGGGCGGCGTTTGCGTATCCTGGTGGTCGAAGATCACAGCGACACACTGCAAGCGTTGTCGCGTCTTCTCAGTCATTTCGGCCATGAAATTTCTCTGGCTGATGGCGCGCAAAATGCGCTGAACATTCTCGGCTCGAAGGAGTTTGATGTCGTTCTATGCGACATCGCTCTGCCCGACGGAAATGGCTATGACGTTATTGCCGAGGCCAAGCGAAGACGGCCGGTCAAAGCGGTAGCACTCACCGGCTTTAGCGCCACCGAGGACATTCAGCGCGGCAAGGAAGCCGGCTTCGATTTCCACCTTACAAAACCGGTGGACTTCCACGAACTGCGCAGCGTTCTCGGCCAGATCGCTGCCTAGGAAGAATCAAACGAATCGTGGGGGCATTCGCTCTGATTGCGCGAACAAGCGATAAAGAAGTGTAATTGACTTGGTTCAATTGATTCAATAGATTGTTTCAATTGAATCAGGCAACGCGGCTTATGAAAACAGCAACTCTCGAAAAGAAGATGGCAACTGGAAAAGGGATGCACCCGACCGAACTGATTCACCGGATTCAAAAGGGATTACGCTTTTCTGAGCTGAAGACTTTGCAAGACAGCATCGACCTGCCATTTGAGCAGCTCGCGGCGAAGCTTTGCATTTCACGCTCCACGCTGCAGCGGCGCAAAGCGGCAGGGCGGCTGTCGCCGGATGAATCGGACAAGGTGATTCGTTTTTCGCGATTGCTCAGACACGCGACGAGAATTTTCGGCGATGTCGAAAGAGCGCGGGCATGGCTAAAACACCCACAGATCGGTCTCGGCGGCGCAATTCCGCTCGATTATGCGAGCACCGAGACAGGCGCACGCGAGGTTGAGAACCTGTTAGGGCGCATTGAATACAGCGTTTATACCTGATGCCGTCTGCGTGGCGAATTGTTCGCGCCGCACGCGTTAACAGTGCATTTACCGGCGAAGGCGCGCGCGTGTACGGTGGCCGATGGAACTCGCGAGGCACCCCAGTAATTTATGTCAGCGAACACGAATCGCTCGCGGCCTTGGAATTGTTCGTTCATCTAACGCCACTCTCACCGAATGACCGATACCGTTCGTTTCGACTCGAGTGGGAGGGCAAGCTCACCGAGTATTTTCGGGTTCAGAATCTGCCACCGCATTGGAACGCGGAACCGCCGACCTTCGAAACGATGCAAATCGGCGACGAATGGGTCCGCCAGGGAAAATCTGTCGCCCTCGCGGTCCCCAGCGCGCTAAGCACCAGCGAGATGAACTTCTTGTTAAATCCTAGGCACACGGATTTTAATAAAATCAAGATTGGCGAGCCGATCGAATATCGCTTCGATCCCCGCCTGTTGAATCGCTGATAAGGACTCAGCCCAGCGGCGGGCCTTGGAAATAAAACAAAACAAAACGACTCGCGTCGAAGAGTCCGTGTCCTATTCACGGGCCAAAGATTGCGCCCTAACGCGAGAACAATAAGTCCCATCAAAACGCCCAGTATGGCGGTAATCGCAATCCCAAGCGGATTCTGATAAGCGTCCGCTGCCGCAAAAAGAGCGCCTTGCAAGACGCATGCGACTATCCACGCACCACGGCCAGCACCGAAAAACATGGCCAGACCGTGCATAAGAAATCCGCGAAACATGAACTCCTCATAAAGACCTGCCCCGATAAATGCATAGAAAACTCCGAGAATCATAAGCTCGGGATTTCCTCCGGCACGCTCGATTTGACTTTTGCTCATGCGCAAGAGCTAACGATTTCGGCGCAGAATCAGAATACAAATCTGAGCTGCGGTCGTTCCCGTGCGCGAATGAAGCCAATCGTTCCCGAGCGGGAAAGGAGCTGCTGGCAAGCGAGCGACATAGATGAAGCCCGTACGATGAGTTTTCGGGAGCAAGTGAATCAATACAAGCGCAGGCTCACGCACATCCGGAGAGTCTCAGACACGCACGATTAGATAAATCGTTCCCGGCGGGAACGGAGCCGCTGGGAAGCGAGCGACATAGACGAAGCCCGTAAGGGTGAGCTTTCGGGAGAAAGCGAATCAATCGAAGCCCAGGCTGACGTACGTACCCAAGTGTCTCAGAGTCGTAAAATGCACAAATCGTTCCCGGCGGGAATCGAACCCACATTTAAGGTTTAGGAAACCCTTGTTCTATCCGTTGAACTACGGGAACAACGATCTGGAAAGAATAAACGGATTGAATGGAGATGGGCAAGACACCCTTGCGGTGCGGGGCGATTTCTCGAGTGGCGAGCTTTGCGCTCGACTCTCGGCAGC
>Ga0209156_10002672_pt1 | contig 13882 bp, 11 predicted proteins | sample GraSoiAngelo_124_FD_185881 | JGI IMG/M metagenome (GOLD analysis project Ga0209156, IMG submission 185881) | Grasslands soil microbial communities from the Angelo Coastal Reserve, California, USA - 14_0927_05_20cm (SPAdes) (version 2) | ecosystem: Environmental > Terrestrial > Soil > Grasslands...
TCCGTGAACGCTCCACCGGATTTCTCGCCCAACTCGAACTGGACTTCGAGCCCCCGCTCCCGTGCCATCCCCACGACCCGATCAGGGTCCAACCGGCGGGCGGCGAACCCTGTGCCGCACTCGACGCGGCTCACGCCTAAGTCGGCGCACAGATCGAGGTAGGCAGGTAACGCGCCCTGCGCCACCGCCACCTCGAAGGGACCTCCCCCAGTGACGCTCGGGACACCATGCCGCCGGGCCGCGGCGATCTTACGGCGCGTCGCGCTTTCTGCCGCGATTAGCCAGCACGCCATGGAGATCTTGAGCGTCGCCATCAGGTGGGCGCTCTGCGCGAGGTGAGCTTCCAGTGTCAGCGGGTCGTATCCAGGATCGAACGGGCTGGTGGCGGGCTTCAGCTCGGGCACACCGATCATACTAAGGAAGATCCGGCTTGGCTCTCCATCAGACTGCCGCATATCCTCCGAGGCTCCTCCCCGACGAGTGGCCTGAGCGGATGTGATCTGTGAGCCGATCGCACGCAACGTGGCGCAATGGCCCCGTTGCGGCCGCTCGTCAATCAATCGGGCAAAACGGGGGCCAGCCTTGGAAAGGAGAAACGCGGCGGAAAGATGTGTTGCGCAGACACCACAAGCGCTTTGTCGGCGCCACACTCGTCTTACCGCTCCAACAGCTCCTGCACCACCTCCAGCGCGGCAGCGCCGGAATAGCCTCGCCGCGCGAGGAAGGCGAGCAAGCGCCGTTTCCGGACCACGGGTGGGAGGTCGCCCAGCTGGCGCGCGCGCCTCGCCGCTACCGCACGCGCCTCGATCTCGGGTGTGAACCCCTCCTCCTCCAGCGCGCGGCGCACCGACTCTTCCGCAATGCGGACGTCAACGCCTTGAGCGCGCAGGTCTTGCACGAGCCGCGCCGGCCCGCGCCCGCGCGCCGCCCGCACCGCGGCGTACTGCTCCGCGAAACGACGGTCATCGATCAGGCCCCGCGCTTCCAGCTGCTTCTTCATCAGTTTCCGACCCAGGTCGAGTCGCGCGTGCCCCCGCCGCGCCAGCACGCGCAACGCGGCCCGGCAGGCGGCCTCGATGTCGGCGAGCTCCCGCAGGCGCGCCAGCACCGCCGCCGGGATCTCCCGTCCCAGATCGAGCCGCAGCGACGCCAGCGCGTCACCGGGGAGTGACGCAAATCGCCCCCGGTCCACTACGACCAGCCGGTATCCCGACTGGCGTGGATCAGGGGCGAGGCCCGTAAGGATCGGCACGGGAGGTTACTCCTCGGGGGAGGCAGCCTCCTCGTCAGCGGCGACCGGGGCAGGCTTCACGCCAAGGTGCTCCTTGACCTTGGCCTCGACCTCGATCGCGAGATCGGGATGGTCCTTCAGGTAGAGCTTGGCGTTCTCGCGACCTTGCCCGATACGCTCCTTGCCGTACGCGTACCAGGCGCCCGACTTCTCGATGATGTTGGCCTCCGCCGCGATGTCCACGAGGAGCGACTCGTGGGAGATGCCTTCGTCGAACATGATGTCGAACTCGGCCTGCCGAAACGGGGGCGCGACCTTGTTCTTGACCACCTTCACGCGCACGTGGTTACCGATCACCACCTCGCGCTCCTTGACGGGCCCGATGCGCCGCATGTCGAGCCGCACCGACGCGTAGAACTTGAGCGCCCGCCCGCCGGTGGTGGTCTCGGGGTTGCCGAACATGATCCCGATCTTCTCGCGCAGCTGGTTGATGAACACCACCGCGGTGCGCGAGCGGTTGATCGCCCCGGCGAGCTTGCGGAGCGCCTGGCTCATGAGGCGCGCCTGCAGGCCGGGGAGCGAATCGCCCATGTCCCCCTCGATCTCGGCCTTGGGCACGAGCGCCGCCACCGAGTCGATCACCACCACGTCCACCGCCCCGGAACGCACCAGGATCTCCGTGATCTCGAGTCCCTGCTCGCCGGTATCGGGCTGGGAGACGAGCAGGTTGTCGATGTCCACACCCAGCTTCTTGGCGTACTCGACGTCGAGCGCGTGCTCGGCGTCGATGTACGCCGCCGCGCCGCCCTGGCGCTGCGAGTTGCCCACGATGTGCAACGCCAGCGTCGTCTTGCCGCTCGACTCGGGCCCGAAGATCTCCGTCACCCGGCCTCGCGGGATGCCGCCGATGCCGATCGCCGCATCCAGATTGATGGCGCCGGTGGGAATCGCCTCCACCCGCACGCGGGGTGAGTCGGCGCCCATCCGCATGATGGCGCCCTTGCCGCATGTCTTCTCGATCTGCGTGATGGCGAGATTCAGGGCCTTCTTGCGCTCGTCGGTGAGCCGCGGGGCTTCTCTCTCTTCAGCCGACATGAGTGTCCTCGACATGGGTTGGGAGCCTCCTTTCCAGAGGCCCGAATATATACCGAAGACCGGGCTACCGCCAGCCGGGTCGGAACGCGTCCGCCAGGTGCTCCAACTTGTTGTCGATGATGGCGATGCAATCGAAGCGGTAGACGTCGGCGGGGCGGCCGTAGCGATCCACCCACGCGCGCGCGGCCTTCACCAGCTCCCGCCGCTTGGCGCCGGTCACCGCCTCGAGCGGGCTTCCGAACGCCGTACCGCGCCGCGCCTTGACCTCGACGAAGGCGACGAGGTTCCCCTGCCGCGCAATGAGATCGATCTCCTTGTGGCCAACCCGGAACCGGTGCGCCAGGATGTGCCAGCCGCGGGACAACAGATACTGGATCGCCTGTTCCTCGCCGGCCAGGCCGCGCTTGTGGCGGTCGTCGGTCCACGCGGTCGGGTCTGAGCGCACGCCGTTCGTCACAGGCGATAAACTAGCGCCGTGCGCCCGGAACACCAAACCATTTTCACGCGGAGCGACGCATTCCCACGCTGAAGCGTGGGCTCGGCGTCTCTGTGAGCTCGGCGTCTCTAGGGAAGCTCTGCACAAGTCGCGAAGTCGGGGGTGGGGCGTCGCACGCGTCACACGCGAGGGCGCTCGGGCGGCACATCTGCGCCGAAGCATAGCCAATACCGACGCTTCTGTGCCTGCCGTGCGCCCTCGCGTGTCAGCGTGCTAGCCCCACCCCCGACTTCGCGTCACCTCTCCAGAGCTTCCCTAGTGTACGACGCGCGTCAAGCCGTAGATCCCACCGGCCAGGCTGACGACCAGCCAGAGGAACCGCATGTGCTCAGTGACGTCGCTACTACCTGGCACGAAGAGCTGGTCCCCGTTCTGCAGGTTGGCGTCTTCCAGCGTGCGACCGGCGGCGATCACTTCCTGCACCGAGCGGCCCTTCAAGACCGTGGCGCCGCTGCGCTCGACCCGCAGGTTCTTCATCTTCGCGTCGCGCACCGTGCCGCCCGCCGCCATGAGGGCATCCGACAGGGTGACGTCGGAAGGAACGAAGTAGTAGCTCGGCTTCGCGACCGCTCCCTGCACCGAGACGCGCAACAGCGGGCGGGCGCGCACGGCGGGATACTTGAGATACTGGCTCAGCTGTCGGCCGAGGTAATCCTGCAGCTCCGAGCGCAGCACCCCGCGCAGGGAAATCGGGGCTCCGCCCCCAACCGGCAATACGATGTCCCGGTCGCGCCCCACCGTGTAGGTGTCCACTCGGGCCTGCAGCGCCGCAGCGGACACGACGGCCGGCTGCCCGGCGACCTGTACGGCGGGCGGTGGCTGCAATCCCGGGATTTGCAGCAGCATCCGATCGCCCGCTTGAAAGTCGCCGGCCGCGAGCCTGGTGCGCAGATAGGTGAGCGTTTCGCCCTGGCCCGAGGAATCCCCCCCCCCCGCCAGCGCCAACGCCCGCGCCAGGCTGTCCAGCTCGGCACGCGTGGCCAGGGCGCGATGGGCCAGAGAATCGGCGGTCGTCTGGCCCGCAGCCGCGGCGGGCCGCGCCAGTGCCAAGACCGCGCACAACGTGACGTGCCTAATCACCGGGGACTCCCAGCACCGGCTTTTCCGGTCCCAGGTCCGCCTCTTCCTTTGTCTCGTAGCCGGGGACGTAATACGCATAGTACCGGTAGGCTCCCTTCGGCCGGACGTCGTTCAATACCGATCCAACGACCCGCACCGGCATGTCGTCGAAGCTCTCGAGCTTGGCCTGCGCCAGCTCCAAGTCGGTGACGCCCGCCCGCAGCACGACGAGCAGGTTCGTCGTGTGGGAGGCCATCGTGTAGGGGTCCGCCCCCGCGGCGAGCGGCGCGGTGTCGACCAGCACCACGTCGTACCGGCTGCGCAGCGCGGCGAGCAGATCGACCATGGTCGCCGCACTCAGCAGCTCGGGCGAGTTGTGCATGCGCGATCCGCAGCCGATAAACGAGAGGTCCTTGTACGGCGTCGGCTGCAGCACCTGCTCGAGCGAAGCGCGTCCCGTGAGGTGATCGGTCAGACCTGGCCGCCGGGTCGCGCGCAGCAGCCGGTGCAACGCGCCACGCCGGATGTCGCCGTCGATGACGACCGTGCGCAGTCCGGCGTAGGCGAACGCGAGCGCCAGGTTTGCCGACACCAGGGATTTTCCTTCTCCCACCCCGGGACTGGTTACCGTGAGGAGCAACGGGTGGCCCCCATTGCAGGCGTGCTGCAGCTTCACACGCACCGTACGCATCGCCTCGATCGCCTGCGCGGTGCCCTCGCCGTTCTTGGCACGGCTCAGGTGGGGAAGCGCGCCGAGAATCCGTAGACCGAGGTCGCGGGTGACGTGCCCGGGATCGCGGAAGCGCGGGTCGAGGCTGTCCACCAGGACTGCCCCCAACACCCCCAGCCCCGCACTCGCCAGGAACGACATGATGAGGACGAACGGTCCCAGGCTGACCAGCGGCCGGTACGGCTGGTCCGGCGCGTCGAGTATCTGGACATCGGGTACGGCCGACGCCTCGGCGACGCGGGCCTCGTCGTGGTGTTGCTGCAGCGAGGCGTACAGCTGCCCCGCCACCTGCACTTCCCGCTCGAGGCGGGTCTGCTCGAACAGCAGCGGCGGAATGTTGCTCAGGTAGCGGACGGTGGAATCGACCCGCTGCGACACGTCGCGCTCGCGCACGGCCAGGTTGTCCCGCACCGCCCGCAGCAGCGCCGGAATCGTGCGGTGCTCGAGCGTGGCCACCGCGTCGGCAAGCTGCTGGACCGGGAAGTTCTGGTCCGTATAGGTGTAGCGCAGCGCCCGGAGCTCCGCCTGCTTGTCGGTGAGCTCCTTCAGTGCCTGCATCAGCTCCGGGGACTTCTGCACCGCGTCGATCGCGACCAGCGCGTCCGCCGACAGCTCTGAATCAGCGGGCTGCGCCAGAAAACGATCGATCGCCTGTCGGTCCCGGCCCAACTGATCGAGGGTGACCCGCAGCTCGAAGGCGTTGGTGAATGCCGGAGACGGCGGGGGGGCCGCCACTCCCGCCGGGAGCACGCCCGCCGTGCGGACCCGAAAGTTCTTGAGCGCCACCTCCGCCGTCGTGAGATTGGTCTGCGCGTGTTGCACCTGCTGGCCCAGGATGTCGGCGAGCGCCGCTACCTTGTGGCGCCGCAGCTCGGCGGCGACGGCCACGGTCCGGTTCGCCACCCCCCGCACGATCGCGGTAGTCAAGTGCGGATCCTTGCCGGTCAGTTGCACGGTTACGAAGCTCCCGCCCGGGTCCGTCGTTACCTGGAGGTCGCCCGCCAACACCTCCGCCGCGTCATGCGGCGTGGAGACGGTGAAGGTGACGGTGCGACCGGGATTGAGCACGGCCTTGCCCGGTACCCACGCGAAACCCAGGGCCGGGCCGACCGAGTCGCCGACCGCTCCCCGCTGCACTACGCCTCCGCCTACCGCGGCCAGCACAAACCCTCGTCCCTGACGGTCCACGTCGAGGCGGTAGCGGCCCGGGACCACGCGATCCTTGAGCCCGAACCCGCTCAGGGCGGCGGAGTCGGCCGGCGTGCGGGGGGCGAGATAGAGGTGCACCTCCCGGACGACGGTGTCGAGCACCGCATCCGAGCGCACGAAGTCGACCCACGCCTCGACTCCGAGCAGCCGGTCGGTACCGGGCGACGGCGTGGTCCCCCGCAGGGCGTTCGGGTCGGGCTCCGCCGCCCCGACCCACAAGCGGGCCCGCGCCAGATAGCGGGGCCCAACGAACCGGAAGGCTGCGATGATCCCGGCCGCGGTTCCAAGCAGCGTGACGCCCAGCACCAGCCAGCGGCGGCGGCGGACGGCGCCCAGGATGCGGCGCCAATCGGGCTCGACCGCTACTCGCGGCCGGGGAAACTCGTCATGCGGGCGCGAGGGGCGGCGCTCCAACAGCGGAGCCACCTCGTCGACCGGTTCGGACTCGGGGAGCAGCAGTGGGTCTTGGGCCATGTCGCTCGTTTCGCCCGGCACCCGGCGTGCCAGGATCACGCACAGCCACTGCAAGGCCGGGACCGTGAAGACAAGACGCCCGAACTGCGGCGACGCGTGGCGCGCACGCAGCACCTCTACTCGCACATTCGTAGCGCGTGAGCGGCACGAGTCAGTGCGTGCGCCCACCGCGCCGGCGCGCGCAACGCGTTGCGTTGCAAACGACTCGGGAATTAACGCGCGCCGCGCCGTCGGGCGCGCACGTCGTGTGCATCTTGCTCAGCGGGATGAACCTCCTGGTGCGCTTGCTGAAACGTCTCTACCCGTATCGCGGGCCGCTCAGTTGGGCGCTGCACGCCTGCCTCGTCGCGCTCGCCTATTCGGGGGCCTACGCGCTGCGGTTCGACTTCGCGATCCCGTCGGACGAGCTGCGTCGCCTGGTGACGACGTTGCCCTACCTCGTGGTCCTCCGGCCGCTGGCGTTTCAATCGTTCGGGCTGTTCCGGGACTACTGGCGGCACGTGGGGATGCGCGATCTCGTCAACGTGACCGTCGCGGTCACGCTGAGCTCAGTGGCGTTCCTCCCGACCTTATGGCTCGCCGGCCACGCCCGCGGCATGTCGCGCGCCGTGCTGCTGCTCGACTGGCTGCTCGCGATCTTCTTCGTGGGGGGGTTCCGCTTCGCGATCCGCATCAGCCGCGAGGCGCGCAGCCTCATGAAGATGGGGACGCTGAAGGGGAAGCGCGCCTTCATCGTCGGGGCCGGCGAAGCGGGCGAGCAGCTGCTGCGCCAGCTGTCGCATGACAAGCGACAGCAGTTGCGGGTCGTCGGCCTGATCGACGACGATCCGGACACGCACGGCCGGTCGTTGCACGGCGTGCGGGTGCTGGGCGGCGTGCGCGACCTGCGCCGTCTCGTGGCGCACCACCACGTCGAGCTGCTGGTGATCGCGATTCCGTCCGCCGACCGGGCGCAGCTGCGGCGCATCGTCGATCGCTGCGCCGAAACCCGCATCCAATACAAGATCCTGCCGCCGCTCCAGGATCTGCTCGCCAAGCGCGCCGAAATCGGCCAGCTGCGGGATGTGCAGCTGGAGGATCTGCTGGGGCGTGAGCCGGTGCGGCTCAACCTCGATCAGGTCGAGCAGGACGTCGCCGGGAAGACGATCCTCATCACGGGAGGCGCGGGCTCGATCGGATCGGAGCTCGCCCGCCAGATGGCCCGCTTCCGGCCGCGCCGCATCGTGCTGCTCGATCGGGCCGAGAACACCCTTTACTTCGTATGGGTCGAGCTGCGCCGGGCGCACCCCGCCCTCGAGGTCGTCCCGGTGATCGCCAGCATCACGAATGCCGACCGCATCGCCCAGGTGCTGCGGACCTACGAGCCGGACTACGTCTTCCACGCGGCGGCGTACAAGCACGTGCCGTTGTGCGAGGCCAACGTGATCGAGGCCGCGTGGAACAACATCGTGGGGACGCTGCGCGTCGCGGAAGCCGCGGCGCGGCACGGCGTCAAGAAGTTCGTGTTGATCTCGACCGACAAGGCGGTCAACCCGACCAGCGTGCTGGGCGCTACGAAGCGGGTCGCCGAACGGGTCGTGCTCGAGCTGCCGTATCTCGCGGCGTCCAGGACCGACTTCCGCGCCGTGCGCTTCGGCAACGTGCTCGGGTCCGATGGCAGCGTGCTGCCGCTCTTCCGGCGGCAGCTCGCCGCCGGCGGCCCGCTCACAGTCACCGACCCCGCGGTGAAGCGCTACTTCATGACGATTCCGGAAGCGGTACAGCTCGTGGTCCAGGCCGCGGCGCTGCCGGAGGCCGGCGGGCGGATCGCGATGCTCGAGATGGGCGAGCAGGTGCGCATTCTCGACCTCGCCGAGCAGCTCATCCGCCTGTCCGGGTATGTGCCGCACCAGGACATCCAGATCGAGTTCACTGGTCTCCGGCCCGGGGAGAAGCTGGAGGAGGAGCTGCTCGCGTCGGACGAAGCCGCGCACCAGACCACGGTGGAGAAGATCAGCGTCATCGCGCCGAGCGTGAGCGACCCCACGAGCCTGCGTCGGGGCTTGAGTCACCTCGTCTCGCTCATGACCCTGGGCGACGACGAGGGCGTGCTGCGCGGTATCGCCGCGCTCGTCCCCGAGTACGTGCCCTGGCAGGGTTCGGCGGCCGCCGAGGCGGTCACGACCCCAACCGGTCAGGTGGCGTGACCGCCGGCGGCGTTCCCACCACCGTCCCGATACCCCGCGCGCCCGCCCCGGCGCGCCGGCGAACCTTCCTCACGTTCGCCCCGCCGCAAATCGGGCAGGCGGAAATCGATGCGGTGGTCGACACGCTCAAGTCGGCCTGGATCACCACCGGCCCGAAGACGCGCGCCTTCGAGCGAGAATTCGCGGCGTTCGTGGGGGCGCAGGGCGCCCTGGCGCTGAACTCGTGCACCGCCGGGCTCCACACCGCGCTCGCGACGCTCGGGATCGGCCCGGGCGACGAGGTCATCACGACCCCGATGACGTTTTGCGCCTCGGTCAACGTGATCGAGCACGTCGGAGCCAGGCCCGTCCTGGTCGACGTCGAGCCGGATACCCTGAACATCGATCCCGAGCGGATTGCGGCGGCGATCACGCCCAGGACCCGGGCGATCCTTCCCGTCCACTACGCCGGCCATCCGGTGGAGCTCGATGTCATCACCACGCTGGCCCGCGTCCGCGGCCTGGCCGTGGTCGAGGACGCGGCGCATGCGATCCCGGCCCGGTTCAAGGGGCGCTTCATCGGCGCGGGCCCGAATCCGACCGCCTTCAGCTTCTACGCCACGAAGAACCTCACCACCGCGGAAGGCGGCATGCTGACCGGCGAGCCCGCGTTTCTGGAACGAGCGCGCACGATCAGCCTGCACGGCATGAATCGGGACGCGTGGAAGCGCTACGACCAGGGCGGCAGCTGGCGCTACGACGTGTTGCTCCCGGGCTTCAAGTACAACATGACCGACATCCAGGCCGCGATCGGGCTGTGCCAGCTGCGGCGCCAGGACGTGTTCCAGCGCCGGCGGCGGGAGGTGGTCGCGCGTTACACCGCCGCCTTCGGGGCCGACCCGGCGCTCGAGCCGCCGGTCGTGCGGCCGGACGTGGAGCACGCGTGGCACCTGTACGTGTTGCGGCTGCGCCTCGATGCTCTGCGCATCGGGCGCGATCGCTTCATCGAGGAGCTCACCGCGCGCAACATCGGGACGTCGGTGCACTTCATCCCGGTCCACCTGCACCCCTATTACCGGGACAAGTACGGCTATGCACCGGAAGCGCTCCCGGTCGCGTACGGTAACTACCTGCGGCTGCTGAGCCTGCCGCTGCACCCGGGGCTCTCCGACCGCGACATCGACGACGTGATCGAGGCGGTCCTGGACGTGGCGCGTACACACCGCCGCTGAGAAAGAGGCAAGACGCGATGCGGTTCGGATGGGTCGGCTGCCACGCGGAGGGGCGTCCCGCACTCGAGGCGTTGCTCGACGCCGGAGCACCCATTGCCGGCATCGTCACGCTGCAGCCCGAGCTCGCCGCCCGGCGCAGCGGCGCCGTCGACTACGCGCCGCTCGCCACCCGGCACCATGTCCCCCTCTACCATGTCGGGAACATCAACGACCCCGACGGCCACGCGGCCCTGCGCGCCCTCGACGCCGACATTGTGTTCGTGATCGGGTGGAGCCAGATCCTGCACGCCCCGGCCTTGCGGCTCGCCCGCAGCGGCATGATCGGGGCGCACGCCTCGCTGCTGCCGCACAACCGCGGCAGCGCGCCCGTCAACTGGGCGCTGATCCGGGGGGAGCGCCGCACCGGCAACTCGCTCATCTGGCTCGCCGAGGACGTGGATGGCGGTGCGGTGATCGATCAAACGATGTTCTGCATCACGCCGTACGACACCTGCGCGTCGCTGTACGAGCGCGTCGCCGCATCCAACCGCGACATGCTGCTCAGTCTCGTGCCGCGTCTGCTGGCCGGCGACCGACCCGGTCGCCCTCAGCCGGCGGGCGACGAGCCGGTCCTGCCGCGGCGCCGTCCGGCGGACGGCCGCATCGACTGGGGCCAGTCGAGCCGCGCCGTGTACGACTTCGTGCGCGCGCTCACGCGCCCCTACCCCGGGGCGTTCAGCTCGCTCGATGGCCGGCGCTGGACCGTGTGGCACGCCGCTCGCATCCCGAGCGTGGATGGGACCGGTCATCCGGGCACGCCCGGCGCGGTGCTCGGCCCCGTGGTGAGCCCGCTCGAAGCTGCCTGCGGGCAGCTGGTGGCGTGTGGGGAGGGCGCGGTCGTGCTGCTCGAGCTCGAGGCCGACGACGGCACCGTGGTGCGGGGCCGGACGCTGAGTGAGCAACCATGGACGGGGAAACGCTGGAGCAACAGCGATGAAGCGACCAGTTAGACGCGTGCTGGTGATCGCCGCCCACCCCGACGACGAGGTGCTGGGGTGCGGCGGAACGCTCGCTTTGCACGCCCGAGCCGGAGACGAGGTCCACGCCGCGATCGCCTGCGAGGGTGAGTCGCTCCGCTACGGGCCCGAGGGGGTCGGCCAATCCCACCATATGCAGCAGGCGGCGCGGACGCTCGGGTTGCACGACGTACGGCTGCTCGGCTTCCCCGATCAGCGGCTCGACACGATCACCCTCACAGACATCATCGCCCCGCTGGAGCAGCGGGTCCGCGAGGTGCGCCCGGACATCGTCTACTGTCAGTACGGCGGTGACGTGAACCGGGATCACGAGCTGCTCTTCAAGGCCGCCCTCGTCGCGACGCGACCTACCGAGAACTGTATCGGGGCGATCTTCGCGTTCGACACTGCGAGCAGCACCGAGTGGGCGTTCCCCCGCAGCTTCGTCCCCGACATGTGGGTGGAGATCTCCGACACGCTCGAGATCAAGCTCGCGGCCATGGCGTGCTACGAGAGCGAGCTGCGCTCCTATCCTCATCCGCGCTCGCTCGACGCCCTGCGCCACCGGGCCATCGCCTGGGGTAATCAGAACTGCATGGAGGCTGCTGAAGTGTTCATGACCGTGCGGCGCATCCACCGCCATGGTCAAACGCCCGCTTGATCTAGCGCTCGGGCTGCTCGCCCTGGCGCTGGCGGCCCCGCTCCTCGCGCTGGCCGCGATCGGGATTCGTCTCTCGAGCCCAGGGCCGGTGCTGTATCGGGCGCGCCGCGTCGGACGCCACGGCAAGGGCTTCACCATGTACAAACTGCGCACCATGCACCTGCGCGAGGGCGCCGGCAGCGCGATCACCGGCCGGAACGACCCGCGCGTCTTCCCCTTCGGGGCCTGGCTGCGGCGCACCAAGATCGATGAGCTCCCCCAGATCTTCAACGTGCTGCGCGGCGACATGTCGCTCGTGGGACCCCGCCCCGAGGATCCGGCGATCGTGCTGCGTCACTATGCGCCGGTGCACCGCGAGACCCTGGCGGTGCGCCCCGGACTGGCCAGCCCCGGCAGCATCTACAACTACACGCACGGCGAACGGCTGCTTTCGAGCGGCCAGCCTGAGCGAGATTACGTCGACCGCCTGCTGCCACTCAAGCTCGCGCTCGACGTGGTCTACGTACGCCGGGCCTCGCTGCGCTACGACCTCACCATCGTGGGCCGCGCGCTTTGGGCGATCGCGTCCATGGCGCTCGGCCGGTCGACATTCCCCGATCCCCCCGAGCTCGCCGCGGCTCGGGACCTGATGACCGAGGAGGCAACGTCATGCAACATCGTCGCGCGCTGACCGTCGGGCTCGCCGGCGCCAGCGCCGTCGTGGCCGCAATGTGTCACGACCCGAACCAGACTCAGATCATCCCGCCCCCCTCGGCGGTGGATGCCGGACCCGACCTGCGGACCCAACCCGGCTCGCCCGTCACGCTCACCACCCGCCTGGTTGGCGGAGGAAGCCGGTGGACGGTGGCCTGGGGAGACGGTGGACTCGACAGCGGGAGGCTCGCCGCCGGCCGCGACACCCTGATAGCGCTGAACCACGCCTACGCCGCGTCCGGAACGTATGCGATCAGGGTGAGCGGCGCGGGCTCGGACGGCGCCACGACTTCCGACACGCTCACCGCTATCGTCACGGCGCCCGGGACCCCTCAGGTCCTGATCGGCGCCGGAGATATTGGAGAGTGCGGCCCGCCCCTGAACCTCCAACACGCGCGACGGACCGCCGAGATCATCGACACCATCCCCGGCACGGTGTTCACGCTCGGGGACAATGCCTATCCCAAGGGCACGACGGCCGACTACGCTCAGTGCTACGCCCCGACGTGGGGTCGATTCAAGAAGCGCACGCACCCCGCCCCCGGTAACCACGAATACCAAGAATTGGGCGGAGTGCCCAACCCGGACTCGACCGCCGATGGGTACTTCCGCTACTTCGGCGTCGCGGCGCACGACCAGCCCACCGGCTGGTACAGCTACGACCTCGGCGCGTGGCATATCGTCGTGTTGAACTCGAACTTCAAGGAATCCGAGGCCCTGGGGAGAGTGCTCAATCTCGATACGCAGCTGGCGTGGCTCCGCGCCGACCTCGCGGCGCATCCCAACGCGTGCACGCTCGCCATGTGGCACCACCCCCGCTTCAGCTCAGGGGTCGTGCACGGGAACGACGCCCAGATGCAACCCTTCTGGCAGGCGCTATACGACGCCGGCGCCGATGTGATCCTCGTCGGGCACGAGCACAACTACGAGCGGTTCGCCCCGCAGACGCCGGACGGCACGGCCGACCCGGCGCGCGGCATCCGGGAGTTCGTGGTGGGCACGGGCGGCGGCGGCTATGACACGCTCGACGTCGCCAAGGTCGGCACGGGCAACAGCGAGGTGGGGAACCAGAACGTGCACGGCGTGCTCAAGCTCACCCTGTCCGACGGTTCGTACCAGTGGCAATTCATCCCCACTCCGAGCTACTCGTTCACTGATTCCGGGAGCGGCACATGCCACTGAGTTGTCGCAGTACGCTCACCGCCGCGCTCATGGCCGCGCTGGCCTGCGGCGAAGATCGCCCGCCGCTCGCCCCAGCCCCCGCGCTCCGCGCCGACGTGAGCGGGCCGCCCGACCAGACCGTGGTCGTCGCCGGCAACATCGCGAGCTGCAGCACCAACGGGGACGAGCTGACGGCGCGGCTCGTCGGCGCGATCCCGGGCACGGTGGTCGCACTCGGCGACAACGCCCTGCCGCACGGCCGAGCGGCCGACTACCACGGCTGCTACGATCCGAGCTGGGGGCGCTACACCGCGCGCACCTACGCCGCGCTCGGTGACCGCGACTTCGACAGCACCGGGACCGCCGCCGGGACGTTCGGGTACTTCGGCAGTCGCGCCGGGTCGAGCGGGACGGGTTATTACAGCATCGACCTCGGCGCGTGGCACATTCTCGTCCTCAACTCAAACGGCGGCTCGCAACCGTTCGGCGCCGGCTCGGCGCAGGACCAGTGGCTGCAGGCCGACTTGGCCGCGAGCCCCGGCAAGTGTTTGCTCGCCGTATGGCACCACGCCTATGTCTTCTCATCGACCACGTCGGGATGGACGTCACGCCCGCCGATCAAGGAGCTGTGGAACCGCCTGTACACCGCCGGCGTAGACCTCGTGCTGAACGGATCGGAGC
>Ga0209156_10002683_pt1 | contig 13837 bp, 15 predicted proteins | sample GraSoiAngelo_124_FD_185881 | JGI IMG/M metagenome (GOLD analysis project Ga0209156, IMG submission 185881) | Grasslands soil microbial communities from the Angelo Coastal Reserve, California, USA - 14_0927_05_20cm (SPAdes) (version 2) | ecosystem: Environmental > Terrestrial > Soil > Grasslands...
GGTCGAGGCCGGCCGCACCGCCTACCTCGCGGGCCGCATGCCGAAGCGGGAGGTGGCCGTGCCGTCATCGCCGCTCGAAGGAATGCTGGATTAGCGACGCCACCGCCGCCCGGCGCGCGGCGCTGCACATCCTCCAGGCCGTGCGCTCCGGCGGCACCTTCCAGGCGGCGCGCGACCGGGTGCTCCCAACCCTCGCGGGCCGCGACCGCCGGCTGGCATACGAGCTCGCCGCCGGCGTGCTGCGACGCCAGGCGGATCTCGACCGCCGGCTCGGCCTGCGTGGCGCCGATCCCCGCCTGCGCGATGTGCTGCGTCTGGGCGCCTACCAGCTGGAGGCACTGGCCCGTGTGCCGGCCTACGCGGCGGTCGCCACCAGCGTGGAGCTGGCGCGCGAAGCGGCGGGGGAAGGGGCGGCGCGGTACGTGAACCAGGCGCTGCGGAAACTCACCCGGGAAACGGGAAGCGGGAAACGGGAAACGGGTGAGAGCACGCACCCGTCGTGGCTCGTCGAGCGCTGGCGGCGCCTCTTTGGGGCGACCGAGACAGCTCGGTTGGTCGCCTGGAATGACACGAAGCCGAAGCTCACGCTTCAGCCCGCTCGTTGGTCCGCCGATGTGCTCGCACTCGAGCTCCGGAAGGTCGGTCTTGGTGTAGAAGAAGCACCCCATGGAGCCGGCCTGCAGGTCACGCGTCCCGACCACGTTTCCCGTTTCCCGTTTCCCGCGCGACTGCCGGGCTACACGGAAGGCGGCTTTATCGTCCAGGACCCCGCGCACGCGCTCGTCTGCCGGTACGCCGCGATCCCCCCTCGGACGCTCGTGTACGACGCCTGTGCGGCGCCCGGCGGCAAGGCCGTGATGCTGGAGCGGGCGGGCGCGCGTGTCGTCGCGGGAGACGGCCGGCCCGAGCGCATCGGCCGGCTGCTCGGCACCACGCACCGTGCGGGAGTGGCGATTCGCGTGACGGTCGCCGATCTTCTGTCGGCGCCGTTCGCGCCGGGGACCATGCCCGCCGTGCTGGTGGACGCCCCGTGCTCCGCCACCGGCACCATGGCCCGGCACCCGGACGCCCGCTGGCGCGTGACGCCGCGCACGATCGTATGCGCCGCCCGGCTGCAGCGGGCGCTGCTCGAAGCCGCCGCCGCGTTGCTGGGTCCCGGGGGAGTGCTGGTCTACAGTACGTGCTCGCTCGAGCCGGAGGAGAACCGCGAGATCGTGACCGAATTCCTGGCGTCTCATACCGACTTCGCGCGGGCGCCCGTGGCGGGCGCCGTGCCGGCGACCCTGCTCACCGCGGACGGCGACCTGCAGTCCCTGCCCCAGCGCGACGGGATCGACGGCGCGTACGCGGCCCGCCTGACGCGGACGGCGCGCTGATGCAGCTCCGCCGTCATATCCCGCCGCTGCAGCAATGGACGCTGCCCGCGCTGGTCGAGCTGTCCGGCGCGCGGCGCTGGGGGCTCGCTCTCGTCGGAGCCGTCGTGGCAGGGTACCTGACGGCGTACCTCGTGCTGTTCCCCGCCCCGATCCTGCACGGCCACGACGTGGTCCCGCGCGTGCTGGGGCTGTCGTTGCAGGAGGCGTCGGCCGCCCTCCGCAAGACGGGCCTGCAGGTGCAGGACGGCGGATCGGAGTCGCACCCCAGCGCGCCGCAGGGCACCATCATCTGGCAGGACCCACCCCCCGGCGTGAGCGCGCCGGCGGGACTGCCGGTGACCCTGGTGTCGAGCGACGGCCCGCCCAAGATTCCGGTACCGCACGTGACGGGACTGGATGGACCGCTGGCGCAGCAGCTGATCGTGGCGGCGGGGCTCGCCGTGGCGCAGGTGGAGTCGGTCCAGGCGGCGACCGCGCCGGGCGTGACGATGCTCACCCGGCCGGCCGCGACGACCCTCCTCGCTCCGGGGGCGCCGGTGACGGTGGTCGTGAGCCGGGGTGCCCCGACGATCGCGGTGCCGGGGCTGCTCGGCCTGTCGCAGGCGGACGCGCGCACCCGTCTCGAGCAGGAAGGCCTCGCGCTCGGCACGGTGACGCGGCGCCGCTCGGGCGAGGGGACGCCGGGCACCGTGATCGCGCAGCGGCCGGCGGCGGGCACGCTGGCCGCTCCAGGCACCGTGGTGGACGTGGTCGTGGCCCGGAGTCCCTGACGAGATGATCAACCGCATGAACGGCATCCGCATCGCGCCCAGTGTCCTGTCGGTGGACTTGACGCGCCTGGCCGAGCAGGTGGGTCAGGTCCTGGCGGCGGGCGCCGATTGGCTGCATGTCGACGTGATGGACGGGCGGTTCGTGCCGAATCTGACGTTCGGTGCCAGCATGATCGAGGCGCTCCGCCGCCTCACCGACAAGCCCATCGACGTGCATCTGATGGTGCTCGAGCCGGAGCGCTACCTCGAGCCGTTCGCGGCGGCGGGCGCATCGGTGTTCACGTTCCACCCCGAGGCGACGGTGCACGTGCAGCGCCACCTGGCGGCGGCGCGGAGCCGGGGCATGCTCGCCGGCCTGGCGCTCAACCCCGGGTCGCCGCTCGCCCTGGCCGAAGAGGTGATCGTCGACCTGGATCTGCTGCTCGTGATGACCGTGAACCCGGGGTTCGCGGGCCAGTCGTACCTCGCCTCGTCGGACGACAAGATCCGCCGCGCGCGCGAGCTGCTCACGATGCACGGGTCGCGCGCCTTCCTCGAGGTGGACGGCGGCATCACCTCGCACACCATCGCCGCCGCGCACGCGGCGGGAGCCGACACGTTCGTCGTGGGGAACGCGATTTTTGCGAGCCCCGATCCGGCGCGCGAGGTGCGGGACCTGAAGCACCGCTGCCTGGTGACGGTATGAGCGACGCGAAGCGCTGGACGTTCGCGGTCGGGGCCGCCATGACCCTCGTGTTCGGGACGGCCCTGGCGGTGAAGATCCGTCCCCAGATCGACCTGCTCGGCGTCGGATCGCGCGCGCCGGACTTCCACGCCCGCAACGTGGCCAGCGGGCGCGCCACGACGCTCGCGGACTATCGCGGCCAGGTGGTGCTCTTGAATCTCTGGGCGACGTGGTGCCTGCCGTGCCGTGTCGAGATGCCGTCGCTCGAGCGGCTGTCGCGCAAACTCGGCGGCAGCGGCTTCCGGGTGGTGGCGGTGAGCATCGACGAGGACGGCGATTCGGTCGTCGCCGCGTTCGCCCGCGACCTGGGGCTCACGTTCGACATCCTGCACGACCAGACGGGGGCAATGAAGCAGACGTACCAGGCCACGGGCGTCCCCGAGAGCTGGGTGATCAGCCCCGACGGCGTCATCATCAAGAAGGTGATCGGGGCCTCCGAGTGGGACGGCCCCGTCAACGAAACCCTCGTCCGCCGGCTCCTGGATGAGAGATGAGAGATGAGCGTCCGCGCTAGCCTCGCGCAGCTGCTCGTGCGGAACTGGCCGATCAAGCTCGCGGCCGGTTTCTTCGCCGCCATGCTGTACGTGGCGGTCGCGGCGCAGCAACCGCTGGCGCAGACCTTCGCCATGCGCCTCGCCGTCGGCATCCCGCCCGGGCGCACGGTGCGCCAGCAGCCCGGGGGCGTGACCGTGGTCATTACGGGCAAAGGGAGCGAGATCCTCAAGCTCCGCTCCTTCCCGCGCGTGATCCGCAAGATCATCCCCGACACCTTCTCGGCGTCGGTGTGGCGCGTGCAGCTGCAGCCGACCGACGTCGAGCTGCCGAAAGGGAGCGACGTGCAGGTCGCGGACATCCGGCCGCGCGAGATCGAGGTCCTGCTGGATTCGGTGGTGCACAAGGACGTGCGCATCGTGTCGCGGGTGCGCGTCGAGGCGGAGTCGGGGTACGTGATGCGGGGCGTGTCCATCACGCCGAGCATGGCGCGCGTCATCGGTCCGGAGAAGAGCCTCGCCCTGATCGACTCCGTGGCCACGCTCCCGATCGTCATCTCGAGCGTGAACGGGCCCTTCTTCCGCACCGTCCCGCTCGATACGGCCCCGCTCGGCATCGTGCGCATCGTGCCGAAAGAGGTGCGCATGGCCGGCGAGGTGAACGCCATCGTGGAGCGCTCGCTCGCGGGCGTGCCGATCACGACGGCGGCGTCGGGGTTCACGGGGTTCCTGCTCTCGGTGGAGCGCGTGGCGGTCACGCTGCGAGGCCCCGAATCGAAGGTGAACACGCTCACGCGCGACAGCGTGCGGGTGGTGGCGCACCTGGTGGGCAAGGCCGGCCCCGGCGGCTACGCCCGCCTCACCGTGAGCGCACCGCCCGGCATCGTGGCGCACGCCGTGCCGGATTCCGTCTCCCTCAGACGCAAAACCGGACGTGGCTGACGTCGTCCTCGGAATCGAGACGTCGTGCGACGAGACCTCGGCCGCCGTGCTGGTGGGCGACCGCCGGCGTCCCGAGCTCGCGGGGCTGGTGATCCTGTCGCAGGACGTGCACCAGGTGTTCGGGGGCGTGGTGCCGGAGCTCGCGAGTCGCGCCCACCTGGCGGCGCTGCCGGCGGTGGTGGACCGCGCCCTCGCCGAAGCGGGAATCAGCTGGAGCGCCGTGGACGCCGTCGCCGTGACCCAGGGCCCGGGGCTGGTCGGCGCGCTGCTGGTCGGCGTGGTCTACGCCAAGGCGCTGGCCTACGCCGGGGACCGCGACCTGATCGGCGTCCACCACATGGAAGGGCACCTCTTCGCCCCGCTGGTGGAGGACCCGGACTTGGCACCGCCGTTCGTCGCGCTGCTCGTGTCGGGTGGGCACACGCTGCTGCTCGACGTTCCCGCCTGGGGACGCTACCGGCTGCTGGGCGCCACCCGCGACGACGCCGCCGGCGAGGCGTTCGACAAGGTGGCGACGCTCCTGGGCCTCTCGTATCCGGGCGGCCCGGCGATCGAGCGGCTCGCGGCCCAGGGCGATCCCACGCGCTTCTCGTTTCCGCGTCCGATGCGGGACGAAGGCTTCGAGTTCTCCTTCTCCGGTCTCAAGACCGCGGTGCTGCGGGCCGTGCGCTCGAGCGACGACCTGGAGCGCGACCGTCCCCATCTCGCTCGTGCCTTCCAGGACGCGGTGCTCGACGTGCTGGTCACCAAGCTCGAGCGTGCGGTTCGCGCCACGGGCCACCGGACCGCCGTGCTGGGCGGCGGCGTGGCGTGCAGCCGGGCGCTCGCCGACCTCGCCGCCCGCCGGCTCTCCGACGGCGGGCTCGCCCGGGTGGCGGTCGCGAGCCCGCGACTCAACGCCGACAACGCCGCCATGATCGCCCGCGCCGGCTGGTACCGTCTCGGCCTGGGCGAGCGCAGCGACTTTACCCTGGACGCCCGGGCGGACTTGCCGCTGCCCGGCGTCGAGCCGGCTCCCTCCACCCTCGGCGCGGCCCGCCCATGACGATCTATCCGTTCGGCTTCACCATCCCCCTGCCCCGGATCGACATCCTGTTCATCCATCTGGGTCCGCTGCAGGTCACCGGATACGGACTGATGATGATGGTCGCGTTCCTCATGGCGGGGTGGGCCATCCAGGCCGACCTGCGGCGCCGCGGGATGGCCGAGGAGTACGCGGCCGACATCGTGTTCGCCGCCGTGCTCGGCGGCATCGTGGGAGCGAAGATCTGGTACGTGCTGCTCACGGGCGAATGGGAAGCGTTGCTGCGACGCGGTGGATTCGTCTGGTATGGCGGCTTTCTCGGCGGCGTCGCGGCCGTGCTCGCAAGCGGATGGTGGAAGCGCGTGCCCGCCCGCTGGACGATGGAGCTCACCGCCGCCCCCCTCGCCCTCGGCTACGCGCTGGGACGGGTCGGGTGTTTCCTCGTCAACGACGACTACGGCATCCCGTCGACCCTGCCCTGGGCCATGAAGTTCCCGCGTGGGCTCCCGCCCTCCACCGTTGCCGAGCTCAGCAACATGCATGTGCGCTTCCCGCCCGGCACGGACCCCATGCAGGTCATGGCGGTGCACCCGACACAGATCTACGAGACGACCCTGATGCTGCTGGCGTTCGCCCTGTTATGGCGCTTGCGCGACCACCGGCACGGGACGGGCTGGCGGTTCGGGGTCTATCTCGTCCTGGCGGGGGCGGAGCGCTTCCTCGTGGAGATGGTGCGCGCCAAGGACGATCGGCTACTGGGACCGTTCACGCTGGCGCAGGTCACGAGTGTGTTGCTCGTGGTGGCGGGCCTGTGGCTGATGCAGCAGCTGCGCGCGCCCGAGCCCGCGACGGTGGCCGTGCCGCCCGCGCTCAAACCGCAGCCGCAGGCTCAGGCCACGCGATAGCGGCCGGCTACGGGAACGAGGGCCGGCGGCGGTCTGCCCCCGCTGCGCCCGTCCCGCCGACGCGGTTACGCTGCAGCCACACCACCGCCACCAGCAGCAGGACGAGCAGCAGCAGCTGCAGCGCCAGCGATTGCACGGTCGGATAGATGCCGAGCACGGGAATGCGGGGCGCCCACCGGATCACGCTCACCCGCACCAGGCCCGACTCCTGCAGGTCCGCGATGCCCTTCCCCGCGAACACGAACGCCATGTAATAGAGCATCGCGCTCGTGACCGCGAAGAACGGCTTGAGCGGCACTTTCATCCCGAAGCGCGTGATGGCGACGTACACGATCACCAACGCCAGCCCTCCCGCCGCGATTCCCGCCAACACCCCCGCCACCCCCGACGCGCTGGTCGAGCCCGCCGAGGAAAGCAGCGCCTTGTAGAAGAGGATGGTCTCGAAACCCTCTCGATACACCGCGAGGAACGCCACCGACGAGAGCGCGAATCCCGAGCCGGTCGACAACGCGTCCTCCATGCGGTCCTTCACGAAGGCATTCCATTTGGCGACCTCGATCTTCGAGAGCAGCCAATAGCTGACGTAGAAGAGCACGGCGGTCGCGAGCAGCATCGTGGCGCCCTCGAGCGCCTCCCGCTGGCCGGGCGTGATCTCGAACAGCAGCTCGATCACCACCGCAGTGGCGGCGCTCGCGGCGACGGCGACCCAGGCGCCCCGCGCCACATGCCGCCGGCGCTCGACCGCGCCGGCCTTGGCGAGAAACGCCATCAGCGCCGCCACGATCAGGATCGCTTCGAACCCCTCGCGCAACAGCAGCACGAACGACTCCACGAACAGGCTGGCGCCCGAGCCCTGGTCGGCGACCAGCCGCTCGGCGCGCTCCAGATCGGCGAGCAGCCGGGCGTGGATCGTCGCGAGCTCGTCCGGGGCGGCGCCCGCCGCCGCCCGGGCACGCAACAGCGTGAACGCCTGCTCCAGCTCGTTCGCGAGGGCAGGGTGCTTCACCCGCACGTCCGTCTCGACCTGCTCGAACGTGAGATAGGCGTCGAACGCGATCTTGTCGGACCGGAGGGCCACCGCCGAGTCGAGCTGGCGCCGCACCACGGAGAACGTCGCGGCTGCAGGGGACGCCTGGTATTTCTGTCGCTCGGCCGTGGGCAGGACGCGCAGGAACGCCGCGATCTTGGCGGCGTCCCCGGCGTTGAGCGTGCGTGCGAACCCAGGCATCGCGGTCCCCGGCCGACCCTGCAGAATCAGCTGCTCGAGCTCGCGGTCGGTGTACCGGCCCTGGACCGAAAGGTCCCGCAGCGCGGGGGGGCGCACGGAGAGCGTGGCCGCGAGCGGACCGTCGCCTCCGCCCGTGGCGCCGTGGCACGACGCGCAGGTGGTCGCGTACAACCCCTCGCCCTCGCGGACCATGGCGTCGCCGGCCCGCAGCGTCGCCGCGTACGTGGCCACCGCCCAGCGGTCCTCGGGAGAGAGCGTCTCCTCGAACTGCGGCATGGCGGTGCCGGCGACACCGAGTGTGAGCTTGCGATACACGTCCAGTGGCGAGACCGTGCTCATCGCCTCCCGGTCGGCGAGGCTCGCGGGCGGCGGACCCTGCAGCTGTTTCGCCTTCGGTCCATCGCCCTGCCCGGCCGCACCGTGGCACTGCGCGCACTGCTCCTGGTAGACAGCCGCGCCGCGCGCCAGTGATGGCGGCCGCGCCGGGAAGGTCTCGAGGGCGCCTCCCACCGCGGTCGCGATGTGCTGCACCAGGAGCCCGACCCGCGCCGTGACCGAGTCGGGCGGGGCGGCCCGGTCCAGCATGGCGCGCAGCGCCACGAGATCGGAGTCGGCTGTCGCCCTCACCGCCCGCGGCAGCGCGCCGACGTCGAGCCGCGCCTGGTCGAGAAACTGCTGGGCCTCCGAGACCTCCTCGGAATTGGTCACCTTGCCGCCGCGCGGGACGACGCCGATGGCGTACTCCTTGGCGGCGAGCGAAGCGGCGGCCACGATGCGCCGGGCCACGCTGAGCGAATCCATCGCTTGGGCTCCCGCCGGCACCGCGGTGCAGGTGCCCAACAGCAAGCCGATGATGGACTTACGATAGATGGGAATGCTTCTCAGAAGCAGGATTTTCAATAGTAGAGTAATTCTGTCGGGAATGCAAGGCAATCCGTCACCCACGCTCCAGCACTACCATAGCCACGGCCGCCAGGTGCGTGTGGGAGAGCGACAGCAGTACGCGCCCCACACCGAGCTCGCGTGCCCGCTCGGCTGCGGTGCCCACGAGCCGCACGTCGGGCCGGCCGTCGGGCGCCCGCGTGATCTCGATCTCGCGCCAGCCGATACCGCGTGCGCTGGCGGTGCCCTGGAGCGCCTTGTAGACCGCTTCCTTGGCCGCGAGCCGGACGGCCACGTGGGTCGCGGGGTCGGGCCGACTCTCACAATAGGCGCGCTCGTCGCGCGTGAGCAAGCGTTCGAACACGCGAGTGCCCTTGTCGGCGATGATCGCCGCGACGCGCGACACTTCCACGAGATCGACGCCGACACCCATGGCGCTCAAAAGCCGAGCCGCACGGCGAGCCATCCCGGGGCGGGGACGTAGCCGCCGAGGACGAGCCCCAGCCAGATGAGCGCGACCGCGAGCGGCGTCCACAGCACGATCACGGGCCACAGGGACGGTCGCCACCGGTCGATGGCATCGGTCTCGACCGCCCAGCGCCGCCGCTCGTCGGCCACCGCCGTCTCGAGGGCGAGCCAGGCGGCTTCCAGCCGCCGGGCGGTCGCGCGCAGCGCGTCCTGCCAGTCGGCGTGCGTGGTCTTGTCGAGGACGCCCGCGTCGCGGGCCTGGAGCCCCGCGGTCTCGAGGACATCGAGCGCCGCCACGAACGATTCGCCGCCGGCGGCGAGGCGGGCGGCGATGGCGCGCTTTTCGGACCCCGTGAGCAGCCGCCGGCGCCGCTGCCGCGCCGGCATCCTGACGCGTCGCGCCGCGCGCTCGATCTCCCCGTCCAGCGCGGTCGTCACGCGCTCCGCCGCCCGCCGCACCGTGGCTTCCCACGCGGCCAGCCACGCCCGCCGACTCACGGCCTCGAGCACCTGCGCACGCTCGTCGCGCCCGGCCGCCGCCCGTGCCTGGCCCGCCAGCTCCATCACGCGCGTCGCCAGATCTTCGCGCAGGTCATCGAGCGGCACCCACGGCTCTTCCAGGCGGCGCGGCACCAGCAGGCGCCCGAGCGAGGACGCGAGCTCCGGCACACGCAGCGGCATCGGGATCTTCACGGCGGGGCTCATCGTGCCAGCCGGGCGGTGCGGCCGGTGCGCCGCTCGAACGCGGCGATGAAGTGCGGAAGCGACTCCGCCAGAAAGTGCTCGCGCGCGATCCCGGTCGCCGCGATCGCCCGCTCGATACCGGCCGGCTCGCCCTCCACCTCGAGGAGGACGTCCATGTCGGGATACCACTCGAGCCGCAGCACCGTGTCCCCCAACCGGTAGACCTCGACGCGCCGATCGATGCGCAGCGACTCGGCGAAGCCGAGCCGCTCGAGGATGGTCACCACACAATCCGGATCTCCCATGCGGGCCTCGGCTTCGGCGCGGCGCCGATATCGCCCCTGTTTCGAGTGCGGTCCTTTCCAGCCGAGCACACCGTACGCCGGAGTGCCGTCGGCCGGCTGGAACACCCGCAGCCGCAGTACCTCGTCCCGGTCGGCCAGCCGGTCGCCGCGGTCGAAGCGCCGGTCGAGCATGTCGCCCCGGAACTCGAGGACCGCGCCGGCACGCACGAGCGCGGCGCGCAGCGGGTCGGGATTCTCGACCCGCGCCTTGACCTCGAGCTCGTCGACGGCTACGGGCGCGGTCCGGCTCACGCGAAGATGGCGTCGAGTACCGCGGCCGTGTCGGCGAGCGTGGCGAACACGTACGCGGCGCCGGCGGCGCGCAGGGCGGCGACGTCGTAAGAACCGGTGGCGACGGCCAGGCTGCGCGCGCCGATCGGCCGGCCGCACGCGACGTCGTCCGGCGTGTCGCCGATCACGATCACGTCCGCGCCCGCGAAGCGGCGCTGAGTCACCTCCGCCGCGCGCCGTGCGGCCACCGCCGGCAGGTCCGCTCGCCGGGCGGAATCCGAGCCGTAGGCCCCGACCCGGAAGCGCGCCGGGTCGAGCCCCGCCGAGCGCAGCTTCAGCGCCGCGCCCGGCGCCACGTTGCCGGTCAGCAGGCCCACGAGCGCGCGCTGCCCCGCTTCGTGCGGCTCGAGCGCGGCGAGCAGCTCCCGCGTCCCCGGCATCAGCTTCGTGGCCTGGGCGGGCGCGGCCAGCTCGGCGCGCAGGTGTTCCACATAACGGCGACACACGGCGTCGATGCGACTGGCATCCTCGGCCGCCGGGTGACCGGCGAGCGAGAGCAGCTCGCGCACGATCTGCGGGTCGGTCTTGCCGTCGAAGCGGTAGCGCTCGATCGGGCCCGCCGTGCCCGCCTCGTCGAGCAGCGCACGCTGAATGGCCCGCCGGCCGGCGCCGTCGGTCCAGAGCAGCGTGCCGTCGATGTCGAAGAGGACGAGCTTCATGACGAAAAATAGACGGTTAGACGGATAGACGGGTAGCGGATCGGAGGGATGAGACGCTAGGACTGCCTTTTCCCTCGTCCTGGAAGCCGCTGCCCGTCTACCCGTCTAGCCGTCTGACTTCGACGAGGTACTGCCGCAGCCCCTTCATCCCTGGCGCGTCGTCGAACAGATTGTCCGTGCCGACGCCGCCGCGCGACAGCGCCGAGTGCACGATGTGGCCAGCCCCCGCCCAGAGGGCCACGTGCGAAATGCGCCGGCCGTCGGCGAAGCAGAGGATGTCCCCCGCCGTGTACCCCGCCCCGGCGGCGTCGATCGCGACCGCACGGCCGGCGAGTGCCTGCTGATCGCTGTCGCGCGGCAGGCCGATGCCCCGCGCCGCGTATGTCGCCTGAACCATCCCCGAGCAATCGACGCCCCATTCGGTGCGTCCCCCCCACAGGTACGGCGCGCCGGAGAACCAGCGCAGCGCCCACTCCGGCGCGGCGAGCATGCGTGCCTCCGCCCGGTACTCCGCTTCCGACCGTACCACGCCCCAGGCGACATTCCACGTGCGCCCGTCCGCGGTGTCCACGAGACCGTCGCGGCGCAGCACGACCCGCGCGCCCACGGCCAGCCGGAAGCGCCGGTCTTCGAACTTGAGCTCGGCGCCGAGCGAGCGGGCCGTGGCGCGCGCCGTCCAGTCCTCCGCCCAGTCGTCCGTGCCGGTCGCCACGTAGCCCGCGGGGAGCCATCCGTGGTAGCCGTCCGGGGCGCGCACCCGCAGCCATCCGCCGTCGCGCCGCTCGAGCAGCGTCAACGGCTCGCCGTGCAGCACTTCGCTCACGCGGTCGGTCGCGATCCGCGGCTCGCGCAACAGCGGCGCGACGGCGGCGGTCGTGATCGCGGCGGGCTCGTCGCGCACCGAGGCGTCGGGGAGGAGACGGATGTCGGCCGCGCGCCGCGCCGCGGCGGCGATGCGACGCAGCTCGTCCAGGGCGTCGCGGCTCGTCGTGCAGCCGACCAGCGCGGCGGGCCGCACGGCGACATCGAGCACGCCCAGCCGCGGGTCGGGCACCCACTTGCGCGCCAAATCTCCGACATCGCGCTCGAGATGATCGGTCACGGTTTGGCGCCATCGGCGAGACCGGGCACGTCCCCGACACCGCGCGCCAACCGCACGGCGCGCTCCACCGCCACCGGGACGGCCAGCGCGGCGAGCGCCTCCGCCTGGAGCGGCGTGGCGGGCGCCGCGGCCGCGGTGCTCACCGCGAAGACGACGTCACCGTCGAACAGCGTGCCGTACGGAACGATGCGGCGCGCGAGCGCGTCTCCCGCCGCCTGGGCCAGGCTCTCGAGCGCCGTGCGATCGAGCGTGGCGTTGGTCGCCACCACGGCGAGCGTCGTGTTGGTGCGGCCGAACGGGGCGCCGCCCGCGGCGAAATGCTCGAGCGCGCCCACGAACCGACCGTCCGGGCCGCGCGCCCCCGCGACGATCGCTCCGGTCCCGTCCAGGATGTCGCCCACGGCGTTCAGCACAACGAGCGCGCCCACCACGATGTCTCCACGGCGCACGGCCCACGTGCCCACACCGCCCTTCATGGCGCGGCGGGGCCCGAGCGCCTTGCCCACGGTCGCACCCGTCCCGGCTCCGACCGTGCCCTCAGGCACGTCGGTCGACGCCGCGCCGCACGCGCGATACGCGTCGTCCGGGGTCGGCCAGCGGTCGGCCTTGCCGCCCGGCCCCAGGTCGAAGTCGAAGATCACGGCGGTGGGCACGATGGGGACGACCCCCGCCGGCCCGAGCGGCAGGCCGCGGCGGCGCTCGCGCAGCCAGCGCATCACGCCGTCGGCCGCTCCCAGCCCGTACGCCGACCCGCCGGTGAGCAGGATGGCATCGATGTGGCTCACCAGGTGACGCGGGTTGAGGGCGTCGAGCTCCCGGGTGCCGGTGGCGCGCCCGCGCACCGCGCCGGCGGCGCGCATCCCGCCCTCGGGCGCGAGTACGACGGTACAGCCGGTGGCCTGCGGCAGGTCGGTCCAATGACCCACGGTGAGCCCCGGGACCGCGGTGATGCCGGTGGGATCGGACGACGTCATGGGACCGCGCAAGTTAGCTCGGCTTGCTGGCCTTGTAGAGGGTACATACGTTAGCGCATGCCCAATCCCCAGGCGCAGGACCAGCCGACCACGGTGCTGGTGGTCGACGACGAAGACGGCATCCGCCAGGCGCTGGACCGGTTTCTGGCCCGGCTCGGTTACCGCGTGCTGCAGGCGTCGAGCGCCGCGGAGGCGCTCGACCGCCAGGCGGCCGAGCAGCCGCAGGTCATGCTCTCCGACATCCGCATGCCGAACATGAGCGGCGTGGAGCTCGTCCCCAAGGCACTGGCCGCCGACTCGGACCTGGCCATCATCATGCTGACGGCGATCGACGAACCGCGCACCGCGATCGAGTGTCTCAAGCTGGGCGCCTACGATTACCTCATCAAGCCCGTGGACCTGGACGAGCTCGAGTTGTCGCTGCAGGGCGCGCTGCGGCAGCGGCAGCTCGAGGTCGACCGGCGCGAGCTGGAGCAGTGGCTGGCGCGCGAAGTCGCCGTGCGGACGCGCGACCTGGAGGAGCGGACGACCGTCGTGGAGGACATCGCGCTGGCCGCGCTGGCGGCCGCGGGGGACTGGGCGGGTGTGGACGACGCGGTGCAGAAGCTCGCGAAAGAGCTCGGGACGTCGCCCGACGACGTGCAGCGCGAGATCCGCAAGCGGCGGGGCGGGAGCTAAGCCTGCTTGGACGCCTTCGCCTTCTCCTCGCACGCCTTGCAGCGGGTGATCCCGCGGAACGAGCAGATGAGACAGAGGAACGTCCCGCAGTCCGCGCAGGGGTATCCCTCCGAGGCCCGCTCTTCATTGCCGCAATAGCGGCACACCATCGCGTCGTGCTCCATCAATTTCGGCTTGTCGGTCATAGTCGCCTCAGAGGTCGAGCTGGTACACCTTAATCTTATTGATCAGCGTCGCCCGCGAAATGCCGAGCTCCAGGGCGGCCCGAGTGCGGTTGCCGCCGTGAAACTTGAGG